>ERZ1645192.2790-NODE-2790-length-14388-cov-11.632247_pt1 | contig 14388 bp, 15 predicted proteins | sample MGYA00575354_ERZ1645192 | MGnify/ENA primary metagenome ERZ1645192 (study PRJEB40844, sample SAMN11349763) | freshwater sediment metagenome | isolation source: river sediment | host: Sediment | place: India: Faizupur Khadar , New Delhi | collected 2017-02-21 ... | reverse complement strand
TTTTTAATGACAGAAAATTTTCTGCTGAATCGGCAGGGCACTGGAACCGAAGAGCTGATTTCACTGATCGACAACAAGCAAGAACAAAGAGGGTCTTATGCGCAACAATCAACCCGTCAGCCAGCACGAGCGGCTGTTCGAACCGAGCCGGCAGTTGATCTCCTGTACCGACCTGGGTGGCCGCATCACCTATGTCAACGATGACTTTGTCGCCCTCAGCGGTTTTACCCGCGAGGAGCTGATTGGCCAGCCGCACAATGTGATCCGCCATCCCGACATGCCGCCTGCCGCTTTTCAGCAGATGTGGGCGAAGCTGAAGCGCGGTGAACCCTGGTTGGGGGTGGTGAAGAACCGTTGCAAGAACGGCGACCACTACTGGGTGTTGGCCTATGTCACCCCGATTTTGCAGGATGGTCAGGCGGTGGGCTATCAGTCGGTGCGGGTGCTGCCGCAACGTGATTACATCGAGCGCGCCGAACGGCTCTACGCCACGCTGCGCGACAAGGCGCCGACCGTCACACTGCGCTCACCGATTCTGGGATTGCCAGCGCGAGTGGCTGCCTTGATCCTGACCACCGCGGGGCTGGCGGCGGTTCCAGGTATGGTTCCAGACTGGAGTGGCGGCTTCATGTCGCTGTGGTGGTGGGGTGCGGCGGCCATGGTGGGTGGGTTTGGCATCCATTGGACCACTGCCCGGCTGCGCAAGGTGGCTGAAGCCGAGCGCAAGCGCTATCCAAACCTGTTGACCGCGCAGGTGCTGTTCGGCGCGGGTGATGAGCTGGCACAACTGGAACTGGGCCAGCAGTACCGCGACGCCCACATTCGCACGGTGCTGGTGCGGGTGAGTGACGCCGCGCAGAAGATCAGCGCGCTGGCCAGCCAGACCGCGCAGATCGCCGTGGCCACCGAGGCCGAGGCAGCCCGTCAGGATGAAGAGCTTTCGCAGGCGGCAACGGCGATGAACGAGGTCTCCGCGAGCACCCATGAGGTGGCGCACCATGCGCGCAGCACCGCGACCGCCAGCGAAGAGGTGAATGGCCAGGTCAACCAAGGCCGGCAGGAGATGGCGGCGATGGTGGGCTTCAGTCGCCAGCTCGATGGCGAGATCGAGTCGGCTTCCGGCACGGTCGAGTCTCTGCGGCGGCGCAGCGAGGAGATTGGCTCGGTGCTGCAAGTGATTGGCGAGATCACCGAGCAGACCAACCTGCTCGCCCTCAATGCCGCCATCGAGGCGGCCCGGGCTGGCGATGTCGGCCGCGGCTTTGCGGTGGTGGCCGACGAGGTGCGCACGCTGGCACAGCGCACCGCCAGCGCCACCGAGCAGGTGCGACAGACCATCACTGCGTTGCAGGCGGAAGCCGAGCAGGCCGCCAATGCGATGGCGGATGCGCGCAAGGTGGCACGGGAGGGTTTCGAGCGTGCCGAGCAGACCGATGACACTCTGGCGGCGATCGCCACCGCCATGGAACGGATCTCCGAGATGAACAGGCAGATCGCGCAGGGCTGCCGTGAGCAGGGTGAGGCGGCGGAGTCGATTCTGCGTGGAATCGTCAACGTCAGCGATGTCTCGAAATCGGTGCGGGAGCAGTCTGCCTCCAGCACCGAAGTGAGCCGAGACCTGACACAACAGGTCGATCAGATTCTGGGTGCGGTCATCCAGCAGTTCGCAGAGTGAGGCCGCGCGGCTGATCAGCGGGTGGTGTGACGCAGCACCCGCTCTTTCTCCCGCGCCCAGTCACGCTCCTTTTCGCTGGCGCGCTTGTCGTACAGCTTCTTGCCCTTGGCCAGGGCCACTTCGCACTTGACGTGGTTGCCCTTCCAGTAGAGCGCGGTGGGGATGCAGGTGTAGCCCTTCTGGGTGACGGCACCGATCAACTGGTTCAGCTCGCGACGGTTGAGCAGCAGCTTGCGGGTGCGGGTGGGGTCGGGCGTGATGTGGGTCGAAGCGGTACCGAGCGGCGTGATCAGTGCGCCGAGCAGAAAGGCCTCGCCCTCCTTCAGCAGCACATAGGCATCGACCAGTTGCGCCTTGCCGGCACGCAGACTCTTGACCTCCCAGCCTTCCAGCGCAATGCCGGCCTCGAAGCGCTCTTCGAGCGCGTAGTCGTGCCGGGCGCGGCGGTTGAGGGCAATGGTGCCGCCCTGCGGGGCGGTCTTGGCGGGTTTGCTCATCGTGCCATTATAGGGCGACGGCGACGAAGATGCTTGAGCTGCCGGGAGCCGCACCGCACAATGATTGCCCTTTCCTGCTGTTTGCCTGGCCAGAGTTGATCGATGACCCGCATCCGCCGCACTGCCCTGCTGCCCTATCCGGTCGAGAAACTCTATGCGCTGATCAACGACATCGAACGCTATCCCGAGTTCATGGAGGGCTGCGTCGGTGCGCAACTGCTCTGCGTCGAGCCAGACACACTGGTGGCCCGGCTCGATCTGGCCAAGGGACCGCTGCGGCAGAGCTTCACCACGCGCAATCACCTGCACCCCCCCCACTCGATCCGGATGGAGCTGGAGGCGGGGCCATTCAGCCAGTTCGCCGGCCAGTGGCAACTCGATGCCCTGGGGACGCAGGGCTGCAAGGTGAGTCTCGATCTGGAGTTCGAACTGGCCAGCAAGCTGATCAGTCTGGCCGCCGGCAAACTGTTCCAGAGTGTGGCCGATCAGATGGTCGATGCCATCTGCCTGCGGGCGCACACGCTGCTGGGCGCAGCCAGACCCTGAGGCACGAGGTGGCGATGGCAAAGGGCAGGATCAGGGTCGAGGTGGTCCATGCACTGGCGCAGCGACAGCGGCTGATCGAACTGGAGGTGGCCGAAGACTGCACGGCGCTGCAGGCGGTCGAGCAGTCGCTCATCACGCTGGAGTTTCCCGAGATCGATCTGGATCACTGCCGAATGGGGATCTTTTCGCAGCCGATCGAAGCACCGGCGCAGCACCGGCTGCGAGAGGCAGACCGGGTGGAGATCTACCGGCCATTGCGGATCGATGCCAAGAGCCGGCGGCGCCAGCGCGCCGCGATCAGGAAAAAACAGCGCGCTCGCGGACGCTCACTCTGACTTGGCCGGCGGCGGTGCGTTGTCGCGCTCGACCCGCGCCAGCTTGCCCTGGGTGAAGTAGAGGATCAGATGCTGGCGTTCGGTGCGCCCATCGGCGGCCTGCAGGTCGTACCAGTAGTCCCAGCGGTCGGGGTGGAAGGGATCGGTCAGCATCGGCGAGCCGAGCAGATAGCGCACCTGCTGGGTGGTCATGCCGCTCTTGAGCGCGGCCACCGCCTCGGGCTTGACCAGGTTGCCCTGCTGGATGTCGATGCGGTAGGCAAACGGAAAACGGAAGTCGTGCGTGCTCGAACAGCCCCACAAAATAAACGGAAACAGGGCCAAAATCAGCAGCTTAACCTTTTGCATCGAGGGTTCGATTCCATTATCTTGGTGAGCGGGGTGTCACCGCAGGCAGACACGGCCAGCGATCATACCCTAATTCCAAGCCCCCTACACGAGCACGGGTTGATCACACCATGTCCAACCAGGCGCTGAGAAACGCCGGCCTCAAGGTCACGCTGCCGCGTGTCAAGATTCTGCAGCTGCTCGAAGTATCGAGCCGGCGGCACATGAGTGCCGAGGATGTCTACAAGGCGCTGCTGGCGACCGGCGAGGATGTCGGTCTGGCGACGGTCTACCGGGTGCTGACCCAGTTCGAGGCGGCGGGGCTGGTCATCCGCCACCACTTCGAGGGCGGAAACTCGGTCTTCGAACTCTCCGATGTCGACCACCACGACCACATCGTCTGCATCAAGTGCGACAGGGTCGAGGAGTTTTCCGATGCCGTGGTCGAAGCGCGGCAGGAGAAAATCTCCGCCGAGATGGGCTATGAGCTGACTGGTCACAGCTTCTATCTCTACGGCATCTGCCCCCAGTGCCGGGGCGCCAAGCCCTAACTTTCGGCAGCCCGGGATGACTGCGCGCCCCTGGCCACCAGCTCGCGGGCATGTTCGAGCGCCCGTGCGCTGATCTGTGTCCCGCCCAGCATTCGCGCCACCTCCTGGGTGCGCGCCTCTCGATCCAGCTCCACCAGCCGGGTGGCGGCACGGCCATCGATCACCTGCTTGACCACCTGCAGGTGGTGGTCGGCCTGGGCCGCCACCTGCGGCTGATGGGTCACGCAGAGCAGTTGCCCGTGTTCGGCCAGCTCATGCAGTGCCTGGCCGACCACTTCGGCCACGCCACCGCCAATGCCGACATCCACCTCATCGAACACCAGGGTGGGCGTGGCGACCGTGGTGGCGGCGGTCACCTGCACCGCCAGACCGATGCGGGAAAGCTCACCTCCCGAAGCCACCTTGCCGAGTGGTCGCGGCGGCATGCCCGGGTTGGTGACGATCAGGAATTCGACGCTTTGCTGACCCTCTGGACGCGGCAGGTCGCTGGCGCTGTCGGTCAGTTGCAGTTCGAAGCGGGCATCGGGCAGGCTGAGCCGCCGCAGCCGGGCGGTCACCGCCGCCGCGAAGCGGGGGGCGGCCTGGCGCCGCTTGTCGCCCAGGGCGGTGGCGGCGGTCTGATACCCCTGCGCGATCTGCTCCAGCTCGGCCTGCAACTGCGCGGTTTCACCCTCGACCGAGTGCAGCCGCTGCAACTGTGCATCGAGCGACGCCAGCAGCGATGCCAGTTCATCGGCCGGAACCTGATGCTTGCGCGCCAGCCGATGCAGGGTGGTGAGCCGCTCGTCGACGGCACGCAGCCGGGCTTCGTCCACCTCGAGTTCGTCGAGGTAACGGTCGAGCAGCGTGGCGGCCTCCTCCAACTGGATCGCGGCGCCTTCCACCAGCTCGGTCAGGATCGGCAGCGTGCCGCCCTGCCGCAGCCAGTCGGCCAGCAACTGACGCAGACGGCGCAGCCCCTGCAGCAGGTTGCCGTCGTCATCGCCGCGCAGCGCGCCCAGCGCCTGATGGCCCAGCTGCAGGATCGATTCGGCATTGGCCAGCAGCCGCTGCTCGGCTTCGAGCTGGGCATATTCGCCGGGCAGCGGCTGGGCCGCTTCGAGTTCGGTGTGCTGGAACTCCAGCAATTCGCGCCGCGCCAGCGTGGCGGCATTTTCCTCCTCGCGCGCTCGAAGCTGCGTCTGCAGCTGCCGCCAGCGCTGGCAGAATGCGGCCACCTGTTCCGCCTCCGCCTGGGCCATGGCGTAACCATCGAGCAGCGCGGTCTGCACTTCGCGGCGCAGCAGTCGTTGATGGGCATGCTGACCCTGGATGTCGATCAACTGATGCCCCAGATCGCGCAGCAGGGTGAGTGGCACCGGCTGTCCATTCAGGTAGGCGCGGGAGCGGCCATCGCGCAGCAGCGTGCGACGCAGCAGGCAGTGTGCCTCGCCGTTGTCGAGCTCCTGTTCGGCCAGCCAGGCGCGCACCTCGGGCTGGTGGGTCAGGTCGAATTCGACGTGGATCTCGGCACGCTCGGCCCCTTCGCGGATCGAGGCGCTGTCGGCACGGTCACCGAGCGCCAGCGCCAGCGCATCGAGCAGAATCGACTTGCCGGCACCGGTCTCGCCGGTGATCACGGTCATGCCCGGCTGAAAGTCGATTTCGAGCCGTTCTGCCACGGCATAATTTGAAATCAGCAAATGTGTCAGCATATAGTTGATGAATATCTGTGCTGTTGCCCCGCCGGGGTGATTGTAAGAGGGATCAAGGACCCAAGACCATGGTGCGCACCCGTCACACCGTCGCAAGTCACGGTAATGCAGACCCTGCACTCGACACCCGCGAGCGTCTGTTGCTGCGCGTTCTGATCGAGCGCTTCATTCGTGATGGCGAGCCAGTCGGCTCGAAAAGTCTGGTCAGCGAAAGCGGCCTCTGCGTCAGTTCGGCCACCGTGCGCAACACGCTGGCCAGGCTGGAGGAGCGGGGCTATCTCAGTTCGCCGCACCACTCGGCCGGCCGGGTGCCGACCGCGCGCGGCTATCGGTTCTTTGTCGACCATCTGCTGCATCCGACGCTGCCGACCGCCGAGATCAACCAGCTCTGGCGTCAGGTCGACCGCTCGCTGTCGGCCCCGGAGATGGTCGAATCGACCTCGCGGCTGCTGGCCGACCTGACCGGCATGGCCGGTGTTGTCACGCTGCCCCGGCTCAACCATGTCAATCTGCGGCGCATCGAGTTCCTGCCCCTCAGCGACCGCCGTGTACTGGTGATTCTGGTGCTGCATGAGCGCGAGGTGCAGCAGCGGGTGATCCGGGTCGAGCGCGACTACAGCGCCATGACGTTGCAGCAGGCCGCCAACTACCTCAACCTCCACTTCGCCGGCGGCTCGCTGCAGCACATTCGCGATCAGTTGTTGCTGACGATGGCGCAGGACCGTGCGGCGATGGACCAGCTGATGGAGACAGTGCTGGAGGTGGCCAGCAAAACCTTCGCCGAGCCTGAAGAGGCATCGGCCGACTGTCTGGTGCTGGGCGAAGCCAACCTGCTCAGCAGCGAGCATCTGGTCACGCTGGATCGGGCCCGCGAGCTGTTTGAAACCCTGCGGCACAAGCAGGAGATCCTCCATCTGCTCGACCGCTCGCTGCACACCGAGGGCGTCCGCCTCCTCATCGGTGCCGAGTCGGGGCTGCACTCACTGCAGGGGTGCAGCGTGGTCACCGCGCCCTACTGCCACCAGGGCCGGCAGGTGGGCGTGCTGGGCCTCATCGGTCCGCTGCGCATGGCGTACCAGCAGGTGATCCCGATGGTCAGTGCTGCGGCCCAATTGCTCTCCACCTCCTTGAATCGCTGAAGAATAGCCCCACATCGGCCCTGCCTCGCCCGTGAGGGTGATGGCGCGCTTTCGTATTCGTGAAAATTTCAGGGAGCCCTTGGCATGTCCGACCATGATCCGACACCCGTTGACGACGCCGTCCACGGCGAAGCGATGGCAGAATCACATCCGGCCAGCACGGCAGAACAGCTCGTCGAATTGCAACAGAAGCTGGCCGAGGCCGAAGCCAAGGTCAGCGCGGCCGAAGAGCGCGCGCTGCGCCTGCAGGCCGAGCAGCAGAACCTGCTGCGCCGCAGCCAGCAGGAGATCGAGAAGGCCCACAAGTTCGCGCTGGAGAAGTTCGCGCTCGAACTGCTGCCGGTGGTCGACAACCTCGAGCGCGGCCTGCGTGCCATCGACCCGCAGCGGGAAGATCTGCAACTCTTCGCCGAGGGCATGACACTGACCCTCAAGTCACTGCTCGATGCCCTGGCCCGCTTCAACATCGAACCGATCGACCCGGCCGGCCAGTCGTTCGACCCGCAACTGCATCAGGCGGTGGCGATGGTCGAGCTGCCCGGCGCCGCCCCTGGCAGCGTCATCGATGTGGTCCAGAAGGGCTACAGTCTGAATGGCCGGCTGCTGCGGGCCGCCATGGTGGCGGTCGCCAAGGGGGTCAGCGGCTCGGTCGATCAGCGCGTCTGAACCGATCCGGCCTTGAAAATGGCGCAATGACGCCAATATCCAGCACAACATCCAGAGCGGGCTGAAGCAAGGCCCGGATCCAGCAAAGCGGAGAGAGACGAATGGGAAAAATCATTGGCATCGACCTGGGCACCACCAACTCCTGCGTGGCAGTGATGGAGGGCGGTTCTCCCAAGGTGATCGAGAACTCCGAAGGCGACCGCACCACCCCCTCGATCATCGCCTACACCAGCGACAACGAGATTCTGGTCGGCCAGTCGGCCAAGCGGCAGGCGGTCACCAACCCCGAGAACACCCTCTACGCGGTCAAGCGGCTGATCGGCCGCAAGTTCACCGACGATGTCGTGCAGAAGGACATCAAGATGGTGCCCTACAAGATCGCCAAGGCCGACAACGGCGATGCCTGGGTCGAGGTGAAGGGGCAGAAGATGGCGCCGCCGCAGATCTCGGCACAGGTGCTGAAAAAGATGAAGAAAGCCGCCGAGGATTACCTTGGCGAAGAGGTCACCGAGGCAGTGATCACCGTGCCGGCCTACTTCAACGACTCGCAGCGGCAGGCGACCAAGGATGCCGGGCGCATCGCCGGGCTCGACGTCAAGCGGATCATCAACGAGCCGACCGCCGCGGCCTTGGCCTACGGCATGGACAAGAAGCGGGGCGACTCGGTGGTGGCGGTCTATGACCTCGGCGGCGGCACCTTCGACATCTCGATCATCGAGATCGCCGAGGTCGACGGCGAACATCAGTTCGAGGTGCTCTCGACCAATGGCGACACCTTCCTGGGTGGCGAGGACTTCGACCTGCGTGTCATCGAATATCTGGCCGAGGAGTTCAAGAAGCAGAGCGGCATCGACCTGCACAACGATCCGCTGGCGCTGCAACGGCTCAAGGAGGCGGCCGAAAAGGCCAAGATCGAGCTGTCGAGCAGCCAGCAGACCGACATCAACCTGCCCTACATCACCGCCGATGCCAGTGGTCCCAAGCACCTGGTGCTGAAGCTGACCCGCGCCAAGCTGGAGTCGCTGGTCGACGAACTGGTCGAGCGCACCATCGAGCCGGTGCGCATCGCACTGAAGGATGCCGGCCGCAAGCCGAGCGAAATCGACGAGGTGATCCTGGTCGGCGGCCAGACCCGCATGCCGATGGTGCAGACCAAGGTGAAGGAGTTCTTCGGTCGCGAGCCGCGCAAGGATGTCAACCCTGACGAGGCGGTGGCGCTGGGCGCAGCCATTCAGGCCGGCGTGCTGTCGGGTGACGTGAAGGATGTGCTGCTGCTCGACGTCACCCCGCTGTCGCTCGGCATCGAGACCATGGGCGGCGTCGCCACCGTGCTGATCGAAAAGAACAGCACCATCCCGACCCGCAAGTCGCAGATCTTCAGCACCGCCGACGACAACCAGACCGCAGTCACCATCCATGTCGTGCAGGGCGAGCGCAAGCGTGCCGCCGACAACAAGTCGCTGGGCCGGTTCGATCTGGCCAACATTCCGCCGGCACCGCGCGGCATGCCACAGATCGAGGTGAGCTTCGACATCGATGCCAACGGCATCCTCAACGTGTCGGCCAAGGACAAGGCGACCGGCAAGGAGCAGTCGATCGTCATCAAGGCATCGAGTGGCCTGTCGGATGACGAGATTGCCAGCATGGTGCGCGACGCCGAATCCCACGCCGAGGAGGATCGCCGCTTCAGCGAGCTGGTCGCCGCGCGCAACAGTGGCGATGGCCTGATCCACGCCACCCGCAAGACGCTGCAGGAGGCCGCCGACAAGGTCGGCAGCGACGAGAAGCAGAAGATCGAGGCCGCCATCACCGCACTCGAAACCGCCATCAAGGGCGATGACGTCAAGGCCATCGAGAGCGCCAGCGAGGCGCTCAGCGGACTCTCCGCCGAACTGGCGCAGAAGCTCTACGCCGAGCAGGCTGCGGCGGGCGGCGGCGAAGCGCAGTCGGCCGGCGCCGGCCGCAGCAGCGGCCGCGACGATGACGCCGTCGATGCCGAGTTCGAAGAGGTCAAGGATGACAAGTAAGGCCCTCTGATTCACCGCACCGGCGGTGCACGCTCTGGACGCAAAGCCCGCTTTGCGTCCTTTTTGTTTGACTGACTGCGAAACAGAGCAACCCCTAGAGCCATGTCGAAGCGCGATTATTACGAAGTGCTGGGTGTCGCCCGCGATGCCTCCGAGCAGGATCTGAAGAAGGCCTACCGTCGCCTGGCGATGAAGTACCACCCTGACCGCAACAGCGACGATGCTGATGCGGAGCAGAAGTTCAAGGAGGCCAATGAAGCCTTCGAGGTGCTCTCCGATGCCGACAAACGGGCCGCCTACGACCGCTTCGGCCATGCCGGGCTCGAAGGTGCCGCCGGTGGCAGCGGCTTTGGTGGCGCCAACTTCAGCGACATCTTCAGCGATGTCTTCGGCGACATCTTCGGTGGCGGGGGCGGCGGCGGTGCACGCCGCAACCGGCCGCAGCGCGGTGCCGACTTGCAGTACACGCTCGAGCTGAACCTCGAAGAGGCGGTGCGCGGCCACACCGTCAACATCCGTGTGCCGATTCTCGAAGAGTGCGAAAGCTGCGATGGCTCCGGCGCCAAACCGGGCTCGACGCCCTCGAACTGCACCACCTGCGGCGGCATCGGTCAGGTGCGGATGCAGCAGGGCATCTTCTCGGTGCAGCAGACCTGCCCGAAGTGCCGGGGCAGCGGCAAGATGATCAGCAACCCCTGCCCCAAGTGCCGGGGCGAGGGCCGGGTCGAGCAGCAGAAGACCCTGTCGGTCAAGGTGCCGCCCGGTGTCGACAATGGCGACCGCATCCGCCTCTCCGGCAAGGGCGAGGCAGGGCTCAAGGGCGGCCCCAGCGGCGACCTCTATGTGCAGATCGTGGTGCGCGAGCATCCGATCTTCGAGCGTGACGGCCGCAACCTCTACTGCACCGTGCCGATCTCCTTCGTCGATGCCGCCTTGGGTGGCGAGCTGGAGGTGCCGACGCTCGATGGCCGGGTGTCACTGAAAATTCCGCCCGAAACCCAGACCAACGAGCTGTTCCGCGTGCGGGGCAAGGGGGTGGCGCCGGTGCGTGGCGGTGCCGCCGGCGACCTGCTGTGCCGGGTCACCATCGAGACCCCGGTCAACCTCAGCGAAGAGCAGAAGACGCTGCTGCGCGAATTCCAGCGCAGCCTGGAGCAGAAGGGCAAGAACCAGTCGCCAAAGACCCACTCCTGGTTCGACGGCGTCAAGAAGTTCTTCGACGACCTGACCCAATGACCCCGTTGCAGACGCAAGCACAGATGAACCGCATCGCCATTGCCGGCGCCGCCGGACGCATGGGCAAGGCGCTGATCGAGGCCTCCGCCAGCACGGCACAGTGCCGGCTCACCACGGTGACGGTGCGACCCGGCAGCTCGCTGGTCGGTGCCGACGCCGGCGAGCTGGCCGGCATCGGCCGCCTCGGCCTGCCGATCAGCGCCGGGCTGGCACGGCAGCTCGATCGGTTCGACACCCTGATCGACTTCACCACCCCCACGGCCACGCTCGACCATCTGGCGCTCTGTCGGCAGGCAGGCAAGCGCATGGTGATCGGCACCACCGGCTTCACCGCCGCGCAGCGCGCCACCATCGAAGCCGCCAGCCGTGAGATCGCCATCGTGCTGGCCCCCAACATGAGCGTCGGCGTCAACCTCTGCTTCAAGCTGCTCGAACTGGCCGCCCAGGTGCTGGGTGATGAGGTCGATGTCGAAGTGATCGAGGCGCACCACCGCAACAAGGTCGACGCCCCCTCGGGCACGGCGCTGCGGATGGGCGAAGTGGTGGCCCAGGCGCTCGGCCGCGATCTGGCGCAGTGCGCGCTCTATGGCCGTGAAGGGCAGACCGGCGTGCGTGACCGCCAGACCATCGGCTTTGCCACGGTGCGCGCCGGCGACATCGTCGGCGACCACACCGTGCTGTTCGCCGGCGAGGGCGAGCGGGTCGAGATCACCCACAAATCGAGCAGCCGCATCACCTATGCGCGCGGCTCGCTGCGCGCCGCCCAGTGGCTGGCCGACCGGCCGCACGGGCTGTTCGACATGCAGGATGTGCTGGGGCTGCGCTAATCGGCAACGAAGGGGTTGGTCTTGCGCTCGTAGCCGAAGGTCGACTCCGGACCATGCCCCGGAATGAAGGTGACATCATCGCCCAGAGGCCAGAGCTTGTGGGTGATCGAGTCGATCAGCGTCTGGTGGTCACCGAGCGGAAAGTCGGTGCGGCCGATCGAGCCGGCGAAGAGCACATCCCCCACCTGGGCCAGCCGCGCCTCGGGCGCGAAGAAGACCACATGGCCCGGCGTGTGGCCCGGGCAGTGCAGCACCTCGAGGGTCACCTCGCCAAAGCGGACCTGGTCACCATCGACCAGCCAGCGGTCTGGCTCGAAGCTGCGCCCCTTGAAGCCGAACATCTCGCCCTGCTTGGGAATCTGCTCGATCCAGAAGCGGTCCGCCTCATGCGGTCCCTCGATCGGCACCCCGAGCCGTTCGGCCAGATCGGCCACGCCACTGGCATGGTCGAGGTGGCCATGGGTCACCAGAATCTTCTCGACCGTGGCGCCCTGCTGCGCCACCAGTTGCAGGATGCGGTCAACCTCGCCACCGGGGTCGATCACCACTGCCTTGCTGCTCTTTTCGCAGATGAAAAGCGTGCAGTTCTGTTGAAAGGGGGTGACCGGAATGACCGCATATTTCATGATTGAGACCCTGACTGCCGAACGATCGCCGCGGCGATGACCTGAATTTGGACTATACCATGACAGCACTGACGCCCATCCAGATTGCACTGCCCCTGCTCGGACTGCTCCTGCTCTGGCTGGGATGGCGCCTGCTGGCGAGCCGCAGCCGACAGGCGACCACCGCCACCGAACTGACGCTGACCCAGGAGCGGTTGCAGCAGACGCAGGCGCGCAACGGCGCGCTGGAGCAGGCGCTGCATCAGGTCAGCGAGCGCGAAGCCCAGTTGCAGGAGCAGTTGCGGCAAGAGACCGCCCGCCGCGCTGCCGCCGAACAGAGCGCCGAGGCGCTGCCCGAACTGCTGCGCGAGCGCGACCGGCTGCTCCAGACGCTGAGCGAACGGCAGGCCACCCTGGCCGAACTGGGCGAACGGCTGGAGCAGGAGCGTCGTGCTGCCGCCGACAAGCTGGCATTGGTCGACCAGGCGCAACTGCGGCTCAGCGATGCCTTCAAGGCACTCTCCGCCGAGGCGCTCAAAAGCAACAACCAGGCCTTCATCGAACTGGCGCAACAGAACCTGGCCCGCTTTCAGGAGGGCGCGCGCGCCGACCTCGACAGCCGCCACCAGGCCGTCGATGCGCTGATCAAACCGATTGGCGAGTCACTGGCCCGGTTCGACGGCAAGCTCGGCGAACTTGAGCAGGCGCGCATCAGTGCCTACAGCGCCCTCAACGAGCAGATGCGGGCGCTGGTCGAAACCCACCTGCCGCAGCTCAAGAGCGAGACCGCCAGCCTGGTCAAGGCGCTGCGCCAGCCCAACGTGCGTGGCCGCTGGGGCGAAATCCAGTTGCAGCGGGTGGTGGAGATGGCCGGGATGCTCGAACATTGCGACTTCGAGCAGCAGAGCAGCCGCAGCAGCGACGAAGGACGGCTGCGGCCTGACCTGATCGTTCGCCTGCCCGGCGGCAAGCAGATCGTCGTCGATGCCAAGGCGCCGCTGGCCGCCTACCTGGAGGCGATGGAAGCCAGCGACGACCTCAGTCGCGCCACCCTGCTGACCGACCATGCCCGGCAGGTGCGCAACCACATCCTCGCCCTCGGCAAGAAGCAGTACTGGGAACAGTTCAACCCGGCACCCGAGTTCGTCGTGCTGTTCCTGCCCGGCGAGATGTTCTTCTCTGCCGCACTGCAGGAAGACCCGTCACTGATCGAATATGGTGTCGGCGAGCGGGTCATTCCGGCCACCCCCACCACCCTGATCGCGCTGCTGCGCGCGGTCGCCTACGGCTGGCGGCAGCAGGCCCAGGCACGCAATGCCCAGGAGATCAGCGAGTTGGGACGCGAGCTCTACAAGCGGCTCGCCACCCTGGCCGAGCACTGGGGCAAGGTCGGCAAGGGGCTCAACCAGGCAATGGAGTACTACAACAAGGCCACTGCCACGCTGGAGTCGCGCGTGCTGGTGCAGGCGCGCCGCTTTCGCGAACTGCACGCAGCGCCCGAAGGGGCCGAGATTGCCCTGCTCGAACCGCTCGACCACAGCGCCCGCACCCTGCAGGCAATCGAAATGCAGCAAGAAGAGCCCGAAGCACCGGCCAGCGATTGAACCGGTCACCGGCCGGCCGGGGAACCGGCGCGCGGATGGCCGATGCCTGCCGCCGCCTCATGCGGCGCCCCCCTCGACAGGATGAAGAGGTTCGATTCCCGTTGCGAGTCACGATGCCGGTCGGGGTCGGCTCACAGCATCGCGCGACTGCAAACCCTCGGGCGGTCATCAGTAAATCAGCTCGACGCTGCTCTTTGCAGCGGGATCGCCACCCTGCCGCATCATCGCATCGGCCAGCAGTTCGGGGGTGCGCCAGCGCAGACTGATGATCGCACCCAGTTGAGCCGCGTCGTGCAGCGGTCGCGTGATGCGATAGCTGGTCGGCATCGGGTGGCTCACCAGCACCCCATCGGCGATGGCCTGATCGATCAGCTTTTCCAGCTCCTCGGCCAGATCACCACTCAGTGTGCCGGCGTCACTGTCCCAGGTGATCCGCCCATCGGGCTGGTCTTTGCCGGGTCGCCAGAGCTCGAATTCATGCTTCATTTCCTTTTGCCTCCGTCATGGCCCGAATGTGTGCACAACGCAATCGACAGCTCAGCACTTGCGCGTTTCATGATTTAAAAATCGTAATCGCGACAGGTCTTAATCCCTTCTTTATCAGGTCTGTGTTTGAACCTGAAGCGATTCCCGCAAGCCCGCGCGGAACTAAGGTCTTA
>ERZ1645192.2789-NODE-2789-length-14390-cov-7.285874_pt1 | contig 14390 bp, 14 predicted proteins | sample MGYA00575354_ERZ1645192 | MGnify/ENA primary metagenome ERZ1645192 (study PRJEB40844, sample SAMN11349763) | freshwater sediment metagenome | isolation source: river sediment | host: Sediment | place: India: Faizupur Khadar , New Delhi | collected 2017-02-21 ... | reverse complement strand
TTTTTTTCATGAAAATCCTGATAGCAGTCCCCCCAACCCAGTACCATGACAAGGAACTGGCACAGGTTATGGCAGTGTATGATCAGAACAAGATTCCGTACGAGTTTGCTTCACGAGAAAAGGGGCAGGCAAAAGGATCATTTGGTGGCCGGGTGTATGTTCCCTTAAGTTTTGAGGAGGTTATCCTCACCAGAGAAGAGGAATTTGATGCCCTGACTATTCTGGGAGGACATGGAGCCCAGGCTCATTTCTGGAACAATCCGGATCTTCTTGAACTGGTAAAGATCTTCCGGATTCACCGCAAGGTTATCGGAGGTATCAGTACTGCACCGGTGGTTATGGCCCGGGCTGGGATATTAAAAAAGCGTCCTGCAACTGTCATCTCCGGAGGTTCTATCAGGGAGATGATGAAGATGGATGTGAAGTTTGAAGATAAGCCGTTTGTCTTTCTGGACCGGCTGGTGACCGCCCGGGACCCTGGTGATGCAAAACGGTTTGCCGAACTGATCGTTGAGTACCTGTATGGAAATCCTGAATTCAACGGGCCACAGGTTGTTCCTGCACCAAATAAGCTGGGTTTTGATATCTGAACTAACGTGTGGCGAGTTTTGAAGCCCGTTCAAAACACCGGTCAGCATCTTTTTGCTGTCCCCGTCTCTGCAATGCTTTTCCCTTGGCAAACCAGGCAACAGATGACTCTGGAAGTTTATCAAGAACCCGGTCAAAATAGGCTATCGCGTTTTTATAATCCCCACCTTCCATGAGCAGGTTTCCCACTTTATACATGGCATCGGTGTGGGACGGATCGCACCGGATCGTCTCAAGGTAACACCGGATCGCTTCTTCATTGTTTCCGGTCTTTTCAAGGATCTGGGCCATCTCGTAGTAGGCATGCCCGTTCTGGGGATCCATCTCCACGACTTTGAGAAAACACGCCGTTGCATTCCGGTATGCCCCGAGTTTTTTATAGGCCACTCCTTTTGAAAACCAGGCGGTGATATGATTTGAGATCATCCGGATAGTTTTATCAAAGTATTCAATGGCCTCCTGAGGCTTTCCTTCCTTATAGAGGGCTTCCTTTCCCATGACGAGGTAGACATCTGCAATATACTTGCGATACTTGGTGCTGCCCGGATCCAGCTCCATCGCTTCTTCATAGCTGTCTATCGCCTCGTCAAACTGGTTTAAAACCTTGTAGGAGTTGCCAAGGAGCAGCCATGCAGCGGTGTAATCCGGACGAATCTTCAGGCATTTTTTAAAGAACTGGATGGCAGAATGGTATCCGCCGATCTTCATGAGGGCCCGGCCCTGGTAAAAGAGGAGATCAGGGTCCTGGGGTTTTTTCTCTAATGCCTCTTCATATGCCTCAATCGCTTCATGGTACTGCCGTTTTTCAAACAGGTACCGCCCCTTCAGATCCCAGGGGTACTGGTATGAGGTATGTATCTTTTTTGCCTGCTCAAACAGGCTCATCGCGTCATCGCGTTTTCCAAGGGTCCAGAGTGCCATCCCTTTTTCATGCAGGGCAGGGCCATACTCCGGATGGATCTTGAGGGTCCTGTTGCATATCTCGACTGCTTCCAGGCACCGCATGGGGTCCTGGTTCTGGAGGGCGATAAGGCGGAGGACAGATGCCCGCATGGTAAGAGCTTCAGGATTTTCCGGATGAATATCCAGTGCACGGATAAAGCAGTCATCCGCCCGGTCATACTTTCCAAGGCCGAGAAAAGATTTCCCCATCCCGATCCAACACCCGGGATGACTCCGGTCAAGTTCAATTCCCCGGTTAAAAGTCTGAACTGCTGCTTCAAACTTCTCCTTTGCCAGTTGCGTCTCTCCTTTCTGGCAGTACGGCGTTGCCGGGCTCCCTTCCTGTCCTCCAATCCAGTCCCGTATCCCCATCAGTTCCTCATTTGTATGGTATTTTCACAGTACATAAAGACTGTCAGAAGAATTCTCCCTGGATAGCGATGACCTCCTGACTGTCCTGTGCCCCTGCATAGGCAGCCAAAGGCTCTTCATTCAGTTGTAAAAATCTGATTCCCCAGCTGACCTTACCCAGAATCTCCTCTGCCTGAGTCTTCTCTCCAAGAATGACGAGTGCTGCAGCCATGGCTTCAATAGAGGTGAGACGAAAGGGTCTTCCGAAATTTACCGGATTTGCAGCCAGCAGATATGGCAGGGCCCGTTTAAATCGCCATGAGCGGACCTGATCGGTGTTCAGGACCTCCCATGAACAGTCAAGAGCGGTAATCGTCCGTGTCTTTTCCCGGTCGGCGGGTGAGAGGGCCTGTTCTGCCGTTGGGTCAAGGATGAGACTTGTCCGTGGAATGGCGGAAAGCCGGGAGAAGAGCCTGACCATCCCTGCCCGTTCAAGTTTTTTCATCGTGCATTTTCTGGGATCACATGAGTTGTCCCGGTATGCGAGCAGGGGAATCACAAGGCATCCCACTCTCTGTGTTTTTCCGGTGAATGGTTCTGGTCACCCGGATGCGATCGCTCTTTAATCTCCCGGACGATATCCCGGGAACTGGTGAAAGGAGAATTGGAATACCCTGAGATCCTGACGACCCGGGTTAAGATATGCTGCTTTTCGAGTGCTTTTGTCAGTCTTTCAGGGTCGAAGTGCTGATTGCACCCAAGGGTGATGATATCCGGTTTAATCTCCCGGATTGGCCTGAACATATCTTCGAGATCGCCCAGGACTGCACGGGTGACTGGTTTTAAGGCCTGAACCATAACCCGCCGCTGCTCTTCTGGTATGACCGGGCGTGGTTTATGCCGGATATTTGCATCCCTCGCAACGATGACAAAGAGTTCGTCTCCAAGTTTTGCTGATTCCTCAAGGTACCAGAGATGACCTGGGTGGAGTATGTCAAACGTCCCGGTTGCAACAACCCGGATCATGGCACCACCTCAAGATTGACCGGAGTTCCGTCCGGGTAAAAACACCGCCAGTCATCAGGACCATACGGTTCTCCGACGATGATATGCCGGCTGCCACTCACCGAGAAGAAGCGGATGTCAGCATCTGATGGGCGTAATGCCCCGTTCGGGTGGCTATGAGCGCTTCCTATGACCTTCAGGTTCAGGGGGACCATCTCAAACGGAACCTGGGCACTTGCCTCTCCCCCGATTGATCCCGGTATCAGATGGATGTCAGAAATTACTCCAGACTCTGCTGTAAGCAGTGCTGCAAACTCACGGGGATGTGATCCTTGGCCCATTGCCAGCAGAAGATCCAGGGTATTTTTCTGTATTGCGGAAATATTCATACTTTGATAGTGATCCTTCCTATTCGTCGGTTCTGATGATACAAGGCTATTGTGCTCAGAACGGTCCGTCCTGTTCAAAACTTCTTTGGAACCTGAGGGCAAGTTCTGCCTTAAAGAGCTCTGCACCTAAGTACCCGGCATGATCAAAGAGCGATACTCCGTCCGTCTGGAGAATAGTGAATAACACATCCTGCCAGCGGGTTCCCTTTATCGCCTTTCCATTCCGGACCGCAACAATATACCCGTCCTCAATACCTATCCGGAAATTCCCCCGGGGATCATAGGTTATCTCTCTCGGCATCGGACTGGCCACAATGACCTCTGAATATTCAAGTGGGGGCTCTCTTCTCCGTCTCTTTTCTTTTATGCGAAACAGGTCAATACCGAGATCCTTCGGGTACGGTCGTCCCTCCATCAGGGCCATCATATCGGTTGCAGTGCGCATCTCTGCGATACACCCGGCTGTCTTGTCACTATGTTCACTACAGAAAATCACCGATGCACCGGTTTCACAGGCCATCCCTGCAAGAAGGGCACACATGCCGACCGAGTCTGCGTCACAGAGTTCGATGACATTTCCTGCGCCAAAAAAGAGGGGACAGCCGGGATCGGTAAAACCTGCAAGTGACTGCACCAGTCCTGAACCACAGGGCTGGAGAACCGGGTCGGCAATTACCCTGGTGATCCCACACGCTCCTGCCAGCCGGATGTTTGAGAGAAGCCCTGCCTCACCGGGGACGATAACCGCTCCGCATCCTGCCTGTGCTACCTTCTCTCCTACAATGGGAATGTTCTCCTCCTGCAGGGAAAGGATAAGATCGGCCCTGAAGAGTGATGCTTCAATGAGAGCCGGATCCTGGGTGTCTGCTGCAAGTGGTCCTTTGATCTCTTCGAGTTGGTGAAATACTGCGCGAACATCGTCAGGGGTTGCATCAAACCCGAACCCGAGATCCACGATATCAGCCCCCTCTTCAAAAAAGCCCTGAACTCTGGTGCGGATATCGGGGATTCTATGGGCATCCATGATCTCTGCCAGGACTTTCATCCTGGTCCCTCCGCCGATCTTTACCCCCCTCAGGGCAAATACCGGTTCCTTCTCCTCTTCGTTTCGTGAGATCCTGGTATATGCCTCTCTTCTCCGTTCACCAGACAGGAATTCATCAGCCGGAATGTCTCGGGAGAGTTCTATTTTACCTATCAGCGGGAGTACAAGCCCGATATCTGCCGCATGACGGGGTCCCCGGTAAATAGGGATGCCGGTCTCCTGTTCCACCTGTGCAAATGATGCCGTGCACATACCGGAAACAAGGACCAGATCATAGGATGTATCAGACATGAGAAGGGAGCGTACCTGTGCCGGGGTCAGAAATGAAGCAAGTTCCCCGGTCACCACCACATCCGCGTCAAACCCTTTTGCAGCGTCCTGAACGATGGTATACGTAACTCTTCCGGTAGGTAGCAGGATCCTCATCACCCTTTCCTTAATACCGGGAAGATAAAAAAATAATGTAGTCAGGGATGCTGAAAGCCGATCTCCATATCCATACCTCCTGTTCAAAGGACGGTGAAAGCACAGTCGCACAGGTGCTTGCCGCTGCTGCCATGGCAGGGATGGATGTCATAGCAATAACAGATCACGATACGATGGACGGATACCGGATAGCCTGTGAGTTATCTACCGATCTCCTGATCATACCTGGTGTTGAGGTTTCAACAAGGGAAGGACACCTGATAGCACTGGGTGTTGAAAAAGCCCCCCTTCCTGGGTCTCCTGTACTGGATACCATACAGGAAGTACGGCAGGCGGGCGGAATTACTATTCTCCCCCACCCGTTCCACCGGTACAGGCATGGTGCCGCACTGAAATGTGCTGAGGCATTTGGTGCCGCAGATGCGATAGAGGTGTACAACAGCCGGTACGTCATCCCCCATGCAAATCAGCGGGCGTTACGTCTTGCCCGGGCGATGGGAAAGCCTGCTGTTGCCGGGAGTGATGCCCATAATGCACGGTTTATCGGGTATGGACGGACCCTGATTGATGCTGAAAAGGACATCGGGTCTGTTCTGGATGCCATAAAAGAAGGAAAGACGAAACCTGCCGGGAGAAAGACGCCGGTCAGGATTTATACAAAACAGTCATTGCGTAACTCATGGCGGAAGATCCGGGGCAGACTTCACAAGTAAGACTGGCCTTTCGGATCGGGTTTATAGGAACCGCTTTTTTCGGATCACAATACCAGCCTGATCAGCGGACGGTGGAAGGAGAGATTATTGCCGCCTGTTTACGGGCAGGGATCTTCACCAACCGTCAGGAGTCAAGGCTTGCCCTGTCAGGCAGGACAGATCGGGGTGTCCATGCCAAAAGCCAGATTCTGGCCTTATCAACCCATAATCCGGATCTTGCCGTACGGGCTCTGAACGGGCAGTTACCTCCTGATATCTGGGTGACCGCCTGGGCGTATGCGCCTCTTTCGTTTTACCCACGATATGATGTCAAAAGCCGGACGTACCGGTACTATTTCAGCAGGACCCCGTCAGATGTTGCCTCCATGACTGAAGCTGCCGGATTATTTTTAGGAACTCATGATTTTCGCTGCTTTGCACGGATAGAGCCAGGGAAAAACCCGGTAAAGACGATTGACCGGCTTGAAATCATATCTGACCCGGACGGATGCCGGCTTGAAGTCACCGCACAGAGTTTTTTATGGCACATGGTCAGGTGCATTGCCGGATCCCTGTTTCAGATATCCGAAGGGGAGATGACCATCAGGGAACTGGAACAGTACCTTTCCGGGATATGTAATAACAAGGTAAAGCCTGCTCCGCCAGACGGACTTATCCTCTGGGATGTGCATGCAGATCTTGACTGGCACGAGATGGCAGCGATGGGACTGAAAGTAAAAAGAATTATCCGCCAGTCTGAAGAGATGCACCTGCTAGGGACGGTGTACTCGCTTCTCCTGACCGGCCAGGAACCTTAAAGGTCCTGTTCCACCTTGTGAATCATGGTCCTGATATCCAGCCAGATGATCAGTTCATTTTTATCATGATCTGCAGTTCTGACTTTTTTCCTGATAATACCAAGGATATCACGGTCACTACTCTTTGAGGCATGCGTATCCCGGTCGATATCCTCCTGGGTATAGGTGGAGACCGCAAGCACATCATCAACCAGCACACCAATCATCTTCTGCGAGACACCTGCATCAAGGACGATGATACGGGACCTCTTTTTCCCATCCGCCTCCCTGGTGATATGCATCATCTCTTTCAGATCGATGATGGTGGTAATTATCCCCCGTAAATCAATGATTCCCTTGATAAACGAGGGGGTGTTTGGAAGTGGGGTAATATCCGTCGTGTTGATGACTTCCCGCGTGTCAAACAGGTCGATGGCAAAGAGTTCGTTTCCCAGTATGAATTCAACAACCTGAAGGTTTCCGGTTCCTTTTGATGTAGTCCGGGCGGTCTGTATTGTTTTTTGTGTGATCACTGGTGCGTTATCTTCTGGTTTTTCCTGATTTTGAAAGTCAACGAGAAATGTACCCAATTTTTTATCCCCCTTTATCCCCGGCAACTCTTCACTCCAGCCGGAACTTTTTATTAAGTCATCATTTCAGGATGCAGACTCATGAACCTTTCGCTCGTTTTACGATTTTTTCCTGAAATGAGTCCTGGTACCAGCGGCCTGAGAAGATGCAGTTTTCTTATATCCGATATAACCTGTATTCAAATGAAAGGTCCTCTTCCGGAAGATGTCCTGCACAGGTGGTTTGGGTACCGAACATTTCGACCAGGACAGAAGGAGATCATCACTCACGTACTGGAGGGACAGGATGTGCTCGCGGTTATCGCGACAGGCGGGGGAAAGTCACTCTGTTACCAGATTCCGGCTCTTATCAGGGAAGGGACCGGGATTGTCATATCACCCCTGATAGCTCTTATGAAAGACCAGGTTGACTGCCTGGCAGAATCGGGCATTCCTGCAGCATTTCTGAACAGCACCCAGGATTTTAAAGACAAGCGGAGCATTGAAGAGTCCATTCTGGATGGTTCACTGAAAATCCTGTATATCTCTCCGGAGCGAATGGTGCAGCCTTCATTTCTTGAGTTTTTAAAATCAATCCGGATAAGCCTCTTTGCCATTGACGAAGCCCACTGTATCTCGCAGTGGGGTCATGAATTCAGGCCTGAATACCGCCAGCTCTCAATTATCAGGAAAACGTTTTCTGATGTTCCGATTATTGCTCTGACCGCTACCGCCACACCATCGGTCAGGAGTGATATCACAAGCGAGCTCAGTCTGAAAAACCCTGCGGTCTTTGTCGGCTCATTTAATCGTGAAAACCTGATTTACCGGATTGATAAGAAAGAGGACGCCGAGCAGCAACTGGTTCAGTTTCTGAAAAGTCATCCGAATGAGTCGGGGATTGTATACTGCTTTTCAAAACGGCAGGTTACGGATCTTGCAAAATTACTCCAGAAGAACCGGTTCTCTGCCCTTCCCTATCATGCAGACCTGCCAAAGTCAGTCAGACACGAGACCCAGGACCGGTTTCTTAGTGACAAGGTCAGAATCATCGTTGCGACGGTGGCATTTGGTATGGGGATCAACAAGCCTGACGTCAGGTTTGTGGTTCATTATGACCTCCCGAAAAACCTGGAGCATTATTACCAGGAGACGGGACGGGCCGGGAGGGATGGCGACCCTGCTGAATGCCTGCTCCTCTATTCCCGGGGGGATTTTCGCAAGATTGAGTACCTGATTGAGCAGATGGCAGACGGGACCGAACGGCAGGTCGGTCTTCGGAAGCTTCATGAGATGGTCGGGTATTGTGAGTCACGTGCCTGCAGGCGTGCAGTTCTGCTCACGTATTTTGGTGAATCATGGGATCATCCGTCATGCGGGAACTGTGACTCATGCCATTCAGGGCGGAAGACCATGGACGGGAAGGATACACTCGCCGTCATTGCAGCCTGCATTGATGAACTGAAGGATGATTTTGGGGTATCGTATATCGCCGATATCATATCCGGAACTGCAGATGAGAAGGTCATTGCCCGGGGTCATGATACTCTTGCCTCGTTCGGGTCCGGGCATCCGCACCGGAGAGGACTGTGGGTGTACTGGATCAGGGAGCTCATCTCCTGCGGGTATCTCTCCAGGTACGGCTCACGGTATCCGGTGGTGAGAAAAAACCCACGGACCAGGGAAGCCCTTGCCGGTACCCTTCCGGTCAGGATTGGAGAGCCGGAGTTTCAGTCAGCATTAACCGAGGAGTCACATGAAGGGCAGGGCTCTCCTGCCGAGAACAACCTGTATGAGATCCTCAGGGATGTCAGGAAGACCATTGCAGATGAACTGGATATGCCCCCCTTCCGGATATTTCCAAACCGGACCCTGCGTGAGATGGCAAAGACCAGGCCGAGATGTCCGGAAGATTTACGGACGGTATACGGGGTAGGGGAACGACGGCTCATGCAGTATGGACAGCCATTCCTTGAGGCAATCAATGCGTATGCTGAGTATGAGGTGGCAGATGGATAAGCCCTGTAATCAGTGTGGGAAATGCTGTCTGCATATGAGACGGTATATGGTCATCGAGAGAAGTATCGGTGAATCACAGCACTTCTGTCACTTCACCCTGACAAAGGAGCGGTTTTTTGCACGAATCGGGGGGGATGATCTGATCAGATTCCGCGATCGTGATTCCATGACCCGGTTCCCTGATTCATGCCCCTTCCTCAGACCCCTGGAGAATGAGTCATTCTCCTGCACCATTTATTCATCCAGACCAGAGCACTGCCGCAGATTTTTTTGTGCATAACTGACGGTTCCCGTTGGGCCCGGGAATAAACAGTTCATTGAAACTATCATTATTTATCATTGCATACAAACGGGTACAGATTGTCATGTCAGGGACTTCTGCGAGCGAATATATATGTAAATGTACTTCTGCCTGTGCAGGGTGCAGTTCGTCCCTCATTCTCAGACACGTGCTCAAGGCAGCCGGACCAGATACTGTTCTGGTAGTTCCGGCCTGCTGCACCAGTGTTCTGCAGGGGGTCTGGCCGAATACATCGTTTAACATACCGGTGTATAATGTGGCGTTTGCTGCGGCGGCTGCGGTTGCGTCAGGAATGGCTGCAGCCTTTGAATCACTTGGAAGAAATACCAATGTTATCGCCTATGCCGGTGATGGCGGGACGGTTGATATCGGAATTCAGGCACTGTCCGGTGCACTTGAACGTGAGACCAATTTCCTGTACATCTGTTATGATAACGAAGCATACGGGAACACTGGTATGCAGCGTTCGGGATCAACGCCTCTTGGAGCCAGGACAACCACCACTCCGGGCGGAAAAATCCATGTAAAAAAGGATCTTGACCGGATTATTGCCGCACATCACCTGCCATACATGGCAACCGCCTGTAGTGCATACCCGCAGGATCTCGTAAAAAAGGTGCAGAAGGCATTGTCTATCAAGGGACCAAAGTTCATGCATATTCTTGCTCCCTGTCCTCCAGGCTGGCGGTATGATGCATCACAGACGATTGAAGTCGGAAAGATGGCAGTAAAGACCGGTATCTGGGCCATGTATGAACGGGAGTATGATACCCTGACTTTGAATGGCCCGACCAAGGCTGCCATGATTAAGCCTGCACCACTGCAGGATTATCTGAAGATGCAGGGGCGTTTTTCCAGTATGACTGAAGAGAAGATCAAGATTATCCGGGGAGAGATTGAGCGAAATCTGCGTCTTTTGAAGGCAGAGGCGGAGGCAACATGCTAACCCTTTCTACCGGGAACAATGCCGTTGCTGCAGCAGTCAGACAGGCAAACCCTGCAGTGGTGGCAGCATACCCCATCACTCCGCAGACTGAGATAGTCGAGCAGATTGCAAACTACGTGACGAATGGTAGTCTGAAATCAAAATACATACCGGTTGAGAGTGAGCACTCGGCAATGGCTGCATGTATTGGAGCAAGTATCACCGGGGTCCGGACCTTTACCGCTACGAGTTCACACGGGCTCTTATACATGCATGAGATGGTCAACTGGGCTGCCGGTGCACGACTGCCAATTGTCATGGCAAATGTAAACCGTGCACTCGGACCTGGCTGGAATGTCTGGGCTGAACATACCGATGCTCTTCAGGCACGGGATACCGGATGGCTGCAGGTGTATGTGTCTACAGTTCAGGAAGCATATGATGCAACGCTCATGGCATTTCGTATCGCCGAGGATCGCCGGGTCTACCTGCCGGTGATGGTCAACCTTGACGGGTTTTCTCTCTCTCATATCTCACAGCAGCTTGAGGAGAGCACTGTTGGAGACTTTATCCCGCCACTGGTTCTTGACCATAAAATAAGCACAGATTCTCCGGCCGGCTACGGATGTATGACCTCATCTGCAGATTATTTCAGGATCAGATACGATATCGAGCGGTCCATGCGGGATTCTGTTCAGGTCATTAAAGAGACCGAAGAGGCGTTTGCACAGACATTCGGGCGGAAGTACTCTTGGACTGAAGAGTACCGGTGTGAGGATGCAGAGATTTTGATCCTCTCCATGGGAACACTGGGCAAGGAAGCAGAAGTTGCCGTGGATATTCTCCGGAATGAGGGAGTAAAAGCTGGTTCCATGCGTGTCCGGTGGATCCGCCCCTTCCCTGAGCTGAACCTTGGGGACCGCGAGCTGGTGGTTATTGACCGGAACTATTCGTTCGGATTTGGCGGCATTCTTGCATCGTCCATCCGTGCAAAGACCGGAAAAGTGTGCTATAATGTTATTGCAGGTCTGGGCGGACAGGAAGTCACCTACAACGATATTGCAGGTTTTGTGAAAACCCGTCGTATCGGGGAAGAGTTCTGGTTTGGAGTTGATGCCTGATGTATGAGATACGACTCCATTCACGTGGCGGTCAGGGAGGAGTGACTGCTGCAAAGCTGATGGCGGTTGCCTCGTTCAGAGATGGAAAGTATGCAACCGCTGCTCCTTTTTATGGTGCAGAACGGCGTGGTGCCCCGATTGTCTCATTTATCAGGATAGATGACAAGCCCATCAAAATATACTCCCAAATCCACAATCCTGACCTTGTCGTCGTCCTTGACTCATCCATCATTGACCTTGTGAATGTCTTTGAAGGGCTGAAACCGGATGGAAGTGTGCTCATTAATGCACCTGAAATTCCAAAAAAGGCTGAAGGATACCATGTCCGGCATGTTGACCTGACCGGGATTGCTCTGAAGACAAACCTGGTGGTTGCCGGAAGTCCTATCCTGAATACCCCGGTTATCGGAGCACTTGCAAAGATGGGTCTTTTTTCACGGGAGTCTGCAGTGGCTGCAATTCAGGAGACGTTCTCTGATGAGAGAAATATGAAAGCCGCCCTGATGGCATACGAGGAGCTGGTCTGAATGGAGAAGAGGGAGAGACTTGCAATGTCCGGACCTCGTGAAGGGGCCTGTGGCAATACCGGAACCTGGAGAGTGTTCAGGCCTGTTGTTGACAAAGACACGTGTAATGCATGTGGCATGTGTGCCATGTACTGCCCGGACGGAGTCATAGATGAGAATTACGAGATAGATCTCGTATTCTGCAAGGGCTGCGGCATCTGTGCTGTTGAATGCCCGAAAAAAGCCATCACCATGGTGCGTGAAGGGAATGGAGCCGGTACCTGAATTTGGAAATCAGCATATAAAGCAGATTTCCATATAAATACTGGTTCACTCTTTCACAACTCTTTTACAATCTGGTGCACCAGAATAGTATAGATGGTTCGGTTTTCAGTTACGATGGATGATGACCTGACCCGCCGGGTCGATCAGGAATGTGTTGTCAGGCAGGTTTCCCGGTCTGACTGGATTAATGAAGCATGTGCGAGGCAGCTTCGAAAACTCTCCGGTTATGGCATTTACCCGTGCGGGCAGTCAAGCCCGATTATTGACGATTCTCCTGCACCACATCGTCATAATATTCAGAATTATGATGAGACCTACCGGAATTTCCGGATAGAAGTGCCGGAGTATTTCAACTTCGGATTTGATGTGGTTGATGCCTGGGCACGGAAGGACCGCAACAAGATTGCGATGGTCTGGACCAATCAGGAGGGTGAAGAGAAGTTCTTTACCTTCCGTGACATCTCCCAGCGATCCAACGAGATCGTCAATATGATGATCAAGTACAAGATCGGGAAGGGAGATCGTGTTCTCATCATGCTCCACCGGGTGCCTGAATGGTGGTTCATGGTTATTGCCCTTATCAAGGTCGGAGCAGTATACATCCCGGCACCCACCATGCTGACTCCCAAGGATCTTGAATACCGGATCAATATCTCTGAAGCAAAGATGATCATCACGGATGTCGAGAATGCCCACAAGGTGGATGAGATTGCTGCAGTCTGCCCCTCCCTTGAGACAAAGATGGTGGTGGATGGTGCACATGAGGGCTGGCTTTCATATCCGCGTGAGCTCACCTATCCTGCACCGGTCTCATCACGGATCATCAACCTCAAAGGAATGAGAAAGACCAAGTCCTCTGACCCGATGGTCATATTCTTCTCATCCGGCACAACCGGCGAGCCGAAGATGGTGCTCCATTCACAGACATATCCGCTTGGTCATATCGTCACCGCCCGGTTCTGGCATGATGTGCGCAATAATGATCTGCACTTTACCGTCTCTGATACCGGGTGGGCGAAATCTGCATGGGGAAAACTGTTCGGACAATGGATTGAGGGTGCTGCAATCTTTGTCTATGATTACCGGAACAAGTTTAATGCAACGGAGCTTCTCCCGCTCATTGAAAAGTACGGGATAACCACCTTTTGTGCACCACCCACCATTTACCGTATGCTGATCATGGCTGACCTTCGCAAGTATGACTTCTCAGAGCTCAGGCATTGTGTCAGTGCCGGGGAACTCATCAACCCTGAAGTCATAAAAGCGTGGAAAGATGCAACCGGTCTTGAAATATTTGAAGGATACGGCCAGACCGAGACCGTCCTGTGTGTCGGGACATTCCCCTGCATGGAACCAAAGTACGGGTCCATGGGGAAACCATCGCCCGGGTGGGTAGTCGAGCTTCATGATGAGGATGGAAAACAGGTCAAGGCAGGAGAAGAAGGTTCTATCGCGATCAAAACCGATCCACGACCCGTCGGGTTCTTCATGGAATACTGGGGCAATGAAGAGGCAAATGTGAATGCATTCAGGGGCGGATACTACTACACCGGTGATCGTGCTGTCAAGGATAGTGACGGTTATTTCTGGTTTGTGGGCCGTGATGATGATGTCATAAAGGCGTCCGGGTACCGGATCGGACCATTTGAGGTTGAAAGTGCGATCATCGAACATCAGGCTGTCCAGGAAGCTGCGGTGATCGGATCACCTGATATCATCCGGGGTTTTGTTGTAAAAGCATTCATCGTCCTGAAAGCAGGGTATGAGCCGTCTGACAAACTGGGACGGGAGATCCAGGAGTATGTCAAGTCTATCACCGCTCCGTACAAATATCCACGGAAGATTGAATTTGTAAAAGAGCTTCCAAAAACAATCTCCGGAAAGATTAAACGAAAGGATCTCAGGGAGAATGAGATGAAGCGGTTTGAGGAAGAGAAAAAGAACGGGAGCGGTGGTCATCCGTAAGGGATATTTAACTGAACCACCTGACATGTATTTATTCTTTTTTTCATAACCTTTGAGCAATGATTTGGAAGGTGTTATTTCTCTCACTCATGCTTGTCGGACTCCTTGTCCCGGCAGGGGTGCTGGCAAGTGATGACGGATGGACGCATGGCAGTCTGTTCTCTGCCCCAAACTGGCTCCTTGAACAGTATGATGATGAAGATAAGGAAATGAGCAAAATGGATTATTTCGGGACCAAGCTTGTGGAGCCTACCCCGAAACCTCCGACTGCAATGGACCTCGTTAAGGAAGGATGGGCTAATCTTGAAGGGGGAAATTTTAAGGATGCTCTGAAATCCTTTGAAAAAGCTCTTGTAATAGACGATTCTTCTTCTGAAGCGTGGTATGGCCGGGGTCTTGAACTTGAAAACCAGAAACGGTATCTCTCTGCAATAGATGCCTACACCAAGGCAGTATCCTACTCG
>ERZ1645192.2786-NODE-2786-length-14393-cov-5.919236_pt1 | contig 14393 bp, 8 predicted proteins | sample MGYA00575354_ERZ1645192 | MGnify/ENA primary metagenome ERZ1645192 (study PRJEB40844, sample SAMN11349763) | freshwater sediment metagenome | isolation source: river sediment | host: Sediment | place: India: Faizupur Khadar , New Delhi | collected 2017-02-21 ... | reverse complement strand
GGTTCGACGAACGTCGAGAACGGGGAGCACCTGGCCGCAATCCAGGCGGTGGGCGGATCAGTGAACGCAACCACCAGCTTCGACCGCACCAACTACTTCGAGACCGTCGGCCCGCAGGCCCTCGACCTTGCCTTGTGGCTGGAGGCGGATCGGATGAGCGGTCTGAACGTTGACCAGAACAATCTCGACACCCAGCGCGAGGTGGTCAAGGAAGAGAAGCGTCAGCGCTACGACAATGTGCCCTACGGCGACCAGTTGGAGCTGCTGTTGGCACTCAATTTCCCGACCGAGCACGCCTACGGACATCCCGCCATCGGTTCGATGGCCGACCTGGATGCTGCGACGCTGGACGATGTCCAGTGGTTCTACCGCACTTGGTACCAGCCGGCCGCTGCGGTGCTGACGCTGTCTGGGCCGATCAGCGTCGAGCAGGGCCGCGAACTGGCACACCGGTATTTCGCCTGGTTGCCTCACAGCCCAGCTCCGCAAACCCCGGCCGAGCGGCCCTTGCCCCAGCACCTGGGCAACCCGGAACTGGTCGTCGAACGCGACGTCCCCAGACCGATGCTGCACCTGTGCTGGCGAACCCCGAAGCTGACCCATCCGGACCGGCTCGCGGTCGACCTGCTGCTGGCGCTGCTGGCCGACGGCCAGTCATCCCGGCTGCACCGCGAGCTCGTGCGCGACACCCAGCTGGCCGAGGGCATCGGGGGCTATGACCTGGGGCTGGCCCGGGGAGGATCGATAGGGGTCATCTCCAGCCGCGCCCGCGAGGGCGTCGAGCTGGATCGCTTGGCCGAACCCGTGCTCGACAGCCTGGCCGACCTCGCGCAACACGGCCCGAGTGAATCCGAACTCGCCCGGGTCAAGGCCGGATTCGAGCGGGAGTGGCTGTCCGCTCTCGCCGCCGTCGAGGACCGCGCCGACCAACTCGGCTTCTACGCGACCCACTTCGACGACCCGCTACGGATCAACGAAGAACTGGATGAGATCGAACGGCTGGAGCCCACCGACATCGCCAGGGTCGCCGCGCGCTGGTTCGACCCGGACAACCGAGCCACCCTCCGCTACCAGACCAAGGGTGGTGCGGCATGAGCCAGCTGCCACGTCCCGAAGTCGCCGATGCCCATCCGTGGGCGTTCCCCGAACCTCACGAATTCAGTCTCGGCAACGGCGCCCGGGTCTGGCTCTATGACCTGCCCGGCCAGCACGTGATCAGCGCCCAAGTGGTGCTGGACGTGCCGGTCAGCTGCGAGCCGGCGGCATTGGAGGGGTTGGCCACCATTGCGGTACGGACCAGCGACGAAGGCAGCATCGACCATCCCGGAGCTGAATTGGCGGAGCTGGTGGAGGGCCTCGGCGCGATCTACAGTGGCGCGGCCACCCAATCGTCCACAATCTGTCATCTCGAGGTGCCGAGCACCCGGCTCAGCGGTTCGTTGGGGTTGCTGGCGGAGATTATCACTCGTCCGGCCCATGACCCTGCGGATGTCGAACGGCAGGTCGCCTTGCGGCTAGCCCAGATCGAGCAGTCGATGGCGCGCAGTTCCTCGGTGGTTCAGCTGGCCTTCCAGCGCGCGGTCTTCGGCCCTGGGTGCCGGGAGGGACGCCCGACCGCCGGGCGGATGGCGACGGTGGCTGAGATCGGTCGCGATGATGTCGTGGCCTTCCATCAGCGCTGGTGGCGTCCGGACGGGGCAACCATCATCCTGGCGGGGGCGCTGCCAACGGATGCCGACCGGTTGGTTACCGACGCCTTCGAAGGCTGGCTGCCCAGCGGCGAGCGCGCATTCCACGAGCAGCCCCGACCCAACCCGGCCGGCCCTCAGATCTGGGTGGTCGACCGACCCGGTGCGGTTCAGGCCGACATCCAGATCGGCATGGTGACGCCTGACCGGCACGACCCGCGATGGGCCGCGCTCGAGGTGGCTGCCTGCGCGGTCGGCGGCTCCTTCGCGTCCAGACTCAACACTGTGCTGCGAGAGGAACTCGGGTACACCTATGGCGCGCACGCCGGCTTCCGGCCCCTGCGCGGTGCCAGCACCTTCGTGGTGCGGACGAGTTGCCGCACCGAGGTGGCCGCCGCCGCGACCGCCGAGGCACTGCGCTTGCTCGATGTGGCCGCCGCTCCGTTCAACGCTGACGAGATCGCGGACGCCCGCACCTACCTGCTCGGGGTGGCGCCGCTGCACTTCCAGACCGCGGACGCCATCGCCGACCAGGCCAGCACGCTGGCCGGCGCCGGCATGCCCGCGACTTGGGTGAACACCCATCAGCGACAGGTGGCCGCGGTCAGCACCGAACAGGTGAACCGGGCGTTCGCTGAAGTGGTGCGTCCTGCCCAGCTCAGCGTCGTACTCTGCGGGGATGCGGGGCGCCTGCTCAACGACCTGACCTCCGTGGGCCTGGAGGCCGAGGTCGTTGAGCTGGAAGCCTGAACCAATCAGCGCATGGCGTTCTGGGCATCGGCCAACCGCTGCCGGGCGATCTCGACCTGGCGCTGGTAACCTCCGAGGTCGCCGTTCTTGAGCGCCTGGTCGGCAGCTGTATAAGCCTGTGCCGCCGCGTCGAGGGCGGCCTGCGCTGCCGCGACACCGGTGGTTGGCGCAGAAGAGCCTTCCTGACCGGGCGGCTGGGCAGCGACCGGCTCCTCACCAGTGGTGACCCCGGCATCGCCTTCGAAGACCATGTCCAGTGACTCCTGCAGGGTTTCGCCGATGCCGATGTGATCGCCGAACCGCACCACGACGTAGCGCAGCAAGGGGTAGGACGACTCTGCCTTGCCCTGGGTATAGATCGGGTTGACGTAGATCAGACCGCCGCCCAACGGCAATGTCAGCAGGTTGCCGTAGACCGGTTCTGCCGCTCCCTGACTGGTGAACGGCAGCAGGGCCTGCTGGACGCGTTGGTCGGTCTGGATCGCGTTGAAGGTCTGGTTCGGACCCGGCACCTGGTGGGTGTCAGACAATCGCAGCACACGGATCCGGCCGTAGTCCGGGTTTGCCGCGTCGGCGACCACCGCCATGTATGCACCCAGGTTCTCTCGCTCGTTCGGCACGAAAACCGTTGTCTGGCTGAAGATGGGCATCTGGTCGCCAGGCCATTTGATTGACAGGTAGTAGGCCGGCTCCTTGGTGTCGGTGAAACGCGGGTCGTTGGGGATACGCCACAGGTCGGACTGCTGGTACCAGGCGTCAGGGTTGGTCATGTGGTAGCGGCTCAGGATCTGACGCTGCACCTTGAAGATGTCCTGTGGGTAGCGCAAGTGCGCCATCAGGTCAGGGCTGATCTCGTCGGCAGACTTCAGCATTCCCGGGTAGACCTTGTCCCAGGTCTGCAAGATCGGGTCCTCGGTGTCCCAGGCATAGAGCGTCACCGAGCCGTCGTAGGCATCCACCACTGCCTTGACCGAGTTACGCATGTAGTTGACGTCGCGTCGTTCCGCGCCGATCGGGCTCCAGCTGATATTCGAGTCGCTCGTGGCGGTCGCCAGATCGACACGCTGCGAGTTGGGGTAGCTGTTCGACGTGGTGTAGCCGTCGAGCAGCCAGACGACCCGTCCGTCGACGATCGCGGGATACGGATCCTTGTCGATGTTCAGCCAGGGGGCCACCTTCGCGACGCGCTCCTGGGGCGTCCGGTCGAACAGGATGACCGAGCCCTCATGGACCCGGTTGCTGAGCAACAGGTTGATGTCACCCAGCCGGGCCGCGAACATCGAACGGACGAAGAAGTTGCCCACCGGAACACCACCACTGCCGGTGTAGGTAGTGTACGTCTCGGCGCTGGACTCGCCTCCCCCGGGGGTGTCCAGTTCGATCGAGCCCTCGCCCTCCCGGCCACCCACGACCGAGTAGTCGATGGTGTTCTCGCCGAAGTAGACCCGGGGTTCGGTCTGCTCCAGTGCGCCCACTGGGGGGATATCCCGGACGATCCAGCTCGGCTCACCGCTGGCTTGGCGACGGTTGCCGTAGGCGCCCACCATTGCGTAGCCATGGGTGTAGACCGTGTGCACGTTGTTCCAAGTCTGGTTTTCTGCCGGCAGGCCAGCCACGTTCAGCTCACGGACCGCGACGATCGCGTCGGTCTCCTGCCCATCAATGGTGTACCGATCGACATCCAGTACGTCTGGGAACGAGTAGTAGCCACGCACCTGCTGCAACTGCTCGAACGTCGGGGAGATCACTTGGGGATCCATCAGCCGGATGCCGGGTAGCGCAGCCGCGTCGGCGATCAGCTGGCCCGCGCTGACCGCTGTGGTCGCCGCGTAATCGGTTATCTCAACATCGTCGATGCCGTAGGCATCCCGAGTCGCCGCTATCTGGTTCACGATGTATGGGCGTTCTCGATCGGGCTCGTTCGGCCGGACGTCGAAGCGCTGCACAATGCCCGGGTAGAGCCCCTGCAGGATAAGACCCGCCGCCACTGCGAGGGCCACTGCCGCCACGGGCAGCATCCAACGACGGAGCTTGGCGTTGACGAAGAAGAGCACCGCGCAGAATATGCAGATGATCGCCATGATCAACTTGGCCGTGATGCGGGCGTTGTCGTCGGTGTAGCCGATGCCGGTCATCAGGTCGTCGTTGTCTGAGATGGCGAAACCGTAGCGTCCCAGCCACTGGTCCACGGCGAGGGCCACCATGATCAGACCCATCAGGACCGACAAGTGCGCCTGCGCCCTGGCAGTGAACGGGTTGCTGACCTTGATCTCGGGGGCCTGACCCTCGATCGGGGCGCTCACGCGCAACGGGGTACTGCGCATTGAGCCTGCTATGAAGTGCACAGTGGCCGCGGCCAGCAGCGAAATGATCAGGGTCCAGGTCACCTGGCTGACGACGAATCGCCACCAAGGGAGCTCGAAGATGAAGAACGAGATGTCGAGGTTGAAGTACGGATCGGTGGTGCCAAAGGCAGTGCGGTTCAGCCACGCCAAGAACATGTCCACGTTGGCCACCGAGCTCACACCCGCCAAGATGCCCAGCACGACTGAAGGCACGGCGATGAACAGGATCGTGCGTCCGTCCATGACCTGGCGGTAACGGTTCAGTGTGGACGAGGACGAGGCGGAGGACGCACCCAACAGCGCAGGACGCAACCGGTGCGCGATCACCATGTTGATCCACACAGCGATGCCCATCAACGCGCCGAAGATCAGGAACAGGCCGACCGTGTTCACCAGTCGGACCCGGAAAACCTGGGACGCCTCAACCGAGCGATACCAGAGCAGATCAGTCCAGATCCGGGAGAAAAGCATGAATCCGAGCACCACCACCGCAAGGATGACGATGGTCGGGGCCAGAGCTCCCCGCCGATGCGACTCGGTCGGCTCACGGGTCATCGTGCTCATGCGTTTCCTTCGTTGTCATGCAGCGTCCACGCCACAGCTTGGGTCAATGCTGGCACCATCTCCGCACCAACCAGGAGATCTTCAGGGTTCGAGGCCAAGCGAGCCACACAGTGTGAAAGGACCTGGTGATCGCGCTGCCGAAGCGCTCCGGCCACCACCCGCACGTCACTGCGCAGCGGATGGCTGGCCACGTACTCGGCTGCCAACTGCGGGTCGTCGGGGATCGTTGCCTCCACCTCGGCCGGCAAGAAGCTGCGTTCAGTGGCCAACGCGCAGCCGGAGACGGCCGACGGCCAGCTGATCCGCGCCAGAGCTGTCAACAGGTCGGTGCCCGGCCGGAAGTCATCCTGCTCGATCGACGACAAAGCCCCTGGCGCGGTAACTGTGAGCTGCCCCGCCAGACTCGGTTCAGCGGCCAGCAGTTCATCGGTCGGCACCAACGCAAACAGGCGTGCGGGCTGGTCCCAGCCGGCACGTCCGACGAACCTTTCTATCTCGACGAGGGCCGCGAGCAGCCGCTCGGTCTGTTGGTCTGGCTGCTTCAGCATCGCGGCGCCTGGTCAGCCGTTGCGGGATCCTTCAGAGCCTCCAGGCTGGCGATGGCGTCATTGAGCGTTGTCGCCTTCACGACGGTCATCGGCGTGCTGAAGCCTTGAAGGTCGGCGCAGTTGCCGGCGGGCACCACCAGGATTTCGGCTCCTGCGCGCTGGGCGGCGCGCACCTTCTGCCGCAATGCACCTACCGTGCCGACCTCTCCGGAGACCGACACCACTCCGGTGGCAGCGATGTTGCGCCCGTCGATCAGCGATCCCGGCGTGAGTTCATCGTAGACACCCAACGCGAACGCCAAGCCTCCGGACGGCCCCACCACCTCAGGATCAAGCCCGAATTGGACGTCAACCGAATGCTGGTAGCTGTTCTCCAGTTCGAAGCCGAGCTTGGGGATCGAGGGATCGTCCTGCGCCGCCACAGTGGTGACCGAAGCCTCCAATTGTCGGCCGGCTCGGATCAGGCCCAGACGCACCACTGTGCCGGGCTCGATCTGGCTGAGCACCGTCTGAACCTCCGAACGTCGCGAAACCACTGAGCCATCGACCGTCGTCACCAGATCGCCGACCTCGACCTTTCCGTACGCCGGGCCCGAACTGGAAACTTGCGTAACCAACGGCAGCGGTGTGACTGGGATGCCGGCCGCCAGCAACGCCGCCACCACCGCGTCCCGCTGGGAGGTTACCATCTGCTGGGTCTGGTCTGTCTGCTGCTGCGTGCTGGGGCGCCCGATCGGGTAGACGATCTCTCGTGGCAGGACCGTTTGAGCCGGCAGCGCGTACGCCAGCAAGGCCTGCGGCAGGGTCATGTCGGCGTTCTGGCTGGTGACCGCAACCGTGGTGAGCTGGAGTTGTCCGTTGGTCGGGTAGGTGGACGCGCCACTGATCTGTAGGACGGGTTGGCCGTCGCGATCTCCCAGAAGGTCGGTGACTTCACCGGGCGTCCAGCTGACGAAGGGCACCGGCATCAACGAGATCAGGGCGATGAGCAGCACGAACAGGGCCGTGGACACCGTTGCCGTCCAGCCTTGCTTGGTCATCGAGCCACCTCACGAACCGCCTGTACTGCCCCTTACCCTACCGGCTGTGGCCAACCAGCCACTCGCACAGTTGCCCGCTGCGGAACAATGGACGCATCCACTACGGACGAAACGGTGAGCGATGAACGACGAGACAGCGGGCCCCGGCCCGGATCCCGAGCCTGAGGACCCTATGGCCAAGTGGTTCTCTCAATTCAACACCCCGGGCGGACAGTTCGATTTGCAGCGCCTGCTCGCGCAGGTCCAGCAGGCGATGTCGTCCATGTCGGGTCGCACTGACTCATCTGGTATCGATTGGGCACAGACCACTTCGGCGGCCAGGCACGTCGTCGCATCGCTCGGCCCCGATCCCGCTCCCAGCAAGCCCGATCAGCGCCAGGTGGCGGAGGCCGCCCGGTTGTCGTCGCTGTGGCTCGACCAGAATGTGGCCTTCGACCAGTTGACACACCAACCGGCAGCCTGGAGTCGGGCGGAGTGGGTCGAGCAAACCACCAAGTCCTGGCGTACCGTCGCAGAGCCGATCGCCACCCGGATCGCCGACGCACTGGCCAACTCGTTCGGGCGACAATTTGAGGCAGCGGAGGGTACGCCGCCCGAACTTGCGCAGTTCAGCGCCATGTTCGCCCCCATGCTGCGGGCCTCAGCCGGTTCGATGTACGCGATGCAGCTGGCCAAGGCCATCGGCAAGATCGCCAGCGAGATCGTCTCCGGTAGTGAAATCGGACTGCAACTGCTGCCGCAGGCCCAGATCGTGCTGCTGCCCGCCAATCTCGCGAAGTTCTCCGAAGGGCTTGGCGTGCCCGATGACGATGTGCGGCTCTACCTGACCGTCCGCGAGGAGGCCCGGCAGCGGTTGTTCGCCCACGTCAGCTGGCTCGGCCCCCACGTGCTTTCGCTGCTGGAGCAGTACGCCCGCCAGATATCCATTGATGTAGGCGCGTTGACCCAGGCGATTGATGTCGAGGACATGGGGTCGCTCACCTCGCAACGACTGGTTGAGCTGAGCGAGCAGTTGCAGGGCAAGCTCTTCTCCCCTAGCCAAACCCCTGAGCAGGTGGAGGTGCTGGGCCGGCTGGAGACGCTGTTGGCGCTGGTCGAGGGCTGGGTGGACGAAGCGACGGCCAACACCGTCGCGATCTGGATGCCCCATGCGGCCGAATCGTTGGCCGAGGCGGTGCGCCGTCGCCGAGCCACCGCGAACCCGAGCCAAGAGCTGTTCTCGACGCTGGTGGGTCTGGACATCCGACCGCGGCGGGTGCGGGACGCGGCCAACATGTGGGCGGTACTCACCCGGGCCCGCGGCGTGACTGGACGTGACGCGGTCTGGTCGCATCCCGATCTGATGCCAACCGCCGAAGACCTCGACGACCCGTTACGGATGGTCGAGGCGGGCCGTCAGGAGCCAGCGGCCGATGAGATGGACTTGGCGTTGGCCCAACTGCTGGAGCAGGCAGAACAGGAACGCCGCGACGAATCCGATGAAGGTAGGTAGCTGACGCTCAACGGGCGGCCGACCAGCCCTCCAGATAACCTTCGGCGCGTTCGGCCAGCGGGTAGTTTCCCAGCAATTCCTTGAAGCGGCGCCCGTGTTTTGGCTCCACAAGGTGGACCAGTTCGTGGGCGAGCACGTAATCGAGCACCCATTCGGGCATCTGCCGCAGCCGGTGGCTGACTCGGATTGCCCCCGAATCGGTGCTGCACGAGCCCCATCGGTGGTCCATGTTGGTCACCCAGCGAACCGATGCCGGCCGTAGCTGGTGGCCCACCACGTCGTCGAGGTAGTTGGTGGCGACCTGGGCCGCCCGGGCAGCCAGGTCAGCGTCCGAACCAGCGGGGCGGGCGCGTTTGTCGGCGATGCGCCGCACCATCGTGTCCACCCACTCCTGCTCGGCTCGCGCTCCCAGGGTGGCCGGCAGCAACAGCACGATGCGGTCCGCCTCAACGCGCGCCGTCACGGTGCTGCGCCGCTTCGCGCTGCGGCGGACCTCAATCTCGCTGATGCCGGCTGGCAGCTTCGGCACCCGCAACGCGGCGGTTGGCAGTACCTCACTGGTCGGTCGGGCAACACTTCGCTGCGGCATGGTTCCTCCTTGACGGCTGGCGGAATCGGGCACTACGGTGACTGCAGCGGCCCTCGGAGCCCCGGATGCGCGCAGGGGAAGGCGTGCAACCACAAGCCCCGAGGGCTTTGCTTTTCCGGTCGACAACGCGTTGTCTTGCTGCGATGTGACTGGCCGTGCGACTAGACTCACCGCTCAGCGGCTGGGATTCGTGATGCGGGTTCCGGCGTTCAAGACCTGACCCCAGTGCAAGGAGAATGCGATGGCCGAGGAAACCTTCGAAGGCGAGTTCTACTGCGTCAAGTGCAAGCAGAAGCGCGAGGCCAAGGGCAACGTGGTGGTCAACGACCGGGGCACCAAGATGGCCAAGGGCAAGTGCCCGGTGTGCGGCACCAACCTGAACCGTATCCTCGGCCGCGCCTGACGACCGTCGCGACCGCCGGTCGCTCTCACCCCCGCGCATGAGTCGCAATCAAATCGACGACCTCTTCGCCGTACCGGTCAGCCTTCGCCAACCCGATGCCCGGGATGCGCAGGAGGCTGGCGCGGTCGGCTGGGCACTGCTCGGCAAGGGCACGCAACGTGGTGTCTGTGAAGACCACGAAGGCCGGCAACGATAAGGCCTGCGCGGTCGACCAGCGCCAACTCCGTAACGCGTCGAACAGCCCTTCGTCGTAGTCAGCCGGGCAGCCGGGGTGGCGTCCCAACTTGATCTCTGCGGCCTCACTGAGCGGCTCGCCACAGACGCGGCAACTCGGCAGCGCCCGCGTTCTGGGCTGGCGGCGGCTCGACCGCCCCGTTGACGCCTCGGACGGCTCACCCGCCAACCCTGCTCGCCTCAGGTAACGCGATGGCCCCCGATTCCCCCGACCGGACGCTCCACCTCTCGCCCACGACAACCGCAATCCGGTGCGGGCGCGCGTCAGCGCCACATACAGCAACCGCTTCTCTTCGGCGAGCGCCGCCGGGGTGGTCGCCAGCGCGAACGGCATAAGTCCCTCCGACAACCCGATCACCGCCACCGATTCCCACTCCAGCCCCTTAGCCGAGTGCATCGTCGACAACGTGACCGCGTCCGGGAGCGGCTCAGCCGAAGGGCTGGGCCGCTCGGCGCGTCCCTCGGGGTCACGCACCTGATACGGCACCCCCAGCGGTTTCAACTCTTCCTCGAGCGCTTCTGCCTGGGCGTTGATCCGATAGAGCACGCCAAGCTCCCGCCAAGCCAGTCCTGCATCGTGTTCACCGACCAGCCATTGGGCCACCTCGGCCGCTTCGGTCTGCTCATCGGCTGCCGAGGCCACCAGCACCTCGGGCCCATCATGCCTGGTCGGACGCAGACGCAGGCCGCGCCCGATGAGGGCGTTGGCCGCATCCAGCACCTGCGGGGTCGAGCGGTAGTTGGTCTCCAGCTTGAGGGTGATGGCGCCCGGGTGCTCCCTAGCGAAGTTTGTCAAGTAGCTGGGCTGAGCACCGGCGAAGGTATGGATCGCCTGGTTGACGTCACCGACGACACAGACATCGGTCTGGTCGGCCATCCACAACTCCAGCAGGGTGCGCTGGACAGGGCTGACGTCCTGGTACTCGTCGACGGTGAAGTGACGGTACTGGTCGCGCACCTGGGCAGCCACCTCCGGGTGTTGGTGTAGCAGCGCGATCGCGCACAACAAGATGTCGTCGAAGTCGATCAGTTGGCGGCGTTTCTTCACCTGCTCGTAGCGGGCCAGCACCTTGGAGACGCTGTCATGATTGAGCCCGCTGACCTGGCGGCCGGCGCGCGCCGCCAACTCGGGATAGCGGTCAGTCGCGATATTGGAGACCTTGGTCCAGCTGATCTCGGCGGCCAGGTCGCGTAGCAACGGCGTGTCGATTGGCACCCCCGACCCGCGGGCAGCCTCAGCGATCAACGAGAAGGTACTGCCGCTCACCTGCGGAAGCTCGACGCCTTGCACCAGCGGCCAGAAGTACCTGATCTGGCGCAGCGCAGCAGAGTGGAAAGTGCGGGCCTGCACCTGTGGCACGCCGAGCTCTGCCAGCCGGTGCCGCAGTTCGCCGGCCGCCTTGGTGGTGAATGTGACGGCCAGCGTCCGCCCTGGATCGAGTGCACCCGAGAAAGCGCCATACGCGATGCGGTGGGTGATGGCCCGGGTCTTGCCGGTGCCAGCGCCGGCAAGCACCGCCACCGGGGCGCCGAAGCTGGTGGCCACCGCCCGCTGTTGGGCGTCCAAACCCGCCAGCACCTCGGCGGCTCGCGATTGATCGGCGTTCACGATGACACACTGTAGGACGGGCCACCGACAAACTGTCGGATCAGGGTCCTAGGGTGGGTTGCCATGAGCCCCCACAGCCCGACCGCAGCTGTCAGCTGGTCACAGCTGTGTGAGCTGGCCGCACTCGAATTGCACGACCATCCGGTTGGCCCTCTCGACATCGATCTGGTCGTGGTGCCCTCGACGGCCCACCAGCGAGCCTTCTCCCAGTACTTGGCTGCCAGGGCCACCGGCCCACAGATCACCGCTGGTCTGGAGTTCATCCTGGCCCACCGGCTCGAGCGACACGTTTGCGGTGCGTTCGAGGACGAGGGCCTGCTGCCTATCGACCAGTGGCAGGGCGCGGGCCTGTGGCTAGGTATCTTGGAGGCCGTCGCAGACCCCGCCAACCGGCCGGTGTTGGCCCCGCTCATCACGCATCTGGGTGACCCGTACGGGCGTCCGGGGCGCGGCCAAACGACCGCCAGCAGGTTGTCTGGGCTGTTCCGCCGCTACGCCCGGCAACACCCCGACATGGTCACTTGCTGGCAGGCCGGACGCGATGTCGGTCCCAACGATGCCCCACTGGCTGAGCGCGACCGTTGGCAGCCAGCGCTGTGGCGGCAGCTAGGGGCAATGCTTGGGCCTGACCCCGCTGAACGTCACCGCCAACTGCTGGAGCTGCTCGCCGAAAGCCGCGTGCCCGGGCTCCCCGCACGACTGGTGACGTTGCAGATCGACGACCCGGCACCGGCCGAAGACCGGCTACTGACCGCGCTCAGCCGTCACCACGAGGTGCACCGGTTCACGATGTCCGGAATCCCGGTCGACGGAGCACGACCGGGCTCGCCGTTCCTACGCCATCACTCCAGCCGACCAGCGCTACTACCTCCCAGACGCAGCACCGACACCGACGGCACGTTGCTCGCGCAGGTACAGGCCGAAGTCCGCCAAGACCTCCCTGCGGCGTCCCGGCGGGCAGCCGACGGCTCGCTGCAGATCCATGCCTGCCACGGGCCGGACCGCCAGGTTCAAGTGTTGCGTGACGTGCTGTGTGGCCTGTTCACCGACGACCCGACCCTGCAGCCGCGTGACGTGGTGGTGCTCTGCCCGGCCTTGACCCAGTACGCGCCACTCATCTCGGCCTTCTTCTGCCTCGACGGTGACTCCGCTGGATTCCATCCTGGCCATCGGCTCCGGGCGCAGCTTGCCGCACCGTCGGTGGTGGCGCACAACCCGGTGCTCGCCGTGCTCGAACGACTTTTCGCGCGGTACTCCGGACGTGCAACCAGCGTCGATCTGATGGACCTGTGCCAGCTGCCACCAGTTGCCCAGAGATTCGGTTTCAACACCGACGAACTCGACCGGCTGCACGAACTGGTCGCGGACGCCGAAATCCGCTGGGGCGTCGACGCCGACCAGCGCCACCGCAACGGCCTGTCGATCACCCAGTCGACCTGGCTGGCCGGGGTCGAACGGTTGATGGTGAGCCTCGCCTTCGACAGACTGCCCCCGGTCAATCTGGGCACCGTCACGCCGGTGCCCGCAGTGGCGGGTTCGGATGCCGAATTGGTCGGCCGGCTTGCCGAGCTTGTGTCGAGAGTCCGAAAGATCTGGCAGGGCTTCGACGACCCCGCCCCGGCCGCGCTGTGGGCCGGGCGGATGCGGGCGGCGATCGATTTGCTGGTAGAGGTGACGCACGAGGACGAGTGGCAGCTCAGCCAGGCACTGGCCGAGATGGCCGAGCTGGACGCGACCGCCCAGCAACGTCGGGCACCGCTGGTCGCGGGAGATCTGGCAAGCTGGCTGGCCGATCGGCAGCAGACCGGCGGACGGCGACCCAACTACGGCAACGGCTCTTTGCTGTTCACTACCTTGGACGACGTAGCCGGCATCGAGGCGCGGGTAGTCTGCGTCCTCGGCTTGGATGACTCGCACTTTCCCGGGCCCTCCCCCGTCGATGGCGATGACCTGCTCACCAGGCCTGCTAGTGGCTTCACCCCGCACTGGACCGACCGGCCACGCGTGTTGCGCAGACAACGGCTGCTGGACGCGTTGCTCGCCGCGCGCGAGAAGTTCATTGTCATCACCCAAGGCGCCGACGAATCCACGGGCCGACCCCGGCCAGCGCCGATCTGCGTCAGCGAACTGGTCGAGGCGTGCTCCGTGGGCGGCCTCGCAGGCCAATGGCGCGGCGCGACCGGCCCGGACGCCTTGGTCAGTTGGCACCCGATGCACCCGCACGGCTGGCCGGATTTCGTCGCGGCCGACGATGGCCGCGCCGTCAGCTTCGACCGGCAGGCACTGCAGGGTGCGGTGGCACTGGCCGCTCCGAAGGCTGCGCCGCCCCCGCCAAGGCAATGGCTGCACGCTGTCAGCACACCGAACGAGGTCGACATCGAGGAATTGATCGCCTTCTTCGCCAACCCCGCCAAGGCACTGCTGCGCCAGGCCACCGGGACCACGCTGGCTGGGTCCAGCCGAGAATTGCGGGTCGAGTTGCCCTTGGCCGATGACTATCTGGTGAAGTGGCAGTTGGGTAACGAGGTTTTCGAATCACTGGTGGCCGGGCACGATCCCGACCAGGTCCGCCGCTCGGCCTGGTTGGGGGGACGTGTGCTACCGGGCCTGCGCGGTCAACGCGTCCTTGACGACCAACTGGTGCAGGCGCAAGTGGTCGCCACCGCGGTGGGTCGTGCCCGGGCCGGCGGGCTGCAGCTGGTCGACTGTGATGTCGAGGTGGCCGGGCGAGCGCTGCGCGGACGAGTTGGCCTGTATGGGGATCGGATCGTGGTGCAGCGCTTCGGTCACCCCAAGCCCGACGATGCGCTGGCCTGTTGGCTGCGGCTGGCGCTGCTGAGCGCGGCCGGTCGAGCGCCGCTGGGGGCGTCCGGGTTGCTGGTTGGCAAGCGTTGCCATGTCTTGACCGCACCCGACAGGCAACTCGCCATGCAGACTCTGGCCGAACTGATCGCGAAGATCTCGACCGACACCCAGCATCAGGCGGGAGTCGCCACCGGCGTGGCCACGGCGATGGAAGGCATCCGCCAGGTGACGGACCAGACCACCGACGGCACCAAACGCACCGCGGTGTCGATTGGCGAACTGGCCAACCTCGCGGTCGAACTCAAGGGGTCGGTTTCCGGCTTCAA
>ERZ1645192.2785-NODE-2785-length-14396-cov-6.465728_pt1 | contig 14396 bp, 12 predicted proteins | sample MGYA00575354_ERZ1645192 | MGnify/ENA primary metagenome ERZ1645192 (study PRJEB40844, sample SAMN11349763) | freshwater sediment metagenome | isolation source: river sediment | host: Sediment | place: India: Faizupur Khadar , New Delhi | collected 2017-02-21 ... | reverse complement strand
TCGAACTCGAGAGCGGGAAGGAGAACGAAAACGAGCAGGATCTAGTACACCTTCAGCCCGAGGAACAGGATGCAGGCGCCGACAAGAAACCGGACGGAGCCGCCGATGATGCAGCGGAGGTCGGTCTTCGTCCCCCACTCCGCGGCTTGCCGGAGGCGGAACGGGTTCAGGACCAGCGTGATCCCGACGATGGCCCAGGCGTAGGCAATGACAACCATGACCAGCCGCCATTCGGTGTCCAGCCAGCGCGCGGCGTTCAGTACGGGATTGGCCAGCAGAAGCAGAAGACCGCCGAGCGCACGCGGCGCAAGCAACTCGTCCATGAAGAAGACCATCGCGAAGAACGAGACGGGCACGCCAACGTAAACCAGGGGCTTGAGCGGTTCGAACCGGCCCAGCGAGGCGTGATGGATGATCCAGCCGACCCACAGGATATCGATCGCGGTGAGGATCCACGCCGCCGGAACATTGCGGGAGAAACCCAGCGCCATCTTCCGGAAAAAGGCCGGGGCAAACAGCGCCGGCACGTTCACGGCCATGATGAAACAGCCGAGGGCAATCGCCATGGTTGAAAGAGAAAGCATGTTGGGGGAGCATCCTAAACGAAGGGACTTCTGTGTCAATCAATGACGAATGACGATTGAATGATCAATGTCCAATGTCCTAATGACCAAGGAATGGCCAATGGGTCATTTGGGCATTCGGATTTGGCCATTGGTCATTTCGAACACCAAGCCGCTCCATTCCCCGTTTCCGTCGCGCACGATCTCGCGCGCGCCGGCGGCAATGAACGCGTCGGCGACCCTGTCGGTTTCCTGTTCGCGAATGCCGCTCAGGACAACGTATCTTTTCGACGCCCGGACGAGCGCGGGAGCGGCGCTTTCAAGGAGGGCGCCGTACAGGTTCGCGCACACGACCTCGAACCGGCCGGCGGGGAGAGGGTCGGCCGTGATGTCGGAGACGATCCATCGAATACGTCCGGTCATGCGGTTCAGCTTCGCGTTTGCGCGGGCGTGATCAAGCGCCTGCGCGTCGTTGTCGGTGGCCACGACGCGCCGGGCGCCGAGGCACGCGGCGGCGATGGCGAGGATGCCGCTGCCGGTGCCGACGTCGAGAAACGTCGCGGGCGGGCGCGGGCGCGACAGGGAGTCGATCATCTCCAGGCAGAAGCGGGTGGTGAAATGGTCGCCGGTCCCGAAACTGAGGCCGGGATTGATGATCACGTTGATCCGGCCGCGCTTCCGCCGGCGGCTCCACGCCGGGCACACGCGCAGGCATTTCCCGAAGTCGCGCGCCTTGAAGTGATGCTTCCAGAACGACTGCCAGTCCCGCGGCGCGTAGCCGCGGACCGAGACGGCGAGGACGCCTTTCGCGGACGCGAGGGAGCGCGAGGCGAGCTGGGCTTCGACGAACGTCGGGAAGTAGATCTCGATCCACACTTCGGTCCCGCCGGGACGCGCCAGTTGGACCGGCTCCAGCATCCACATCCCGCGGACGCGCTCGGCCAGCGAATCGGCGACGCCGGGCCGGACCTGCAAACTCAGAACGGTTTGCGGGGATGGTCTGTCTGGAAGACGCGTCTTCACGGGTCAGTCGAAAATCAGGAACAGTTCCTTGGGAAGGTTGACGGGACGCCAGCGGGGGTCCTTGAGCGAGCCGCTGAGATTGAACTCCAACAGCTTGGTGACCGGGAACGTCACGGCCCGGATCACGGAAGCGACAATGCCCGCCCGCAAAAGCTGGACCTGCACGTTCATATTGAGGGTTTCGTTGAAGTAGTAGTCGCCCTGCCCGCTGGCGCTGACCACCGACCCTTCCAGGAACGCGTTATCCGAGTGCACCTTGCAGTCGCGAATCCTGAACGATGCGCTGAAATCCGTCTGCGAGGCAAACCCGAGGCCGGGATAAATCCGGGACAGAAGCTGCGACAGGCCGCCGAGCAGGCGAATCTGGAACAAGTGTCCGTTCTTGATCGACAGGCGCCCTTCCCCGGTGACGGTCCGGCAGGTATCCTTTCCCACCACGCCGCCGAACGCGACCTCCCCGGACAGGCTGCCTTTGTAGGGATCGCCGCCGACTTTCCTCATGGCAAACATCAGCTGGCTGAAATCGATGTTGGTCACCGAACCTTCCGCGCGATAGCTGACGTTGGACGCCTGATCGATATCCGCGAACGACACGTGGCCCGTGAAGGACCCGTCGTACACGCTGCCCACGACGTTGGTGAAGAACAACTGCGTGCCGAGCACACGCAGATCGAAGCGGCCCCGGTCGATGAGGAGCCAGTCCATCCCCGCCTTCTGGAGCTCGGCCGAGCCCCGGATGTCGGTGGTTTCCCACGTGCCGAAATCCACCATTCCCCGGGCGGTCACGAACGCCGGCCCCTCGAACCGGAACGTCCTCAGGAACTTTTCGGCGTTCGGCCCGATGATGCGCCCGACCATGTACGGATCGCACGTGCTGGTCGCGTCGAGGATCACCTTCTCGTTATCGAAATCGATGGCGACCAACCCCTCCACCCTGCCCTCCTCGCGCGCGGCGATCATGGGGTGGAAGGTCAACACGCCGTTGCTGACGGCGGCATCCGAATCGAAGGACGTGATCGCCGCGCCGTTGTAGCTGAAGTTGGTGCCGCGGAAGTGGCCCTTCATCTGGAACAGCTTGGGATTGTCGAAATCACCGGACACATTCATCTGCCATGACGGAGGGGTCTGCTTGAACACCAAAGAGCTGATCACGCGGGCCTGATTGCGCGTAAGCAGGGAAAGGACGGCGTTGGGGTCGCACTCGGAGTCGGCGCGGGCGGCGAACTCGTGCGTATCGAGGCGCAGGCTGCCGTGCCCGCGCAGGGGGCCCTTCTGGCGGCCCCGGCCGATGAGGGCGTCGATCTTCTTCAGCGACAACTCGATCCCGTTCCGCCGGAACGACACGAACCCCTTGTCCACCCAGACGCCGTGGAGATTCACGTCATCCAGCGAGAGCCAGCCCGTCAGGTGTTCGGCGATTTTTCCGACCGGCGCGGGTCCGCCCCACACCTCGAACATCGCGTGGCCGCCGTCGGGCATATCCTCGCATTTGAGCGCCTTGCTCCATTCGCGGGGAATCAGACAGAGCCAGTGGTTGAGCGGCAGGCTGCTGAACACGCGCAGTTCAGCCATCCCGTTGGTGACGTCCATGGAGGCGGTAAGACTGCAACGCTCGGGGCCATAATGCAGGTTCAGCGAGGGGACAACCAGTCGCCCGTTTTCCAGCCGCGCCTCGAGATCCCAGCTGTCGAACGAAACGCCCCGCACCTGCGTCGAGAAACCCCGCACGTGCAGGCTGGCCTCGGTGAGCGCCGGGTTCGTCGGATACAGCGTGAAATTCAGATCGGCGCGCGGCGATTCGCCGAAGCGGATGGCGTTGAGCTGTTCGAACAGCGAAGGGAGCCAGGACGGGAGGTTGCCGAGAATTTCGGCCAGGGCCTCGGAAAACTCCTCGAGCGTCATTTTCTTTCCGGGCTTCGCCTTGTGCCGCACGATGAAGGCCTGGGAATGGATATCCACATCGAGGATGGACGCGCTGGCGCGGGTGATCCGGATGCCGCCGGGCTCGATCCGGACGCGAGCGTTGACGCGGTCCAGCGTCATGTTCTGCACGCTCTTGCGGCTTTCCAGCTTGCCGCCGGCGTTGATCCGCAACGCGGCGCCCTTGATCTGCGGCCGGTCAGGCCGGCCTCCCGGTCGAACCACTCCAGCGGATTAAAGCTCAGGATGATCCGGTCCGCCTCGAGCATCGGAACGCGCCGGTCCGGGGAATCAAAGAACCGAAACCCGTCGGCGGCGAACCCGGAAAGCAGGTCGAGATGGATCCGCGCGACCTCCACGTGGACACCCCGCGTATGCAGTTGGGAGACCCATTTCTGAACCAGCCCCGCAGGCACACCGGCGACGGAGAGGTAGATGCAGACCAGGAACAGGACAAAAAGGCTTGTCGCGAAGACCCGACGGACGAAGTGGAACACCTTCCACGAAACGCCGGGCACGGCGGCCGGGCTGTCCTCATTCCCGGAGCCCTGCGAAGGGTTACGGCGCCGGCTGGTTGGTGCTGACATCTACCGGAGCCTCCCGGGATTGAGATGGGGCCGCGACCAAATCCTGCAGCAGTTTTTCCTTCACACTGTTCGACAGCACGAACACGCCATCCTGCCCGCGAAGCATCGCATACACGCCCCGGCTGCCGGCGTCGTTGCCGAAGAGAATCGCCTTGCCCAGCCCCGCCTCCCCCTTGAGCCCCAGGGCCAGCACGGCGCGCGGCTCGTTCAATCCGTAACCGGGCAGTTTCTCGGGTGCATCCTCCACGAATTCGGAAACCACGAGATGGCAGGAGGTCATCAGGAGATCCGCGACGGCCTCCTTGTCGAGCTCGCCTCCCCCGCCCCCGATCGCCTGGAACTCCCCGGACGCCCCGCGCGCGGCGGAGAACTCGCGATCCCCCTGCGTCAGCGTGATCTTCAGCACATCCTCCGGATCAAGGTCCAGCACCTCCCGGTCCCGGTAGAACAGCGGATCGATCGAGACGTTTTTCAAGGCATCCGCGATGATCTCGTACAGCGCGTTGTCCTGTTCGACCCGGACCAGAATGCGTCCGAGGTCCCGCTTCAGCCCGCTGACCTGCACCGTCAGTTCATCGCCGGCGGGAACCGGAGCCGCCTCCCCGCCTTCGGCAGACGGCGGGCGGCGCGCGAACTTGAGCGTCTTGACCGGCGGCGCGAGGCCCAACTGGCCCATATTGGTTGCGGGCGCGTCGACAAACGTCTCGATGCCCGCGCCGATCCACGCCACGAGAAGATCCTTCACGCGGCGGGGGTCCGCCTTCCACGGCTTCGGCTCGACGACGCTCCACGTCTCGCCGTCCTTGCGCAGTTCGAGGGCGTGCTCGCCTTCCTCCAGGCGGACATACGAAATGTCGTAGATCGAAAGGGATGTCAGGCGCCGGTCGCGGAGATCATCCGTCTTCATGGCGAGCCGCGCGAGGATGCCAGCGCGCACCGCGCAGATCGAATCGCTCCCCTTGACCCGCGCGTACACCAGGTCCTTATTGGTCGCGACCGCACTGCCCAGCCACAATTCCGTGGCACCGTCCTTGCCGCCGGAAGCGACGCTGACCTTGACGGCGGCATCGTCCAGCCCATACGCAAAGAGGTCCGCCTTGGACTCCGCGACGAACTGCTCGACGCGCAGATCGAACAGCTCGTTGAGAATCATCTGGACGACCAGGGGCGCCGCACGGGCCGAAATCGGCTGCTGCAGAAGCCATTGTCCCTGGTCGCCTTTCGCCATCTGGAAGAAGCCGCTTCCGTCGCGGATTTCCAGGCGCTGAACCTGTTCGCGCGCCCCGTGAAAGAGGACCCGGTCGCGCAGGTCCGAGGGCGATTGCGGAATGAACTGAAGAACGTTCGTATCCGTCGCGATCACATCGTCCAGGCTCTCGTCCTTGATGTACACCGAGCCGCCCAGCAGCGCGGTCCGGCCGACGAGGATGCTGCGGCGCCTCAGATTGTCGCCCAGCGTGATCTTCGCCCGGGGCGTGTCGAACCCGTAGTCGGCCAGGCCCAGGTTACGGGCCTTCCGCTCCGCCGCGGTGATAACCTCGCCGCGCGAGAGGTTCTGCAGGCCGGACAGCATGCGGTCGACCGCCGCCTCGTCGGCGCCGTCCCGAACCGGCCGGACGAGCATCCACTTGCCATCCTCCTCGGCGCATTCCACGACGAAGTTGGTGGTTTCCACCTGGACGTACGACACGCGGTCGGCGGCGATTTTCATCGCCTTGCGCGCCTGCTCCTCGCGCTCGCGCGTCGAGGCCATTCTCTGGTCGACAAACCAGATGAATCCTCCAAGGAGGAGCACCGCGATAAAAAGATATAGTGTCGTGCGGAACTTCATAGCCGAATCAGGACCTCCGCCGCAGCCAGACCCCCACACCCACCATCGCCACAAGCAACGGCAGGACCACCACCGCAAGCCAGTGAAGCATCCTCAACTGGACCTCGGTCAAGGTGAGACGGTTCTGCTCGACCGGCTTCGGCGCGATCGCCATCAGATCCGAGCGCTCCAGGAGCCAGTTCAGCGCGCTCAGGAAGAAGTCCGTGTTCCCGCCGGTCAGCGCCGCGTTCGAGGCAAAATCGGAGTCGCCGAACACGACAACGCGCGTCGGCCGGATCTGCACGTCGATGCCCGGAACCGGCCCGCGTTCCGCCGCCACGGCCACAGTCACCGGCCCCGGCCGATCCGCGCCGGCATCGAACTTCATCGGGTTCTGCGTCAGGTCCGACTCCGCCCAACCGGCTTCCGACGAGGCCGCCAGGGGCATGACGCGGGACTTGTCCGGCGCGCCGCCCGCCTCCTCCGCGCTCAGAACCGGCTCGACCGACCGCGGCAGATAGAGGATGGATGTTTCGTTCTTCAGTTTCCCGGTAATCGGGTGCGGTTCGTACCTGGTGATGAAGAGCTCCCGGCCGCTCAACGTGCGCGTGGCATCCACGACGACGTCGTCGGCCAGGCGGACGCCCCACTCCTCCATCAGCGGCTCCAATCCCGTCTGCGTCATGGCATCGAGCATGACGAGAAGGCGGCCCTTCTGCCGGAGATAGTCGCGGATCAGATTGAGTTCCTGCTCGGAGATCCGTTTCTCGGGCCCGGCGATGACCAGCGCGTCGCAATCCGCCGGAATCGCCTGCGCCTCGCCGAGCGTCAGCTTGCGCACCTCGACATTGTCCCTCTTGATCTCCTGGGAGAGCGACGAATAACCGGCGGCCCGGTTGAAACTGTCGACATCCCGCTCGCCGTGTCCCTGCAGGAAGTACACGGCAGGCCGCCGCGCCTCGGTGATGGATTGGATCGCCGAGGAGAAGGCCTGCTCGCCCTTGAACAGGATGCGCTCCGGCGGCTGGCCGAACTGGACGGGCGTGTAGTCGTACTCGGCCAGGTCGCGCGCCGTCACGTACTTGTTGCGGCCGGCGGTATCGAACACCACCACGTTGGCCTGGTCCACCTGGTACTTCCGCATCAGCTCCTCGGTCCGCGCGAGATCGCGATCGGGGTCCACCCACTCCACGCGCAGCATCGGCGCGGCATACTCGTATTCCTGCAGGAGATTGCGGATGTCCTCGTACACCTCGTGGCCCGGCTGGAAGAAGACGATCGCGTCGATCCGGTTCGTGAGGCCGGACAGCAGGCCCAGGGTCTTGTCCGACAGGCTGTAGTAGCGCGACCGGCTCCAATCCAGGCGGATGTGATGCCGGTAGGACAGGTAGTTGATCATGAGGACCAGAAGGGCGGCGAGCCCCAGCGAGACCAGCGTGTTGACGCTGATCGCGAACTTCCGTTTTCCCCAGCCCTTCACCGGGCCGCCGTTGTCATGACCGCCGTTCATCGCTACTTCCACTTCCTCGATTCAATCACCTTGATGGTCGTAAACAGCATCAGCGCGCTGACCGACAGCGCGAGGACGATCGGCCGCGAATCCACCGCGCCGCGCGAAAAATCCAGCATGTGGGAAATCGACGAGATGTAGCCGCCGACGTCGCGAAGCAGGTCGCTGCGGGTAATGTACGGCGCGAACCCCGCGAAGAACGCCACGCACGTCAGCGCGAAACACATGATCGCGGAGACGATCTGGTTGTTGGTCACCGACGAGCAGAACAGCCCGATGGAGATATACATGGCGCCGACCAGGAATGCGCCCAGGTACCCGCCGAGCATCGGCCCGAGATCCACCGGCGCCGTCAGCGGGCTGAACGCCTTGAGGATGTAGGCGTAGGAAGCCGTCGGCAGCCACAGGATCACGAAGAACGTCATTGCGCCGGCGTACTTCGCCAGGACCACGGCGGTGTCCGTGACCGGGGCGGTCATCAGCGTTTCGATCGTGCCCGACCGCTTTTCCTCGGCGAAGAGCCGCATGGTCAGGACCGGCACGACGATCAGCATCGCGAGCCAGAAGAAGATGGAGCTGAACAGCTCCTTCATGACCGCCACGCCGGACGGGCCCGAGGCCATGACGCTGACCAGCAGGCTGAAGCTGACGCCCATGACCACGAGGAAGAACATCATCACGACGTAGGCGATCGGCGAGAGGAAATAGGACGACAGTTCTTTCCGCCACAGGGTGAAGAAGGTTCTCATGGCGCCGCGCCCTCCGGGTCGTCACGCGTCAGGCTGACAAAAATATCCTCCAGGCTTTTCTTCTCCAGGCGAAGCTCGCGCAGGGCCCACCCGCGGGCGGCGGCCAAGCCGAAAATATCCGCGCGCAGGTCCGCCTCCTTCGCGCATTCCAGCGTGTAGCACCCCCACTCCCCCTCGCCCGAAACCGCAACTCGCTGCGCGCCGGACAGGGACTGCAGCTGCTGGAGAACTTCATCCCGCGGGCCCCGGATTTCGACCACGATCCGCGCGCCGCCCATCATCATGTTTCGCAGCTGTTCCGTCGTGTCGGAGGCCACGATCCTGCCGCGGTGGATGATCAGCACCCGCTGGCAGGTCATCTCCACCTCGGGCAGGATGTGGGTGGAAATCAGGATCGTGTGGCGCGAAGCCAGGCCCTTGATCAGCTCCCGAACCTGCCGGATCTGGTTCGGATCGAGGCCGATCGTCGGCTCATCGAGAATCAGGAGATCGGGATCGTGCACCATGCTCTCCGCGAGGCCGACGCGCTGGCGGAAGCCCTTCGAAAGCTGGCCGATGATCCGGCGGCCGACCTCCTTGAGGCCGCACAGGTCCTTGACCTCGTCCACGCGGCTCTGCCGCTTCCTCGAGGGCACCCCCTTCAGCTGCGCGCGGTAATTCAGGTACTCGTCCACCCGCATCTCGGGATACAGCGGCACGTTTTCGGGCATGTAGCCGATCCGCTTGCGCACCTCGATCGACTCCCGGAACACGTCATACCCCGCGACGCTGACGGCGCCGCCGGTCGCCGGGAGATAGCACGCGAGAATGCGCATGGTCGTGGTCTTCCCGGCGCCGTTCGGGCCGAGAAAACCGACAATTTCCCCGCGGCCGACCTCGAACGACACGTCGTCCACGGCCGTACAGCCGGGAAACTGCCTCGTCAAATGGGAAACCTTGATCATGCTTCAGTCCAACTTCATCTGCACGGAGGAACTCTGCGCAACGACGAACGAGCCCGTCTCCTCGAGCGCCAGGATGCCGAGCGTCACGGTCTCGCCGGATCGCGCGTTCCCCAACGCGAGCCCCACGTCGTCCAGGGACGCGATCTCGTAATCGTTGATCTTCGTCACCAGCAGGCCCGGCCGCAATCCGACCTTGGACGCGAGGCCGCCGTCCACCACCTTCGCGATGGGCAAGCCCTTGCTGATGCCGAAACGCGTCGTTACCGTATCTTCGCGGCCCGCGAATTCCAAGCCCAACAAGCTCCTGGCCAGCATCTCCCCGGACGGCTTGGGCAATTCGGCCATCACGGCAGTGACGGAGGCCGTGGCGCCGTTGCGTTCGATGCCCAGGGGAATGAGACTGCCCACCTTGTAGTCGAGCAGAACGCGGCTGAGGTCATACAGGTCGGACACGCCCTGCCCGCCCACGGTCCTGATGACGTCGCCGGTCTTCAGATCGCCGCCGACGATGCCGGCGTCCACGCTGGCCACCGACAGGACGCCGTTGCTGTCCTGCGCATCGAAGCCGGGCCACGCCTTGCTGATGATCCGCGGCGTCATCCAGTGCGCGAGCAACGCCTTGACCCGCGTGATCGGCACGGCAAACCCGATGTTCTGGGCCTCGCGGTAAATCGCCACGTTGATACCGATGACCTCGCCGTCGATATTCAGAAGCGGCCCGCCGGAGCTTCCGGGGTTCACCGCCGCGTCGGTCTGAAGGATGTCGCGGTAGAGAACTTCGCCCTCGTAGCGCGCCTCGCGGTTCTTGGCCGACAGCACGCCCACCGTCACCGTCTGCGAGAGGCCGAACGGGTTCCCGAGCACAATCACGGTCTCGCCCAGCATCAGGTCGGCGTCCGTGCCGAACGTCACGGCTTTCAGCGGCGTCAACGGCTCGATCTTGATCAACGCCAGGTCGCTGATCTCGTCGCCCGCCAGGAACACCGCCTCGTACTTGCTGTCATCGGACAGCGTCACATGGATCACCGAGGCGCGCTCGATGACGTGGTAATTCGTCAGGATGTAGCCGCGCGGATCGATGATCACGCCGGACCCGAGCGAATTGCTCTTCCGGTAGCCCTCCTTGCGCGGCGGTCCGAAAAAATCGCTGAAGAATTGGTCGAACAGGTCCCCGCGCACGCGGCGGGACGGATCGGTGTAGCGCACCTTGACGATCTTCTCGGTGCCGATGTTGACGACGCTCGGGAGGACCTTCTCCACGACCTCGACCACCGGCGTGCGGCGGTTCGCCGCCGCCGGGGACACCGGGACGGACAGGACCCCCAGGATCAGGAGTGCACCGAGTATGCGCATCGTTTTCATTTTGACGGAATACAGTGCAAATCGTTCAATCAGCAGCCACGGACGCGAACCTGCTTTGTAGCCGTTTCGGGAGGGCGGAGTCAAGAAACGCGGCAGAAGGATTGGCCGCAAAAAGGACAACCACGAATGCACACAAATCAACACGAATGGAATCCGGCTGTTCACTTCGTGTGTATTCGTGTTTATTCGCGGTTTGAAACGAGCGCTTATGGGAACAAGTTACAGCCGTCTGCTTTCACAGAACCTCTTCCCGCGCGCTGACTTTTACATCGGGCTCGGCCGGGCGGGTGCACGAAAGGTCGGCGAGCGGGAAGCGTACGCGCGGCGGTTTCCCTGGTCCGAGCGGCACCTGCAATGCGTGTGGTTCGACCCGGAACTGAGACCGCGCGTCCTGAAAACCACGGCGGGCGAGGAGGTCGTGGTCGAGGACCCCGGCGTCTGGAATTCGGAAGCGGGCCCGGATTTCCTGGGCGCGGCGATCCGGATCGGGCCCGGCCGCCGGCGAATCTCGGCCGACGTGGAGATCCACCTGCACGCGGCCGACTGGACGCGCCATCGGCACGCCTCCGACCCGCGATACGCCAGAGTCCGCATTCATGTGACGTATTTTCCCGGCACGATCCCGGACAATCTCCTTCCGCCCGGTACCGTCCAGATCGCGCTGAAGGATGCGCTGGCGGCCAATCCCCTTTTCTCGTTCGACAACATCGATGTGACGACCTATCCGCAGTTCGCCCGCGCAACGCCGACGCCGTGTTCGCAGGTCTTGCGGGACTGGCCTCCCGAAGAAAGAATCGGCCTCCTGCAATCCGCCGGCGAGGAACGGCTGCGGCGCAAGGCCGAACGCCTCGCCGCCGCGATCCAGGAAAAGGGCGCGGACACGGTCCTCTACGAGGAAGTCCTTTGCGCACTCGGCTACAAGCAGAACAAGGCCCCGTTCAGGCGCCTCGCCGAACTTGTGCCGTTGGAAGAACTGCGGGAGGAATCGCGCGGCGACGTCAAAACCGCGTACGCGCTGTTGATGGGTGTCGCCGGCCTGTTGCCGAAACAGCCGAAGGCGAACTGGGAAGCGGAGACGAAAACGTTCGTCCGCGACCTCTGGGATCTCTGGTGGAAGAAGCGCGAGCGCTGGGAGAATCGGATCATGTCCCCCGGCTCGTGGCAGCTCGCCGGGCTGCGGCCGGCAAACCGGCCCGAGCGCAGGCTCATGGCCGCGGCCGATCTCTTCGCCGGCCGCGGGATTCCCCGGTTTTCCGACCGATTCGTCACGCACGCGCGGCGCTGGCTGGAATCTTCGCAGGGGATTTACTGGGACCGCCGCCTCTCGTTCTCGGGCGCACGACAGAAAAAAGCCGCCGCGCTCCTCGGCGGGACGCGCATCGACGCGATCCTCAACAACGTGCTGATTCCGTTTATCGCCGCGCGTGGCATTCCTCCCGCGCGATGGCTCGATCAACTGCCGCCGGAAGCGGACAATGCGATCGTTCGACAGACCGTGCGCTCGCTTTTCGGGCCGGACGCCCCCTCATCCCTCTGCCGCGACGGTCTCCGCCAGCAAGGCCTCATTCAGATCTTCCACGACTTCTGTCTGAACGACCGCTCGCGCTGCGCGGAGTGCCAACTGCCGGGGTTGCTGCGCGCGACAAAATGATCGTCAAAGAGCGCTTTGCCGTTGACCCTCCTCATGTGCAGTGGCACGATTTCACCGAAACTGGCGGGCCATAACGGGAGAAGATGACATGAACAAGCGACATATCTTTGTGACAGAACATGATCGGCGAAGACTGACCGAACTGCTCTCGGTGGCCGGTGCCTTTAATTACAGGGATCGCAACGACCTGAAGTCGCTCGAAGCCGAACTTCAACGGGCCAAGATCGTGGAGTCCCGCGACGTGCCGAAAAATGTCGTCACGATGAACACCCGGCTTCGCTTCGTGGATCTCGACGACCGATCGGAAACCGAGGTCACGCTGGTCTTCCCGAACGACGCGAACATCAGCGAAGGCAAGATGTCCGTATTGTCTCCCATCGGAACAGCGCTCCTGGGCTATGCGAAGGGAGACGTGATCGAGTGGACGGTTCCCTCGGGGACAAGGCGGATTCAGATCGCGGACATCCTGTACCAGCCTGAAGCCGCGGGCGACTTGCATCTGTAGTTGAGCGGCTGAAGAAGAGAGGCTGCCCGTTCCCTTTCAAAGCCCGGCCGGGCCGAGGGCTCAGAGCGCCGGCTTCGTTTCCGGCTTCTTTTCCTCTTCCTTGGGCGGCGGCTTCGGCTTGAACTGCGGACAGGTATCCGTGGCTTCGACTTCCTTCTTGTGCAGGCTGCACCATTGCATGAAAGGATTGATGACGTAGTTGGCGCAGTGGCGGCAGAGGTGCTCCGCCTCGTTCTCCCGGAACACCTCGACCTTTGCGGATCGGTCGGCGTCGGAGAAAACCTGGACGACCTTCTTGCCTTTGAACGGAACGGCGTCCTCGCCCGGGTACTCGTGGCCACATGAAGCGCAGGTCAGAGTCTCTCCGGCCTTGGTGAACCCGTCGTACTTCGGCTTGCGGATCAACAAGGTGTCCTTGCCGCACGCCGAACAAATGATCTCGACCGGCTTTCCGCTTTCCATGGCGCCTCCGTGGAAACGACAACGCGATAATAAAACATTTCTCGCGCGCTGACAACGAACCCTTTCGTAGACGCGATTTCCACGTGAGCGGGACGGTTCCGGTTTTTTCCAAACCTTGGAAAAAATCCACGTGGATTTTCCAATCCTTGGAAAAACAGGGATGCGGCAGGCGCGCTGAGGCTAGAAACCCAGGCGCGCGCGCGCGGCTTCATTGGCCGGGTCCGTCCGGCGTGCGGCTTCCCATTGTTCGCGGGCCTCTTCGTCCCGACCCAGCCGCGAGTAGATGTCGCCCAGCCCCAATCGCGCCTTGACCAGGTTCGGATTCAGCCGGATCGCCGTCGAGTAGGCGCGAATGGCAGCCTCGTTGTCGCCCAGCGAGGCCGAGAAGCTGCCCAGGTTCACGTAGGAGCCGTCCACCTCGGGATTCGCTTCGATCGCGCGGCGGCAAAGCTCAAGGGCCTCCTGCTTCCGGCCCGACTGAAACACCACAACGGCAAGACGATTCAACACCTCCACGTCGTCCGGCGTTGTTTCGAGCAGGCTCCGAAGGATCCGCTCCGCTTCTTCACTTTCTCCAGAGGCGCTCAGCGCGAGCGCGAGATACTGCCGGTATCCCGCCTGGTCCGGCGCCACCTGGACGGCCTCGCGAAACAACTTCACGGCGTCGGCGGAACGGCCGGCCGCGGCGAGGGCCTTGGCCTCCGTCACCAGGGTCACCGCCGCGATCCGGTCCTTGATGTCCGCCAAGCTGGCCAGCCGGTTGGTTTCGGGCCCCGCGCTCCGGGCTCCACCCACGTAGCCAAGGCTCTCCAGGATCTCACGGTCGGACTCCGACAACCCGGCCGCGGATGCCGTACGTTGCCGCATCGATCGATTGAATCGGTCGAGTTCGGCACCCAGGTCCTGCGCGACGCCCGCGCCGGCGCTCAGCGCGTTCGTGAGTTCGCGGGGATCGTCGGCGACGTTGTACAGCTCGGGCTTCGCGCTCCGGATGAACTTCCACGGACGCGCGACGAGCATCTGCTGCGGGCTCCACCCGTGCCCGCGCAGAGGAAGTTCCGTTTCCCCCCAGCAGGCCCGGTCCTCGAACCCGGCTTTGTCCAGCAACGGCACCAGGCTGCGGCCGGAGAATTCGCCGTCAGACAAGCCGCCCAGCAGATCGAGGATCGTGGGCGCGAGGTCCACCAGGCTGACCGGTTCGGACACGCGCGCGCCCTCCGTGGTTCCTCCCGGCCGGACGATGAGGAGAGGGACGTGCATGGTCGTGTTGTAGAGCATGTAGCCGTGGGTCGGCTCGTTGTGCTCGCCCA
>ERZ1645192.2784-NODE-2784-length-14396-cov-10.097204_pt1 | contig 14396 bp, 14 predicted proteins | sample MGYA00575354_ERZ1645192 | MGnify/ENA primary metagenome ERZ1645192 (study PRJEB40844, sample SAMN11349763) | freshwater sediment metagenome | isolation source: river sediment | host: Sediment | place: India: Faizupur Khadar , New Delhi | collected 2017-02-21 ... | reverse complement strand
ATTGCTGACACTAGTCCCTGAAACTAGCGCGTCTACCAATTTCGCCATCTGGGCCTCATTTTGCTCAGGGCTCAGGGCTCAGGACCCAGGGTTTGTTCCTGCCCCCTGCTCTGCGCTCTGCGCCCTTTGCTTTTCTTAGCGGGCACAAAAATAACAAAAAAATTGAAAACAAATAATCTGATATTACAGAAAAGTATATTTTTGTTCCGATAAAATAAATCCGGCAGATGCTGATAAAAAAACATACAAAGCTTCATAAGCACCCGTACCACAGGTCTGCATAATCTTTTAATGCGCATTATTTATCAGAGAAACAGACCTGCAGATTAAGCAGGTTTTTTTGTATATAACAGTAACCATGAATATAAAGAGAGCAGTATGAAAATCATGAAATTCGGCGGAACATCAGTCGGCACCCCCGACAGGATGAAATCAATAATCCCGCTGATAACAGGGGACGAAAAAGTAGTTGTTGTACTTTCTGCCCTTTCCGGCACCACGAACAGTCTTTTGGAGATATCTGAACTGATCTATGCCGGAAAAACCGCGGAAGCCGTTGACAAAAACGAAATCCTCCGCTCGAAGTACAAACAGGTAGTAAACGACCTGTATTCTACGGATGACTCCAGGAAAGAAGGCTTTGACCTTATAAACTCCCATTTCGACTATATAGGAGAGTTTATCTCAAAAGCCTTTACGAAGCTTCACGAGAAAGCAATTGTTGCCAGGGGCGAACTGCTTTCGACAGCTCTCTTCCACAACCTTCTTCGCGAAAGGGGCATCAGGTCGGCCCTTCTTCCTGCTCTTAACTTCATGAGAATAGATAAGGACGGCGAACCTGATGCTTTTTACATAGCCGAGAACTTCAAAAGGGAACTGGCCTTATATCCCGATGAGAAGATAATAGTTACCCAGGGCTTCATATGCCGTAATGCTTTCGGTGAGACCGACAACCTGAAACGCGGAGGAAGCGATTTCACCGCTTCTCTGGTAGGAGCTGCCATTAATGCCTCCGAGATACAGATATGGACCGATATTAACGGCTTCCACAATAACGACCCGCGTTTTGTTAAAAACACAAAGGTTCTGAGGGAGATTTCCTTTGATGAGGCTGCAGAACTCGCCTATTTCGGTGCCAAGATACTCCACCCTTCAAGCGTTAACCCTGCAAGGCAGAACAACATCCCTGTGCGGCTAAAGAATACAATGAATCCGGATGATGAAGGCACCCTTATCACAGCCAATGCCATTTGGGAGGATTACAAGGCCGTAGCAGCAAAGGACGGGATATCCGTTATAAGGATAAAATCCGACAGGATGCTGATGGCATACGGTTTCATCCGGAAAGTCTTCGAGATATTCGAAGCTTACAAGACTCCGGTTGATATGGTTACCACATCGGAGGTGTCGGTGTCGATCACAGTCGACAATCCTCAGTATCTGAAACAGATTGAGGCTGATCTGAAAGAACTCGGATCAGTGGAGGTGGAGAATGACCAGTCGATTATCTGCGTTGTGGGCGATTTCCGTACAGAACGGACAGGCTCCGCCCCTGAGATATTCGAGGCCCTCGACACCATCCATATTAAAATGATATCCTACGGGGCAAGCCCTCACAGTCTGTCGATACTGATCGATTCCAAAGACAAGGTACAGGCGCTGAATCTTCTCAATAAATACCTTTTTGACCAGTAAAATGATAAATAGCACTACAGTTGAAAAGTTCAGGGATCTTCCCACTCCATTTTACTACTATGATCTCGATGTTCTGCACGCGACATGCGTAAAAGTGAAGGAAGAATCCGAAAGATCGGGATTCAGTATTCACTATGCAGTTAAAGCCAATGCCAATCCAAGGATACTTGGAATAATCGCATCCTACGGTTTTGGAGCCGATTGCGTGTCGTACAATGAGATCGCAAGAGCGATGGAATGCGGATTCAGTCCTTCGACCATTGTTTTTGCAGGTGTGGGCAAAACTGACAGGGAGATTGAATCAGCTCTCAAAGCCCGGATCTCATGCTTTAACTGCGAGTCGATAGCCGAGATGGAGGTTATTGACTCCATTGCAGCGCGTCTGAAGACCAAAGCTGTCGTTGCCCTGAGGATAAACCCCTACATTGAGGCTCACACCCACAAATACATAACCACCGCCATTGCGGATAGCAAATTCGGCATAAGCGCCTGGGAACTTAAGGATGTTCTCGACAACTTATCTTCAATGTCGAATATAACTCTGGAAGGCATCCATTTCCATGTAGGATCGCAGATCACCAGGATGTCGGTGTTCAGAAGTCTTTGTTCAAGGGTCAATGAACTGCAGGAATGGTTCACGTCACAGAACATAGATCTCAAAACCATCAATCTCGGAGGCGGCCTGGGTATCGATTACAACTGTCCTGAAAAAATGCCTGAATTCGGTGAGTATTTCGAGCTTGTCAGGGAGCTGGTCAGGATCAGGCCCGGTCAGAGAATACATTTTGAACCGGGACGGTCGATAGTTGCACAGTGCGGGTCGCTGATAACAAAAGTGCTGTACATAAAGAAAGGCAGCAACACCACATTTGCAGTTGTTGATGCCGGGATGACCGATCTCATAAGGCCCGCCTTATATCAGGCCCACCATGAGATAGAGAATCTCACTTCAGGCGGACAGACCGGGAAATATGACGTTGTCGGGCCCATTTGCGAGTCGTCCGATACTTTTGCCAAGTTCATAGAGCTTCCTGAGACCAGACGGGGTGACATTCTTGCCATCAGGTCGGCCGGAGCTTACGGTGAGATAATGGCATCGAGGTACAACCTCAGGGATCTGCCCGGAGCGGTTTTTTCTGACGAATTATAAATTCAGCGGAGACTACTTCGCGTCTTCCTTCCTTACCTTGCTGTGCCTCCTCCCATAAAAGAAGTAGATGGCAAAACCTATCACCATCCAGATAATCAGGCGGAGCCAGGTATCGCCCGGAAGTGCAAGCATCTGAATAAAGCAGAAGAAGGCTCCCAGTATCGGTATTACCGGAACCCATGGTGTTTTGAACGGACGGTGTATGTCAGGCCTTGATTTTCTCAGGACAAGAACGCTTATGCACACAATGCTGAAAGCCAGAAGAGTTCCGATAGAAACCAGTTCTCCCAGAATGCTTATCGGCAGCATACCTGCTATTACCATAGCCACTGATCCGGTGATCATAGTGCTTACCCATGGTGTTTTGTACTTCGGATGGACCTTTGAGAATACTGGAGGCAGCAGGCCGTCTTTCGACATTGTGTAGAATATTCTGGGCTGACCGAGGAGCATCACGAGTATAACGGAGCTGAGACCGGCTATTGCAGCAATTTTCACAATGGGTCGCAGCCAGAACATTCCTTTTCCCATGGCATCGACTCCAACCGCAACAGGGTCGGGTACGTTCAGCGTGGTATAGCTTACAATACCTGTCAGGACAATTGCGACGAGAATGTAAAGGATGGTAGAAATCCCCAGAGAACCGAGAATTCCGATTGGCATGTCGCGTTGCGGGTTTTTTGCCTCCTGAGCAGCTGTTGATACAGCATCAAATCCGATATAGGCGAAGAAAATCACCCCGGCGCCCCTCAGTATTCCGCTTAAACCAAATTTCCCGAACTCCCCTCCGAAAGCCTTAAGCCATTCCCAGAAAGACCCATATTCAGAGATGGGTGTGGATTCCACCTTGTTCGGCGGAATGAAAGGGGTCCAGTTGGATGCCTTCACGAACATAAATCCGATAGCAACGAAGAGGATTATCACCCCGACTTTTGTTATAACCATGATATTGTTGAAGTTTGCCGACTCTCTTATTCCGATGATCAGAAGGGTTGAAAGAAGAGCCACAATGAACATGGCCGGAAGGTTAAGTACGCAGGTCACATGAGGCAGAGAATCGACATTTATGCCGGAAGCCGCAAGAGTCTGTCCGAAAGCATGTGTCAGTTCCTTCCAGCCCATATCCGGGACATTGACAAGCACTGATCCGGTTGCGCCTATAAACTGCGGAGGAATAATAATATTAATGTCTTTGAGGAAGCTTACCACATAACCCGACCAGCCCACCGATACTGCAGATGCGGCAAACAGGTATTCCAGTATCAGGTCCCATCCGATTATCCAGGCGAGGAATTCCCCGAGGGTTGCATAAGAATAAGTGTACGCGCTTCCGGCAATGGGGATCATCGATGCGAACTCGGCATAGCACAGGCCCGCAAATCCGCAGGCAAGTCCGGAGATAATAAATGAAATCACAATTGCAGGACCCGCATACTGTGCTGCAGCCTGACCTGTAAGTACGAATATTCCGGCTCCGATAATGGCTCCTATTCCAAGGGTGGTAAGATTGGTGGCCGACAGGGATCTTTTCAAGCCCCCGGAATCCTTCGATTCATGCAGCAGCTGGTCAAGCGGCTTGGTAAGAAACAACTTGCTTTTCGACATTTGAGTTATGTTTTCTGGATAAAGGTTAAGGTTATTAATACAAACGTAACTTTTTTTTTGAAAATTTGACTGTTTTGTCACATTCATTAATAAAACTTTAACCTGAATAATTCAAAAAAACAAACTTCAACCAACTATTTGTAATGATGAACTGATGCGTAAGAGGCTCTCGATTATCAATTTATTAACTGCGCCCCCGGGGAGAGCAAACTGATTCCGGCAGCTCCGGTCACCCCTTAAGCGGTTCACATTACACATTATGATTTTTTAACAAATAAAGCCCTACCTTTATAAGCTTCAAATCATAAGATATGAGACGGACATTATTACTTTTAATACTATCTGTTTTCCTTGCTTCATGTGCGTCGCTCGGGAAATACAGGGGGCTCGCCGAGGTCAAAGCCTGGGAAAGCGAGATAGAGAAGTTTGAGCAGCTCGATGTGGCAAAATCATATCCATCAGATGCCATTATGTTTGCAGGAAGCTCGAGTATCAGGCTGTGGTCTACGCTTGGAAAGGACATGCTTCCATACAATGTGATCCAGAGAGGGTACGGAGGGGCTAAGCTCAGCGATTTTGCAGTGTATGCCGACAGGATATTGTATCCTCATCAGTGTCAGGCGATAGTGATCTTCATTGCAAACGATATCACTGGCAGTGATAATGACAAAAGTCCACTGGAAGTTTCACAGCTTTTCAGGAAAACCCTGTACATAATCCGCAGGCAGTTCAAGGACACTCCTGTTTTCTGGGTGAGCGTCACCCCCACCCCGCTCAGATGGCATGTATGGCCTGAAATAAAGGAGGCGGGTGATATGATAAGGGAAATATGCGAAGACCACCGTAATACACATTATATCGACACGGAAAGATATTTCACAAACGCGAACGGTCTTCCCAGGGCCGAACTCTTTCTTGACGACAGGCTTCACCTGAATGATGAAGGGTACAGGGTCTGGTCGGGAGTTATAAAGAATGAGCTTGACAAAATATTGATGAAATAACGGATCACCTTATTCCTTTCAGCATGATGAAGAAGACATTCATTTTATTTGCCATGACATTATTCTTACCGAGATCATTCGGGCAGGTCGAGATCATTGCCCACAGGGGTTCTTCATACATTGCCCCCGAGAACACCGTAGCATCCACCCTTCTTGGTTTTGAACATGGCGCCGATGCAGTTGAGGTAGATATTTACCTGACGTCTGACAACAGGATTGTATGCATTCACGACGCAAACACAAAGCGGACAACAGGCTCCGATCATGTTGTTAAAGATTCTGATTCCGGAGTACTTAGATCGCTGGATGCAGGTTCCTGGAAAAGCGCTGAATACAAGGGTGAAAAGATACCCTTCCTTAAGGAGGTGATACTGGCTGTCCCGAAGGGGAAAAGGCTCGTTGTCGAACTGAAATGCACAAGCGAGGTTCTCCCCTATCTTAAGAAGACAGTAGGCAGATATCTGAAAAACCGTGATTTTACTTTCATCGCTTTTGATTTTCAGACCATTATTGACACAAAGAAGACCTTTCCCGGGAATCCATGTCACTGGCTTTGCAGCAACAAGGCTCTTCTTGAGAAGAATCTTCCGCTTGTACCGGGATCAGGGCTTGACGGGGTGAGCCTGAGTTACGGATTGATAGATGAGCAGGTGGCTTCAAGGGTAAAGGAACTCGACCTTGAGCTTTACACCTGGACTGTAGATGATCCGGCCGAAGCGCTCAGACTGATACCCCTGGGGGTTAAGGGAATAACTACCAACAGGCCGGGATGGCTGCGTGAACAGATACTCAAATAACAACTTAAAAACTCAGGATAAAATTCTTTGCCGATGAAAAAAGAAATGTCACGCCGGAAATTTGTCTCCGGCACCATTGGAGCCGGTGCGGGTGCTCTCATTTTTCCTCAGTTATCGCCTGTCACTCCCCGGAGCCAGGCAAATCCCTTAAAGCCCATAATACTTACCAGCCACTCAAATGAGACCGGAAGGCTTGCCATGGAAGCCGGCTGGGAAGTGCTGAAGGCAGGCGGGAATGCTGTTGATGCGGTTGAAAAGGCAGCCAATGTTATTGAATCCGATCCCGAGGATACAAGCGTTGGCTATGGAGGACTTCCCAATGAACATGGTGTAGTGCAGCTCGATGCTTCATTTATGGACGGGAAGACTTACTCGGCAGGTGCGGTGGCATGTCTCGAAAACATAATGCATCCGTCATCGGTTGCAAAACTGGTTATGCAGCGGACCGATCATGTGCTGCTTGTGGGAGCCGGCGCTCTTGAATTTGCAAGAGCATGGGGATTTCCTGAAGAAAACCTGTTAACTGAAAAGGCAAGGAAGATATGGCTGAGATGGAAGGAGGAGCTGAGCCCGGGTGATGACTGGGGATCGCCGGAACATCTTCAGAAATTGAAGCGAAAAGAATCGTATTACAAGGATTTCCCGGACATAGAGCATCACTATGGAACCACTAATGTCATTGCCATCGATTCTAACGGTGATATGGCAGGATGCACCACAACCAGCGGTTTAAGCTTCAAGCTTAACGGGCGAGTGGGCGATTCTCCCATAATCGGGGCCGGATTGTATGTCGACAATGAGGTTGGCGCCGCCGGCGCTACGGGCCGCGGTGAGGATGTAATCAAGTCATGCGCTTCATACTACATAGTCATGAGGATGAAGGAAGGCGTAGCTCCGCAGAAAGCCTGTGAAGAGGCTCTGAAGATGATAATTGACAGGTACAGGAAAGTGAATCCTGACTTTTATCCCTCAGAAAAGTTTGTTGCAATAAACAGGCTGGGGGAATATGGCTGTGCTTCGATGACAGGAGACAAAAATCCCCTGATGTCGGTGATGAGCGGAAAGGGATTCCTCAGGCATGAGGGTATTGTTGCCTGGCCCGGGATGAAGTAGTTTGCAGCAGCTATCTTTAGCCCGGAAAGTACTAACAAGGCAGCTTTGCCGTTAATATATTTGAAATCATTTGATTATGCTGCTGTGTAAAAACAGGAAATATTTTAGTTCACATATGAAGAGGCTTTTGTTTTTTGCAGGACTGTTTTTTCTTGTGTCGTGCGCACCGACGAGCAAGACGGGATCGGGAGAAGATTCGCTTGTTCTGACGCGCAAGTATGTCGGGAATTTTGTTGATTACCGGCAGCATATTCCTGAAAAACTGGGCCAGCCTTATCTGATCTGGATCAAGACCACAATGGACAGCACTTACGGAAAGATATCTGCTTTCGGAGAAAGATGTGATTTCAAACCAGGCGACAGGCTTTATATAAAGAGAAACCAGGTTTCACCCGGACCGATATCAACATACTGGGAATACCAGATCGAATCGGACGACAATTCTGTTAAATACAAGTTAAGCGATTTCCAGCACGACAGGAAGAACCTTATCAGTACCTGGTTCTGAAAAAAAATCCGGAGACTGCATCAGTCCCCGGATAGTTGAGATCCTGTTAAAACATCCTTGCATTACGGAGCTTATTTTTTTACATTTCTTTTCTCCCAGAGCTTTTCCCAACCCGTAGTATCATTACTGGCTTCAGGCTGCGGCCTGTCGTCAGCCTTCCTTTCGATCTTGCGGATAACCAGGTGGCCGTCGCGTTTGCCGGAGCCTTTTGCGTGTTCAACATAATCGACATATGCGATGAACCTGTTGATCCTGTTGGGGATCACCTCGGGAGTCCGGATGAATCCGACATCGTCAACCTTTAAAGTATAGTTGTCGTGGTTCTCCTCCCACACATCGACATAGTAGACTATTTTGTCAAGATCAGCGAAAACGGTTTTGCCTTCCTGGTCGGTGAATCCTTCATTTACGCTGTTTTCTTCATTCTCCCAGTCGATAAGTCTCGGATACAGGATAACGCTTGCTCCTTCTACGGGATACTTATCGTAGTACTCGAGAACTTCAACTTCAAGGAGGGTTGGAATTTTGACATCAAGGTCGAGGGTAGCGACATCACTGAGTCCGCCCGAGGACCAGACCTTCAGTTTTACGTTGTAAACACCTGTTGAGGTGAATCTGTGAATCGGATTTGGTTCATCGGATATGTAACCGTCGCCGAAATCCCATTCATAATCAATTGCATTCTCTGATTCGTTCGTAAACCAGACATCTTCCCCTACGACCGGGTTGCCAGGACTTGCCGAGAAGTAGGCCCGCGGCGACATCTCGCAGGAAACAAGTATCAGGGGAAGAACTGCTGAAAGGAATATTAACTTTTTCATGACCGTTGGATTGAGTATAAAACAATAAATTCAAAATATGTGCCATGTTTAAGACGTACAACTAAAAAGGTTTGATGCATAACCAAATAAATATTTTTTTATCTTTGCACTCCAATAAAAAATACACACTGATGATCAACATAACTTTCCCCGACGGATCCGTAAGGGAATACCGTGAAGGAATAAGCAGTCTGGAAATAGCTGAACAGATCAGTCCGAAGCTTGCGAAAGAGGTTTTTTCCGCAACAGTGAACGGTGAGCTGACTGATCTTACCAGGCCGATCAGATCTGATTCGACGCTTGTTCTTCACAAGTGGGATGATGATCAGGGCAGGCATGCTTTCTGGCACTCTTCTGCTCACCTTATGGCTGAAGCTCTTGAAAGTCTCTACCCGGGAATCAGGTTCGGCATAGGGCCCGCAATTGAAACAGGCTTTTACTATGATGTTGATCCGGGCGACGGCAAGGTGATCACGGACAATGATCTTCCGCTGATCGAGAACAGGATGAAAGAGCTTGCCTCGAAAAATCTTCCTATTGTAAGGAAGGAAGTAAGCAAGAAGGAAGCGCTTGATCTTTTCTCCGGAAAGGGGGATCAATACAAGGTAGAGCTGATAGGTGAACTTGAGGACGGAACGATATCGCTTTACACACAGGGTGGTTTTACAGATCTCTGCAGGGGCCCTCACCTTCCATCAACGGAGCCCATTAAGGCAATCAAGCTTTTGAATGTTGCCGGTGCTTACTGGAGGGGCAATGAGAAGAACAAGATGCTCACAAGGATTTACGGAGTCACCTATCCCAGGCAGAAGATGCTTGACGATTATCTGGCATTCCTCGAGGAGGCAAGGAAAAGGGACCACAGAAGGATTGGCAGGGATCTCGAACTTTTTACATTCTCGCCTAAGGTGGGGATGGGGCTTCCTCTCTGGATGCCCAGGGGAGCGGAGCTGAGGCAGAACCTTATTAATTTCATGACCAGGGTGCTGAAAAAGAGAGGTTACACGATGGTTGCCACGCCTCACATAGGTGATGTGAGTCTTTACAAGACCTCCGGACACTATGAAAAGTACGGTAAGGATTCCTTTCAGCCTATGTCGACGCCTCAGGAAGGAGAACAGTTCATGCTTAAGCCGATGAACTGTCCTCACCATTGTGAGATTTTCAATGCCACCCCCAAGTCGTACAAGGACCTTCCTCTGAAGATGGCTGAATTCGGGACGGTTTACAGGTATGAGCAGAGCGGAGAGCTTCATGGACTTACAAGAGTAAGGAGTTTCACCCAGGATGATGCACATCACTTCTGCAGGCCCGACCAGTTGAAGGAAGAGTTCAAAAGCATAATCGACCTGGTTCAATTCATATTCAAAGCTGTCAATTTCAGCGAGTTCACAGCACAGATTTCACTTCGTGACCCTGATGACAGGGAGAAGTACATAGGATCGGATGAGAACTGGGAGAAAGCTGAGAAGGCGATTATAGAGGCGGCTTCAGAGAAGAAACTTGTTACCACTGTTGTACCGGGCGAAGCGGCCTTTTATGGTCCGAAGCTCGATTTCATGGTAAAGGATGCTATCGGAAGGAAGTGGCAGCTGGGCACCATACAGGTCGACTACAACCTTCCCGAGAGGTTTGATCTTACATACAACGGGAGTGACAATCAGAAGCACAGGCCGGTGATGATACATCGTGCAATATTCGGATCGATGGAGCGTTTCATAGCCGTTCTGATAGAGAACACTGCAGGGAAATTCCCGCTGTGGCTGGCTCCCGAAAAGGCGGTGATACTGCCTATAAGCGAAAAATTCAATGATTATGCATATAAAGTTTTGCATTTTCTAAATAATTCCGATATTTGCACACTTATTGACGACAGGAGCGAAAAGATAGGTAAGAAGATCAGGGATAACGAATTAAAGAGGATCCCGTACCTGTTGATCATAGGAGAAAAAGAAGCTGAAAGCGGAACGGTTTCGGTCCGCAAGCAGGGAGAAGGTGATAAGGGGAGCATGAAGCTGGATGCTTTTGCCGAGTTTATCACGGGGGAAATAAAGAATGAGATTGCCTGGTAGAGGTGTAATTTAGTTAAAAAGAGTATAAACCAAAGTTAGGAGGAAATAGCCATAGCCGGACCAATTAGGAGAAGCCCTGCACGCGTTGTTCAGCAGGCTCACAAGATTAACCACAGGATCACTGCACGGGTGGTCAGAGTAGTCGGTGATGGAATTGAAACAGCACTTATGAGCATTCAGGATGCTCTGAAACTGGCTGACCAGATGGAACTTGATCTTGTTGAGATTTCTCCGAACGCAGACCCCCCTGTTTGCAGGATCGTTGACTATCAGAAGTTTCTTTATCAGCAGAAAAAGAAACAGAAAGAGATAAAAGCAAAGACAGCCAAAGTTGTTGTCAAGGAGATAAGGTTTGGTCCGAACACTGACGATCACGATTACAATTTCAAGCTCAAGCATGCCATGAAATTTCTGGAGGAAGGAGCGAAAGTAAGAGCGTACGTGTTCTTTAAGGGAAGGTCCATTTTATTCAAGGAGCAGGGTGAAGTTCTGTTACTGCGCTTTGCCAACGACCTTGAAGAATACGGTAAAGTGGAACAGCTTCCGCGTCTTGAGGGAAAAAGAATGATAATCTCCTTCTCACCGAAGAAGAAGAAATAATTAATATATTGATAGAGAGAAATGCCAAAAATGAAAACTAATTCCGGTGCGAAAAAAAGGTTCAGCCTTACCGGATCAGGAAAAATCAAGAGGAGTCACGCTTTCAAGAGTCACATTCTGACTAAGAAAACGACAAAAAGGAAGAGGAATCTTACCTATTCAGGCCTTGTAGACAAAGCCGACCTGAAGAACGTAAAACTCATGCTTGCCATCAAGTAAACTCCAGTCTTTGATTTAATTAATTAATTATTAACAGATTGCACAGCATTAAAGAGTCAACCGCAAAGGATTGAACGCTGACAGTCAAAAAACAAAGAACAATGCCAAGATCAGTAAATTCAGTAGCATCGAGAGCCAGGAGAAAAAAGGTTCTCAGTCAGACCAGGGGTAACTTTGGTTCAAGGAAGAATGTAATCACTGTAGCAAAGAACACCCTCGACAAGGGTATGGGCTATGCCTACCGTGACAGGAGGAAGAAGAAAGGCGAATTCAGGGCGCTGTGGATCCAGAGGATCAATGCAGGTGTCCGTCAGTACGGAATGAGCTATTCCCAGTTCATCGGCAACCTTGAAAAGAAAGGCATAGAACTTAACAGGAAAACCCTTGCCGACCTGGCAATGCATAATCCTGAAGCCTTCAAAGCCATTGTAGAGAAAGTAAAATAACAACAGGGATAAATAAAAAAGGACCTGCCGCGGCAGGTCCTTTTTTATTTTATTTTCATGAACATTCGTTTGAACCTTATCTTCTTAAGTCCCGACAATTCCTTATCTACCGAGAGCCAGATAAACCTGGGTTTTCCCACCACATGGTCCATCGGAACAAAACCCCAGTAACGTGAATCGGCCGAATTGTGACGATTATCACCCATCATGAAATAGTAATCCATTTTAAAGGTATAGGAAGTGGCAGGATTACCGTTGATAAATATGTCTTTTCCTTCAACCCTCAGATCATTATCTTCGTAGACATCTATTATCCTTTCGTAAAGGCAGAGGTTTGAGGTATCGATGGCAACCGTCACTCCTTTGGCCGGAATCCAAAGCGGTCCGAAATAGTCCTCATTCCAGCTGTATCCGGGGGCATGCGGGAAAATGACAGGGTTATATTCTCCCGGAGAAGCATAATAGGGAGCCACTTCCTTCACATTTGCAAATTTTGATATGGCCTCGGAATTCGATTTTGTCAGAGGAAGAAAATAAACCGATCCGGAGAGCATTGCCTGGTCAGATTTGTAGATTCCCAGGCGTTCGAAGGTAAGCGGATTGATTGTTGTGCCGTTTGTTGCCACGAGGTAATTCAGCTGCTGCGAATTGTTTACCGGCACCGGTTTCCCGTTAATAAAAACCTCTCCTTTCTTAATTGCCAGGGTATCTCCAGGAATAGCGATACATCTCTTTACATAATTGTCGCGTCTGTCAACCGGCCGGTAGATTATTGTGAAACGGTCACGCACTTCTTTTCTTGCAGCAGCCATAAATGATGAAGCAGGCAAAGAGCCGGGGTTTCCCATATTTGCTCTCAGGGCCATTTCCCTTGCAGTTCGCCTTACTATCTCATAGTATGCAGTTTCCGTCTCCTCGAGAACGACAGTATCGCCTGCAGGGAAATTGAACACGATTGCATCGTTGTTTTTCACCTTTCCCAGGCCTGCCAGCCTTTTGTAGGGCCAGTTTACAAGGTCGGACCATGATTTACCCTTACTTATGGGCATCTGGTTCTGAGTGAACGGGAATGCTATGGGCGTGTTAGGCATTCTGGGACCATAGGCAAGTTTGCTGACGAACAGATGGTCACCGATCAGCAAAGATTTCTCCATCGATCCCGTGGGGATGCGATAATTCTGGAAAAGAAAAATATTTATTAATGATACCGCTATCACTGCAAATATGATTGCGTCGAGCCATTCGATAAAACTGCTGTTATGTCCGTTCCGTTTCTTCCAGAAGGTCCAGTTTACCTTTTCCGATACATAGATGTCGTAGATAATGGCAAGGCCCAGGAGGAGCCAGTAATTGCCGATCCAGATAACGACCAGGATATACAGCAGGGCGGCGATGCCAAACCTGATGTATTTTCCTTTAAGTGATTGATCCATTTCAGTTTTTGGTTAAGAATGCGTAAAATTAGTATTTATTATCAGAAACCAAGTACCTGATCCATGGTAAAAACACCTGTCCGTTTGTGAATGAACTCTGCAGCGATCACGGCACCAAGTGCCAGTCCCTTCCTGTTTTTCGCCTCATGCCGGAGGCTTATCATATCAATATCCGAATCCCAGGTTATGGTATGTGTGCCGGGAACCATTCCTTCCCTGATCGCCTTCACCGGAACTTTTCCCGCGATCGGCTTTTCGTCGGGGCACCATCCGTCATATATGGGGTGATTCCCTGATATTCCCTCTGCCAGCGTTATCGCCGTTCCGCTTGGAGCGTCAAGTTTTTTGGTATGATGGATCTCCTCTATGAATGGCTTGTACTGATCAAGGAGGGACATTTGTTTTGCCAGTTCCCTGTTAAGCCTGAACAGGATATTTACCCCGATGCTGAAATTTGTTGAATGGATAAAGGATGTTCTGTTCTCATTGCATACATCAACGGCCTTGCCGTAGTCGTTCAGCCATCCGGTTGTGCCGCTTACAACCGGGATCTTCATTTTCAGGCATCTGACCACATTATCAAAGGCAGTTTCGGGAGTTGTGAATTCTATGGCCACATCGACATCCCTGGTGCTCCTCTCGTTCAGATCGTCAATATTGTCCTTGTCGATAATAAGTTTGACGGTATGGCCCCTGCCAAGGGCAGCTGACTCGATCTCATGCCCCATCCGTCCGTATCCTATGATAGCAATATTCATTTCCCTTATTTTTTTTGCGAATGTAAACTAATTAGCAGACAGAAAGTGATAAGAAACTCTTAAAATAGTTAATGTCACGTTAAAATTGATGCAGAGACCGGATGAAAAGGAATCCAAACCCGGCCTGAAATCTCAAAATGACGATAAATTTTTATTGAATAACGATAACTGGGTT
>ERZ1645192.2782-NODE-2782-length-14399-cov-4.715839_pt1 | contig 14399 bp, 11 predicted proteins | sample MGYA00575354_ERZ1645192 | MGnify/ENA primary metagenome ERZ1645192 (study PRJEB40844, sample SAMN11349763) | freshwater sediment metagenome | isolation source: river sediment | host: Sediment | place: India: Faizupur Khadar , New Delhi | collected 2017-02-21 ... | reverse complement strand
ATCAGCATCAGTCTCAGGTTGATAGTGTTCACTCCGGGCCTCCATAGAGTAGTGTGTACGACAGGTTCGCTCTCATCGCATTCCGTTTCACAGGCAGGGCGAGAAGAGCGTCAGATGCTGCGCGCTCAGTCTTTCGAGGCAGACGCTCGTTGCTTCGATGGACAGATTCAGTTTTTTCGCCGTCTCCTTCACCGAAGAGGAACCGGCGTCCAGCAGGATATCCGTTTCCGCGCCGCTCAAGACTGTAAAATCCACCAGCGAAAAATCAGGAACGCGCTGGATGAAGGAGGTTGTCTTTTCCGCTCCTTCAAGTTCGTTCCATTCTTTCAGAAGTCCCTTATAGTCGGTAAGTTTCCGATAGTAGGCGACCAGAAGCGGGTCCTTGCCGTAGATGAACTTCAGGTACCCCGCCGCGATGCCGTACCGGAACGCCAGCTCGAAGTCGCGCCTGATCCGCTCCGGGGGAATCCGGCCGTTCGCGTACTGCGCCTTCATCGCGTTGGAAATATGCGTGAGAAAGACCGACCGTTCACGGCATATTTCCGGAACGGAGAGCTCGAGCGTACTGTTCACCGGAAAGTCCTCGATGGACGTCAGACAGTCCCGGTCTTCAAGGGCGATGCCGAAGCTCCCGGGATGTGTGGAAATTCGCGTTCCCGGCAGCGGCATCAGAAAAGTGGTGGAGAGATCCAGCATTCCCGGCGCTCGATGCAGCAGATCAAGAGCGAAGCCGGTGGTCGTTTCGAGGGTGCGCCGGGTTTCAAAAGCCCCCCCGATGATGAAATTCCCGGCGAGCTGGGGCAGCCCCTCCCGGTAGCAGGTATCCACCACGTTCTTCACGTCCTCCGGAACGGCCTGCTTCCCGTATGCCTGAAGGACGCGACCATCTCCGGACTCCATGCCGATCTGCATCCGGACCATACCGCTCGCGATCATTTCGGCTATCAGCTCCGGGCGGCGCGCTAAAAATCCCGGGTGCCCTTCGCAGAACCAGACGAAATCATGGCGTTCCCGAAGGCGCCGCACCCCTTTCAGCAGCTCACTCAGGCGCTCGGGATTGGCGGTGAAGGTGTCGTCGCAAAAAAACAGATACCGTGGCCCCCTGCTTTTCTGTAACCGCGCTTCGATTTCACACAGCACGTCGTCCGGGGTGCGCATTCGCAAGTTTTTCGAATTGCCCCCCTCGAAACAGAATGCGCAGCGGTACGGACAACCCCTGGCCGTGATCACCGACATCAGGGGCCGTTCTCCGTATCCTACTATCGCTTCATCCTGCGGCGGAGCGTAGTGAGAAAAATCCTTCAGATACACGTATTCGGAAGGCTCCCCGGGAAGTATTTCCCCCGGCACGGCGACTGTTGCGCCCGTACGGCGGGCCCGGAGCCAGGCGGGGAGGGACTCTTCCCCTTCCCCCTTGATGATGGCGTCCGCGCCGTACCGTTCCAGATCCCGTTCCGTCATGTGCAACGTATGCGGTCCGCCCAGGACAACATAGAAATTATTTCCGGCTTCATTTTTCAGACCCTTGATGATCGCCTCCACTGCGGACTGGTTGTCGAAGTCGCAGTAGAAACAGACCGCGAAAAGGCGCTCTTTCATTTGTCCAATGGTTTTGACCACATCGGTTGTGATGCCGGTATAGGCGTATGCTTCAAAACCGTCGGCGTTGAGCTGCGCCGCGAGCGTGAGAATTCCCAGATTCCCGATCATTTCAAAGGTCCTCCCCAGGACCAGCCGTTGGGTGTACACGAGGAGAACAAGGGGAGACGCGTTCATGGTTTCTGGTAGAGAATCCATTTCTTCTGTTCCATCGAATGCAGCGCTTCTTCCGCCCGTTTGTAAAAGTCGGGCTGCGTTCCCGCGGGGTCGAGCGCCGCTTTCCCCTGCCGAATGACTTCCCGTTTCGAGAGCTTCCCGCTGCATAATTTGAGGAGCGTGTAGTCGATTTCTTCCAGCGGCGTATCGACAACCCGCGGTTTTGCCCCGCTGATGTCGGTGTACAGCCACAACTCGAAGGTCCGGTGCGGAATGGCGTTCTCTTCCCAAGCGCCCAGTTGACTGCCTGTGACATACTCGCCGAACGCCCGCATTCTCCAGTAGGCGTCGTCGATGGGCAGGTTTTTGTATACATAGTCGTTCCATCGGGTAAATACGCCGTAGCGCTCCCCCAGACGGTATGCGTCCAGAATCACCGATTCGGGAATTTTGCCGTCAAGGTAGATTGTTCGCATTTCATTCTGGAGCCTCTTGTTGGCCTGAAGGCGTATCTTTGTAAGCTCTATGAAATCCAATGCTTCCGTTCCGGAAAGCGGAATATCTTCGTTGCAGCAGTCGATGAGGGACTCGTAAATTTCCATCCCGAATTTTTGAGGATTCAGGGTGATCGGCGTTTGAGGAAACGGAAGAAAGGAGAAGTAGGCGGTTTCAAATTGCCCGGGCGCCCTATACAGCAGCTCCATGATCAGATCTTCGGACTCCTGAACGGTTTCCCTGGTTTCGTGAGGCCCTCCCAGAATAATGTTGCCGGAAATAGCGTGAATCCCCGAGTCGACGCAGTGGGCGATGACCTCCACCGCCATCTTCCGCGTAATTTTCTTGTTATAGCTTTGCAAAACGGCGTCGCTGCCGGACTCCAGGCCGAAAAAAATTTTTTTCAGCCCCGCCTCCGCCATAGTGCGGGCCATGTCCCGGTGTTTGCCGATGAGGGAGATATGAGCGCTGGCAAACCATACGAAATCGTACTCTTTGCGGAGTTCCTTGATCCCTTCGCAGATTTCATCGACCCGTTTATGATCCAGCGTAAAGGTGTCGTCGAGAAAATTGATGTACTTAATGGAGGGGTTCCGTTCAAAGTTTGCCCTGATCTCGTGAAGCAGCGAGGGAACGGAGTGGCGGCGCACCCGTTTTGCATTGGCCCCCTCATAGCAGAAGGTGCATCCGAAAGGACAGCCCCGTCCGGTTAAAATGGGGAGAAGCGAGTAGTGTTTATAGTCGTTGGTCAAGGTGATATCAGGCCAAGGAATGGAATCCAAGGCTTCAGGCGGGGTTCTCGGGGGTGTTTTCACAAGCTGTGAAGAAGCATCCAGAAAAGCTATTCCCTGAATTGTCTCCAGTGAACCTCGGCGATGGATACAATACTCCATGAGCTCCGGAACTGTTTCTTCCCCTTCGCCGATGCAGACGGCAAGGATTCCCGTGTCTTTCAAAAAATCGGCGTCCATGTCGACGGTTTGCGGCCCGCCTGCCAGCAGAATCACTTCCGGGTAGTTTCTTTTCACTTCCCGGGCGAAGAGCCTGACCCAGTGGACATTATCAAAATCGCAATAGAATCCGATGACTTTGGGCCGGTCTTCCTGCTCCATGAGCATTTTTACATGGCTCAAGGCTTCTTTGGCATAGCCCTGAAACATCTCGGCTGTATATTTTTTTTGCCGTAAAAGCTGTATTAAAATATTCATTCCCAGATTGCTTCCGGGAATGTACCCGCAGACAGAGCGGTGTGATTTTATGAGCAACAGATCCACGTGGTTTCCTCCGCCTAAAAGAGGAGACCGGAAAAATTCCGGCCTCCTCTTTCATCATCCGTGAAGGAGAAGGGGCTCCTTCGTTTATTTTGCTGTTTGCACAGCTACAAACGCGTAATCCACGCCGACTATGCTCAAACCGCCTGAAGCCTGATCCAACTGCTCGTCGCTGAGCGGCGCCTTCCCCTGGGCTTCCTTGAAGGCAGCCTCGAATTCCGCCGCAGTACACTTGTACCCCAGTTTTGCAACCACCGCATTGAATTCCGCTTCGGATTTCGCCTCTCCTAGTTTCTTCGCCAGCTCCTCGTCCGTTAGAACCTTTGCAGCCAATGCTTTCGCGCCGTCCATGATTTTCTTCTCCTCCTTGTGTGTCTATAAGGTAGGTGATACGCACCTCGTATGAAAATATAGAAATTATTATACAGCCCACCGGGATATTGTCAAATGAGCTCTTTGGGGAGACCTTGTCAGAAGTTGCGATGCGCCCGAAACACGGAAGAGCGGCGTCGTTGTGGCGGCGATACAGTCTGTTCCATTGAATGAACTCCTCTTGAGACAAGTTGTTTCAAATGTCACCGACAGGTAACAAAAATTTCTTCCGCGTGATATAATGCGAACGACTTTTTTCCGCAAGGAGTTTTCTGCAAACATAATCTCCTGACAAAAGGAGTGGTATAGGTTGCGACATTCTCTTCGTATCCTCAGCGTTTCGTTTCTTCTTCTTTTTCTTACCAGTTCGTCGCTCTTCGGGGCGGGATTCGCGCTGTATGACTTCAGCGCGCGCGGCAACGCGCTCGGCGGCGCTATGGTAGGTCGGGCGGACGATCCTTCGGCAATCGCGTTCAACCCGGCCGGTATCACGCAGATCCCCGGAAGCGCGTTCATGACCGGTCTCGGCTTCTTGCTGCCCCGCGGAACGGCTGTCGCAGCGGGAACCGCAATGGCTGCGGACCAGAACGACAGAACCTTTATACTGCCGAACATGTACTACACAAAGCAGATGAACGAAAAGCTCTGGCTGGGAGTTGGCGTGATGACACGATTCGGGCTCGGGACGGAGTTCCCTCACGACTGGTTCGGACGCTACAACAGCTACCGGGCGATGCTTGAATCGGTCTCGATCAACCCGAACATCGCCTGGAAGGTCAACGATGCACTCTCGCTCTCGGTGGGGGTGGAAGCCCTCTGGTTCGAGGCGGATCTGCGGCGGAAAATCGACTCGACACAGGGCGTTGCCCCCAATCCGGCGACGGACATAGACCTTCGCTTGAAAGGGGACGACATAGGGTACGGGTGGAACGTGGGACTGCACTACAAAATGGACGAGACCACGCGGTTCGGCCTTCACTACCGGAGCAGGGTGAAGCTCGCCCTGTCGGGAACCGCCATAGCAACGAGTCCGTTGGCCACCGACTCGACGGAAGGCCGCGTGGACCTTACCCTTCCAGATATGTTGATGTTCGGCGTCAGCAAGCAGCTGACCCCCAAACTCAACGTGGAGGTAGGCGCCATCCATACCGGGTGGGACAGCTACGACTCCATCGCGATCAACTTCGGGAAACCCTTGCTCGGGGCGCTGCCCATCCGCTCTTTCACGCCGAAGAACTGGGCCAGTGTCTGGAGATACCAGCTGGGGCTCGAGTATGCGTATTCTCCCGAGTGGACCTGGAGGCTTGGGTACACGTACGACCAGGAACCGATGCCGGATGCGACCATCGACTATCAACTGCCCACCGCCGACAGACAGCTCTTTTCTATAGGCTTCGGATATGCGAAGAACGACTGGGCGCTTGATTTTGCCTACTCTCGACTGCTCTCCGACGAGAGAACCATCGCCGGACGCCGGGCGGAGGGGATTCTTGACTCGCGGACACATGACATGAACGTCAATATCTTCATGCTGAGCTACAGCATCAGGTTTTAACCTCTATTCCCGGAGGGCGCGGGCCCGCTTCGTCGCTCTCCGGGATGTTTTTTGTCTCGCCTCCTACATTCTTCCCATGCTTGTGTATTCTGTCTTTTTGCTCTTTTCTCCTCCCTCTTGCGGGTAGAGTCTTTTTATGATATATGAATAGTTGCTCATATATTCATATAAACATATAAGGAGGCCCCCATGAACTCTCAAACATCTGTTTCGTCTGATGAGGCGCTTCGCCTGACCCCGGATGAAGTATCCTCCCGGATGCCCGACGAAAGGACGCTCTACGAGCTTGCAGATCTCTTCCGGGTGTTCGGCGACAGTACCAGGATAAAAATTCTCTGCGCGCTTTCCGTTTCCGATCTCTGCGTCGCGGATATCGCGTCCCTGCTTTCCATGACCCAATCTGCAATTTCGCACCAGCTTCGGGTGCTTAAACAGGTGCGTCTTGTCCGCGTCGCCAGGAAAGGACGATCGTCCGTGTACAGCCTTGACGACGACCACGTGCGGACCATCTTCGACCAGGGATTCCGGCATGTGCGGCACATTGCGCCCTCCTCTGAAAGGGGGGAGGCGAAGTGAGCGTTTCACGAAGCGAATTGCGTCTCTCGCTGGAGGGGCTGAACTGCGCCCAATGTTCCGCGAGGATAGAGGAGTCCGTTCGCCTGCTTCCCGGCGTGTCGTTCGCAGCGCTTGATCTGGTCGCCGGGCGGCTCAGAGTGGTCTTGTCCGGTGAGCACAACGGCGACGAAACCTTATCGCGCATCCGCGGAATTGTAGATTCGATAGAACCGGGAGTCTCCGTCTCGGAAGAGGGGGCGCAAGCGAAAAGCGTCTCTCTTCCGCTGAAGGAAATCGCGCGTCTTTCGGCAGGGGTGCTGCTCTGGGTTGCGGCGATGTTTGCGGAGGTTTCCGAAGGGGTGCGGATGGCACTCTATGTGGCTGCCTACCTTGCGGCGGGCATCAACGTGCTCCGTACTGTGTTCGGCAATCTGCGGCAGGGGAGAATCTTTGACGAGTTCTTCCTGATGACGATTGCCACAGGCGGAGCGTTCGCCATCGGCGAGTTTTCCGAGGCCGTGGCGGTGATGCTCTTTTACGAGTCGGGGGAACTTGTGCAGGATTTGGCGGTGGCGAAGTCCCGACGTTCCATTCTCTCGCTGATGGATATCCGTCCCGATTCGGCAGTGCTTCTCGAAGAAGGGGGAGAGCGGCGCGTGCGTGCGGAGGACGTCCGGGTGGGGGAGACCGTCCTTGTGAAGCCAGGCGAACGAATTCCTCTCGACGGTTCAGTGAAAACGGGGACATCATCGCTGGATACGTCGTCGTTGACGGGCGAATCCGTTCCGCGGGATGTTGCGCCCGGCGACGACGTGCTTGCCGGAAGCGTCAACCTGGCCGGAACGCTCACGGTCCTTGTGACCCGTCTCTTCGGCGAGTCCACGCTCTCGAAAGGGTTGCGCCTTATTGAAGAGGCAAGGGAACGAAAGGCGCCCACAGAGCGCTTCATTACCGCCTTTGCAAAAAGATATACCCCGGCGGTGGTTGCCGCCGCCGCGCTGCTCGCCGTCGTGCCGCCGCTGATGGGGTTGGGCGCGTTCCGGGAATGGGGGTACCGCGCGCTCATCTTCCTCGTCGTCTCCTGTCCGTGCGCCCTTGTGATCTCCGTGCCGCTCGCGCTCTTCGGCGGTATCGGAGCCGCTTCAAGGCGAGGCGTGCTTTTGAAAGGTGGAAATGTGTTGGAGACGCTGGCGAAAGTCCGCACCGTGCTTTTCGACAAGACGGGTACGTTGACTAGGGGCGTGTTCAGGGTGACCGGAGTCTTCCAGGCCGGGAATACGGACCGGGAGAGATTGCTTTCGATCGCCGGGGAGGCGGAGAGAGGGTCGAATCACCCGGTTGCGCGGGCCGTTGTAGAGGCTGCCGGAGCGCTTCCTCCTCTCGGCGGGGCGATCGAGGAGCTCCCCGGCAGGGGCGTTCGGCTTGTCGGCGGGGGAAAGGTAATTCTCGCGGGAAACGCTCGCCTGTTGACCGACTCCGGCATCGCCTCGGCTCCGGAGGCTGAAGGGCGCCCGGGGGCCGTGGTGCATGTCGCCGAGGACGGCCGATACGCAGGGTACATCGTCGTCGAGGATACGGTGCGCTCGCAGTCGAAAAGAGCGGTGGAGCGCCTTCGTTCTCTCGGGGTGTCAACTGTCGGGATGCTCTCGGGCGACCGTCGGGAGAACGCCTCCCGCATAGCGGAAGATCTCGGACTGGATCTCTGGGAGAGCGATCTTCTTCCGTCCGATAAGCTGGAACACTTCCAGCGGATCAGCGAGCGAACGGGAGGCACGACGCTTTTTGTGGGGGACGGAATGAACGACGCTCCGCTGCTCGCCGCCGCGGATGTGGGCATGGCCATGGGCGGCCTGGGAGCGGACGCCGCGATCGAGGCCGCCGACGGCGTCATCCTGAACGACGATCCGCTTGGCGCGGCCGATGTCATCGAAATAGCCAGGAAGACGCGGAGCATCGTCTGGCAGAATATTGCCTTTGCACTCGGGGTGAAGGGAGCTGTACTCACGCTGGGAGCGTTCGGAATGGCGACCATGTGGGAGGCCGTATTTGCCGACGTGGGTGTCGCGCTTCTTGCAACGCTCAACGCAGCGCGGGTTCTGCGCTTTGGAGAGCGCATGCAGCGCGAAGCAGAGGAAATTAAAGTATGAAGAGGTAGATGAATACTGACCAAAAGAGTGGAGAAAAGAGGCCGCAGCGCGTCCCGAACTGGGGGTTTGCTGCGGCCGTTTTGCTGTTGCGTGTTGTGTAGGTGTTTTATTATTACGCTCCGTCCGATGCTCCGCGTGCGGATGGCAGCGAAATGAAAAAGGAGCTCCCCTCTCCGGCGACGCTCTCCGCACGAATCATGCCTCCGTTTTTTTCGACGAACTCCTTGCAGAGAATAAGACCGAGTCCGCTCCCTTTCTCCCCCGACGTCCCTTGTGTGCTGACGGGTTTGGCGTCGATGCGGAAGAGGTTCTCTAGCTGCTCTTGCGACATGCCGGTTCCGGTATCGCGTACGATGATTTCGACGCTCTCTCCCTTCTGGGATGCGGAAACGAGGACGCGCCCTCCGGGGGCGGTGAACTTCAGCGCGTTGTTCAGCAGATTGCGGAGCACCGTTCCCATCATGCTTCTATCCAGCGTGGCGGAAAGGGAAGGCTGCGTCTCGTGAGAGAGGGCGACTCCCTTCTCCTTCGCGCGGGATTGCAGCAGGGCGATGTTCTCTTCGATCAGCGCGCGCAGGTTGCAGTCGACGGGGGTGAATTCAATCTGGTCAAGCTGTGATCTCGACCAGGAGAGGAGGTCTTCGAGAAGAAGGAACGTTCTGCGGGCTTCGTCGGAGGCAAGCGTAACACACTCCTTCTTTTCCGCGTCGTCCATGTCGTCATAGTCCTGCTGAAGCATCGAGAGCAGTTGACTTACGCCTCCCACATGACCTCTGAGGTCGTGGGCGATGATGGCAAGAAACGTTTTTTTCATCGAATCGGCCTTTGCCAGCGCCTGCTGGGAGACAGCGAGCTGAAGGTTTTTCTTGTGGAGTTCCCTGGTCATGTTGGCCATCTCCAGGTTCAAGACCGACATCTCTGTAATGATCCGGTCGTTCTCCTGATCCGAGTACATACCAAAGACGAGCATCTCCTCACCAAGCGCGGCGACGCTGCAGTCGATTCCGATGCGCGATCCTGCCGCCGTCTTCAGGGAGAGCGGCAGACTTTCGCCGGAAGCCGCTTCTTCGATGCGCGCAAGGCAGTCCTCCTGTCCTTCCGCGAGGAGTTCCGCCAAAGGCAGGGGGCAGCAGTTCTCTTCTGTTCCCAGAAGGGCGGCGGCTCTGTCGTTGACCGCGAGAACCTGTCCCGCGTTCCCGAGAAGCAGCGCGAAGAGAAAGTCGCACCGTCCGAAGATGTTCAGAAAGAGAGAGACGCTGCCCGCGGCAGGGCTATTCGGCTTCACGTGGCCGTGTCTCCATGAAACTGTTTGCCGCGTTCAGGGCTTCGATGGCGTTGTTCGCGTATGCGTCTGCGCCTATTGTTTGCCATAAGGTTGGCGAGAACTGGAACGCCCTGCCGCCGACGATGATCTTCACGCCCGCAAGCTCCGGCGAGGAGTGAATACGGTCGACCAGGTCGGCTGTCTTTCCCAGGTTGAAGGGCATCGTCACGGAGAGGCCCACGACGGACGGCTTCTCGTTGCGGATCATATCTTCCGCCGCCTCCACGGGGACGTTGCTGCCGATGTACGTCACATCCCATCCGTCGAGGTCGAACAGGTCGGCGACCATGCGCGCGCCCAGCTCGTGGAACTCGTTGGCCGCGGCTGAAATCAGCGCCTTCCCCTTGGGTTTCTCCAGACCGAAGAAGCGCATGTGCTGCGCCGCCATGATCCTGGTGACGATGGCTGTTGCGAGATGTTCCCGCGCTACCGAAAGCTCGCCCCGTTCCCACAGATTGCCGATCTCGATCATCGCCGGCTGCACGACGCCGAGGTAAAACTCCCGCAGCTCGTCTTTTCCAGTGATATACCCGGTAGCGCAGGCATTGCAGCGGGAGAGACTGCCCGCAATCAGCCCCTGGAGAAACTCGTTCCGGAGCGCCTGCAGCGGGTGGGGCGCTCCGGCGGCCTCTTGTTCCATGTGTCTGTACTCATCGGCAGCCGCGAGAAAGCGCTGGTGGTTTTCCAGCATCCAGCCGTAGACGCCGAGTATCTCCGGTGCGCTCTCCGGCGGGAGGAATTGCGAAACCGCCTCCATCCAGCGTCTGAGGACGGCGGGGAAGTAGTCGGGAGAAAATCCATGGGCCTGATACGCCCGATAGACCCAGATAACAATCTCTTTGAGCAGTTCGGGGTTGTTCAGGCGAAAGAACGACATCATAAATTGGAGGTGATTGCGATGGTTCTGCAGCATCATTTCAACCTGTTTCGCCGCGAGAGCGTCAAGCGGGGCTTTTTTCATGCACGCGTCGACATAATTCAGCAGATTGTCCGCATGCGCCGCATAGTCCTGCGCCGCCTTTTGCGAAACCGGAACAAGAGCGCTTGTTTCAAGTGCGGATGCCATCGAACTCAACTCCTTCTCGTGGACGAAAATGGATGGAACAGCTGTTATGGTAGGCTTTTTAGAAGTTGGTGTCAATCCGGCCCATGTGTTCCGTATTCCTTTCCCGGCCTCCGGCGCGACATGCTGTTCAGGAAAAAGCCCCCGGCGTCCGGAGAGTTTTGGACGCCGAGGGCTTTTTTCGAATTTCATAGCATCTGTCCTGGAGCGTTTTTCTCCCAAGACTAGGGACAGTTGGCCTTGACGCTGAACTCCCAAGCGGTTCCCTGTTCCGGGCCGTAGACGATCACCAGGAATTCATTCGCGCCGCTCTTCGTGAAAAGACCGTTCTGCAGAAGCTTCCCCGTTCCGACCACGCCGCCCGGATAGAGATTGGCCACGCTCGGTTTCTTTTGGATATGGTTCATATCCCCTCGCCATCCGCTGTCGAAAACCTTGGTTCCTGCAGGATAGTAAACCTCTATCTTGTCCGGCACGTCGAAGGCCTGGAAGTCCAGGTCGAAGGTCGTTCCCGAAGGCAGAGAAGCTATATCGTACTGCTTCCGCGTTCCCTTGTAGCCGCCGCTGGCGCTTCGCAGCCACTTTCCGCAGTCGTCCGGAGTGATGGTCTGCGGCGGGGAGTCGACGACGTCCGTCGGATTAATGCCCGGAGGAAGTCCGGTATCGGCCTGTCCGGTGACGGCGACGGTCTTCGAGACCGAAAGGTCGTAGTTCCCCGGCGCCGGATCGACCTCCACGACGGTTTCATCCGTGTTGTTTCCCTGGTCGGTGTCGCGGATCGTAGAATCCGGTCCCTCCACCGTGACGGTATTGAGGATGCGCTCTCCGGTTTTCCCCGTCACGGTGACTGTGTACGTCCATGTCCACGTCTCGCCGATCTCAAGGATATTGTCCCGGTTGCCGCCCGTTTTCACTGCATCGTCGTTGTTCAAAGGTTTACCGTTGTCTTTTACCGCGGGGTTGACGACAGGGACTCCGGACCGGTTCTGTACAACGACGGTGTAGGTGAGCTGCGTGGGGACGCCCGCGATTATTTTTTTCGTCAGTTTTGCCTGCGCACCCGAGGGAGCGGCAGCCGATATCGCGGGCGTCATAGAGGCGCCTCCCGATCGGTCAGGGGAGGAGAGCATCAACAGGAGCCTGTCCAGATGCGTTCTCTGGTCGGGGGTCATCCTGTCGCGAAGGCTCTGCTGCTGTTGGGGCGTCAACGTATTGTACCGTTCCACATACTCCCGTTCCGAAGCGGAGAGCCCCTGCTGCGCCTCGGAAACAAGGGGCAAAAGCAGTACAATGAAGGCGAGAATCCCGAAAAGTACAATTCCCCCTCTGCACAGCCACGCGACACGTCGTATACCATACCGCGCCATGATGACATTCCTCCTTTCCTTTGAATAGTGCGTCTTTACGGAATACAATAGCAATAAGCGCATCTTCTGTCAAGTCATCTGTAACGGCGCGCCCTTTCGATAGTTCGCTCTTACCCTCCGATGCGGGGCGTCCAGTTGAGTTGGCGTACCGTGAGATGCTGATCCCAGCGGGAGATGACATGCACGCCGCAGTAGTCCTGACGGAGCGAGAAGAGCTTCAGCCAGGAAATGCCGAGCAGTGTGAAAATGATCGTCTTGATGACGCCCGCGTGGGCGACGAGCATGATGTTTCCTTTTTCGCGACCCAGGAGTTCAAGGAAGGCGGGCCACACCCGTTCGTGCAGATCGAGGAAGTTTTCCCCTCCCGGCGGACGGAAGCGCGCGAAGTCCCTCCCCCTCGCCGCGAAGAGTTCCGGCTCGTTCTCGGCCAGCTCTTTCATGGACCGCAGCTCCCATTCGCCGAACGCGAGCTCCCGGAATGCGGAAATCTCCTCGAAGGGAACCTCACGTCCTTCGCGCAGAATTCCGGCCGTCTCGGCGGAGCGCTTCAGCCCGCTGTGGACGATGCGGTCGAGAGCGTATCCCGAGAGCGCGTCTCTTGTCGCCTCCGCCTGCCGCCGTCCCTCGGAGGAGAGCGGCAGATCGGTCCATCCCAGAAAGCGCATTTCATTGTCGGGCAGCTCCGGCCGTCCGTGCCGCACAAGATAAAGTGTAGATTCCATTTGAAGACTCCTTCCGAAGCGGTGCATTTCAATGTCGTTTTACGGTACAATAACAGAAACACGCATTTCGTGAAAGGAGAACCGGGAAAATGAACAACAAGATGACCGACAAGACTGTTGTCGTTACGTGCGCCGCGTCGGAGAGTGTCCGAAAAGGTGTGGAGAAAGGGCTCGACGGCGCCGGAAAGGCCGTCTTCCTCGACGATGTTCCTGAGGAGAGGAGGGCGGCGGCGCTCTCTTCCGCCGCGGTGATCATGTCCTTCTTCTTTAATAAAGAAGTTCGCGAGGAAGAGTATGTTCTTCTTGAAGATGTCGAACTGTTCCAGTCCATCTCGACCGGACTCGACTTCCTCCCCTTCCGCCTGATGCCGCAGAAGATGATTCTCGCATGCAACGCGGGGGGGTGGGCGCCCCAGATCGCGGAGCACACCGTGGCGCTTCTGCTGGCGCTGACCCGGCGTATCGTGCCGCTCCATAACGACTTGGTGAAGGGAGTTTTCGGCCGGCACTCCTACTCGCCGTCGAGCTTGCGCGGAAAGGTGCTCACGGTCGTGGGGTACGGCGGCATCGGGCGGCGGACCGCCGATCTGCTGCGCGCCTTCGGCATCAAGATCTACGCGCTGAACACGAGCGGCCGGACAAACGACGACGTGCATTTCATGGGGACGCTCAAGGAGCTTCCGGAGATTCTCCCGGAGACGGACGTCCTCCTGCTCTCGATCCCTCTCGACAAGCACACCAAAGGGTTGATCGGCAAGCGCGAGCTCGACCTGATGAAAAAGAACGCGATTCTTTTGAATGTGGCCAGAGCCCCGCTCGTCGTGGAGGAGGACCTGTACAATCACCTGAAGGCGAATCCGGAGTTCCAGGCCGGGTTCGACGTCTGGTGGAAGGAGCCGACATGGGGCGGCGGGGATTTTGTCCTCGATCATCCGTTCCTGGATCTGCCGAATGTCGTCGGTTCGCCGCACAACTCGAATCGCTGCGAGAACGACATGGAGAACGCGGTCATGGCTGCCGCCGCCAATGTCGCGGCCTTTTTCAGCGGAGAGAAGATCAGCGGCGTCATTCGCCGGGAAGATTACATCGAAGACTAAGGAGAGTGCCGTCATGGCAAGGATTTCGATAGCTACATTCAACGTCAACTCAGTCCGTATGCGTCTTCCGATCCTTGAGAAATGGTTGAAAGACCGTTCGATAGACGTCCTCTGCCTCCAGGAGACGAAGGTTGTGGACGAGGATTTTCCCGTCGCTGCGTTCAAGGAGATGGGGTATCGGGCCGTCTTTCGCGGAGAGAAGTCCTATAACGGGGTCGCCATCCTGACGAAAGTCCCCATGGACGGATTTGCCATCGGCTTCGGCGACGGCGAGGAGCCCGAGTGCGACACCCGCCTTGTCCGCGGGCGCATCGGCGACTTCTGCTTCATCAACACCTACGTTCCCCAGGGAAAGGCGGTCGACCATGCGGACTACGTCTTCAAGCACCGGTTCCTCGACAGGATGAAGGCGTTGCTGAAACGGGAATACCTGACTTCGGAGAAGGTCGTCTGGGTGGGGGACATGAACGTGGCCCCCACCGACATCGACGTCACCAGCCCGGAGAAGAAGCGCGATCACCCGTGCTTCGCCCCGGACATCCAGAAACACTTCGAGGACGTGAAGAGCTGGGGGTTCGTCGATCTCTTCCGGAAGTACCGGCCCGGGGAAGGCGAGTTTTCCTTTTTCGACTATCGGGTGAAGAATTCTCTCGACCGGAACATCGGCTGGAGAATC
>ERZ1645192.2781-NODE-2781-length-14407-cov-20.840162_pt1 | contig 14407 bp, 15 predicted proteins | sample MGYA00575354_ERZ1645192 | MGnify/ENA primary metagenome ERZ1645192 (study PRJEB40844, sample SAMN11349763) | freshwater sediment metagenome | isolation source: river sediment | host: Sediment | place: India: Faizupur Khadar , New Delhi | collected 2017-02-21 ... | reverse complement strand
TTCCAGTCCGACAAGAGGAGCGCCATGGTGAGGATCAGCCCGGTGAAGATCAAAGGCAGAAGCAGCTTTTGCAGCTTTATTACCCCGAAAAAGAGGACCAACACCCCGAGAACAGTCAAAGCGATTATAGCAGTCATAGGATTCTGTCAAAAGTCAAAAAATCGGTTGTCATTTTTGCCTTCATCATTTTACAAAATAGAGGATTTGCTGTACATCCGGAAAGGGGATATCCAGGAAAAAAGAGGGATAACAACCCATCCAAAAGATCAGGATCACCAGAGGAAGTAACATTCCCATCTCAGCTAACGTGAGATCCTGGAATCCTTCCGTGGCAGGTTGTGTCTTGCCTAACATCACCCGTTGGTACATCCACAGCATGTAAACCGCTCCGAAGATCATGGTCAGCCCGGCGATGGCGGCATAGAGGGCATTGTATTCAAAAATACCCAGCAGCATCAGGAATTCCCCGACGAATCCATTGGTAAGTGGCAGGGCAATGCTGCCCAGGAGGATGACCATGAAGAAAGCCGCCAGTCGTGGCGCTCGCAATGCGATTCCTCCCAAATCGGAGATGTTACGGGTCCCGGCACGGCGCTGGATCAGGTCGGTGATGAGGAAGAGTCCGGTGATGTTGATCCCGTGGGCGACCATCTGGATCATGGCGCCCTGCGAGGCTTTCAGGTTCATCACCAGGAGCGCGGCGGCCATCAGTCCGGCATGGGCAATCGAAGACCAAGCTATCAGCCGCTTCAGGTCGTTTTGTCGCAAGGCGATCAGGGAGGCATAAACGATGCCTGTGATGGCGAGGATGATGGCCATGTCGCCCCACTGCCGGATGGATTGAGAACAGATGGGTATCATCCAACGGATCATACCGAAAAGGCCCATTTTCAGCATGATTCCGGCTAACAACATACTCCCTGCTGCGGGTGATTCGGTATAGGTGTCGGGTTGCCAGGTATGAAAAGGGAAAACGGGTATCTTGATGGCAAAAGCTAAAAAGAAAGCCAGAAAGATCCAGGTTTGCTCAGCGGGAGTGAGCGCCGCTGCATAAAGCGCCTGAAAATCAAAAGCGTGGGGCAGCGGTGTTTTGAAGTAGAGATAGATCAGCGCTACCAGCATCAGGATGCTTCCGGCGAAAGTGTAGATAAAAAATTTGAAGGTAATCCTGATCCGGTTATTCCCTCCCCACAAAGCACAGATAAACCAGGCCGGGATCAGGGCCATTTCCCAGAAGATATAAAAGACCAGTCCGTCGAAAGCGGTAAAAACCCCGATCAGCGCCATTTCCATCAGGAGGATCAGGCTGTAGAAGGAGGCCGGGGAGGAGTAATGATGCGAAAAGGTCGAAAAGACGATTATGGGGACGAGCAAAGCCGTCAACATAACCAGGAGCAAGGTAATTCCGTCCATTCCGAATTTCAGGCTGACGCCCAGGGTATCAAGCCAGTCGAAGGAGAAAAGCAGGTTGCAATGGCAGGAGGTTTTGTACTGAACGAAGGCAGCGATCGCCAGGGCCAGTTCGGCCAATGTCCCGGTGAAGGCCAATACCCTCAGGGTTTTCACCTCCCTGAAGAAGAGGAGGATCAGCAACAGCGCCAAAGGGAACAGCAGGAGAACGAGGGTCAGCATAGGTCAGATCAATATGTTGAAAAACATTATCAGGATCACTCCCAGCACCATGACAAAGAGGTAAAACCCCACGTTCCCGGTCTGGATATAGCGCAAAAGGTTCCCCGTGCGGATCGCGGCCTGCCCGATGCCATTAACCATTCGATCAATGATACGAAGCTCCACTACGTCGTGGAGAAAGCGCGAAAGCCAAAGGGAAGGTTTAACCAGCAAAAAATCGTAAAGTTCGTCGATGCGGTATTTCTCAGCAACGATGCGGACCCAGAAGGGCCTGCGTGTTTCATCCGTGAGCAGTCCTTTCCCTTTGACAACGTACCTTCGCCAGGCCCAGAAGATCATAAGGAGTACGCCAGCCAGGGTTATTCCGGTGAGGAGCCATTCAGTGGCGTGGGAGATCGGTAATTCTCCCTGCAATGCCGGTGAGGAACGGCTAAAGACAGGAGCTAAAAAATGCTCCAGGAGTTGGTTTCCTCCGAAGAGGCCCGGCATATTGAGCGCGCCTCCCGCAAAAGAGAGGAAAGCAAGGACTATCAGGGGAAGGGTCATGGTAAGGGGTGATTCATGCAGCGGGTGGTCCGGACGGGTGGTTCCGCGGAATTGATTGCCGAAGACCAGGTAAAACATGCGGAACATGTAGAAAGCGGTCAACAGCGCTCCCAGCCAGGCAAAGAGCCATAGCAGGCTGGAAGAGCCAAAGGTTTTCATCAAAATTTCATCTTTTGAAAAGAACCCGGAAAGCGGCGGAATCCCTGAAATAGCAACCGTTCCCGTGAGAAAGGTCAACCAGGTGACCGGCAGTGCTTTTCTCAATCCTCCCATCTTCCGGATATCCTGTTCTCCTCCCAGGGCATGGATCACACTTCCCGCTCCAAGGAAGAGCAACGCTTTAAAAAATGCATGGGTCGTGAGATGAAACATGGCGCCGGAAAAGGCCCCCACGCTTAAAGCCAAAAACATGTAGCCCAGTTGACTGATGGTGGAATAGGCTAAAATTTTCTTGATATCTTTCTGGAAAACCGCAATGGAGGCCGCCAGCAGGATGGTAGCCAGGGCGACTACGGCAATGATGGTCATGGTAACCGGCGAAAGTATATAAAGAATGTTGGATCGGGCCACCATGTATACCCCCGCCGTGACCATGGTTGCAGCGTGGATCAGGGCGGAAACCGGAGTGGGGCCGGCCATTGCATCGGGCAGCCAGGTGTAAAGCGGTATTTGAGCGCTCTTTCCTACCGCTCCGACAAACAAAAGCAGGGTGATGGCAAGGAGGGTTGAATCTCCCGGTTGCAGGGATCGGGCCTGACTGAAAACACCGTGGTAATCCAAGGTATGAAAAGTGGTAAAGAGCAGGAACATGCCCAGAAGGAACCCCAGGTCGCCGATGCGGTTCATGATGAAAGCCTTTTTCGCGGCGTTGTTGTATTCCTGATTCCGGAACCAGAAGCCGATCAGGAGATAGGAACAAAGTCCGACCCCTTCCCAGCCAATGAACATCACCGGGTAATTGTTTCCCATCACCAGTAAAAGCATGGAAAAGACAAAAAGGTTCATGAAGGCAAAGAAACGGTTGAATCCCGGATCGTCTTTCATGTAGCCGACAGAATAGACATGAATGATAAATCCCACGCCGGTCACAACAAAGATCATCAGCAGAGAAAGCGGATCGATAAGGAAACCCAAGGGAATGCGAAGTTCTCCTGCCGATATCCAGGTAAAAAAGTGATATTCTGTCGGGCCGGTGTTTTTTCCGTTGCTGAAAAACAGCACAAGGGCCAGGATCAGCGAAGCCAGGATCACACCCGGCCCCACCCAGGCAGTGATTTTCCGGGGAATGGTCCGGAATCCCGCACCCAGTACCAGAAAACCCAACAAGGGCATCAAGGGGATCAAAGCAACGATCAGCTCCATTTTCATAAGATCACCACTTGAGTTTGTTCAAAACATTGATGTCGATCGATCCCGTGGTACGGTAAATCAGTACGATGATCGCCAGCCCGATGGCCACTTCCGCGGCGGCAACGACCATGATAAAGAAGACGAAGATCTGTCCCGCAGGATCGTTGGTGTAAGCCGAGAACGCCGCTAACAACAAGTTGATCGAGTTGATCATCAATTCAACGGACATCAGGATCACCAGGGCATTGCGTTTGATCAAAACCCCGATCACCCCCAGGCAGAAGAGCAAAGAGCAGAAGACCAGGTAATAATCGATCGGAACGGATGAAAGGGTTGACATAGCGGCGAATTTAAAGTTGTTCTTTTTTCCCCAGAAGAACTGCTCCGACCATCGCTGTAAGGAAGAGGATGGAGGAGAGTTCGAAGGGCAGGAGGTAATTTTCGTACAATATTTTGCCTAAGTTTTTGACCAATCCGATCTGTGTCATCATGGGGTCGTAAGCAACAGCAAGGTCGTAGTTTCTGAAGATACCGATCAGGGTCAGCATCAACATGCAACCGGCGATCACAGCGAGCAGCTTGGCCCACCTCGATTTAGGGGAATGCTCATCTTTGTTGAGGTTCAGCAGCATGACGGTAAAAAGAAAGAGCACCATGATGGCGCCGGCATATACAATCACGTGAACTACTGCTAAAAACTGGGCATTTAAAAGGACATAGTGCCCCGCGATGGCAAAAAAGGTCAGTGTCAGAAAAAGGACACTGTGAATCGGTTTTCGGCTCACCAGGACCATGATGCCGCTGTACAGCGCCAGAACAGTGAGAAGAATGAAGATATATTTTGTAAACATTGCTGTCCGAATCTTTTGTCCTGTTAATCAGTTGTTGTGTTTATGTTGCCGGTCTTTTTTAAAAGCCAATACTTCCGGGGTTTGTCTTTCTGATACGTCGATCCGTTTTTCAGGATCGGCAGGCTCGACCAGCAGCTCTTTTCCGTAGATAAAGGGTTTGCGCTGGTACTCCGAAGCCACCAACCGGTCGGTGAGGAAGATGGCTTCCTTCGGGCAGGCCTCTTCACAGTCACCGCAGAAGATACAACGAAGCATGTTGATTTCGTAAACGGCTGCATATTTTTCTTCACGGTACAATCCCTCTTCTCCAGGTTTTCGTTCGGCTGCAACCATGGTGATGGCTTCTGCGGGGCACGCCACGGCACACAAACCGCAGGCGGTACACCGTTCCCTTCCCGCTTCATCCCGTTTCAGTACATGACGGCCCCGGTAAACACCGGCGAAAGGACGCTTTGCTTCCGGAAACTGAATCGTGGTCTTCTTTTTGAAAAGATGGCCGAAGGTGATGCGCATTCCCCCAAGGATCGCGGGCAGATAGAGCTTCTCGGCGAAGGTCATCTTTTTATCCGACACGGTTTTCGATCGCTGGGTAAGGGGTTCCATTGTTTTTTCTTTTATGACAGATCAAAGGTTAAACAAAATGATCACGCCGGTAACCAGTACATTCAGAATAGCCAGCGGCATCAGACTTTTCCATCCCAGTTTCATCAGTTGATCATACCGGAAGCGGGGCAGGGTCCAGCGAACCCACATAAAGATGAACCCGAAAAAGGTGATCTTGGTGAACAAAACCAGAAAGCTCACGAGTGCAAAAACGTTGGGAGATAATCCCAGTTTATCCAATCCCGGGAAGTGGTATCCGCCCAGGAAAAGGGTGGCCATCACGGCGCCGGAGATGAACATGTTGATGTACTCGGCGAAAAGATAAAAACCAAGTTTCATGCTGCTGTATTCCGTATGGTACCCTCCTACCAGCTCCGTTTCACATTCCGGCAGGTCGAAGGGAGCGCGGTTGGTTTCGGCAAAAGCGCAAATCAGGAAGATGAGGAAACCCAGGGGTTGGTACCAGATGTTCCAATTGAAGCCCTGTTGCTGGTTCACGATCTCACGCATGCTAAGGGAGCCGGTCATCATCACGATGGTGATGATGGAGAGACTCATCGCCAGTTCATAGCTGATCATTTGTGAAGATGCTCTCACGGCGCCCAGCAGCGAGTATTTGTTGTTGGAAGCCCATCCTCCGATCATGATTCCGTAAACACCGACAGAAACAATGGCGAAGATGTAAAGGATTCCGATATTGATATCGGCCACCTGCAAAGCATACGATTCACCATTGATCACGATATCCGGTCCCCAGGGGATCACGGCACTGGTAAGGCAGGCGACCAGCATGGTCAGTGAGGGTCCCAGTATGTACAGGAATTTATCGGCTGTGTTGGGCATGAACTCTTCTTTGAAGAAAAGTTTGATGCCATCGGCCAGAGGTTGCAGCAATCCCCAGGGGCCGGCCCTGTTGGGGCCGTGGCGATCCTGGAACCATCCTGCCACTTTGCGTTCAACCAGGGTGCTGTACATGGCAACCAGAAGGCTCAATACCAGGATTCCACTGGCCAGTATCATTTTATACACTACCGCGTTGACCATCCCTTATGTTATTGTTCCCTTGATCGGATCGATGACCCCGGGATCTTCTTTTTGTAAATAATGATTGGCCGAAATGACCGATTCCCGCTTGATTGATCGCGGTCCCTCCACCACCCAGTCTTCCGGATGCTTATGATCGAAACGGCATTCATTGCAGATGAAATCCTCCACCTCGCCGAAACGGTCTTTTCGGGCAGTAACCCGGTAAATTTCATCACCAGCCATCCAGATCACCGCTTTTCCTTTACACACCCTGCAATCGCGATAGGCATCCATCGGCCTGAGAAACCAAACCCGGCTCTTAAAACGGAATGTTTTGTCAGTAAGCGCTCCCACAGGGCAAACATCGATCATGTTGCCAGAAAAGTCATTATCGATGTTTTGAGCGATAAAGGTGCCGATTTCTGCGGTGTCCCCCCTGTACAACACCCCGTGAACTCTTTGATCCGTAAGCTGTTCGGCGGTATAAACACAGCGATAACAGAGGATACAACGGTTCATGTGCAACTGGATCAGATCGCCGATATCGGTCACCGGGAACTCCCTCCGGTACTCTTCTGTGGCGGTAATTTCCGTGCCATGCCCGTAACTCAGATCCTGCAGGTCACATTCGCCGGCCTGGTCGCAAACCGGGCAATCCAGCGGATGGTTCAGCAGTAAAAATTCCACGATCCCTTTGCGGGCCTCCACCACTTCGGGGGAGGTGATGTTCTGTACAACCATTCCATCCTGTGCCGGGGTACTGCAGGAGGCCACCAGCTTGGGCATCGGGCGCGGATCTTTGGCAGAGGATTGGACTACCTTTACAAGACATGTCCTGCATTTCCCGCCCGATCCCTTCAGTTTGGAATAGTAGCACATCGCGGGCGGAACCACTTTCCCGCCTATTTTCCGGGCAGCCTGCAGGATGGTGGTTCCCTCTTCTACCGTTACCGCTATGTTGTCGATCGTCAAACGGATCATGACTGCTGCTGTTATGTTTTTTGTTTTCTCTTAGTTTGTCGTCTCTTTTCCGACGGTCGCGTGGAAAGTTTTTCCCTCGCGGACATGGGCTTCAAATTCATCGCGGAAATGACGGATAGCACTGGCTACAGGCCATGCCGCGGCATCGCCCAACGGACAGATCGTGTTCCCTTCAATATTTTTTGAAATCCTTTCCAGCAGATCGATATCGCTCATTTTTCCCTCCCCGTGTTCGAGGCGGTAAAGGATCTTTTCCATCCACCCGGTACCTTCGCGACAAGGGGAACATTGACCACAGGATTCATGGTGATAAAACCGTGTAAGGTTCCAGGTATTCCGGACTATGCATGCCTCTTCGTTCAGCACGATGAACCCTCCGCTGCCCAGCATCGATCCGCTGGTGAATTCACCTTCGGCCAACGATTCATAACTCATCAGACGGGGCGTTCCGGAGGCAGTGTTCAGGATGAGGTCGGCAGGCAGGATCGGTACCGAAGAACCACCGGGAATGACGGCTTTCAGGGATTTGTTGCCGGCTATGCCGCCACAATATTCTTCCCCGAAAATAAATTCTTCCACGGGCAACCCCAGTTCAATTTCGTAAACACCCGGTTTTTTTATGTTTCCACAGGCTGAAATGAGTTTGGTGCCGGTACTTTTCCCTTTCCCGATGGCTGCATAGGCCTCTCCCCCCATGGTGATGATAGGACCGACTGTAGCGATGGTTTCCACGTTGTTCACCACGGTAGGACAGCCATACAGTCCTTTGAAAGCCGGAAAGGGTGGTTTGATCCGGGGGTTTCCCCTCTTACCTTCAAGCGATTCAAGCAAGGCTGTTTCTTCTCCGCAGATGTAAGCGCCGGCCCCGGGATGGACATAGATCTCAAGGCTGAAGGGCGTTTGGGCGATGTTTTCTCCCACGAAACCATACCGGTGGGCCTCTCCGATCGCTTTCTCAAGAATGCCAACCAGGTATTTGAATTCCCCGCGGATATAGATATAACAAGTCTTCACTCCTAAAGCGTAACTTGCAATGATCAACCCTTCGATCAGCCGGTGCGGAAGGTGTTCCATCAGGAAACGATCCTTGAAGGTACCCGGTTCGCTTTCATCGGCATTGCAGATGAGGTAGCGCGGTTTGTCCGACTTTTTATCCAGAAAACTCCATTTCAGTCCGGTAGGAAAACCGGCTCCTCCTCTTCCCCGCAGTCCGGAACGGGTCACCTCGGCAGCTACCTGCGCCGGGGTCATCTCACGCAACGCCTTTTCCACAGCCGAATAACCGCCGTGGGAGCGGTACGTGGTGAAATTCCGGATTCCCGGAATTTCGATGCCGTTCAGGAGAATTGCTCTTCCCATCGATCCGAAGTGTTTTGTTCTATTTTGGCCTCTTCCCGTAAAGCTTCGAGAAGGAGGATGATCTTTTCTGTTGTCAGCTTTTCATAAAAACGGGAATTCACCTGCATCACCGGGGCCGTACCGCACGAACCGAGGCATTCCACGGCCTTCAGGGTAAACAATCCGTCTGGTGTGGTTTCTCCTGCCTTGATTTTCAACGAATCTTCAAGAAACTGAAGAATGGTCTCACCCCCGGAAATGGCGCAGGGTCCTGTCTGGCAGACCTCGATAACATATTTTCCCGGCTTTTCCAGGTAATACATAGAATAGAAGGTAGCCACTTCATACACTTCGATCGGAAGAAGGCCGAGAAGCTCTGCAATATAATCCATTACATCCACGGTAAGATAGCCTCCGAAGGTTTCCTGGGCAATATGGAGCACCGGTAAAAGCGCTGATCGCTGGTATCCTTCGGGATAGCGCCGGATCAAAGTATGCACCTTCTCCAGGGTTTCCGGAGAAAAGGCGACAGTTTTTCCCTCCTTTTCAAATTGTTTATGGATTACTCTACCGCTTATGTTCGTCATGTCCGGAGATAATCTTCAATGTCTGTTTCCTTTATGCATCCAGTTCTCCCGCAATCACGTTCATACTGCTCATGGTCAGGATGGCATCTGAGAGAACCCCGCCCCTGATCATCTCCGGGTAAGCCTGGTAATAGATGAAGCAGGGCCTGCGGAAATGGAGCCGGAAGGGGGTTCTGCCGCCATCGCTGACAAGGTAAAAACCCAGTTCCCCGTTTCCTCCTTCAACAGCGTGATAGACCTCTCCGGCCGGGACTTCGAGCTCTCCCATCACGATCTTGAAATGCCAGATCAGGGCTTCCATTTTTGAATAAACCTCCTGTTTTGGTGGAAGTACAACGTGCGGACCATCAACAACATGCTTTCCTTCAGGGAGATTTTCCAGCGCCTGGTGGATGATGCGGAGGCTTTGCCACAACTCCTCCTGCCGCACGCAGAACCGGTCATAGGTATCTCCCTGTGTTCCAACTGGTATGGTAAAATCAAAATCATCATAGCTGCTGTAAGGGGTCATGACCCTTACATCATAATCGACCCCGGCCGCCCGCAGGTTGGGGCCGGTAAAGCCATAACTGAGGGCACGTTCAGCGCTGATGCCCCCCACGCCGATGGTCCGGTCCATAAAAATCCTGTTCCGCATCAGCAGCTTCTCAAATTTTTTCAGGATGGCCGGTAACCGGTCGATGAAATCCCGTACCATCTGAATAGCGCGGGGGGAGATATCGCGCTCGAAACCGCCGATCCTTCCCATGTTGGTGGTGAGCCGGGCGCCGCAGATCTCCTCAAAAATATCGTAAATCCGCTCCCTTTCCTGAAAAACATAAACAAAACCCGTCAATGCTCCGCTGTCAACCCCGATCACGCTGTTACAGACCAGGTGATCGGCAATGCGGGCCAGCTCCATCACGATAACACGCAAATAATCAATCCGTTTGGTTGTTTGAATGCCCAACAGTTTTTCGACTGTCATGTGCCATCCCATGTTATTAATGGGAGAGGAGCAATAGTTGAGGCGGTCGGTCAGAGGGGTGATCTGGTAAAAGGGCCTGCGTTCCGCTATCTTTTCGAATGCACGGTGAATGTAGCCGATGGTCTGTTCCGCGTCAAGGATCTTCTCTCCGTCTATGGTCAGAACATTCTGAAAGATCCCGTGCGTGGCCGGATGAATCGGTCCAAGGTTCATTGTCGTGTATTGTCGCTCCTCCATGCTCTCAATGCTTCGTTGGTTGAATCCGGCCGAACATTTTATCCTCTTTATCTTCTCTGGTGGGGTCTTCCAGGGGATACTCTTTCCGCAGCGGGAAATAATTCATGTACTCCACGTTGAGGATCCTTTTGAGGTTGGGATGTCCCGAAAAGATGATCCCGTAAAAGTCGTAGGTTTCGCGCTCCATCCAGTTGGCTCCGGCAAAAAGATCGGTCACTGTTGGTATTTCAGGCTGATTGGCCGGAAGGAAAGTTTTCACCCGGATGCGCAGGTTTTCCCGGAAATTATGAAGATGGTAGATCACGCCCAGGGGCAATCCCCGGTCGGGATAATGGATTCCGCAGAGATCGGTCAAAAAAGTGTATTGCATTGATGGGTCTTCTTTCAGGAAGCGGATCACCGGATGGATCACCGGGCTGGCAACCGTAATCGAAAGGATATCCGCGCTTCTTTCCGCTTCGAAGATGTCCCGGTCAAAGGTCTTATACAATATATTGATGATCTGGCTGTGGTCCATGCTCCTATCTTAAAATACCGTAGCTTTCAAGCAATGTTTTGTACTCATCGGAATAACGTCGCCGGAGCGATTCTTTCCCTGCCAGTTCCTGGATTTTCATAAACCCGTCGATGATTTGTTCAGGACGTGGCGGGCAGCCGGGAACATAGACATCAACCGGAACGACGCGATCGATTCCTTGCAACACGCTAAAGGTATCGAAGATGCCTCCGCTGGAGGCGCAGGCGCCCACGGCCAGTACCCAACGGGGTTCTGCCATCTGTGAATAGACCTGTTGCAGGACCGGGGCCATTTTTTTGGCAATGGTACCCATGACCATCAGCAGGTCGGCCTGGCGGGGACTGAAACTAAGCCTTTCTGCGCCGAACCGTCCCAGGTCGTAATGAGCGCCCATGGTGGCCATGAACTCTATGCCACAACAGGAAGTGGCAAAGGGCAATGGCCAAAGCGAATTCTTGCGTGCCAGTCCGATGACCCGGTCGAGTGTTGTAGCAAACAGTCCCGGGGCAGAATAACCTTCCGGGGGATCTACTTTGGTATATTTGGGCGGATCCGGCTGCATGGCATTACTCCTCCCAGTTTAAAGCGCCCTTTTTATAGATATAGTAAAAACCGAAAAGCAGGAATCCCAGAAAGAGCAACATTTCCCGGAAACCTTCCCAACCGAACGTTTTGAAATTGACCGCCCACGGGTAAAAGAAAATGATCTCCACATCGAAGAGCACAAAAAGGATGGCGATCAGGAAATATTTGACGGAAAAAGGGAAGCGGGCATTGCCTCTGACTTCAATCCCGCACTCGAAATTTTCATCTTTGCCCAGGGTGTGGACCTTTTTGCGTTTTCCACCGATGACATGGGTTAAAACCATCGTGACGACGACAAATCCAAGCGCAACGACCGACTGGACGAGCACCGGAATATAATCGGAGGGGAAATAGTTTTTTTCCATGTTATTTAATTAATCCACCAAACGGTCCCATTCAGCACGCTGGCAAATGAAACCCACAGGATATAAGGGATTTGAAGCAAGGCGGCAGTTTTGTTCACGCGTGTAAAAAGGAGAATCATGGTCAACACCGCGATCCAGATCAGGATGATCTCAGCAAAAGCCCATCCGGTCTGGTGAAAGGAGAAGAAAAGAAAACTCCAGGCGAAATTCAGTACCAGTTGGATGGCAAAAATCCACAAGGCCCTTGTACGGGCAATTCCCCGGGGGGCGCGCCATATAAGGAAAAGCGAAATCCCCATGAGTAGGTACAGAAGTGTCCATACCGGTCCAAAGAGGGATCCCGGAGGGTTGAAAGCGGGTTTAGCTAATCCGGAGTACCACGAATTGATCGCATCGGCCGTCGCTATCCCGGCGATGCTGCCAACTGCCAGGGGAATGGCTAGGCAGACAATAAAGGTGATGATGGTTGATGTTTTTATGCGCATGGGCCGAAGTTAAGAACAACCGAAAGCAAGCCCTTTTCGGGGTGGTTCAAATATAAAAAGAAATCTAACTCCTTTGATTCTTCTTGTTTTCAAAATCACATCCCGCATCCCATTAAAAAACGACAGCTTTTCATCTGTTTCATGCCTTTTGATAAATGACGCCAAAATTATTTTTAGAGTGAATTAAGTAAGCTTAATTTCGAACAAAAAGTCAATGCGCTCTCACCTCATGGAACCTCAGCCTATCTGGTTAAAATATTTTATAAATACAAACACTTTGATATGAAAAAACATGCTCTATTACTTGCAGTTTTAGCCGTTCTTCTTGTAAACAACATACAGGCTGCCATCTGGAGGGTCAATAACAATCCCGGCATTAACGCGAACTTCACCAGTTTCACGGCTGCCCAGAACGTCGCCTCAAACGGAGATACCCTCTATTTTGAAGGATCGCCGGTAAGCTACGGAGATATCACCATCACCAAGCCGTTAGTTATCATCGGGCCTGGATATTTTCTGACAGAAAACCTGCAAACGCAGGCAAACCCGGTTTCTGCTCAATTTGGAACGGTCAATTTCAATGCGGGAAGTTCCGGTTCAATACTTTGTGGTTCTGTGGTTGAGGGGGTCATTAATATCAAAGTTGGTAACATTCTGTTAAAAGGTAATTATTGTAAAAACGACATTAGTTTGATTAATACCACTTCATTTTCAAATATCTATGTTATTAAAAATTATATTGTTGAGGACGATTACAGCTCTGTAGGGATACATGTCGCCCAAGGTAGTCTACAAATAAACAATATTGTTATATGCAATAATTACATTACCGGAAGCAATCGTTGTATTGATTTGCCGAATAACTGTAACTGCATTATTAGCAACAATGTTTTAATTAATTCCATGAATGTTTATAATTCAATCGTATCAAACAACATACAAAAAACCGGAAATCAAACCTTGAACAATAACTATTATTACAACAATATTGGCAGTGGCACCCAATTCCCCAGTGGTAACGGCAACCAGCAAAGTATTGATATGGCTAATGTTTTCGTGGGAGCAACCGGCAACAGCACAGACGGTCAGTGGCAGTTAAAAGAGTATTCGCCGGCCATAGGAGCGGGTAACGACGGGCTGGATTGCGGGATGTTCGGCGGAACCGATCCCTATGTTTTATCCGGCATGCCTGATATCCCTTCTATTTATCAGATCATCATGCCAACTTCGGGCAATACCAATACCGGTATCAATGTCACGGTGAAAGCCAAAAGCCATTAACGGGCATGAAAAAGTTTCTGTTCATAATACTTTTCCTGGGGAATTTTTTTCCCATTGCACTACAAGCGCAGATTGATGAAAAATATATTGTAAAAAAATATATAGACGGGTACGGAAAGGAAATAATTGGGATCAGAGTACCCGGTAAGCCTCCTGACCATTACAGGATGCCGGTTGTTACCTCTGACAAGGGCTCGGTGATTCTCCCTAATGTACCTGGATATGATTGGTCATTTGGTTGCTCGGCAACTTCAGCAGCGATGTTAGCCGGTTATTATGACCGGACAAACTATCCGGATATTTACTCTGGCCCTGCCAATGGAGGAATTGCACCACTTGACAATAGTATTTGGGGAACCATTACAATTAATGGTGAAGTCAGAAGTCAATGCCCTATCAGCGCTACAAGACTTGGTGTTGATGGACGAACGGGCAGAGGACACGTGGATGATTACTGGATTGCATACAATAGCGCTGCAGATGACCCCTATATCACCAATGGATGGATTCAACATGATTATGATGAATGTACCGGTGATTACATGAAGACCAATCAGTCTGTCTTTAATAATGCTGATGGTTCTACAACATTCTGGTATAACACTGATGGCTCGCCATACATTGGCGATGGAAGCAATAATGATGGATTATTCGGTTTAAAACAATTTTTTGAATCCAAGGGATATGAAATTACAACCTACTATAATCAGTTGATCTATGGTTATGAGGGTAATACTTCAGGGTTTACATTTGCCCAGTATAAAGAACAGATCGAAACCGGGAGGCCTGTACTAATCCAAGTTCAAGGTCATACCATGTTGGGTTTTGGATATAATGATGCAGGTAATATAATTTATCTCCATGATACATGGGATTATCAAACTCATGAAATGACATGGGGGGGATTATATGATGGCATGCAACAATATGGTGTAGGGATTATAGAACTACAACAAAATTTAAATCCACCATCCACAAATATTTATAGATTAGAATATTTCCTTGACACCGATCCTGGATTTGGGAATGGCACAATTTTATCCCCCCTGGCCGATA
>ERZ1645192.2780-NODE-2780-length-14411-cov-6.905057_pt1 | contig 14411 bp, 11 predicted proteins | sample MGYA00575354_ERZ1645192 | MGnify/ENA primary metagenome ERZ1645192 (study PRJEB40844, sample SAMN11349763) | freshwater sediment metagenome | isolation source: river sediment | host: Sediment | place: India: Faizupur Khadar , New Delhi | collected 2017-02-21 ... | reverse complement strand
TGTTGATTGTCGGCGTCGTCGTGGCTGGTCATGCCCAGCGCTGGTTCGAGGCGGTGCACGAGCTGAACATCGTCTTCCCTCCGGAAGGCTCGCTCGATCTGCAGAAAGGGTCGGAGGTGTATATCCTGGGGACGCGCGTCGGTTCCGTCGATGAAATCACCGTGGCCGATGACGGAAGCATGGCGGGCCGGATCAGCGTCCGCGGCAATTTCATCCGCTTTGTGCGTACCGACTCCCAGGCGATTGTCCGCAAGAAATTCGGCGTGGCCGGGGATGCCTATATTGAGATCACGAAGGGATCCGGCGCGGAGAGGCCGGACGACCAGCCGCTGATCTGTCTCAAGGACGTGGAGATCATGGAGACGGTTCAAAACCTCGTCCAGCAGTTCCGCGACGCGACCCTGCCCGCCATCGAGCAGCTGCGGAAGGCCGTGGAGGAGTATACGAACCTCGCCGCGGACCTGCGCCGGCCGGAGGGCAATCTGCAGCAGCTCCTCTCTCACCTGAACAAGATCACGGAAGGGCTCGAGAAGGGCGAGGGGATGGCCGGGCGGGTCCTGCGCGATCCGAAGATGGCGGAGCAGTTGGACGACATCATGGCCAGCATCCAGTCCTCGCTGGCCGAGGTGAAGGAGATCGTGAGCGATCTGGAGGACTCCGCGGGTATCGTGAAGGACGAGATGAAGGACATGCCCGGGGTTGTGCTTCAGACCCGGGAAACGATGCGCGAGACCGAGAAGCTGATCACCGCGATTCAGAAGAGCTGGCTGGTGCGCGGGAATGTCGAACAGCCCGCCGCGACGACGTTGATTCCAACCAAGGAAGTGGGAGGCAGATGATGAGCAAGTCCAAAGTCCAAAGTCCGAAATCCAAAGCCGTTCTTGCGAGCCTTCTTATCGCCGCGTTTTCGGCCGGCTGTTCCACGCCCCCGCCGCCGAGTCCTGAAAAGACCGAGCTTTCGCGGGTGACGACGGCGGCGCGCGCGGCCTTCGAGAAAGGCTCGGCATCCCAGGCGGCGCGGCTGTATGCGCGTTCCCTCAACATGGCGCGCGTCCAGGACGATCCGGTCGAGATCGGAAACAACGCCTACAATCTGGCGGCGTGCCTGATCGACATCGGCGAGTACGGCAGCGCGCGCAGTTTCCTGAGGGAAGCCAAGCGCGAGTATGAGCGGCTGAAGCGGCCGGTGACCATGGTGCTTCTGCTCGACGCCAAGGCCGCGCGCCTCCAGGGCAACGCGGACGAGGCGATCGCGCTGGCGGACCAGGTCCTCGCCTCGCTGAAGCCGGGGGATGGCGGCACGTACCCGCTGCAGGTGGCGCTGCTCAGGACCCAGATCGCCTGCGATCGGAACGATATTCCCCTGTCGAAGGCGGAATTCGCAAAGGCCCAGAAGGAACTGCAGGCCACGGAGGATTTGACGCTGAAGGCCGAGGCGGCGGGTGTGGCCGGGCGGATCGCCCTGCTCGAAAATGATCCGGCGCGCGCGGCGCAGGAATACGACCGGCAGGCGGATTGCTACAGGCGCGCGGGTAAATATCGCGACATGGCCCTCTCGCTCGGCGCCGCGGGCCAGGCGTACTTGAACTCCAACATCCTCGTTCCGTCGGTGGATCGTTTTTACCGGTCCGCCCGCAGCCTCTACGCGCAGGGCGACGAACTCGCGGCCTTGAAGATGGTCGAGGCGGCGCTCGCCTCCGGCGAACAGGCGGGAGACCAGGAGTCGCTGGTTCGGACCCGGGCGCTGTTTGAGGAGATCAAGAAAGAGGTCGAGGGCGGAAAGGCCGCGGCGCCCAAAGAAACCGGACCTTGATTCGCGAGCGTATGCGCGTCATCCGTTCACGGAGCCGCTGACCCCATGACCATGACCCCGGCGAAAGAAGTTTCCGGCGTTGGAAGGGCCGCGCTGTATTTCTGTTTCTTCGTATCGGGCGTCGCCGGTCTGATCTACGAAGTCCTCTGGGCGAAATACCTTTCCCTGTACGTCGGCAGCACCGGCCTCGCGCAGGTGATCGTGCTGGCCACGTTCATGGGCGGGCTTGCGCTCGGGAGCCGGGTGCTCGGCGCGTGGGCCGACCGGGTGACCAATCCGCTCAGAATGTACGCGTTCCTGGAGTTCGGCATCGGTGTGTACGCCCTGCTCTTCGATCACATCTTTTCCGTCGGTCGCGACGTGTTTATCGCGGTTGCGCGGGCGAGCGAATTGTCGGCCGGTGGATTGATTTCGGCAAAAATCGCCGCCTGCGTGCTGAGCGTCCTGCTTCCCACGTTCCTGATGGGGGGAACCCTGCCGGCGATGGGGCGGTACATGATGCGGACGTTGAAGGTCGTTGGACCCCGCGTGTCCCTTCTGTACTTCCTGAACAGCCTCGGCGCGGTGGCAGGCTGTCTGCTGGCCGGTTTCTACCTTATCGCGCATTTCGGGCTGCAGTTCTCGATGGTCGCGGGCGCGATCCTGAACATCCTCGCGGGCTTCGTGTCCCTGCTCGTCCTTTCGCGGGAAAAATCGGTTGTCGCGGACGCGGCCGAAGCTCCGGAGCCGGAGGAGGCCGGAACTCTTCCCGCGTGGGCCACGGGGCTTGTCCTGGCTGCCGTCGGCGTCTCCGGCGCGGTGTCCATGATGTACGAGGTGGGCTGGATCCGGCTCCTGACGCTCGTTCTTGGTTCGTCCACGTACTCGTTCTCGCTGATGCTGGCCGCGTTCATACTCGGGCTGGCCGTGGGCAGTTTCCTCCTCTCGTTCCGGAAACGGACGACGGGCTACGCGTTGATCTTCGGCCTCAGCGAGACGGCCGTCGGGTTGACTGTCCTGCTGATGCTGCCCTTCTACGTGAAGCTGCCGTTCTGGTTCAATCAGATCGCCGCTTCGCTGAATCGCGAGCCGGCCACGTTCGGGCTGTATCAGTTCTGCACGTTTTTCATGTGCGCGCTGGTGATGATCGTGCCGACGATTCTGCAGGGCATCACGTTCCCGGCGGCGATCAAGCTGCTCGTTCCCGAAATCCGCCGCGTCGGCCGCCGCATCGGCGACGCGTACGCGATCAACACCGCCGGCACCCTCCTGGGTTCCGTGGCCGCCGGCTTTATCGGCCTGCCGTTCCTGGGCATCAAGGGCACCCTGGAACTGGCGGTGGCGCTGAACAGCCTGGTCGGCATTGCGGTCCTCTTCGCGGAACCCCGGCTTGAACTCCGGCGGCGCGGTCTGGCCGTGGCGGTGGTTGCCACCGTGGCGGTGTGCGCCTGGTACGCTGTCGTGATGGGCCCTTGGGACCGGCTTGTGCTGACGGCCGGGACCTATCGCACCCGCCAGCGGATTCCGACCTTTGAAAAGCTGCGCGCGGAACTCTCCAGCCGGAAGACGCTGTTCTACCGCGACGGAATCGACGCCACGATCGCGGTCCAGGATCTGCCCCCGCCCAATGCCCAGCGCATCCTCGTCATCAACGGCAAGACCGATGCCTCGACCGGCCCCGATATGCCCAACCAGAAGATGTTGGGACATCTGCCGATGATGCTTCACCCGCGGCCCGAGCGGGTGCTGATTGTCGGTGTCGGCAGCGGCGCGACGATCGGTTCCGTCCTGGCTTATGAGGGCGTCAAGCAAGTGGATGTGGTGGAAATTTCGCGCGACGTGATTGACGCAAGCCGCCTGTTTGACGCGGTGAACGGCCGCTACTGGGAGGACTCGCGCGTCCGGGTGTACTGGGAGGACGCGAAGACGTTTCTGCAGATCGCGGACGGGGAATACGATGTGATTATCAGCGAGCCGACGAATCCATGGATCGCCGGCGTGGCGGGCGTGTTCTCGCGCGAGTACTTTGAAAGCTGCTGCCGCCGCCTCGCGCCGGGCGGGTTGTTCGTTCAGTGGGTTCAGGGCTATGAGTTGGAGGATGTCACGTTCTACATGATCCTCGAGACGTTCACCGGCGTTTTCCCGTGCTACACGCTCTGGAATCCGTCGTTCTCCGACACGGTGCTTGTGGGATCGCGCCAGCCGTACGGGCCGGACTTCGACCGGATGGAAACGCGCGTGAAGCAGGAGGGCGTACGGAAGGATCTCTCGACGATCGGACTTTCCTCGCTGCTGCCGATCCTCGGGTTCCAGATGGCGGACCATGCGTCGCGCCCGTCGCACGTGAACTGGCTGGGCGCAATTCACTCGGACTTTTTCCCGGTGCTGGAATATGCGGCGCCGCGCGGGTTCTTTGTCGGCACCGAAGCCGGGGGCATCCGGTGGCTGGATTGCAGGACCCGTTCGCCGGCGAACGCCCGCTTGTGGGTTCAGAACTACCTGTCCGCTCGTCGCGCGTCGGCCGGGGATGTGCAGCAGACTGTCGCGTTCGCGTCGGAACGGCATAGCCTGTTCGATCGCGCCGGCCACGCGTGGGCGGGGGAATGGGCGCGCCGTTGTCCGGACGATCCCGCATCGCGAGCGGCCGAAATCGTGTCCGCCCCGAAGCGGCATGCGGCGGTGGGCGGCGAATGGACAAGAAGGTATCTGAGAGATGAGCACTGGGCGTGGGCGTTGCGCAGGACGCTCTGCCGGTTCGCTTTTGAGGACTACATGGCGGGCAGGAACTTCCTTGAAGCCGGCGAGGCGCGGGAACTGCTGGCCGCGATCAGGAACCTGGCGGATCGGCATCGGGACGGGGAGGATGTTGACCTGCTCCGCTGGCGCGGACTGCTGGAATACGATCTGGGGTTGTATACAGAATCCGTGACTCATCTGGAGAAGGCTTTTCAGCAGTCTCTCGCGCGGAACCGGGAAGCGAACGACCTGGTGGAAACCGGCCTTGCCCTCTGCGAGTCCCTGCTCGCGCGGGGAGAGCGCGAGCGTGCGATGTCGGTCTGCGACGGCCCGCTGGCTCCATACGGCGACCAGTTGAAAGTCGCGCTCATGAAATCCCGCATCCGCGACGGGCTGTAAGTTGTCCGTGGCCGCCGGCGCAAGCCGGTGGAGCTCACCCGGCCATGCCCTCGTGGGCGCGGTTACTGCGCGTATCATCCCGCGTTTGATTTTTCCGGTTGAATGAGATAGTTTTCCGGCCGTCCAAGCTAATGAATTCTTCATGGAGGAATCGATGAGATCACTCTTGAGACTCTGGCTGGTGGCGGGGTTCCTGGCGGGCGCCGCAACGGCATTCGGGGATGCGTCGGCCGCGATGAGCGTGCAGGTCAAGAACGGGCAGATTCGCGCGACGCCGTCGTTCCTGGGCAAGGTCGTGGCGCCGCTCAGTTACGGCGACCGGGTCCAGGTCCTGGAAACGCGCAACGACTGGATGAACGTGACCGGCCCCGGCGGGCAGAGCGGCTGGGTCCACAGCTCCGCTCTCACCAAGAAGAAGATCGTGATGTCGTCCGGTTCTCAGGATGTACAGACGGGCGCCTCGGGCGACGAACTTGCGCTGGCGAGCAAGGGGTTCAACTCGGACGTCGAAGCCGACTTCAAGTCCAAGAACAAGAACGTCGATTTCACCTGGGTTGACCGCATGGAGAAGTTCAAGGTGTCTCCGCAGGAGATGAAAGAGTTTCTCAAGGACGGCGGCGTGAAGTCCTCCGAAGGAGGTGCGCCATGACGAGTCTCAAGTTTCAAGTTTCAAGTTTCAAGTTCCTGGCTCTGTTCGCCTTCCTGTCCCTGGCGGTCGTTTCCCTCGTCGGCTGCGCGTCGGTGGCGGGAGTCGTGGCGAGCGCGGGGCAGGCGGCGGGCGTGATCACGCCGGAACAGGCGGAGTCGATCAACAAGAGCGCGCAGGCGGTCGAGAAGACATTCCAGGATATCACCCCGGAACAGGAGTACTACATCGGCCGGTCCGTCGCGGCGACGGTTCTTGTCACGTACAAGCCGTATGACAACAAGAAGGCGAACGATTATCTGAACGTGCTGGGCCAGACCCTGTCCCAGTTCGGCACGAAGCCCGAGACGTTCGGCGGCTATCATTTCGTCCTGCTCGACACGGACGAGATCAACGCGTTTTCCGCGCCCGGCGGGCTCGTGATGATTTCGCGCGGCATGATTCGCCTGTGCAAGAACGAGGATGAGCTGGCCGCGGTTCTCGCGCACGAGATCGGGCATGTCGAGAATCAGCACGGGTTGCGCGCGATCCGGAAGGGCCGGCTGACGTCCGCCCTGACGACCCTCGCGCTGGAGGCCGGAAAGAACCTCGGGGGGTCGGAACTCGCGCAGGTGACCCAGGCGTTCGAAGGAAGTATCACGGACATCACCGGCACGATGATGAACTCCGGCTACGCACGCACGACCGAGTTCCAGGCCGACAAGAGCGCCGTGAGTATCATGACCGCGTGCGGCTATAACCCTGCGGCCCTCGTCGGGATGCTCCAGGAAATGCAGAAGCGCTGGGTCCCGAACGGCCCCGGCTTCGGGCACACGCATCCGGAGCCGTCCGTCCGCATCGCCGAGATTCAGAAACAGATCGGTGGCGCCTCCGCGGCGGCGGAGCCCTCTGTCCGCGTCAATCGCTTCAAGGAAATGATGGGCGGAGTCTGATTGGAATGACCAATGTCCTAATGGCCAATGACCATTGGTCATTGGGGCTTGGTCATTGGTCATTATGCTAAAGAAGCTCCTTCACGGTTTCCTCGTCGGCCTTGCCGCCGCGGCCGTCGCGGCCGGTTGCTGGCATGCCGGCTGGCTGAATCAGCCTGAAAACATGCTCTGGCGCTGGCGCGTCCGCGTGTTCGCGCGCGTGACGCCGCCGTCCGAACAGATCAAGGTCATCCTGCTCGACCAGAACAGCCTCGACTGGGGCAAGACCGAGAACCGCTGGTCGTGGCCCTGGCCGCGCGAAGTCTACGGGCCCCTCTTCAGCTTCTGTCAGCGCGGCGGCGCCAGGGCGGTCGCGTTCGACTGGGTATTCACCGAGCCGTCGGTCTATGGAGTCACGGATGACGAGGCGCTTGGCAGCGCATTTCAGAGCGTCGGGTCGTCCGTCGGCGCGCTCTTTCTCGGGACGAAGTCCGGCGAGGTGACCAACTGGCCGCCGGAGATTCCTGCGAGCGGGCTGAACATCGCAGGCCTGGATGAATGGATGAAGACCGTGAAGGGCCGGCGCGTGTACGCGCCGCGCGCCAGCTTCCCGATCCCGGAAGTCGCGACGAACGCCGCATGGCTGGGCGACGTGAGCGGCTTGCCGGACGATGACGGCGTCTGCCGCCGCGCCCAGCTCTTCCAGGTGTTCGACGGCAAGCCCGTTCCCGCGCTCAGCCTCGCCGCGTACCTTGCGGCAAACAAGGGCGAGGAACTGAAGATCGAGCCGGGATGGCTTCACATTGGAGAGAAGCGCACGCCGATCGACGACTCCGGGCGTTCCATCCTGTACTTCCGCGGCCGCCGCGGCATGCACGAGGCCTACAGCGCTGCGGCGATCATCCAGTCCGAGCTCCGCATTCAGGAAGGCGGCACGCCGCCGGTCGATCCGTCGGTCTTCAAGGATGCGTACGTGTTCTTCGGCAGCAGCGCGGAGGGGTTGCTGGATCTGCGGCCGACGCCCATCAGCCGCGTCCTGCCGGGTGTCGAAATTCACGCGACGGCGCTGGACAATCTTCTCTCGCATCTTTTTCTACGCGACGCGCCGAGAAACATCGTGCTTCTCTCGACGATCCTGCTCGGCCTGTTCAGCGGCATTCTCGTCACGATCACGCGCAAGGCTTGGCAGAGCGTGATCGCGTTTGCCGTCTGCCTGCCGATCCCGGTGGCACTCGGTTTCGCGGCGTACGCGAAGGGGTTCTGGTGGCAGGTGGCCGTTGGCGAAACGGCGACGCTTCTCGCGTTGATCGGCGGCGTGGTGGTGAACTACGCGACGGAGGGACGGCAGAAGGCGTTCATCAAGTCGGCATTCAAGCACTACCTCGGCCCGGCGGTCATCGACCAGATCATTGACGATCCGTCCCGCCTCCAGCTCGGCGGGGAGAAACGGGAGCTGACGCTGTTTTTCTCGGACATCGAGAAGTTCTCGTCCTTCTCCGAGAAGCTGGACCCGCAGACGTTGACGTCCCTGCTGAACGAGTACCTCACCGACATGACGGACATCATTCTCGAGGAGGGCGGGTATCTCGACAAGTACATCGGCGACGCGATTGTCGCGTATTGGAATGCGCCATTGGACCAGCCGGACCACGCCATCCGCGCTTGCCGCACCGTGCTGCGATGCCAGCGGCGGCTTGCGGAAAAGCGCGAGGTGTACAAGCAGAGGACGGGCGTCACGATCAAGGCCCGGATCGGCATGAACACCGGCGAGGTCACCGTCGGCAATATGGGCTCGCGCGATCGCTTCAACTACACCGTGCTCGGCGACGCCGCCAATCTCGCGTCGCGGCTGGAGGGTGCGAACAAGGCGTTCGGCACCTACGCGATGATTTCCGAGGAGACTTGGTCGAAGACCGAGGGGCAGTTTGTCGGGCGCGAACTCGGACAGCTCCGCGTCGTCGGCCGCGAGAAGCCGGTGCGCGTCTACGAGATCATGGGCTTCACGGGCGAGCCCCTGCCGGCTTTCATCCCCGATTATGAACGCGGGCTGAAACTCTGCACGGAGGCGAACTGGAGCGAAGCCCTGAAGCTGTTCGAGAAATACCCCGACGATCCGCCCAGCCGGACGTATGCGGCGAAATGCAAATTGCTGTTGAGCGACCCGTCCCGGAAATGGGATGGTGTGTGGAGTTTGACGGAGAAGTGAGGCGCGGGTGAACATGGAATCCAAAATCGTTCCTTTGGAACGAATCGAACAACGTATTTTTCTGTTGCGGGGTCAGAAAGTGATGCTGAGTACAGACTTGGCGTTTCTCTATGGAGTGCCCGTCAGAACTCTCAATCAAGCCGTAAAACGCAATACGGCCAGATTCCCCTTGGATTTTATGTTTCATATTGCGCCGCAAGAGTTTGCAATCTTGAAGTCACAAATTGTGACTTCAAGTTGGGGCGGGATGCGGCGGGCTCGACCCTACGCTTTCACGGAGCAGGGCGTTGCCATGCTTTCAAGTGTGCTGAACAGCGAACGCGCTATCCGGGTGAACATCGAGATCATGCGTGCGTTTGTTGCCTTACGGAAGATGTTGTCCTCCCACATCGACCTCGAACGGAAAATCGCCGATTTGGAGAAGAAGTACGACAAACAGTTCCGGATCGTGTTTGAGGCGATCCGGGAGCTGATGGCTGAGCCCGAGCCGGTGCAGAAGAAGCAAATCGGCTTTCACGTTCGCGAAAGGCGTGCGCAATACGGCCGAATTCAGAAGGCTGAAGCAAGAACATGAAGATCATCCTCGGCGGCGTTCGCGGAACGAGTTGCATTGCCCAAGCTGACTACATGAAGTACGGCGGCGAGACGACGTCCGTCCTCGTGGAGGGCGACGCCGGCGAGCGGGTGATCATCGACGCCGGCACGGGCATCCGCCAGTTGGGCCGGCGTATCGAGGCCGGGAAGGTGCCGCCGTCCATTCTGCTCCTCGTCACTCATTATCACCTCGACCACATCATGGGCCTTCCGTCGCTTTCGCTCCTGTACCGCGGCGGCGTCAAGTTCCGGGTCGGATCCGTCCGGCGGAACAACCAGTCCGCGCGGGATGTGCTGCCGCAGATCATGGCCCAGCCGTTCTGGCCGGTGCAGATGGAGGATCTGCAGTCGTCGTTTGAGTTCATCGACTGGCCGACCGAACTGTCGGTGCGCCCGTACGCCTTTCAGAATCTGGAGATTCGCTGGTGCTCGGTCCGCCATCCCGGCGGCTGTACCGCGTACCGGATTGACGAGCGCTCGACGGGCAAGTCGTTCGTGTTCGCGACGGATTTCGAGTGGGGGCAATCCACGCCGGCCGAGAAGCAGATGTTCATCCAGCTTTGCCGCGAGCCGGGTCCCCCGGGATTGCTGGTTCTCGACGGTCAGTACACCCGGGCGCAGTACCCCCAGTTCACGGGCTGGGGACACAGCGCGTGGGAGGACTGCGTCGGGATTGCCCGCGAAGCCCGCGCGCGACTGCTCGTGGTCACGCACCATGCTCCGCAGAACACCGACAACCGCCTGGAGATGATCGAAAGCGAGCTGGTCCAGGAAATGCCCGACGCCAAACTGGGGCGTGACGGAATGGAGATTGCCCTGTGAACCCGATTCTTCCTCTGGCTGTTGAGATCGTCGTCTTTGCCGCCGTCTACCTGCTTGCCAGCGCGATCACCTGGCCCCTGCGCCGCCGCTGCCGCGACGAGGACGTCCTTGCGCTCGGCCCCGGGGGATGCCTCCGCCACGTCTTCGGCCGCATGTCGCGCTCGCTGGTTGTGATCGTGCTGACCTTCGTGGCTCTGGACGTTTCCATCCGTTTCAATCTTCCGCCGGCCTCCGCCGAGTATGAGCCTCACGTATTTGCCTGGCTTCGCTTCTGGGAGTTCGTCCTGCTGATCGCGTTCGTGGAAGGCCTCGCGGTCATCGTCAGCCGCATGCTGAAGAAACCGTTTCCGGTTCCCGACCTTTTGTTGAACATCATCCGGGCTCTGCTGATCCTGGCTGCGCTCCTCGCGGTCCTGCACCTGTACTTCGGAATCAACATCGCGCCGCTTCTCGGCGCCAGCGCGCTGCTGACTGCCGTCGTCGGTTTCGCCCTGCAGGGCGTCCTCGGCAACCTGCTCGCGGGGATGTCCCTTCACATCGTCCGCTCGGTGGTTCCCGGCGACTGGGTCGCGATCGGGGACCTCGAGGGCGAGGTGATCCAGACCAACTGGCGCGAGACGCGCCTGCGCACGATCGCCGGGCATATCATGATCGTGCCGAACAGCACCGTTTCCTCCGCGACGATCCATAACATGTCCCGGCCCACGCCGCTTCGCCGCCACAAGATTCCCGTCGGCGCGAGCTACTCCGACGCCCCGGGCGATGTGATTGCCGCGCTGATCGACGCGGCCAGGGCCGTGCCGGAGGTCCTGCGTGAGCCGGCCCCGTCGGCGTTTCTCGTGGAGTACAAGGATTTCGGCATCAACTACGCCCTGCGCTTCTGGACGAATCGCTACCACGACCGCACGGCCGTCGAGGGCGACGTGATGCGCGTGATCTGGTACCAGTTCAAGCGCCGCGGAATCGAAATCCCGTTCCCGATGAGCGACAAGATTCTGAACGACGTGGTCGAGGTCATCGATCATCGCCGCCACCAGCTTCCGGACGACGAGGAGGCGAAGAGGACGGTCGGCGACCTGATGCACAGCGACTTCTTCTCGCGCCTTCTCGTGGACGAAAAGGGCGCGCCGCTGCTGCGTCCGGAACAGCTCACGGGCATCGCGGTGTCCATCCGGCGCATCCGCTTCACGAAAGGCGAGACCGTGTTCCGGCAGGGCGAGGCCGGCGAGAGCTGCTATGTCGTGGTCCGCGGCAGGGCGCGCGGCCGCGTGGAGTACAAGGATGCCGCCCAGCCGGCCAACGAGTTCGATCTCGGCCCCGGTGCGTTGTTCGGCGAGATGAGCCTGGTGACCGGACTGCCTCGCACGGCCACGGTTTCCAGCCACGAGGAAGTCGAACTGCTCGAGATTTCGAAAGAGACCTTCACGGTCCTGCTGGGCATGCGGGAGGACATCCCGCAGGTCCTCTCCAAACTCGTCGCGCAACGGGCGGAACAGAACAGGACCATGCTGGAGAAACTCCAGGCCATGGGTTCCGCGAATGTGGACGAAAGCATCAAATCCGCGAGCATTCTCCAGCGGTTCCTGAAGATGCTGGCGAGAAGATGAGACGACGGAGTGTAGTACGGGAGTGGTGGAGTCATGGATGGCCGCGGCCCAACACTCCAGTACTCCAGCGCTCCATCACTCCATTCTGTCACCGGAACGCCATGATCAGGATCGCGATCACGGCCAGCGTCACGCCGACGTAGGCGATGGGCGAGAGCAGTTCCTTCAGGAACAGGAAACCCAGCACATTGCTGATCACGATCGACGTCGCACCCATCAGCGCCATGGTCTTCCCGAGCGGCACGCACGCGAAGATGTAGAGCTGGCCGAACATCGCGATCTGCCGGATGATCTGGTACCAGAGAAACCACGGCATCAAGAAGCTCGCCACGTGAAAACCGTGCTTCACCATGTAGTACCGCCCCATGAAGTCCGAGGCGGAATACACCAGCTGCATGCCGATGAGGATGAGAAGGGTGCTTTGCATGTCTGAAACTGGAAACTTGAAACTCGGAACTGCACGGCCGCGCCCGTCAACAACGGGCAACTGACCACGGACATCTCTACTGTTTATCCTTGCTCGTCTTGATATGCAATTCCGGGTGCTTGCCGGTGACGAAGCTGTTCGGCGGAACGCTTTCCATGAGGAACACGTTGCCGCCGACCGTCGAACCCTTTCCGATCACCGTGTCGCCGCCGAGGATCGTTGCGTGGGCGTAGATCACCACGTCGTCCTCGACCGTCGGGTGCCGCTTGATGTGCTTGATGGGCATGCCATGCTCGTCCAGCGGGAAACTCCGCGCGCCGAGGGTCACGCCTTGGTACAGCTTCACGTGATTGCCGATTTTCGTCGTTTCGCCGATCACCACGCCCGTCGCGTGGTCGATGAAGAACCCGTGGCCAATCGTCGCGCCGGGGTGGATGTCCACGCCCGTTTGCGAGTGCGTCCACTCGCTCATCACGCGCGGGATGATCGGCACGTTGAGCTTGTAGAGCTCGTGCGCCAGCCGGTGCGAGGTGATCGCCAGCAGGCCCGGATACGCGAGCTGGACCTCGGCATACGTCAGCGCCGCGGGATCGCCCTCGTACGCCGCCTTCACGTCCTCGACCAGCAGCTTGCGCACGCCGGCCAGGCTTTCGACGAACGACTCCATGACCGTCATGGCCTCGGCCCGGACGTCGACGGGTTTGGGGGCGCCCTCGATCTTCGCCGCCTCGCCCATCCAGCGGAACGGGATCGCCTTTTCGATTTCCGCGCGAAGCAGGCTCCACCCGTCGCTGATGCGGCGCACCAGGAAAATCCCGAGTTCGTCGTGCTCGATGTCGTTCTGGGACATCCGGCCCGGGAACATCACATCGATGAACAACTTGAGCGCCTCCACAATGTTGGTGGTGTTCGGATAGGATCCGAGCAGGCTGTCCGCGCGGTCCTCCCGGGCCTCCGAAAAAAGGGGCGTGAGAGACGTCGCCGCCCGGCAAATGGAATATTCCGCCTTTGTACCGGCGCACTCGGGAACCAGGTGTTCTTTTTTCATCGGCTTTCCTCCGGACACAACGCGCGTACGGTAGCGCAGAAGATGGCGCCAATCAAGCCGGCGTTGTGAACCGCGAATAAACAAGATCGACCGCGGATATCGCGGATGGGGAGAGAAAGGAGATGACGAAGAGGAAAGTCCATCCGTGGTTCGGCCTCTTCCATCCGCGCACATCCGCGGAATCCGCGGTTAACTTCTTCCTCAAATCAGGATATGTGCTATTGTCCAACGCCTATGAAGAAGCGAACAAAACAAGCCTTTCTGAACATCGTCATCGTGCTCGCCGTCCTGGTCGCCGTCGGTCTGATGGCGAGGAATGCGCTCATCAAGTCCGGCGCGCGGAATGCGGTCAGGGAGGCAACGGGTTTCGACCTGGAGATGGGCGGGGTCAGCGCGAACCTCCTGTCATCGACCTTCGAGATCAGGGATCTGAAGCTCATCAACCCCGAGGATTTCCCGGAAGAGACAGCCATCGATTTCAAGCAGATGCGGGTTGGCTATGAACTCAAGTCCTTGTTGACGGATGAGATTCATCTCCGCGAAGTCGTTCTCGATATTCCCCGCATGGTCGTTGTGCAGAAGGAGGACGGCGACTCCAACCTCAAGCGTCTGAGCCAGGCGGGGGAGGGCGGCGCGGAAGAAAAAGAACCCGAGGCCGGGACCGGCGGCCAGGAGCCCGAACCGAAGACGAAGAAGGCCGCGAAGAAGTTCCGCATCGACTCCCTGACCCTGAAGCTGGGCACCGTCGAGATGCGCAAATACGTCCAAGGGCAGGACAAGCCCCAGGTGCAGCGCCATGAGCTGAACGTCAACCGCACGTACACGGACATCCGGGACACGACCCAGCTCGCGACGATCTTCGCCATGGCCATGGTCGAAGGCGTCGGTGCGCAGGCGTTCAAGGACATAGCCAAAGCTCTTCAGGACAATGAAGGCGATCTCGACAAGACCGGCAAGGAGCTTGAGAAAGCCGTCAAGGACGTCGGCAAGCAGTTGAAAGGATTGTTCAAATCAGGCGAGTGACACGGCACGGGGGAAACGGTGCCAACGCAAAGGCGCGAAGGGGACGGGAAGGGGCGCAAAGGTGAGGCTGGGTTCGCCTACTCGATTCGATCTCTCTTCTCCAGATTATGCCGAGCGCATAGCAGTTGGATGTTCTCGGCCTTGAGCGAAGTTCCGCCTTTGGAGAACGGGAGAATGTGGTCAAAGTGAAGATTGTTCGG
>ERZ1645192.2778-NODE-2778-length-14414-cov-6.444112_pt1 | contig 14414 bp, 9 predicted proteins | sample MGYA00575354_ERZ1645192 | MGnify/ENA primary metagenome ERZ1645192 (study PRJEB40844, sample SAMN11349763) | freshwater sediment metagenome | isolation source: river sediment | host: Sediment | place: India: Faizupur Khadar , New Delhi | collected 2017-02-21 ... | reverse complement strand
GTATGGACCCGGTTTGTCTTTGGGATTCAGTTTCGGTTTCGGTCACCACTTCCACCACCACCGGCGGGGATGCTGGTAATGTTCTGCGGCGGCCTGCTGCGCGTGGTGCTGGCGCACAGACGCGCGCTCCGATCCGTGCGGCGAGTGATCTTCACGAATACATGCTGCGGGCCGGTCTGTTTCGAGGTTGAATCCGGCGCGAAACAGCCTTAGAACTCAAGGGGAATGGGTCTCATCCAAAAATGGCCATGATCGCGCTGGCGCGGCATGCGATGGGTTGCCGGTTTGAAATGGTGCTGCACGGCTCCGATGCTGCGCGGTTGCGTGCTGCCGGTGAAGAGGCGCTTGAGGAGATTGACCGGATCGAGGCGCAACTGAGCCTTTACCGTTCCACGAGCGAGATTGCGCATGTGAATGCGCGGGCGGGGGTCGAGCCGGTGCGGGTGAGCGCGCCCGTGTTTGAACTGCTGTTGCGCGCGCGGCAGTTGTCGCTGGACACCGGCGGCGCCTTTGACATCACGATGGGTCCGCTGATTCGGGCCTGGGGATTCATGGGTGGCACGCCTGCGCGACCCGGTCCGGATGAGCTGGTTGCGGCGCTTGCCGACACCGGCTGCCGACACCTGGCGCTGGACCCGGAGAACTTAACCGTGCGTTTTGACCGACCTTCGATGATGGTTGATCTGGGGGCGATCGGGAAAGGCTATGCCGTGGAACAGGCCGTCGAAATCATTCGGGAAGCCGGCATTGAGAGCGGGTTTCTGCATGCCGGCACGAGCACCGTTTATGCTTTGGGCGCGCCTCCCGATCAGCCCGGGTGGAAGATCGGGATTGAGGATCCGGGCGACCCGGGTGCGGCGGCGGACGCTGATTCAGAGGGCAGACCTGTCATGCACCGGTTGAAATGCGCGGCTGCCGGCGGGCCTGAGGCAGCTTCGAAAGCCCCTCCGCTCGTGGAGTTGGAACTCCGCGACACCGCGTTGTCTGTATCCAGTCCTTCGGGCAAGTATTTCAAAGCGGGAGGGGAAGTGCTTGGCCATGTGATTGATCCGCGGACGGGCCGGCCCGCGAATGCCGTCGCGACGGCTGCGGTGGCCGTTCCGTCGGCGACGGAGAGCGATGCCTTATCCACGGCCCTCCTGGTTCTTGGGGCGGAGGGTAAGTCCCTCCTGGAAGCGATCCGGCCTGGCGCCTGGGTTTTTACACGGTGACAGTCCGCCGCATTCCTTTGGAGTTGGGGCTGACATAGGCGTGTCAGGGTTTGTTGGAGGTTTTCACGCGGAAGTTAGACAGGGTTGTCCAGCTTGTGAACAGAGCGGGCGGTGGATAGCGGCCTCAGCCCGGGGATGGGCAAACCCGTGCTGGTGGCCCTGTTTATGCTACACGGGAGGTATGAAGAGAGCGAGTTTTAGAACCATGCCCGGCAAAGGCGGCTTCATACGCACCACATTATCTCCGATCAACGATCGCACAGACCCGAGTTTTACCGCTCTCGATATGACAATGCTCGTGTTCCTGGTCTGCGGCATGTTGTTCCTGGTTCGGTTTCTGGTTGGCAACTGAGCGGGGGGGCGGGAGTCGCGGGCGCAGGCAGGGGGAGTTGGCCTTGCGCGCGGAACGGCGGGCGCACTGTGGCCGGGCGGTGGCGGGGGTGAACAATCCGGGCTTCTTACGTTAGGCGGTCGGATTGGCGTTTGCCGCTGCGGGATATGGTGATTCGTCCTCTTGACATTCTTCCAGAGCGGTTCAGCCTGTGCATCATGGTTACACTTCGAGAGAGGTTTCAGCGTGTTATTGGCGTGGTTCAAACATGCGTGATTGGTGGCGCAATGGCCGGGATACTGACCGGTTGTTGCTCCGTTTGTTCCAAGGACACTCCGGCGCAATACACGAATCCGGTCTATGCGGGCTCGATGCCTGATCCGTCGGTGATTTTGCACAAGGGGTATTATTACGCGTTTGGGACGACGGGGAGGGGGAGAGCGGGAGATGGGCGTATCTTCACCGTGTTGCGCTCGAAAGACCTTGTGGAGTGGGTGGAGCTTGGCGGCGCGTTGGCGCCGCCCTCGGATAACAACAAGTTTCAATACTGGGCTCCCGAGGTGACGCATGAGAAGGGGAGGTTTTACCTGTATTACTCGATGGGAGGAGTCGAACCTGAGAAGTTTGAACTGCGCGTTGCGGTCAGTGAATTTCCACAGGGCCCTTACATTGATACTGGGGGGAAACTTGTGGATTGTGAGAATAACCGATTCACGATTGATTCCTTTCCGTTCAAAGACACGGATGGGCAATGGTATCTGTTTTATGCCAGGAACTTCACCAACCAGGTTTCAGGCGGGCCCGGCGCGGCTGTTCACCCGGGCACGGCGATCGTTGTGGATCGGTTGGTGGATATGACGCGGCTGGCTGGCGACTGCAAGGTTGTGGTTCGAGCGAAGTACGATTGGACGTTATTTGAGGCCAACCGGCGCATGGATGTTTATGGAGCCACGTTTGATTGGCACACGATCGAGGGTCCCTGCGTGGTGAAGCGCAACAACCGTTATTACTGTTTTTACAGCGGGTCAAACTGGCAGAGCGAACGATACGGTGTGGACTACGTGGTTGCGGATCATCCGATGGGACCCTACAGCGGGCAGGGCGACTCGCCGCGGGTGCTGCATGGGATTCCCGGCAACGTCCGGGGGCCGGGGCACCACTCGATTGCGAGGGGTCCGGGAGGCCGTTCGGAGTACATCGTTTACCATGCGTGGGATGCGAACATGAAACATCGGCAATTGTGCATAGACCCGCTGGTATGGACCCCGGATGGCCCGAGGTGCAAAGGCCCCAGCACCACGCCGCAACCCGCCCCGAGGTAGTCATGAATATCCAGGTGGCGGTGCTTTGCGACGCGGCAACGGACGAAAATGGCAAGCTCAACCTGCTTGGCGCCTTCGACACGATTCGCGCCCGGCAAATGCCCGCCATTCACCCGCAGTGTTCGATCGCGTTGCGGCTCACATTTACGCCTGAGGACGAAGGCTCCCGGCGGATTCGCCTGACGTTTGTTGATGCTGACGGGCGGACGATTATGCCGCACATTGACATTCCCGTGGAGGTGGCGGTCTCCGAGGACAGTCTGTTCGGCACACGGAACTTCATCGTGAACATTCAACAGTTGAAGTTTGAGACACCCGGGCTTTATTCGATCGAGGTGGCGATGGACGACACCGTGCATGCGAGCATTCCGCTGGTGGTGAGGCATGACCTTCCTTCCGGCAATGCGTAACGCCGAGGGTTGCGGATGATCGGCTGGGAGCATCTGCCGTTACTGTTTGGCGTTGGCCTTGCCGCGGGTTTTGTGGATTCCATCGCGGGTGGCGGGGGGATGATCACGCTGCCGGTGCTGCTGAGTTTCGGGCTGCCGCCGCAGACCGCGCTTGCCACAAACAAACTACAGGCGGTGTTCGGCTCGGCCACCGCCGCTGTGCATTACTCGCGTGCCGGGACTGTGGCGCCGCGGGAGTGCGTTGCGGGCTTTCTTTACACCTTTGCCGGGGCCGCTCTTGGCACCATTGTCGTGCGGCAGATGGATCCGTCATTTCTCCGCGTCGCGATTCCGCTTCTCCTGATATGCGTCGCTCTCTATATGCTTGTGCATCCTGGAACAGGCAGTGAGGACGGTCCCCGCCGGATGAGCCGCGGGCGTTTTGATGTCTTGTTCGGGCTTGGGTTGGGATTCTACGATGGGTTTTTCGGGCCGGGCACCGGGACATTTTGGACCATGGCTTTCATGCTGGCATTGGGCTTCAACATGGTTCGGGCCACGGGCGGCGCCAAGATTATGAACTTCAGCAGCAACCTGGCGTCGATCCTGTTTTTTTCGACTGGCGGACACGTTCTGCTGGCGGCGGGAATTGTGATGGGTGCGGGGCAGGTTGTCGGCGCCCGGATCGGCGCGGGCATGGTCGTCACGCGCGGCAGGAAATTCATCCGACCGGTGTTTTTGGTTGTGGTGCTGGCGATGGCTTTGAAACTCCTGTGGTCGGCATTCCGCAGCAACGTTTAAGAAGGGATGGCAGCAGGTGGGCGCAGGTGGCGTGTAGCGGAGTTGCGCACCGGACGGCGGAAGTCGCGATTGCGATCAGGTTTTGTTCTTCTTCTTTTTCTTTTTGGCCGGGCCGGGCGTTGAGCTTCCGGGAGCGGGGTTTTCCCAACCGCCCAGCGGGAGGACTTTGGCGCGGGCGGCCCACGCATCCCATTTGGCCGCGAGATCCTTTACGAGGGCGGGGTTTGCCTCTGCGAGGTTGTGCATTTCTGTCCGGTCCGCCTCGATGTCGTAAAGCTCCCACGGCTGGCCGGCCTTGGCGACGAGCTTCCATCTGCCTTCGCGAACGGCGCGGTTGCTTTCGTGCTCCCAGAAGAGCGGGTTTTTACGGTCGAGGGGCTTGCCTTCCAGGATTGGCTTGAGGCTTGTGCCTTCCATCGGCGGCACAGATTTCCTGATTTGCGCTCCCGGGTAATTGGCACCAGCCAGGTCCACACAGGTGGCCATGATGTCGATCAGGTGGCCCGGTGTGGGGATCAACCGGCCGGTCTGTGACCGGGCAATGCCTTTTGGCCAGTGAATGATCAGCGGAGTGCTGATGCCGCCTTCATGCACCCAGTGTTTGAACTCGCGGAAGGGCGTATTTGAAACGTTCGCCCATTTCTTTCCATAAGCGATGAAGGTGTCGTCTGTGCCGGGCATCGCGTCCGGGCCGCTGCGCACGGGTTTGCCTGCGCGGGTGCGCACGGGCCGGGTGACCTGGAATTCGCCGGGCTGCATAGGTTGCAGGTCCGCAACCGGGGCGGAACGATCTCTGCCGCGTCCGTTTTCCTCCGCGCAAGCGCCATTATCCTGGAGGAAAAAGATGACGGTGTTATCGAGCTGCCCTGAGGATTTTAGCTGCGCCACGATGCGTCCGATGCCCTGGTCCATGCGATCGATCATGGCGGCATACACTTCCATGCAGCGCAACTCCCATTCCCTGTTTTCGACGCTGGACCAGTCGCCTTCTGTTGGCGAGCAGACCCAGCGCGGGTCCACGAGCCCTAGTTTTTTCATTCGTTCGAGGCGCTCTTTGCGGAGGGCGTCGTAGCCGGTGTTGAATCGTCCTTTGTATTTCTCGATATCCTCCTGGAGGGCGTGCATGGGCCAATGGGCGGCTGTGTAAGCCAGGTACATGAAGAAGGGCTTGCCGGCGGTTTCCGCCTGGTGCTGTTTGAGGTAGAGCACCGCATTGTCGCTGATGGCGTCGGTGTAATAAAAGCGATCCGGCTTGTAATCCGGATCGGTGAACGGGGTGATGTAATCATTCTGCCGGCAAAGCGATGAGGGATCAAAGAAGCTGCCGGATCCCTGGAGTGTGCCGTAGAACTTCTCGAAGCCGCGCTGGACCGGCCACTGCGAAGGATCGTCCGTCCGGTTGTAAAACCGGGTTACGTGCCACTTGCCGCACATGTAGGTGCGGTAGCCGGAGGCGCGCAGGACCTCGGCGATCGTGACGCAATTCGAGTTCAGATTCCCGCGGTAACCATCATAGCCCATATCGCGATGGTTCATGTGCCCGATGCCCGCCTGGTGCGGATAAAGGCCGGTTAGCAGCGCCGCCCTTGTCGGGCAGCACCGTGCCGTGTTGTAAAACTGAGTGAGGCGGACTCCGTTGGCCGCCAGGTTATCGAGCACGGGGGTTTTTGCCTCGCCGCCCTGGCAGCCCAGGTCCGAGAAACCGATGTCATCGCCCATGATGAGAAGGATGTTGGGTCTTTGAGCGGCGATCGAGCTGCAAGCCAACATGGCGCACAAGCAGAGGAGCGTCCTTCGGAAGAATATCGTTTTTCTTCTCATACACTTGAGGGTAAGGCTAATTTTTCTTTCCCGCAGCTTTCTTCTTTTTCCCGGCTGGTCTGTCTGCGGAAAGTTTGCTCCAGGTTCCCAGCGGCAGCACATCTGATCTTTGTGCCCATGCGTCCCATTGAGAGGTCATGCGTTTGACGATGTCGGGTTGCCTGGCGGCCAGATTGTTCATCTCGGTCCGATCGGCTTCCATGTCGTATAGTTCCCAGGGTTGATCCGCTTTGGCCACGAGCTTCCATTTGCCGGAGCGCACGGCCCTGTTGCTTTCGTGCTCCCAGAAGATGGGTTCCGGCCGGTTGAGCATCCTGCCGGCGAGAACCGGCGCCAGCGACACCCCCTGGAGCGATTTGATTTTTCGTCCCTCGACTTCTTTCGGGTACGTTGCCCGGCCCAGATCGACGCATGTGGCCATGATGTCAATGATGTGGGCGGGCTGGGTGTCCACCGCTCCTTTCCGTTTAATCCCCGCCGGCCAATGCATGATCAGCGGGGTGCCGATGCCGCCTTCGTGCACCCAGTGCTTGTATTCGCGGAAGGGAGTATTCGAGACATTGGCCCAGCCCTTGCCGTAGGCGATGTAAGTATCCTCGGGGCCGGGCATAACGCCGGGGCCGCGGCGCAGCCACCGTCCGTCGCGGGTCTGCATGGGCGGCCAGACTTTTGTCTGAAGATCATTGGGGCCGAGCGGTGCGGGAGCGGCGGTGGGGTCGTCGGCGGGATGTTCGCGTCCCATGGGCTCCGCGCAACCGCCGTTATCCTGGAGGAACAGAATCAGGGTGTTATCCAATTGTTGAGTGTTTTTGAGTTGGGCAATAATCCGACCGATGCCCTGGTCCATGCGATCAATCATGGCTGCATAAACCTCCATGCAGCGCAGTTCCCACTCCTTGTTCTCGACTGCGGCCCAATCCCCGGCGGTTGGTGAAAGCTGCCAATCCTGCGGGCAGATGCCCATGGCCCGCAATCGGTCGAGTCGTTCCTTGCGCAGCGCGTCGTAGCCGCGATCGTATTTGCCCTTGTATTTGGCGATGTCTTCCGGCAGGGCATGCATGGGCCAGTGCGCGGCTGTGTAAGCCAGGTACATGAAGAACGGTTTTGCGGCGTCGTTTTTGGCGTGCTGCGCGAGGAACCGGACGGCGTTATCGCTTAGCGCATCCGTGTAGTAGAACCGGTCGGGCTTGTACTCCGGATCATTTTCCGGCGTGATGAAGGTGTTCTGGCGGCACAAACTCGTCGGGTCATAAAAGCTGCCCGCGCCGGAGATTGTGCCGTAGAACCTGTCGAAGCCCCGCTGAATTGGCCAATTCAGTTTTTCGGACCTCAGTCCTGCGAAGCGTGTGACGTGCCACTTGCCGCACATGTAGGTGCTGTAGCCGGCGCTGCGGAGCACTTCAGCAATGGTAAGGCACTGCGAATTTAGATCCCCTCTGTATCCCGGCTGGCCGCGATCCTCCATCATGTGGCCGATGCCCGCCTGATGCGGGTAAAGGCCGGTCAGGAGGGAGGCGCGAGTCGGGCAGCAGCGCGCGTTGTTGTAGAACTGAGTCATTCGTATTCCGTTGGCGGCGAGGCCGTCCAGGTTTGGCGTCTGAATTTCTCCGCCAAAACAGCCGATGTCCGAGAAACCCATGTCATCGGACATGATCAGAAGAATGTTTGGACGAGGGGCGGCCACGAGAGCGGCGGCGCAAAGCAGCAGGCCTGCCGCGATCGAATTACAGAGTGTGGTTTTCAAGGGTGGGCTTGGTTGTTGCAGATGTTAACGGGAAGCTGCGGAAGTGACGGTAAAGTCAGTAAAGGCCGCATGGGTATCTACGACACGCAATCCGACGCTGCCGCCGCTGTGCTGAGTGTCGCGCTGGCGGATCAGTTCCCGGCTATCCACACATACAACAATCTCGGTGTCGGTTGCGGAGACTGCGAGGAGATGATCGCGCCCGGGCTGGACGTCGGCGTCCGCCAGCGCGATCTCGCGCCAGGACTCGCCGTCCATGCTTCCGAGGACGACCTTGCGGGCGGAAGCAATGATGCCTGCGAAATACCCGTTCTGGGCGTCGTAACCGATCCCGGGCAGGGTGCATCGAAAGAGAATTCCGGCATCCCTGCCGCCGGCGTGGGTATTCAGACGGACAGAACAGGTGAGGTTGCGCCAGAAACCGCCATTGATGACCACCTTCTCGCCGCAGCGGTAGGTGTTCACGGGCGCGGAGGGTGGTTCCCCGAGGTGCAGGCGCTGGTCCTTCACCGTGATGAACTGGTGATGTCCATAGTAGTTGAAGGGAGAAAGATCCGATTGCTCGTGAAATGAAAATGAGCGTTCTGCGGGGCTTTCAGGGAGGGTTTCGCCGGATGGCAGGGGCAGGAAGGAGCCGGGCGCCACCGGCTCGCCAAACTGTGGCAGTCCCGAGGCTGACCAGTGAAAGGGCTGTGCGAATAGAGCCCTTCGCCAGCCGTCCGCGCGATCCATCTTTGCGTGGTACACCATCCAGTCTTCCTTGCCGTCCGGGGACTGGACGAAGCAGTTGTGGCCGACTCCAAAGGTGAGCTGGTTGTCGCGAAAGACCGGGTTCGGGTGCTTGATCCACGAGGCAGGATCGAGGGGGTCGCCGTTTGGTTTGAGCTCGAGCATGCCGAGTTTGTAGGTCGGCTGCCATGATGAGCTGCAGGAATAAATGACGAACGTGCGTCCGTCGCGAACCAGGGGCTGCGGGGCTTCGTGCAGCCCCCGTTCCTCCGGCTTCTCGTTGACGCGCTCCCAGAGATAGTCATCATTGTCGCACATTCGCACCCGCTTTCCGACGGTGAACGGATCCTTCATTTCGGCGATGTAGAGCCATTGCTCGTCTTTGACGTCCTCCCAGCCGGACCAGAGGAAGTAGCGTTTGCCCTTGTGATCGAGGATGGTTCCATCGATTGCCCAGCGGTTATCGGCTCCGGTTTCCGGATGATCCCCTGTGTAAATGGGGCCGCGTATTGCATAATGTCCCAGGGGATTTGCCCCTTCGGATTCCAGCGCCCACATTTTGTGGTTTTTGTTCGCGCCGTCCGAGGCGGCGAAGTAAACGATCCAGCGTCCGTCAATGTTGTGAATCTCGGGCGCCCAGACTTCCTTTGAGAAAGGGCCGATTTCAGGCGCGGACCAGATCACATGCTTCCGGCCGGGCGCGGTGAGGCGTGGTGAGTGGTAGAGAGACAAGCCCATGTTGCCTTCCGACTGGATGAGAATGTAGTTTGTGCCGTCGCGTGTCATCCATGGGTCTGCTCCCTCGGCCAGCGGATTTGTGAAGAACCTTTGCGCCTGAACGCTGTTGGGCGTTCGAGCTCTTTCGGGGAGCGTGCCTGCGGGGAGCGATTTCCACCACGCCTGCAGCGGCGGGATCATTTTGCGAACGACATCGGGTCGGCTGGCGGCCAGGTTTTTTGTTTCGCCCGGATCGCGGCGGAGATCGAAGAGCTGAGGGTTGGAGCCGTCGCGCATTGTGAGCAACTTCCAATCACCGGCGCGGCTTGCGAGGTCGGGCCATCGTTCCCCATTGCCGCGGCGATCCGGTGGCCTGGACCAGAAAAGCGGTGTCGAGCGTTTGGGCTTTGCCTTCGAGAGGAAAGCGGCGCTCATGTCTTCGCCATCGAACTCGGTGCCTGCGGGCAGGGGCACACCGGCGAGCTGGAGGACGGTTGGGAGCAGGTCCACTGCGCAAACCACGGTTTCGCTGTTGAGCGCGCCCGCCGAACCGCGGCGTTGGAGTCCGGGCGCCCAGACGATGAGCGGTTCACGAATTCCGCCTTCGAAGAGGGTGCCCTTGGCGCCCCGGAATGGCCCGGCTGAGCCTGCCCCGGGTTCCGGCCCGTTGTCGCTGCTGATGATCAACACCGTGTTGGTCCGGAGGGATGGCGTGTTTCGCACGTAATCAAACAAAGGGGCGAATTGCTGGTCCATGGCCCGGACCACGCCCAGGTAGAGCTCCCGCTTTGAGGCGTCGCCGCGCAGATGTTTTGGCGGGAAGAACGGCGAGTGAACGTCGTCAGGCCAAAGGTTGATGTAGAATGGTTTTCCCTCAGTTTGCGCCTTGCGCATGAACTGGATCGTTCGTTCGACGAACGCGGTTGTTACCTTGGAACGCTCCATGTATTGAATGTTTCCCCGGCCCAGGTTGTCGCTCCCTAAAGCGTGTTTCCTGGGCTCGGCGCCGTCGTAAGCTTCCAGCAGCGGCAGAATGCGGTCGCCCAGGCCCTCGAACTGGGTGAGGCTTTCATCAAAGCCATATTCAGTGATTAGCGGCGCTTCGCCCACATCGCGCTGGCCGCCCATGTGCCATTTGCCGAAGTGGCCGGTGGCGTAACCGGCATTCTTCAAGAACCGCGCGAGGCTTGGGGCCCGGGGGTCGAGCCATTGGGCCATGCCGCGGCGGTCGTTGTCCTGGCGGGAGGAAAGGAAAGAGGTGACGCGCCATCGGGCGGGCCGCTGGCCGGTGGTGAATGCCACCCGCGAGGGGGAACAGATCGGCGCGCCGACATAAAACTGGGAGAACCGGACGCCCTCCCGGGCCAGGGAGTCGATGTTGGGCGTGATGTCTTTGACGCCGCCGTAACACGACAGGTCGCCATAGCCCATATCATCGATCAACACGAAAAGGATGTTAGGTTTTTGGGCGGGCTTTGCGGGCGCGGGAGCCGCGCACAGGCACAGCGCGGCAGATGCGAGCAGCGCGGCCACGCAGGCCTGTTGGAACCGGGTATTCAGTTTCATCAATAAATTCTTGTGTAGGCGGCGGAATGCCGGGGTTGTTTCCTGGGATGATTCCGGCGCCTCAGCAAGGGCAAAATAGGAAAAAAATGCGCGGAGCGTAATACCCGCATTTTAGGGTATGGGGCGGGTTTATTTGGCAGTGGTTTTTAAGACCGCCTGGGTGCGCGAGTGGACGTGCAGCTTGCTGTAGATAGTCTTGAGATAGCTTCGTATGGTGGCGGAGCTCAGGCCCAGCGCGTCGGCCACTTCCTTGTCGCTATAGCCGCGGGCCACGTAGCTGAGCACATCGGCCTCGCGTTTTGAGAGAGTTTCCTCGGGTTTGGCGGAGGAGGGCTGATGCTGAAAGGATTGGACGACCTTGCGGGCGATGTAAGCCGACATTGGCGCGCCGCCGCGATGGACATCCCGGATAGCCTGAACGATTTCGTCGGCCTGGGCCCGTTTGAGGAGGTAACCGTTGGCGCCCATCTGGAGGGCCTGGAAGATGCGATCGCTGTCATCGTACACCGTCAGCATGACGATCTGGAGTTGCGGCAGGATGGCTTTGAGCTGGCGTGTGCACTCGACGCCGGACATTCCGGGGAGATTGATGTCCATGAGCACGACGTCCGGGGGATGTCGCGGGATTTCCTGGACGGCAGTTTCGCCTGAGGGAAAGCTGCCGGCCAATTCGAGGCCTTCTGTTTCTGCCAGGAGCCGCTCGATATTGGAGCGCCAGCGCCGGTCATCCTCAACGATTGCAACTCTCAAGCTCATAACTTCACTTTTTCAAAGGGCACAATGAATTCGAAGCGGGTGCCGGAGGAATCGGTTTGGACGCTCATGGATCCGCCCAGCGCCCTGATTCGGGAATCGAGGTTTCGCAGCCCGTCCTGTCCTTCCGCGGAGGCGGTTCCGTCAATGCCTTTGCCGTCGTCCGCGATGCACATCCGGAGCTGGTGGTGCTCGAACGCGAGTTCGAGCCGGACTTCCTGCGCCTGCGCGTGGCGGACGATGTTGTTGTAGCATTCCTTAACAATGAGGAGCATTTGATGCCGGAGTTCGGTGCCCATGGGTTCGGCTGGCAGGTCGGCGGGCAATTCGAGGCGGGTGCGCAGGGCGGTGGGCCTGAAAAACTCGCGTGTGAACTGCGCCAGGTAGTTGGCGAAATGATCGAGCGAATCGTTGCCCGGGTTGAGCGCCCAAACGATGGCGTCCATGGCGGCAACGCTTTCCCGTGCCGTTTCGGATATCTGCCGGAACTCATGTCCGATGGCGGTGGCGTCGGCCTTGTGCCTGCCGCCCATCTCGGCCATGAGGCCGATGCTTGTCAGGTTGGCGCCAAGCTCGTCATGGATGTCCTTGGCGATGCGGGCGCGTTCCCGATGGACGGCCTGCTCGTGCCGCATGCGCTCGATCCGGCGTTGCAACCGGTGCACGGCTGCGCGGCGAAGGAGCCAGACGCTGGTGCCGGCCAGAGCTGCCGCCACCAGTGCCCAGAACCAGTTTGTCTGCCAGAAAAACGGGTGGGCTTTTAACGGCTGCACTGCCGCGGTTTCGCCCCATAAACCCTCGGGGCTGGAGGCGACAACCTTGAACACGTGTTCGCCGGGGGGGAGGCTGGCGTAGGTTGCGGATCTGGCCTCCTCCGCGTACACCCAATCGGTGTCTATGCCGGAAAGCATGTAACGAAACCGCACCCGGTCCGGTGAGAGCAGGCAGGGTGCGGCGAACTTGAACTCGACCCGGGAACCGCTGCGAATGTGTTGGAGCTCGTCGCGGTGGATGCGGCGCCCGTTCACGAGGATCTGCTCGATGATGGCCCGGGGCGGTTTGCTTTCGGCGAGGGTGGCCGGGTTGAAGTGGATGGCTCCGTTAGCGGTTGCGAACCACAGTTCGCCGTTGGATCTGCGCCATGACCTGGGATCGTTCCAGGCTCCGAACGAAGTTGCCGGCAATCCGTCGCCGAGACCGTAGCTGATGGGCTGAAGCTGATCGGCGCGGCCTGCCATCACATCGTCCAGTTGTTTCAGGGACAGTTTGAAGAGCTTGTGCGGCGTGCCCCCCCAGAGCGAGCCGTGGCCATCCAGAAGCAACTGTTGAATGCAGACATCCGGCAGGCCCTCCTCGACCGACACGCGGGTGGTTCTGCCGCCGCGGACTCTGAGCAATCCGCCCGCGCTGGTGCCGACCCAGATCGTGCCATCCGCCACGATCATGCTGCGGACGGCGTCACGGTGGCCGCTGCGCTCCCGCACGGTGAGCCATCGATCCGCATCGAGCCGGACGATGGCTCCTTCCCAGTCTCCGGCGTAGATCGTTCCGTTCTCATCTTCCAGGATGCGCCGCATGTAATTGCTCGGGAGACCATCGCTCATCGAGAAGGCGTGCAGAGCGGTTCCGTCATAGCAGAGAGTACCATCGTTGTCCGTTACCATCCAAAGCCGGCCCTGGCTGTCGTGGAGCAGGTCTGCCGCGATGCCCTTTAGCCCGCCGGGCGGGAGTGTCACTTCCGTAAAACGGTCGTCGGCAAACCGAAAAATCTGCCGGCCGGCGGTGGAAACAAAAACGCCGCCGTCCCTGGCGGGGGCAACCGCCACCGGCTCTGCCGGGGGCCATTGCTCACGGGGGCCTGCCATGTGCCAGGTGGCATCTTTCCACCAGCCGAGGTGGCCCTCGGCGGAGGCGATCCACATTCGCCCGGTTGAATCCTCGCAAAGGCTGTTGACGAATTCGTTTGCGAGGCCGCTGCGCAGGTCATGCACAAAGAACTGCCGCTGGCGGATCTGGATGAGCCCGCCGCCGCGTGTGCCGGCCCAGATGGAGCCGTGCATGTCCTCGTACAGGCAAAGGATGGCGCTTGCGATCGGGAGCACGTGTCTGAACTGTCCGTTTTCGTAGCAGAACAAGCCTTGTGTGGCGGTGCCCAGCCACAAGCGGCCGGGCTTGTCTTCGAGCATTGTGGTGGCGCGGTTGCCCTCGCCCAGCCATGGGAACGGGGCGACGACATGATTGGTTGAATCCTTGCGGACGATATTCAGCCGCCCCTGGCTGGCCACCCACAGTCCGCCGGCTGTTCGCGGGGCCGCAACGATTGTTGGGCCGCCCCGCTGGTCGAAATTCCGCAACCTTCCGTCCGTGAGCACCCGCAGCCAGCGTGGCGTTTGCAGCCACATGGTGCCGTCACGTTCCCGTATCCATTTCGAAACGCCGGGCACCTTTCCAAGAAAACCTTCCGTGGGCTCGAAGGTGTCCGATGAAACCTTGCCGTAGGCGCCGAGGGCATCCACCCAGAACATGGCGCTGTGGCTATCGGGGCAAAGGCTTTCCGCCCGCGCGGTTAAGACGTTGTTGGTGAGAACTTCGAAGAAGCCGTTTGTTTCGAGTACGGCCACGCCGACCTGGTCGGTTCCCACCCACAAGCGGCCGCGTTGGTCCAACTGCAAGGGCCAGCAACGCGAACCGTAGCGCAGACCCTCCGGGATGCCGAAGAACAAGTCAAAACGCGTTCCGTCAAAGCGCGCCAGTCCCTGGCTGGTTCCTATCCAGAGGTAGCCGTCCGGTGTTTGCTGAATATCCTGCAACACATTGATCGGCAGCCCGTCGCTGGTCTGCCAGACGTTGACGAGGAATTCGGAGTGCAGGTCTGCGGGCAGGGCCGGGGACGCAGGTGCAGCTTTCCCGGCCCTGGCCAATGGCGCGCAAAACGCGTCCCGGCCGCCAAACACGAGGAGCAGCAGCGGCAGCAACCATGATTGTCTCAAGCGCGCACGCATGACAACTGGACGGGAGGGCCGGCCTGGC
>ERZ1645192.2772-NODE-2772-length-14430-cov-11.893078_pt1 | contig 14430 bp, 8 predicted proteins | sample MGYA00575354_ERZ1645192 | MGnify/ENA primary metagenome ERZ1645192 (study PRJEB40844, sample SAMN11349763) | freshwater sediment metagenome | isolation source: river sediment | host: Sediment | place: India: Faizupur Khadar , New Delhi | collected 2017-02-21 ... | reverse complement strand
CACCGGACTTCCAGTCCGCCCGGCACCTGGAGGAGCGCCCCTTCGGCCCGGCCCTGGAGCACTTCACCGACGGCTTTTTCGCCTGCGACGCCAACTGGTGCCTGGTCGCGGTCAACTCTGCCGCCGAACGGGTGCTCGGCCTGCGACGGGAGGAGATGATCGGCCGCGAGCACACCGAGGTGTTCCCCGATGCGCTCCGCACCTGTGTTCTGGATGGGTGCCACCGGGTCGCGGACGGCCGGCCCCACGCCTGCGAGCAGTTCCACGCGCCCTCCGGCCGCTGGCTGCACCAGCGCTGTTTTCCCCGCCAGGGCGGCGGCATGTTCTGCTACTTTCTCGACATCACCGACCGCAAGCTGGCCGAGGCGGCCCTGCGGGCCAGCGAGGAGCGCTACCGTTCGCTGGTGGAGGCCACCAGCGACCTCATCTGGGAGGTGGACAGCCAGGGCCGCTACACCTTTCTCAGCCGGAAATGGGAGGAAATGTGCGGTCATCCGGCGGAACACTTTCTCGGCCGCTCGCCACTCGAGCTGCTGCCCGACGACTGCGCCGACGAGACCCGCCGGCAGGCCGAGGCAATCCTCGCCAACCGCCAACCGTTCTCCGCACTGGAGGTGCCGCTGGCGCACCGCGACGGGCGCCGGCGCATCATCGAGGTCAGCGGCGTGCCGGTGTTTGGCGCGGACGGCGGGTTCCAGGGGCTGCGCGGCATCAGCCGGGACGTGAGCGAACGCAAGCGCATCGAGGCGGAACAGCAGCGGCTGCAGCACCAGCTCCTGCACAGCCAGAAGCTGGAATCCATCGGCCGCCTGGCCAGCGGGGTGGCGCACGATTTCAACAACATGCTGAGCATCATCCTCGGCTACGCGGAGATCGCCCTGGACAAGGTGGACCCCGACTCCTCGCTGCACGGTGATCTTGCCGAGATCGCCAGCGCCGCCACCCGTTCCGCCGAGATCACCCGCCAGGTGCTCGCCTTTGCCCGGCGGGAGGCGGTCAACCCGCAGGTGCTCGACCTCAACCGCAGCGTGGACGCCACCCTGAAGATGCTCCGCCGCCTCATCGGCGAGGACATCGCCCTGGTCTGGCAGCCCGGCAATCGGGTCTGGCCGGTGCGCATCGACCCCTCCCAGCTCGACCAGATCCTGGCCAACCTCTGCGTCAACGCCCGCGACGCCATCACCGGCCCGGGCCGGATCACCATCACCAGCGAAGCCATCGACCTGGACCGGCCCTATCCGGCCATCCGCTCCGACTGCCCGCCCGGCCGGTTCGTGCTGCTCAGCGTCACCGACAACGGCTCCGGCATGGACGATGCCACCCGGGACCGGCTGTTCGAGCCGTTCTACACCACCAAGGGCACAGGGGTGGGCACCGGCCTGGGGCTGCCCACGGTGTTCGCCATCGTCCGCCAGAACGGCGGCTGCATCGATGTGGAGACCGCGCCCGGAGCGGGCACCACGGTGCGCATCTTCCTGCCGCGCCACCAGGGCGAGGGCGAATCCGCCGCCGCCCCGACCCCGGCCGGGCCCCCGCCCGGGGGCCGGGAGACCGTGCTGGTGGTGGACGACGAACCCTCCATCCTCAGGCTGGCCGGCCGCATGCTCGGCGAACTCGGCTACCGCGTGCTCGCCGCCTCCAGCCCGGGCCAGGCGGTGGCGCTCGCCCGCCACCAGGCCAACCCCATCGACGTGCTGCTCACCGACGTGGTCATGCCGGAGATGAACGGCCACGACCTGATCGCCCGGATGCGCGGGCTGTTCCCCGGTATCGGCCTGGTGTACATGTCCGGCTACGCCCCCCACCTGCTCGACCACCTGATCGTCCTGGACAACGACTCGCCCTTCCTGCGCAAGCCGTTTACCCTCAAGGAACTCGCCGAAAAGATCCGCCAGGCCCTGGCCGATCGCTGAACCCTGCGCCCGGCCGAACGCCGGCACCTCCGCCCTCCCGCCGTCCGCCCGGTGTTGGCCCTTGCCGGCCATCGCCGGCATCGGGTAAGCTTCCTGCATCAGCCTGTCCGGCAAGGGCAGGCGCCGTGCGGCGGCTTGCCGCGCGGACGACCGTCACCGGCAACAAAGGCGGGCCCATGCTGCACATCGACCGTCACCTCTTTGTCGCGAGTCTCGATGAGGCCGCGGCCCTGCTCGCCGCCGACCCGCACAGCGCGGTGCTCGGCGGCTGCGGTTTTCTCCGTCTGGGCGCGCGCCGCATCGGCACGGCCATCGACCTCAGCCGGCTGGACCTGGATTTCATCCGCGCCGACGAGGCCTCGATCGAGATCGGCGCCATGACCTCGCTGCGCACCGTGGAAACCCACCCGCTCACCGCGGCACTGGCCGGCGGCGTGCTGGCGCGGGCGCTGGCGCCGATCGTCGGCGTGCAGCTGCGCCACGCTCTCACCGTCGGCGGCACCGTGGCCGGCCGCTATCCCTTCTCCGACCTGCTCACCGCGCTCCTCGCCCTGGACGCCCGGGTGGAGCTGCACGCCGGCGGCCGCATCGCCCTTGCCGACCTGCTCAACAATCCTTCCCGCCGGGACATCGTCGTCCGGGTCCTGCTGCCGCGGGATGAACGGAGGGCGGCCTTTGCCGACCTGCGCCGCAGCGCCACCGATTTTCCCCTGCTCAACGCGGCCGTGGCCCGCTGTGCGGACGGGTTCCGGGTGGTGGTCGGCAGCCGCCCCGGCCGGGCGCGGCGCAGCCCGGCAGCGGAAACCCATCTCGTTGACCACGGCCTGGACCGGGCCACCGCGGCCGAGGCCGGCAGGCTCGCCGCCGCGGAACTTCCTTTTGGCGACAACCCGCGCGGCAGTGGCGCCTACCGGCAGAGCCTGTGCCCGGTGCTCGTCCAGCGCGCGCTCCTGGAGGTGCTCCATGCAGGTTGACACCCGCATCAACGGCTGCCCGGTCACCCTTGGCTGCGCGGCCGGCGAATTCCTGGCCACCACCCTGCGCCGCTCTGGCTACTTGAGCGTCAGGCAGGGCTGCGACACGGGATCGTGCGGGCTGTGCACGGTCTGGCTGGACGGCCGGCCGGTGCTCTCCTGCTGCACCCTGACCGCGCGGGTCGGCGGCCGGGAGATCACCACCATCGAGGGCGTGGCCGAGGAGGCGGCGGCCTTTGCCCGCTGCATGGCGGCCGAGGGCGCGGAGCAGTGCGGCTTCTGCACCCCGGGCCTGACCATGACCGTGCTCGCCCTGCGCCGGGAACTGGAAGCGCCCGACGAGGAGGCCATCAACCGCTACCTGGCCGGCAACCTCTGCCGCTGCTCCGGCTACGCGGGGCAGCTGCGCGCCATCAAAACCTTCCTGGGGGTGGGCTGATGCGACACGTCGGCAAACCGGTCGCCAAGATCGACGCGCTGGCCCTGGTCACCGGCCGGCCGGTGTACACCAGCGACCTGGACCTGAACGACCACGCCCTGGTGGTCCGGCTGCTGCGCAGCCCGCACGCCTCGGCCCGCATCCGCGCGATCGATGCAGCGGCGGCCCGGAGCCTCGCCGGGGTGGCCTGCGTGCTCACCCACGCGGACGTGCCCGCCACCCGCTCCACCCTGGCCGGGCAGAGTTTTCCCGAGCCCTCGCCCTATGACCGGCGCATCCTGGACGACCGGGTGCGCTACGTGGGCGACCCGGTGGCCATTGTCGCCGCCACGGACGAGGCCACGGCCCTGGCGGCGCTCGCCCTGATCCGGGTGGACTGGGAGCCGCTCACCCCGGTGCTCGACCCGCAAACCGCCCTGGAAAACCCCAACCGGGTACACACCGAGCAGCCCTTCACCCACATGGACATCGGCACGGACGCGGCCCGCAACATCGCCGCCGCCTTCAGCACCGGCCGGGGCGAGGTGGAGGCGGAGCTGGCCGCAAGCGAGGTGGTCATCGAGCGGAGCTACACCACCCAGGCCCAGGCCCACGCCATGATGGAAACCCACCGGGCCACCACCTCGCTGGACGCGGCCGGCCGGCTGCAGGTGATGACCTCCACCCAGGTTCCCTTCCACGTGCGCCGTCACCTGGCCCGCCTGCTCGGCCTGCCGGCAAGCCGCATCCGGGTGCTCAAGCCCCGGGTGGGCGGCGGCTTCGGCGGCAAGCAGACCGTGTCGGTGGAGATGTACCCGGCCATCGTCACCCTGAAAACCGGCCGGCCGGCGCGGCTCGTCTACAGCCGCGGCGAGACCTTTGCCTGCACCACCACCCGCCACGCCATGCACCTGACCGTGCGGCTCGGCGCGGACCGGGACGGCACCCTGCGCGCCGTGGACATCCGCTGCCTGGCCGACACCGGCGCCTACGGCGAGCACGCCTTCACCGTGTTCGCGGCGGTCAGCCAGAAGACCCTGCCGCTCTACGGCCGGGCCCGGGCCTGCCGCTACCGCGGCCACGCGGTCTACACCAACCGCACCCCGGCCGGGGCCCTGCGCGGCTACGGCGCCACCCAGGGCGCCTTTGCCCTGGAGTCGGCCATGAACGAGCTGGCCGCGCAACTCGGCCTGGACCCCATAGAGCTGCGTTTGCACAACCTGATCGACCCCGGCGCATCCCACCCGCTGCCGGCCGGCGCCACCTCCGGCCGTCCGCTGGTGCCCGCCACCGGATCGCTCTACCGGTGCATCGCCCGCGGCCGCGAGCTGATCGGCTGGGAACGGAAATTTCCGCGGGTGCGCGTCGATGCGGACCGGGTGCGCGGCTATGGCATGGCGGTGAGCATGCAGGGCTCGGGCATAGCCGGGGTGGACTCGGCCTCGGTGCTGCTCAAGCTGAACGACGACGGCTGGTTCACCCTCAGCCACGGGGCCACGGACATGGGCCAGGGCTCGGACACGGTGCTCGCCCAGATCGCCGCCGAGGTGCTCGAGGTGGAGCTGGGGCGGATCGTGGTCGCCAGTTTCGACCTGGACACCCTGCCCTACGACGGCGGCGCCTATGCCTCGAGCGGCGCCTACGTGACCGGCCGGGCGACCCTGGAGGCGGCCGGCGACATGGTGCTCCAGGTGCGGGCGGCCGCGGCCGGCATGCTTGGGGTGCCTGCGGACGAGGTGCGGTATGCGGGGGGAGTCTGCACCGCCGCGGACGGGCGGGAGGTGGGACTGGAGGCGCTGGCCCGGCGGCTGGCCTCCTTTGCCGGCCGGGGCCAGCTGGTGAGCGTGGGCACCTTCGGTTCCGCCACCTCGCCGCCGCCGTTCATGGCCGGGTTCGCCGAGGTGGAGGTGGACCTGCGCACCGGCGCGGTCCGCCTGATCGATTTCGTGGCCGTGGCCGACTGCGGCCGGGTGCTCAACCCCAACCTGGCCCGGCTGCAGGCCGAGGGCGGGCTGGTCATGGGCATCGGCCTGGCCCTCTGCGAGGAGGTGCGCGAGAACGCGCGCGGGGCCCTGACCACGGATTCCTTCCTGGAATACCGCATCCCCAGCCGGCTGGACGTGCCGCCGGTGCGGGTCGAGTTCGTGGAGAGCGAGGAGCCCACCGGCCCGTTCGGGGCCAAGTCCATCGGCGAGATCGGCTGCAACACCCCGGCCCCGGCCATTGCCGCGGCCGTGGCCAACGCCGTGGGCGTGCACTGCCGCCGCCTGCCGATCACCGCCGAGCAGGTGTTCCTGGCCCTGCACGGCGGTCGGATGCGGGAGGACTGAAAGGGAGACTGTCAGCCGGCCAGCCGGTCGAGTTCTTTGACCAGGTCCGGCCGGTGCGCGTCCAGGCCTCGGGCGCGCAGGGCCGCGGCCAGGGCCAGGGGCAGGTTGATGGCCCGGTTGCGACCCAGCCGCTCGTGGTAGAGACGCCGGTAGTCGGCGGGCACGCGCAGGGACCAGTTGTCCGGGCTGACCACGCCGGGGCGGTTGTACAGCTCGCGCATGCCCAGCAGGTCGGTGAAGAAGAGCATCACGTTACCGGCCGGGCCGACGAACAGGTCCGCGGCCCTGGCCTGGACCAGGGCGCCCGCATCCGCGGCCGTGCGCGCGGCCCAGGCGTCGCGTTCGGCCGGATCCGGCACCAGCCGGGTGGCCAGGTAGTCGGCCTGGACGCGGGCCGCGCCCTCGGTCTGCCACCCGTCGGCCAGCCGCCAGATAGGCGGGGTGTCGTGGTTGCCGAGCATGATCCAGTCCTCGGGCCGTCCGTTCTCGCCGCGGTACACGTCCGCGGGGTCGGCCAGGTTGCCCTTCTGGGTGATGCGGAAGCGGCCCAGGCCGTGCTCGGCCAGAACCCGCTGGATGGGGTAGGGCTGGGTGGAGAGGATCTCGCAGGCGATCCCGCTGACATCGCGCCCCTGTTTGCGGGCCGCGTCCATGATCGCCGCCAGCAGCAGGCCGTAACGGCGCACCTGGTCCGGGTCCAGCGAGCGCACCCAGTGGTCGTCGTAGCGCGGCCGGGTGCGGTCCAGCTGGTCGGGCCGGACGATGGCGTAGCGGGCCAGTTCCCTGTGGTCGGCCAGGTCCGGGGCCGCGAACAGGCGCGCGCCCTGCTGCACCGCGGTGAGCTGGTCCTCCTGGTCGGCCCGGTAGACCCAGGGGCAGATGAGCCCGTGCGGGTGGTCGATGCGCAGCCCGTCGTAGTCCCCGAGCATGCGCTCCACCCGGCGGACGAGATAGCGCAGCGCCGGGCCGGGGTTGCCGGCCGCGTCCAGGTACCGGGCCGGATCGAGCAGGGGGTAGTTCCACGGCTGCCCCTCCGGGTTGGTGCGGCTGGGTGGCGCGCCGAGCACATAGTTCGGCAGCAGGAACGAGCGGGCGAACCAGGCGTCCGCCTCGGAAAAGCCGATCTGCAGGTCCCCGAACAGTTCGAGCCCGATCCCGCCAACGAACCGGTGCAGATCCCGGTGCTGGCGGTCGAGCAGGAACTGGGTGCAGGCGTAGGCGGAGAGCGAATCGCGGTAGACCGCCGCGAGCTGCGCCCGCCGGGCCGCGGCCCGCTCCTCCTCGCCCGGCAGCGGCGCCCACAACCGCCGGTCCAGTTCCGCCTCCGGTCCGGTCCAGTCCCGCCAGCCGCGCTCACCGTACATCCGGCAGAGCAGCGCATAGAGCCCGTCCCGCACCAGCCAGTCCGCCTCGTCCCGCTGAAACCGGGCGAACCCCTCGGCCATGCCGCCCCCCTGTCCCTGCGCCGCAGTTCGGCGAAAATGGGTCCAGATCTCCTGCTCCACCCGGGCCAGGGTTTGCCAGGCGCGCGCCTGGTCGACGCGCCCGCTGTCCGCGTCCGCGGCCTGCCGGCGTACCGCGGCCAGGGTGTCGGCGGAAAGCAGGCCGTCCGCACAGAGCCCGGCCAGGTCCAGGCTGAGCGGGTTGCGCGAGAACTGGGTGGCGTCGTAGGGGGACGCGTTCACCGGCGAGGTCAGGCCCTGGGGACCGAGCTGTACGCCGGTGAAGCCGAGCGAACGGGCAAAGGCGAGCAGGTCCCGGCCCGCCCGGCCGTAGGGCGTGCCCCGGCCGAGGTCGCCCTCGGGGTCCGCCGGGAAGGCTGCATCGTGGATGCCGAGCAGCAGCCGGCGCACGCCGAGCAGCTCCAGGGCCCCGCGCACGGCCGCCGGCGGGGCAACGCCACCGGCGAGGTCACGGCCGCTCACGAGGCCACCGCGCCCGGTTCCCGCAGCAGGTCGAGCAGTCCCTGGAGCGGAATGGACAGCCAGTCGGGCCGGTTGTTCAGTTCGTAGCCGATCTCGTAAAAGGCCTTGTCGAGCAGGAAGGCCGCGAGCAGGAGCCGCAGGTGACGCTCGCGCCGGGGCAGGAACGAGGCCCCGGCGGCCCGGTCGAGATAGCCGGCGAGGAACGCGGTCCGCGCCCACGCCTCCCAGGCGCGGAGGCGATCGACCAGGTCCCCTGCCTCGTCCGCGGCCAGCTCCGGCCCGGTACGGCGCACGTGCATGGCCGCGTAGGCGATGGAGCGGAGCATGCCGGCCACGTCCTTGAGCGGCGAGTGCTTGTCCTGCCGCCGGGCGAGCGGCTGCAGCGGTTCGCCCTCGAAGTCGAGCACCACCCAGTCCGTCCCCCGCCGCAGCACCTGGCCCAGGTGCAAGTCACCGTGGCAGCGGATGCGGGTGGCGCGGCTGCGCAGGGCCGCCAGTTCAAGGAACAGGGCGTTGCATCGGTCGCCCTGGGCAAGCACCTGGTCCAGCTGCTGCCGGACCGGGGCGGACAGGTGGCAGCTGTTCAGCCGTTCGAGCGCCTCCCGGCCCCGCTCGCGGCAGCCGTCGGCCAGGTTGACCAGGTAGTTTCGGTCCAGGGGCTCCGGCCGGAAGGCGGGAAAACGCCTGCCCTCGGCCAGGGCCAGGTGCAGTTCGGCGGTGCGTGTGCCCAGGGTGGCGAAGGCGGCGAGGTCGTCCGCGCACCAGGCCGGTGGCTCGCTGGTCGGCCAGGCGGCCACGGCCGCGAGCAGGTCCAGGCCGGCAAAGGGGGCGCGCCTGGCCGGGTCCAGGTCGCGGCTGCGCTCGGCAAACTGCGCGGCCGAACGCAGGGCGAACTGCCAGCCGTCGCCGTCGTTTTCCAGGTACGGCTGGAGCATGGCCAGGGTGGCAACGCGGCCGTCGCGTTCGAGCCGCATGCCGCCGGCCACCGGCGCCAGCGCCGTGAACCCGGTGTGCTCGGTGAGATGCCGACTGATCTCGAGGTCCGGGTTGTCGCCATCCTCGAGGCGGCGGTAGAGCTTGATCAGCGCCTGGTCGTTGAGCACCACCGAGCTGTTGCTCTGCTCGACCCCGAGGAAATGGACCTCGTTCCAGGTGGTGTCGCCCGGGAACACCCGGTCAAAGGCGCCGGTGGCAAAGGCCTCGACCGTGTGGTTGTGGCGGGTGAGGAAGGAGCGGCCCTCGGCCATGGCGTCGAACAGCAGGCGGCAGGCCACCCGGTCGGCGAGGGCGTCGATGAACAGCCCCTCGCCCTTGGGCGTGTTGAAGCGGGCGAGCACGGCCTCCGGGGACTGTTCGCTGAACTGGCGGGCCGCGGTGTCGGTGACCACCTTGAGCGGCAGGCTGTAGTCCTCGGACGGGCCGGTGCTGAACTGGACCTGGAGGACGACCAGGAAAAACCCGCCGCCCATCTTGGCCCAGTCGACGAGGGTGACCCTGGTCATGGTCCGCGCTTTGGCGCGATACCAGCGCTGCCGCGGCAGCCAGTCGGGCAGCACCTCGTTTTCGAGCACATGCTGGAAGGCGCCCTCGAGCGTGCCGGTCCAGTTTTCGCCGATGGTGACGAGCGGCAGGGGCCGGCCCTCGTCGGTCGCGGCCGAGCGCCGGACAATGGACTCGGCCGGCGGTTCCAGCCGGAACCAGTAGAACGAGTGCGGTCCCAGGGTGAGGAAGTAGGGCAGCTCGCCGATGGCGGGAAACTCGGTGCGGCCGATCATCTCCACCGGCACCCAGCCCTGGAACTCGCCGAGATCCAGTTCCGCCGGCTGGACAAAGCGCGACAGGTTGGCCACGATGAGCAGCACGTCCGCCCGCCAGCGGCGCAGGTAGACGAGCACCTTGCGGTTCTCCGGCCGCAGGAACTCGATCGTGCCCCGGCCGAAGGCCCGGTGCTGGCGGCGCAGGGCGATCATCCGCTTCATGAAGTGCAGCAGCGACGACGGGTCGCGCTCCTGGGCCTCGACGTTGATCGCGGCATAGCCGTACACCGGATCCATGTGCACCGGCAGGTAGAGACTGGCCGGATCGGCGCGGGAGAAGCCGGCGTTGCGGTCCATGGACCACTGCATGGGCGTGCGCACGGCGTTGCGGTCGCCCAGGAAGATGTTGTCGCCCATGCCGATCTCGTCGCCGTAGTAGAGGATCGGCGTGCCGGGCATGGACAGGAGCAGGCTGTTGAGCAGCTCCAGCCGTCGCCGCGAGTTGTTCACCAGCGGCGCCAGTCGCCGGCGGATGCCCACGTTGACGCGCATGCGCGGGTCGCGGGCGTACTCGCGGTACATGTAGTCGCGTTCCTCGTCGGTGACCATCTCCAGGGTGAGTTCATCGTGGTTGCGCAGGAAGATGCCCCACTGGCAGCTGTCCGGGATGGCCGGGGTGCGCTCGAGGATGTCGATGATCGGGGTGCGGTCCTCCTGCCGGAGCGCCATGTAGATGCGCGGCATGAGCGGGAAATGGAAGGCCATGTGGCACTCGTCGCCGTCGCCGAAGTAGGCGGCCGTGTCCTCGGGCCACTGGTTGGCCTCGGCGAGCAGCATCCGGTTGGTGTAGTCCTTGTCCATCTCCCGGCGGATCTCGCGGATGACCGCGTGCGTCTCGGGCAGGTTTTCGTTGTTGGTGCCCTCGCGCACGCACAGGTAGGGCACCGCGTCCAGGCGCAGGCCGTCCACGCCGATATCCAGCCAGAAGTTGAGGATGCGGGTCACCGCCTTGACCACCTGCGGGTTGTTCAGGTTCAGGTCCGGCTGGTGGCTGAAGAAGCGGTGCCAGTAGTAGGCCCCGGCCACCGGGTCCCAGGCCCAGTTGCTGGTCTCGGTGTCGGTGAAGATGATCCGCGTCTCCGGGAATTTGGCGTCCGTGTCGCTCCACACGTAGAAGCGGTGCGCCGCGGACCCGGGCTTGGCCCGGCGGGCCTCCTGGAACCAGGGGTGCTGGTCCGAGGTGTGGTTGATCACCAGCTCGGTGATCACCTTGAGGCCGCGGTTGTGGGCCTCGCGCACGAACTGGCGGAAGTCGCGCAGGGTGCCGTAGTCCGGATGCACGCCGCGGTAGTCGGCGATGTCGTAGCCGTCGTCCTTCTGCGGTGACGGGTAAAAGGGCAGGAGCCAGATGGCGGTGACGCCCAGGTCCTTGATGTAGTCGAGCTTGTCGATCAGCCCGCGGAAATCGCCGATGCCGTCGCCGCTTCGGTCGCAGAAGGCCTTGACGTGCAGTTCGTAGATGATGGCGTCCTTGTACCAGAGCGGATCGGAGCCGTTGTTGTTGGCCATGGTGCTGTTCCTCGCAAGAAAAGGCGGCGGCCGGCCCCGGGGCCGGTCGCCGGGTGATGGCTGATGACGATGGGCGCGTTCGTCCGCGGCCGGGGACCGCGGGCAGGGGGGCGGGCGTTACAACTCGGACGGGTCCGGTTGGGGCACATAGAACTCGACCCGCGGGAACTGGCTCAGATCCTTGTGCACGCCGGCGCTGAGAAACCCGTTCACCCAGCGGAAGATGTCGTACTTGTGGATGGAGCGGCGCATCTTCTCCATGCGGCGGTGGCGTTCGTCCGCCTCCATGGTGCAGGCCCGGTGGATGGCGTCGGCCACGCCCTCGATGTCGAACGGGTTGACGAGCAGGGCGCCGTTCTGCAGCTGGGCCGCGGCCCCGGCGAACTCGCTGAGGATGAGCACGCCGTTGTTCTCGATGGAGCAGGCGCAGAACTCCTTGGCCACCAGGTTCATGCCGTCCTTGAGCGGGGTGATCAGGGCGACCTCGCAGGTGCGGTAGTAGGCGAGCAGCTCCACCCGGCTGAGCGAGCGGTAGATGTAGTGGATCGGCGTCCAGCCCACCTCGGTGAAGCGGCCGTTGATCTCGCCCACCAGCCGCTCGATCTCGCGCTTGAGCGCCTCGTACTCGGGCACCTCCTCGCGGCTGGGGACCACCACCTGGACGAGCGAGACGTTGCGGCGCAGCTCCGGGTAGCGCTCCAGGGCGTTGGCAAAGGCCGCAAGCCGCAGGGGGATGCCCTTGGTGTAGTCGAGCCGGTCCACGCCGAGGAGCAGCTGGCGCTCGGGCAGGTTGGCGTGCACGATCCAGGCCTGGTCCTCGACCTCACGGCTGGCGGCGGTCTTGGCGAACTGCTTGCAGTCGATGCTGATCGGGAAGGTGCCGACCAGCACCTCGCGCTCCGGGGTGAAGCAGCGGCTCAACCGCCCCTGGCCGGTGACACGGGCATCGGGTTTGAGCATGCGCACGCAGTCCATGAAGTTGCGGCGGTCGCGCACCGTCTGGAAACCGACCAGGTCGTACTGGAGCAGGGCGTCGAGCACCTGGAACCGCCAGGGCAGGCGGATGAAGCCGTCCAGGGGCGGGAAGGGGATGTGCAGGAAGAAGCCGGTCTGCCGTTTGACCTGCATGCGCCTGAGGCAGTCGGCCACCAGGATGAGCTGGTAGTCGTGCACCCAGACGTAATCCTCCTCCTCGCCGGTGTTGGCGGCCACCACCCGGGCGAACTTGTCGTTCACCTGCTCGTAGACGCGCCAGTAGGCCGGGTCGAAGTTGCAGCGCGAGGGCAGGTCGTGGAACAGCGGCCAGAGGATCTCGTTGGAGAAACCGAAATAGTATTTTTCGATCTCCTCCTCGCTCAGCTCCACCGGCACCAGGTCGTAGCCGGTGACGCGCGAGCCCCGGCCGAGCAGTTCGCCGAGCGCATCGCCGTGGAGTTCGTCCTGGAGGCTCGATCCGAGCCAGCCGATCCACTGGCCGCCGCGGTCGCGCAGCACCGGGCCGAGCGCGGTGACCAGCCCGCCGCTGCCGGGTTTGATGGTGTACTGGCCGCTCTCGTCCCGGTCGACGACAATGGCCAACCGGTTCGAAACCACGGTGAGTCGGGTTGTTTCCATGGGCTTACCTCCGTGCTGTTCTCGTGTGGGCGGCCCAGGCGCGGAGAAACTCGACCACGGCCCGGCAGTCGGGCAGGAAGCCCCGGGCCGCGGTGGGCCAGCGGTCATCGCCCACCTTGATGGGGATGCCGCTGCCGCGCAGCACGGCAAAGGCGTCCTCGTCGGTGTCGTCGTCGCCCAGGTACACGGGCAGCACCGTGTCCGGCTGACGGGCGAGCAGTTCCAACAGGGCCGTGCCCTTGTCCCGGCCGGCGCAGCGGATCTCCACGCCGCCGTTGAAGCGGCGGCATTCCAGGCCGAACTCCGGGGCGCGCGCGGCCCATTCGCCGGCCACCTCCTCTTCCATGGCCACGGCCAGGGCCGGGTCCAGGCCGCGGGTGTGCAGGGCCACCGAGGCCACCTTGATCTCGATCTTGTGGGCGTAGTCGCGGCCGAGCAGGCTGGTGCGCACCTCGAGCAGGCCGCGGGCCTGGGCCGCGGTGGGCTGACGGACCACGCAGTCGCCCCCCGCCGGGCAGAACTCGAAGCCGTGGCTGCCGACCACGGTCACCGGCGGGTGGTCGAGCAGGGCGAGCACCTCGGTCACCGGTCGGCCGGAGATGATGGCCACCCGGGTGCGGCCGTCAGCGGCCAGTTCGCGAATCAGCTCGGCCGCGCCGGGCAGGGGCCGGGCCTGCATGGGATCCACCGCGAACGGGGCCAGGGTGCCGTCGTAGTCCAGGCCGAGAAACAGGTGCTCGGCCTGGTGCACCTGGTCCCAGAAATCGGGGATGGCGGTCACCTCGACCGCGGGGGTGTGGGTTTGGGTCATGCTGTCTCTCCTTGTCGTGCGCCCCCTGATGGCGGGGCTGGTGCGGGACGGGCTCCGGGTGCGGCGGAAAGGCCGAACGCGCGCTCAGGGTCCGTCCTCGGGTTCGTCGCGCTGGCCCGAGTGGAGGATGGTGTAGACCGTGGACCGGCCGATGTGCATCTGCCGGGCGATGTCCGTGGCGCCCAGTCCCTGGCGGCGCAGTTCCTGCACCAGGGCCCGGTCCACCGAGGGCTTGCGGCCGAAGCGGACCCCCTTTTCGCGCGCCTCCACCCGGCCCTCGCTGGTCCGCTCCTGCAGCCGCCGCCGCTCGGCCTGGGCCTCGGCCACGAGCACGGCCAGCACCACCCGGGCCAGGCCGTTCTCGGTTGTGATGTCGTCCTCGAGAAAGCGCAGGCCAACGCCGGCCGCATCGAAAGCGCGGATCAGCTCGATCAGTTCGTTCAGGTCGCGGCCGAGCCGGTCGAGCCGGGTGACGAGCACCGTGTCGCCGGAGCGCACCGCGCCCTGCAGCCCCTGCAGACCGGCGCGCTCGGCCCGGCGGCCGGCGGGGGCGTCGGTGAACAGGTGCGCCGCACGTACGCCGTGACGGCTGAGAACGTCGATCTGCGGGTCGAGCGAAGGCTGGCTGATGGAGGCGCGGGCATAGCCGAAAATGGTCATGGCTGGGGTGATCCCTCCCGGATCGATGGCGGCATACGGTGTTTTGTTTTCTATGTGCTGATTTAATAGACAACAAGGTAAGGGTTTGCGCCCGAATTGTCCATCAATATCTCATTTGCTGGACGATTCCAGGGCCTTGCCCGGCCCCGGAAACCGGGCCGAAACACAAAAAAAGCCTCCCGCCCGTGTGGGCGAGGAGGCTTTTGTGCTGGTGGCGGTCTGTCCCGGTGTCGGGCCGTCCGGGCGGACAGGGAGGTGTTCTTTTCACGGACGGTGTTTGTTCTCCAGTGTCCCATCGGGTGCAAGAGTCCATTCAGTGGGAGCAGCGATGCGGCGGCCACAGGCGCGTGGCGGTAATCCATTGCTGTCAGCGCATGAAAACCAGGTGGGGCAGCTGCAACCCGCGGGCCGGGCACATCCGCCTGAACACCGAACTGGTCAGGAAACCGCGCGACCTGC
>ERZ1645192.2771-NODE-2771-length-14433-cov-6.212269_pt1 | contig 14433 bp, 13 predicted proteins | sample MGYA00575354_ERZ1645192 | MGnify/ENA primary metagenome ERZ1645192 (study PRJEB40844, sample SAMN11349763) | freshwater sediment metagenome | isolation source: river sediment | host: Sediment | place: India: Faizupur Khadar , New Delhi | collected 2017-02-21 ... | reverse complement strand
ACAAGTACACAGTGTAAACATTATAACCCGGAGAAAGAAAGGTGTTATCTAGTCAAATCCGGGTACGATTAGATAATACGAGAATGATATGAAACACAAACGACTTATGACCTTAGCAATGACGGCTGTTCTACTTGCTAGTTGTAGTGGGCAAACAAGTAACACGATTAATTTGACCCTTTGGGAAGATATTAATAACCACGAAATGTTACGGGTGTTGCTCGATCAATACATTGCTAACTACAAAGAACTCTATCCTTCTGCACCGGAATTAGTCATTACTTTATACGATGAAAAAGAACCAAAAGCGATGAGTGACCTATCCTTACAAGGACCGAGTGGACAAGGACCCGATGTCTTTGCCTTCGTACACGATACCCTTTCAAGCGGGGTTTCAAATGAACTGATTGCGAAGAACATCTATGCCAGCGAAACCATCGCCAATCATTCCGCCGATTCGATTGCTGCCTTTACATATGAAGGCGACCTCTATGGTTATCCCATCACCGCTGAATCAATGACGATTATGTATGATAAAACTGCATTAACCGCGACCGATGTCCTAAGTATGGAAAACCTTAAAGCCAGTGGCAAGAAAGTGATTCTTGATGTGGCGGATTCCGATTCAAGTGCGTACTACACATTTAGTCTAGCAAATGATGCTAACTTATTTGGCCCTACGGGAACCGATAAAAATAGTCTAACGTTAGCGACACCAAACACGATTTCTAACTTAACTGATTTAACAAAGAACTATCGTGATACTGTAATTAAACAAACACCCGATAGTGCGTTAGCTATCATTCAAAGCGGTGAAGCGGATGCCGTCATCTCAAGTCCTTACTTATGGCCGCTATTCCGTGAACAATTAGGAAATAATGCTGGGATAGCTGTACTGCCGACGATGAATGGCCAAGCACAACGCCCCTTTAGCGGCTATAAAGGCTATGGCGTTTCTCGTTATAGTAAGAATCCTTATATCGCTCATGACCTCGCCAAGTATTTAAGTGATGAATTCGCCCAACGGTATCGCTTCCGTCAACTAGGCATTCTCCCCACTTTCCAAAGTGAAGCCATTGCTCAAGAAGTGAGTGAAGATGCCGCCAGTAGCGTTTTCCAAAACTCACTCGAACACTCAATCGTGATGCCAAATATTATCGCGATGGGTTCGTTCTGGGCCCCAATGAACGATGCCGTAACCCAAATTTGGAACTTAGGAACAGCCGCAACCGAAGCGGAAGTGCAAACCATTTTAGTTTCTACTACTACGCAAATTAAAACGACAATCAACTAAATTATGATGAGTAAATCAAGCAAAAGCACACTAACAATCCACGAGGAATTCTGGCTAAGTCATAGTCATTGGCTTTTCCAATTATTCACCCCTTTCTTTGTGGTCAAAAATATCTATCAAGCAAGTGATAAAAAAGGAAGAACAGCGATTTGGTTATCGTTATGTATTCCTGGGTTAGGCAAATTACCTTACCACTTATTTGATGATTTTATTGGTGGTGCTTTGCTTTTCCTTTTCAATCTCATTTACTTAATTGTGATCGGGTTTAAACAACTCTTTGGACTTGTCACAAGTCCGATTCTTCCACTATGGTTGATACCGGTTTTGTTTATTTTTATCTATCTCGTCTTCATCTATTTATCCTTTAAAAAGATTCTAATCTTACTTGATGACCTTCAACATGGCCGCGACTTACCGAAGAACCAATCGGTTCTCACCTATCAAAAGGTTAAGAAATCTGTTAGTGACAAAGTTAAAGTCAGTGGACATACTTATCGTCAAGGGAATCATCGCACACGATTCCATCTTATCATTGGCTATCTCTTTCCATTTCTTCCCTTTCTCTTACGGAAGCAATTAGTCAAGGGGTTGACGATGTTATTTGTCTGGATTATGTTTGTTATTTTTCTCACATTCGTAGGTGTCCAAAGTATTAATGACATGATTAACATTAAGACCCTTATCGGGGATCGTCGACCCGCCTTAGTGTATGGGACCATCACGATTATCTTTACACTCTTTATGATTTTTAGTTATATCTCGAGTCAATTGGCTAACCTTGAAGCTGAAAATGCCTTACTTAACCATCGAAAGATATTAACGTTCAAACAAGAAGTTGAAAGTTTAAAAAATGAACACGCACATAAAATCATGCTCTTTTTCCCGATTATTGGGGCGATTCTATTTACGGTTATCCCACTTGTCTTCATGATTAGTCTAGCGTTTACCAATTACAACATGGCGGCCGGGATGGGTATCTCTAAGTTCTTTTGGACCGGAATTCAAAGTTTCCAAAAACTCTTTGATGGTGGCACGAACTTTAACGCCTTTGTCAATGTTTTCAGCTGGACGATGGTGTGGGCATTCTTTGCCACGTTTACTTGCTATTTTGGTGGATTCTTTCTAGCACTTTTAATATCTAAGAAAATCGTCAAATGGAAAAAAGTGTATCGTTCACTCTTTGTGATTGCCATGGCCATCCCTCAATTTGTCAGTTTACGGGTGATGTATTCGATGTTTCATGATTATGGCCCGATTAACTCGATTATCACCTCACTTGGATTCGACCGTGTCTATTTTTGGAGTAATGTTGATATGGCTAAGTTCTTGATTATTCTCATTAATATGTGGGTGGGCATTCCTTACTTTATGCTTTTAATTTCAGGGTTATTACTGAATATTCCTAAAGATTATTACGAAGCGGCAGAAATTGATGGCGCGGGCAAAGTTAAGAGTTTCACGAAGATCACGTTCCCGTTTATTCTTTTTGCGACGACGCCTTTACTCATTACCAAGTTTGTGGATAACATCAATAACTTTAACGTAATTTGGTTGTTAACCAATGGTGGACCGATGGGCCAAGGAACGGGTGGTGTCGCTGGTGGAACGGACATCTTTATCACCTGGCTCTATAAACTCACGATGTACGATTTAAACGTGGCCCAATATGATATAGGGGCGGCGATTGGTATCATCATGTTTATTATTTCGAGTGTCCTTTCCTTAGTCATCTTCCGTAATACCGGTGCCTATAAAAAAGAAAGTGAGTTTCGAAAATGAGAACGAATAATAAACTCAATCGCATCGCCCGGAATAAACGGTTCTTTGAATCGGTTTGGAGTAATGTTTTAATTATCGTTTTGATTTTGATATGGATGATTCCGATTATTTGGGTGCTCGCCAATAGTTTCCGCTTAGAACCAGGGCTCCTTTCAGCGACGTTTTTCCCTACCAGTTTCACGCTCGATAACTACATTAATCTCTTTTCCTCTACGCGTTATCACTATGTAACGTGGGTGTGGAATACCTTACAAATTGCCGTTTTGAATATGATCTTCTCGACATTCTTCACACTGATTACCGCCTATTCATTATCTCGGTTCCGCTTTAAAGCGCGGAAGCCTTTAATGAACATTTCACTCATTCTAGGGATGTTCCCTGGCTTTATGGCAATGGTGGCGATTTATCTCATTTTGAATCTATTAGGTCTCATTGGAAATAAGTGGGCGCTCCTCTTTGTCTATGTCGCGGGAAGTGGGCTTGGTTTCTTTATTTCCAAAGGTTACTTTGATACGATTCCAACCGACTTGGATGAAGCCGCGATGCTCGATGGGGCCAATCAATTCCAAGTTTTCTTCAAGATATTTCTACCTATGGCCAAGCCAATCATTATTTATACAGCCTTAATGGCGTTTATGGCCCCATGGAGTGATTATATTCTCGCGGGCTTAATCTTACGCAACCCCGCCGAAACAACGGTGGCAGTCGGTCTATATAATATGACGGTTACGAATGCGGATATGCTTCAAAACTTCACGACCTTTGCGGCCGGCTCGATCTTTATTACAATTCCGATTGTGATACTTTACATTGCATTACAACGCTTCATGGTTGAAGGGATTTCAAGTGGAGCGGTCAAAGGATAAAGGAGGAAAATAAACATGATTTTATCCAATAAACGATTACGACTCTTTCTTATGGCGACGTTGGCACTTGTGGGCCTTAGTGCCTGTGGGACGACAAGCGAAGCGGCGACACTGGCGCTAGAAGACTTGGTCATTCAAGTCAATGATACGGTTGCGCTTAATCCGGTTTTCACTCCGAGTTCAGCGGCAACTAGCGTGACGTATGACATCGAAGATGAGACAATTGTCAGCATCTCCCGGTCTGGCATCTTAACGGGCTTAGCCGAAGGGCAAACGGATGTCGTGGCCACGAGTCAAAATAATCTCACTGACACGTTTTCTGTCACCGTGAATCCAAGTACTGTGATCCCGCTTACGTCCATCGAACAATTTAATGAATATGGCACCTTTGAAGAGGCGACATTACCTGGCTGGGAGTTAACGGGCACAACCGCTGACAAACAAGTAATCGGTGTCGATGCGGACCGTGCCCAAGAAGATAACGCTTTGACGCTATGGACGGGCGACTTTAACGCCGAAGATGAAACCGCAAGTTTGATTGACTTCACGCTTACTTCCACGCATGACCAAGCGATTCCACTTGGTAACTACACCTTAACCTTTGAAATGGTCGGAGTCGTCAATACAATCGAAGTCACACTTGAAGGTCAAACCTATACAAAGGCGGCTAAAGACATTGTCATCGGTGGTGGCGACTACCGCAAATCCTATATTGAATTCACGCTCGCAACGAGTAAAGTCATTAGTTTATCGATGATGTTTAATAGCCCTGGCACCCAAACAAACTGGGGATATCTCGATGATGTGAAAATTGAACCTGGACACATTAAACCTGAACTTCCGGGTGAACCTAATGATGGCAACTATCTAAGTGATGGTAGTTTTGAAATCGCCGGAGCTCAAGTGGATTATCTCAGTGCCGATTCCAATGAATTTTTAACCTGGCAAATTGACGGTGACCTTCGGAATGAAGAAAGCATCACACTTAACTCCTGGACGACTCAAGGCGATGTTTCACTAAAATATAACTATTACCCCGCTTCAGTCAATACGGAACGGCCGATTGGTGATATGAAAGTCTTCCAGACATTCACTCTAACCGAAGCAACAACGTTTAATCTAAGTTATTACGTGGCTGCCGGTGGTGTCAGTGGCACCAATATCTACATCCTTGTGGATGGTGTCGAAGCCTATACCAGTGCGGTTCCCAATGCGGCCAGCTATACAAAAGTGAATCTAAGCAACATATCATTAGGTGCTGGTGAAGTTGAATTTGGCGTCCACTACCAAGAAGATAAAGATACGTGGATTCACTTAGATTATTTCCTCTTAGTCAAACCCGCTTAATCAATTAGCGACGATACTAACTCATACTATGTCCTTTACGTTCTGTAAGGGGCATTTCTTTTTAAGGCTTGATAATTACTATTTCTATAGTAAAATCATGGTATGTTCTAGTGAGGTTTTCATTATGGAATTGTTTCTAAGCATTCTGAAGGCAATCGTCTTTGGGATTATCGAAGGGATTACGGAATGGCTACCAGTCTCTTCGACTGGCCATTTAATCATTGCGGAAGAGTTCTTAGGCTTTAGTGGTCGTTATGGAATTGATTTTAGTAATCTCTTTATTGTCGTGATTCAATTTGGGGCCATCCTCGCGGTCTTAATCGCTTTCTTCAAGAAAATCTGGCCATTTGGGAAATCAAAGACGAAGGAAGAAAAGAAACAAACATGGATGCTCATTCTTAATGTCGTCATTGCCTGTTTACCGGCGGTAATTGTCGGGGTCTTATTTGATGATGTTGTTGATCAATATCTTTATGGCGCCTTAGTGATTGCCATCACCTTAATCTTATTTGGGATGATTTTTATTGTCGCTGAATGGTATCGGAAGAAACATGATACTGAAGATAAAACGTATTTATCACTGATTGATATTACATGGAAAAGTGCACTGATTATTGGACTTGCCCAAATGGTGGCGATTATTCCCGGGGTCTCGCGAAGCGGAATAACGATTATTGCCGCTCTACTCATAGGCTTTAGTCGTAGTAGTGCCGCCGAATTCTCGTTTATCATTTCAATCCCGATGATCATTGGTGCGAGTGGCTTTAAACTCGTCAAGTTTGTTGCAAGTGGCGATTATCATAATATTCCAAGTGAATTGATGAGTGAGGCTATCGTCGTCTTACTCGTTGGTGTTCTTGTTTCCTTTGTTGTTTCTATCTTCACCATTAAGTTCTTTATGACGTTTATTAAGTCAAAAACATTTGCTGCGTTTGGCTATTATCGAATTGGGCTAGGAATCCTTGTCTTAATTCTAGGCTTAACCCAAGTGATTTCACTTTTGCCCAATGTCGCCATCAATGTCAGTTTAGATACATTAAGAAGTATCGATATATTAAATTTATTACCCCTTAGAAAGTAGATAACATGCGTACAAACATTCCCAAGATTCTTCACTATATATGGCTCGGAGGCAAAGAAAAACCCGCGAGTGTTTTAAAGTGCATCGAATCATGGAAAAAGTATTGCCCGGATTATGAATTCATTGAATGGAACGAAGCCCGCTTTGGTTTAGGAAGAAGTAAGATTGTCGATTATGCCTTAAGTCAAAAGAATTGGGCTTACGCCGCCGATGTCATTCGTGTGGTTGCCTTAAAAGAGTATGGTGGTGTTTATTTTGACACCGACCTAGAATTAGTCAGCCCGATTGATGATCTCCTTCAATATGATGCGTTCTTAAGCTATGAGAGCAAATATTGGGTTGGCTCAGCGGCATTAGGGAGTATTCCCAATCATCCTCTTTATCAAATGCTTGTCAATCGTTATTTATATGAAGATGACATTAAGTTTTTAAGTAATCCATTTTCCGTTCATGCTTTTACAACCGCGATGAAACTGCTTTATAAAGTCAAGTTTGATGGCAAGTTCAAAGTCGTCAATCAGATTGCGATTCTTCCTAGTCCCGTCTTTTATCCGATTAACTACATCACTTTAGAAGAACACCGAACCAGTGAAACGCGAGGAATTCATTACTATGAAAGTTCCTGGCATAGTAGTAAGCAAAAAAGTGGGGCTAAATTTGCCCACAACGCAAGAAAAGTCCTTGGTCGACCCATCTATGAATTCTTTGAAAAGATGGTGGGAAATCACTTCTATCATCGACTAAAAAAACAATTTAAACGGATGAAAAAAGATGGCAAATAACATTATTGAAGTTAAAAATCTAAAGAAAAGTTATGGCAACGTCAAAGCCGTTAAAGGCATTAGTTTTCGCGTGGAAAAAGGCGAACTTTTTGCGTTTTTAGGCTTAAATGGAGCGGGTAAATCGACAACGATTAATATCCTTTGCCAAATCATCAATAAAGATAGTGGCGAAGTCATCATTGATGGTCTCAATGCCGATAAAGACGGAGAAAAGATTAAGAATAAAATTGGGATTGTGTTCCAAAAAAGTGTACTTGATAATGAACTGACGGTCCTACAAAATCTTTATTCACGAGCAAGTCTTTATCCCATTAGCAAAGAAGAGGCGGATATCAAAATCAAAGAGTTAACGAGACTTCTTGATTTTAGTGATATCTTAAAACGTCCTTATGGCAAACTATCGGGTGGACAACGTCGGAAAGTCGATATCGCCCGCGCCCTTTTACATAACCCAGAAATTCTTTTCCTTGATGAACCGACGACAGGACTCGATCCTTCGACTCGGGTGATGGTGTGGGAAACCCTCTATAGTTTAAAAGCGAAAACCGATTTAACGATTTTCCTCACGACCCATTACATGGAAGAAGTGGCTAAAGCGGATTATGTCGTGATTTTGGATGAAGGGTTAGTGGGTGCAAGTGGAAGCCCAGACGAACTCAAATCCAAATACACGAGTGATATTCTTCGGCTAATTAGCGAGGAAAACGAAGAAGTTGTCAAGATTTTAGACGATGAAAAACTCGACTATCGATACCGCAGTGGCGCCTATGAAATCAAAATCAAAGATTCACTTCACGCCAATAGTCTTATCAATAAATATCAACCCCTATTTCATGACTTTGAAATTCTAAAAGGGAATATGGATTATGTGTTTTTAAATGTGACTGGAAAGAAGATTGAAGAAAATGAAACAAAGTAAGATGACTTCACTTTTTAATAACTATATTTATAACATTTGGCATTTAACCAAACGAAATATTTTAATTTTCTTTCAAAATAAAACAACCTTAGTCTTTTCCTTGATGGCTCCGATTTTAATTCTAGTTATTTATATTCTCTTTATGGGTGAGTTTCAAGTCGATTCAATTCGGGCGATGTTACCTAGTGGCACCGAAGTGAGTGATCAAGAAATTGCAATGGTCGCGAACGCATGGATGATTAGTGGCATCTTAGGTATTTCTTCTTTAACCATTTCCCTCAACAGCATGTTTGTCAGCATTAGTGACCGTGAACGGGGGATTGTCGATGACTTCACGGCTTCCCCTGTGAAACTAGTGAACCTGACGTTAAGCTATTTTATTAGTGCCTTCCTCATCACGTTCTTTTTAAGTCTCATCTTTTTAATTGTTGCTTTATTTTATCTATTCTTCTCAAGTGGGATTACCTTCTCAGTCGCTAATATTGGTGAACTCTTTGGGATATTGATTTTATCCTCCCTTTCTGCGGTCATCTTTGTTATGTGTTTAACGTCCTTCTTCAAACATACATCGACTGCGGCGTCCTTCACCGGTGTCTTTAGTGCGCTTATTGGTTTTCTAATTGGCGCCTATCTCCCCAGCAGCATTCTTCCATTAGCCGTCCAAAATGTTGCTAACTTGATTCCGGGTGCGCATGCAACGGGCTTATTCCGCGTCGTCTTAATGAATCCCATCTTTGAACGCTTAGCTGGAAGTATATCTGAAGCGACCTTAATTGAAATTAAGCAAAACTATGGCTTTAGTCTCTACTTATTTGGTGGACAATTAGACCGGACCGCGATGTATACCTATTTAGGCATCTCCGTGGTGGTCTTATTCCTTGTCTATTTGGTGATTAGTCTTGTGAAGCGACGGTTGAAGGCGAAGTAACATTATAAATGTTATACTCTAATTGATATGACCTGGATCCTTCAACTTGATTGGCAAAACTTAAACGCGATTGATATAGTTAAACTTATCAATTTTGCAGTTACCTCGCTTTTAGGGGTCTTTGTTTTTTATAAAGTTCTCTTTGTCCTCATTGGTTTCTTTCCACCCAAACGTTTTCCTAAGAGTGAGAATAAATCAAATAAATATGCGATTTTAATTGCCGCGCGTAATGAAGAACTCGTCATTAGTGGTCTTCTTGATTCCATTAAGAAACAAGATTACCCCCAGGAAAATCTCACCATCTTTGTGATTGCCGATAACTGCACAGATAAAACAAAAGATGTCGCTAAGTCGCTTGGTGCGATTGTGTATGAACGCTTTGATAAAGAACGTATTGGTAAAGGCTATGCGCTTGAATATTTAACCAAGCATATTGAAAAAGATTATGGACTGATGTCCTTTGATGGTTATTTTGTTTTTGATGCCGATAACTTACTAAGTTTAGATTATGTCTCACGGATGAATGATGCCTTTGTTAGTGGTCATAAAGTGGTGACGAGTTATCGCAATATTAAGAATTTTGACACCAATCCTATTAGTGCTTCCTATGGCTATCATCAATATCGCAATTTACGGACGATGCATAACCCACGGACGCGCTTAAATCTAAGTGCGACGATCACAGGTACGGGTTTCCTTTTCACAAGTGAAATTATTAAAGATACGGGTTGGAAGTGGCGACTTTTAACCGAAGACATTGAATTTACCATTGATGTCGCGGAGTTAGGCTATAACGTTGTCTACTGTCCCGATGCAATCTTTTATGATGAACAACCGACGAGTTTACACATGATGTGGCGGCAACGACGACGCTGGGCGAAAGGCTTCCTTCAAGTGTTTAAGAGTCGACATAATAGTATTTTAAGTCACTTATTCTTGGCCAAAGAACGAAAAGTGAACCGTTATAACACCCAATCAAAACTGACCTATCAATTGATGCATTATGACTTCTATTGGCATATTTTCCCTTATGCACTCGTCACCTTCTTTTGGAAAATTCTTTATTACATTGCGCTTATTACGGTCACGCAAATTGTCAGTGGAAGTTCCCTGGCTTTATTAGGAGCGATTGGCATTGATATCTTAGAATCCATCGCCATCTTTTGGGGCTTAGGTGTCCTTCAAATTCTTCCAGTTGTCATTCTTGAATGGAAACAAATCTATGCGAAAAAGGTCCATAAGATTGTTTATATGCTGACCTTCCCCTTCTTTGATATTGTGAATATTCCGATTTCTCTCGCAGCACTTTTCTCTAAGCCAGATTGGAAGCCAATCAAACACGAAGACACACGCTCCATTGATCACGTCAATCAATTCTATACGGAAGAAGAACATCGACGTGAGCAACGACGAATCGAAGTTGAAAAACGTGAAAAAGAACGCAAGATACGCGTCAGGACCAAACGAAAATAATGGATAAATTTAGATATTTACATGACCTAGAGACGATTAAAGAAAAACTACTCTCTAAAACGGATTACCAAATGTTCCATCTTGTGGATGAGATTCATTTGAATTTCGTTTCTTTAAAGGGCGATTTTATCACCGTTAAAAATGACGAAGACGAAAAGCAAATCTTTAGTCTTTCGCATATGTATAACAAACGCGCCATTAAGCCTGATAACGATATCTTTATCGCTGAAAAAATGGGTGAGCATGATGACGCACTCAAACATGACCCGACTAAACCGATTACAAACTATGAGGATTTCATCACGACATTAAGACAATATGGCTTCGATGGCTTCTATCAAATCATGAGCGTTGACTCCTTATTGATGTCACTGAAACGGAACGTCTTTTTATGTTCCCGTTATAAAAATGAACCGGGGCTTGATATGAATCAAGTCTATCTTGATAAGACAAGTAAACAAGATAATCAAATTCACTTTAAAGAAAACATTGCCAATTTTGTCGCCCTTCATTATCGAAGTAAAAATGACAATCTTTTAGCAAACTATCATATTTTAGTGAGGCAAAAATTAAATAAAGTCCTTGTTCGCTTTAAACCTGAATTACTAGTAGATGAAACAAAGAAATGCTATCCACTTCCTAATGGTGGCCTTGATTTAATCTATGACCAACACTTTTATCAACTCAATTTAACCAAAGACAATTATTCGCTATATCACTTTGAAAAATACGATTATGTCGCGATGTTTTCTAGTTATGATAATCACCGGCATTCAACGATGGTAAGAACAGCTAATGTGCTTGTTTTTGACAAACTATCGATCAAATGGATTGATGCGTTTATCTTTGAAAATGAAAACGATAAAAATGAGTTCTTAAATCATGAAAAACTTGATCATCCTGTACTTGAAAAACATCAAATCAAACTGATTGTGGATCAAACTCAATTCTATTAAGAAGGTTAGGCGGAATGCCTAGCCTTTTTTGTTAGCAGATTGAAGGTTATTATCGTGAGTAACACGCCCAATAGATAGCCACTGAAGTCAAGCATCACATCGAGAACCGATGGGCCTCTTTCCGGAGCGAATAGTTGAATGATTTCGGAGAGACTTGCGATAAATAAGCCCGCACTAAGGGTGAGAAGAAGGTTATATTTTCTTTCAAAACTAAGGAAACGTGAAAAGGTTAAATAACCAAAGATACCATCAACAAAGAAGATGCCAAAGTGACCAATCGCCTTACGAATGAATTGATGAATACCCTCGATTTCACCTTGGGTAAGGTTTAGTCCTAAACCATGGGTGATTGTCGTGACGATTTGTAAAAGAAACGAACTTTGGTCGCTTGATACCTCGCCAGAGTTACTGGCAAAGAATAAAATAAGTCCACTGATAAGAATGAAAAGAGTGAGAAACACGTAATCGATGATGGGTCGTTTCTTTTTCATAGTTCCATTATAAAATACCATGCTTATGATTAGTCATAAAGAATGACATTGATTATACTTTAAGTATAAGAGAGGTGCATTTGTATGAAATTTATAAAAAAGGAAACCGAGATTGTCGCTTTCGATGATAACGATAAAGAAATGGGTCACATTTCATGGGCGATACTTAGCGATGGTGTCATTAACGCTAATCATACCTATGTGAGTCCAGATTATCGTGGCTATGGCGTTGCCGGTAAACTTTTAGAACAACTCGTGAACATGGCGCGGCATGACAACAAGAAAATATACGCAACCTGTAGTTATGTCGTCAAGATGTTTTCGCATGGTGACGAATATAAGGATGTGATCGATCCCAAACGAGGCATCGGCGATGCAAGTTGTGAAATTAAATAACGGTCGTGAGTATCCACTCATTGGCTTAGGGACAAACACCTTTGGTAAAGTAAACAATAACTGGAATGGTGAGATTAACTTTGAGACCAAAGAAATTGAAACCGCCCTTCAAGTTGGTTATCGTTTTTTAGATACGGCGATTGTCTACCGTAACGAAGAAGTGATTGGCTTAGGCGTGAAAAGAAGCGGGCTTCCGCGTCAAGAAGTGATCCTTCAAACCAAACTCCCAAGTGTCGGGAACTATATTAAAGATGAACAAGGGATTCGTGATGCGGTTGAAGAAAGTTTAAAGAAACTAGGAACGAACTATATTGATGCTTACTTGATGCATCAACCTCGTCCAACCGATGAAGAAAACCTTAAGATCTATCAAGTGCTAGAAAAACTTGTTGATGAAGGTAAGATTCTTACTTTAGGGGTCTCGAACTTTTCCATTTCTCAACTTGATTATTTATTAAAACATAGTCGAATCAAACCAAGTATTAATCAAATTGAAATCCATCCTGGTCATTGGAATAATGAACTGGTTGAGTTTTGTCAAAAACAAGGGGTCTTAGTCCAAGCCTGGAGTCCGCTTTTTCGTACGAGTGAAGTTGATAAAGAAACACTGAAGACCATTGGTGAAAAGCATCATAAGAGTTGGGCCCAAGTAGTGATTAACTATTTAGTGAGTAAAGGTATCATGGTTATTACCAAAAGTCATGATCAAACCCGGCAACTTGAAAACCTATCGGTGTTTGACTTTTCGCTTAGCGAAGAGGATAAACTAATTATTTCCGCATTAAATACGCCTAATTTCCAACGACTTGGTGTTTTAGGTGGGACGGGATTTGTCGGTAGGACCCTAACAATTGAAGCCCTCCGTTTAGGTTATGAAGTGATGAATATTTCTTTAGACGCTAAAATCATTCCTCAGAAGCATTTAGAAATGATTAAGCATGACTTAATGAATGTTGAAGGGTTAGAAGAAAAGTTGAAGGACGTCGACACAATTATCAGTTGTCTTAATGATGAAGTCGGGGAACGCTATTTAGCACTCCATACGAATGCACTTAATCTAGCAAAGAAACTAAATAAACCACTTGTAGTCATTGGCACGTATTCACCCTTGCTTTTAGAGGATGGAAAAACAAGCGTATATGCAACTCTAGATGAAAAGACGCGAAGCGAAGAAAAACATCGCGTGCAACTTTTAGAAGTCTTAAATAATGAACTTGAAGCCCGATGGACTTATCTTAGTCCAAGTATCGTTATTACGAAAAATGGTTTACATCATGATTATAATTTAGGTGGTAAATTTCTTCTAAAAGACGGACAAGGAAATAGTGAAGTCTCACTCATTGATCTTGTGGACTTTGCTTTATCCATTAGTAGTAATCAACGTAACTTCAACCATCAAATCGTTACTATTGCGAACCGATAATTTAAGAGAAGAAGTAGCAAATAAGACCGAATCAATCGGTCTTTTTTTATAAGTAGATTATTTGACAAGAAACGAAATTAAGTATAATCTAAATATAGTTTTAAGGCTTACCTTAAAATTAAACAATTATCATATGAAAAAATCACATTTATTTATCACATTCAGTTTAATGATATCCGCATTAGTCGGCTGTGCTCCTTTAAATCAATATCACTATGTTCCTGGCAAAGTTAACATTGTTACAACCACAACAATGCTTGGCGATTTAGCCAAAGTGATTGGGGGCGACTCCGTCAATGTCTTTTCGATTATGAAACCAGGAGTCAATCCGCACTCGTATAACCCAAAACCAAGTGACGCTAGAGCGTTATCGAAAGCTGACTTAGTAGTCTTAAATGGCTTGCATCTCGAAGCCAAGATGGGGGATGTACTTTTAAGCATCCATCAAAGCAAACGTTTAATCGCAAGTGACATTTTAGAAACACTTAACCCACAACCAATTATTCTCACGAGTAGCGGTCAACACGATCCCCATATTTGGAATGATATCGAAAACTGGAAATATATCGCGACGTCTATAAAAGATAAACTCATTGAAATTGATGATCATCATCAAGCCGAGTATGAAGCCAATCTCGTTACCTATCATCATCAACTGGATGAATTAAATCTTGAGATTGAAGGCTTAGTCAGTCAAA
>ERZ1645192.2768-NODE-2768-length-14440-cov-5.538408_pt1 | contig 14440 bp, 12 predicted proteins | sample MGYA00575354_ERZ1645192 | MGnify/ENA primary metagenome ERZ1645192 (study PRJEB40844, sample SAMN11349763) | freshwater sediment metagenome | isolation source: river sediment | host: Sediment | place: India: Faizupur Khadar , New Delhi | collected 2017-02-21 ... | reverse complement strand
CCGTATACCACCTTTGCCTCCTAAGCATATCCTCAAGTGCCATATCCACCCGTTCATCCTTTAAATCCATCAAAGACAAATAGAGAGAAAGAGGGTCTACATGCCCATCAACTGAAAACAATAGCGGATCATAAGCCCATATCTGCAGCTCGGCAAGCTTCATATCCTTCACCATTGCCTCATCCCGAACAATCGCTTCTTGCATGTTCGAAAACTGATTTTGACCTATGGCTCGGATGCTATACTCTGGACCATTGATCATCGTCAATTGCGCCAATGCTTCAAGCCCTGCAAGCAACGATGTATCAGGTAAGTGCCGGACATTCACAATTTGCTTCACCGGCGAACAAAGAAACTCCTTGCCTCTTTTAAAAAATAGAGGGCCATCAATTTTCCGATACTCCTTGCTCCTCCCTGTCTTTCCAGAAACTCGGCATTGCAGAAGTTCAACCTCATAAAGATGCTGTAAAGCACGGGAAGCAGTCATCGTTGTAAAATTGAGTTCCTTGGCAAGCCGTGTTGCATTCATCTCAACGTTTTCTCTGTATAAGAAATACAGATATGCAAGCTGCGTTGAGGGAGAAAATTTACTCTTCTCAACCCTTTGAACAAATTCTTTTGGTTGCTTTACATTGATTCCAAGGAAAGGAAGAAACATCTGTGCATCTTCCAACATGAAAGGGATTCGATTGGACAACATGCTTTGCATTCGATAGCGAGACAGTGACTTAAAAAGGAATGCAACAGGCAAGTCAGTCAGAGCACAAAGCCGCATAGCGTGTTTTTTCAATGCATTGGTACCAGCAGGAGACCCAACTTCATTTGCAAGTAAAAAAGTTACTCCCAACAGAGTAATCTCATACATCTTATAAAATTCCAGGAAATAAAGCGGGATTTTGTCAGATTCTTTCCAAGGCCGTATCTGTACTTGCTCGTCAATGGTTTGTCTAAGCTTCTTTTCAAACAGTTGCATTGCTGTGATGTCTCCTGCCTAATATAACATTATATATTCTAATCTAACATATATTATGTTATATTTCTAGTTATATATAGTATACCCTTATATTATAGAAAATAATAATCCTACAATAGCCTTTCACAGTCTTGGCTGGTAAGAAATTCTCTAAGCCCTCATGCAAGTATTGCCTCTATAAAAGCCTTTCCATCACTGATGGGTTGAGAAAGTATCCGGCCTTCGGACCTGTATCACCTGAAGGGACCAACAAGCCTACTTGAAGAAGATGCTGGATATCGCGAATTGCTGCTGCAGGAGAACATTTGTTCATCTTTGCCCATTTGTCCGTCGTCAGCTTGCCTTCAAATGTTCTGTCTGCAAGCTTGAAGAGCATGAAAAATTGGCGGGAATTGAACACCGACGGATCAAGGTGTTTCATGAAATGCATAAGTCTGACACGCTTCTCATACACCCTAATCGCTTGCTGCTTTGCTTCGACTGCGATGTTGCTATTCCAAGTAATCCACTGTGTCAGGTCAAGCGACTGCGCTTGCCCACTGATGGCATTGAGCAGCTGATAGTAAGCGTTTCGATGTTTCAGAATCAATGAGGACATACTATCCACACGATGCGTCACACCAAAGCCCTTTGAGATTACATAATCGGAGAGAGCCCTGCTGATTCTGCCATTCCCATCCTCGAATGGATGAATGCAAAGAAACCACAATGAAACAATTGCACTCTTTACCAGGGGGCGCTGCTCATTGTCTTCATTGATAAAGTCAACCAAGCGCCCCATCTCTTCCTCGATCCTTACGGCAGGAAGCCCTTCACAGATAATCTCTGAGTACTTACGCCATTGCCTCTATTGATATACACAGGAGCGTCTCGATACTCACCGATTCTCTTTGGCTTGAGTCCAGCCAGCGATGAGAAAAGGAGTGAGTGCCCTCCCATGATTCTTGTCTCGGTCATCGTTTCCAGATTATCGGTTGCATCGAAGGCCAATGAAGCAATGCTTTCAGCATATCGGTCGCTCTTTGCACCTTGCTCGAGATGAACATCCAACTTCTTGCAAATTGAAGAAAACACAGATTCATACGCTATGGACTCACCTTCAATCTCGAAGCTCGATTGAATTTCCTCCGAAAGCGATTGGGCATGCATTCTAATTCTCATATCAGAATCAAGAAAGCCAAATACAATATCGGTCACTTGTTTCTGTATCAGATAGGCATCGTAGGCTCTTACAACTACTTGTTCATCAAATACATAGCAGGACCAATCAGGATTCTCCCAAATAGTGTGCATACTTCGTGCTCCCAAACAAATCATCGCATACCAAAGAAGAATAGTGCATCATTTTTGATTGAGTAGATTATTTATCTCCCATACCCATGCAAAAATGAATGAATGATGTGTTACTTGCATGGGTAGCCGTATCACTTGATTCAGGTGAGGATAATTCATGATGAGCACACAGCACACGCTCACTGATCATTATGCATCTGCACCTTAACATTCGGCTTGGGCACTTCCCTGTTCTCAAGAGCCTGCAGCTTGGAAAGCAACTTGACAAGGTGTTTCTCGTACAATTGCCGGGGTGATACACCCAAGGTCTTGCACATGCTTGCAGCATACCCGACAACCTCCCCCATCATCCCACAGGTTCGCATTACTCGTGCCGCACCCAAGGCGTCGTGTGTCACAGAAATATCCCTGCCTGCCATGAAGAGATTGGAGATGTTTCGCGAATAGAGGCATCGGTATGGAATGAAATAGGGGGTTCTATACCGCTCCCGGTAATCCTTGGTCAAGAAACCATCCCCTTCATGGAATGCTGCATAGAACCTGCGATCGGGGTAGTGGACATCGAAATTCCACGTTGAAGGAATACATCCGTCCTTGTATGGGCGATCGGCCATCACCTCGGCTTTCGTCAGGATGACATCACCAAGCAGCCGTCTCGATTCCCGCTTCCCTCCGATATACGCTGCGAATCCCAGTCGGTGGTTCGGGTAATCGTGGTCGTGGTTTTTCAAGCAATCCCAAGCACCGTACATCGCCCTGAAATTCAAATCCCTAGCATATTCTGCATACACAATCGGGTCGAGTTCACAACCGCTCTCCCAAAACCAGCATCCAAGAGACATCTCCCGTTGGTTGTCATACACATCCTTCACTTCAGCACGACCAGGAAATTCCACCTCTTTCAGATCAACGGCCCAAGGACAGGAAGGGAAATCAACCTTCGAATCGGTCTTCTCCACATACCAAATATTTGTCATACCCATATGGCCGTTGGTGGTAACCTCGAAGTCGGCACCACTCATAGAGCCAAGGGCACCATCACCTGTGCAGTCACAAAACAGCGGAGCCTCGAATCGAAGCAGCGCATCGCTGCGGTACTGCCACGCAAGCACAGAAGCAATTGCAGACCCATCCACACGACTTTCCATCAAAATAGCAGATGAGAAAACAGACAAGTTTTCTTCCTGCTCAAGTATGCTCCGTTTTCTTGCATCCTCATATAAATCGGCCTGATTTTCCGCCCCGTAGTGCCCGATACGTTCTTGCTCGAACTCCCCTACAATATTTCCGATACCTTCAAAAGGCTTGAGATTCGTCAATCCACCAAGCCAAACCCGGACTTCCGAGCTGTTATTACCACCGAAGACCTCACGGTCCTGAATCAGAGCGGTTCTCAAGCCCTGTCGTGCGGCACAAAGGGCTGCACACATCCCTGCAATGCCGCCTCCGACTACCACAAAATCGAATGAGTATGATGCAAGCGGAGGTTGTTTGGCTTCTCGATACAACGAGAAAATCTCTCTTGGATCAAGTGGTAGCACTTCTTGCTTTTCTGTCGAGAAGTACAGGAATCCACAACGTCCCTCGAATCCTGTCAAATCCTTCAAGGCAAGTTGCACTGTCGTAGAAGACACATCTACAGTACCACCATATTCCCAATCCCACGTGCCCTCATGGGTTCCGAAGATCGGCGAAAGAACCTCGCCATTGACAGAGAGCTGAAACACTCCAGGACTGTAGCCCTTCTTCCAAGGAAAAGTCCAATTGGAAGTATACACAGAAAGATGATACGTCCCCGGTTCTGGAAACTCGACTGTTGTCAGAGCATCCGAGACCGGCTTTCCCAAGCCATGGGCCAACAGATACGGCCCTCCCATGATCGAAACGAACTGAGTATCGAGCACCCAACCACCAAGACAGTTGAAACTTCCTGCAGGAACAAGGACGTGTGCCATTGCATTACCCCTTTACGGCACCGGCGGTCAGGCCGGCAATGAAATACCGCTGTAAAAAGACGAATATTGCCGCAACCGGGATTGAGGCTATTACCGAAGCCGCCATCATACCGATCCAGTCGTTCCCTCCCTCACCGGTGAAAGTGAACACCATGCCGCTTGCGAGTGTCCTGTTTGCAGTTGAAGAGATGAGGGTCAACGCGTAGAGCAAATCGTTCCAAGCCCAAACAAAGCTATAGATTGCAATGGTCATCATACCCGGAACTGCCAAAGGAATGATGATCTGAAACATGGTTCTCCATTCAGAACTACCATCCACCCGGGCGGCCTCCATGAGCGACTGGGGAACTTGGTCGAAGTACGCCTTCAACGTCCAGGTTCCTACCGGAAGCGTGAATGCGATGTATGCAAGGATAATGGAAGGGAGGGTGTCAAGCATGCCAACCTTCTGCATCATGGGATAGAGGGAAAGCAGCAGCAGCCCTTGGGGAAATGCTTGGCTTACCATGATCAGAGCCATGACGGTCTTGCGACCCTTGAAACGGAACTTGGAAAAACTGTAGCCGGCTAATACCGAGACTACAGTGGAGCATACTGAGGAAGCTACCGCAACGACAATACCGTTGCGTAGGTACGTAAGAAAGGTCCTGTCCGACAACACTCTCTTGAGATTGGAGAAATCGAAGTACTTGAAAAAACTGAAGCTGAACATCTCAGTAGCAGGTTTCAAGGACGTCGAGATCATCCACAGCTGGGGAAAGAAGGCAAAAAAACCGATGACCAGGAGGAACGACCAGAAGAAAATCCTGAAGCCTAGTGTTTTCTGAAACATCTCAGTCCTCCTTAATCCGTTTGAGATAGAAAATGCTGAACAAGCTGAGCATCATAGCCCAAATCACACCGAGGGACGCCGCCCTGCCCACGCTGTACTCCTTGAATGCCTTCTTATACACTTCGGTTGCAAACGTTGAGGTTGCCCGCTCGGGTCCGCCTCCTGTCATGACATTGATTAAATCGAAGTGCTGAAGGTTTCCGATGGTTCCCAAAAGCAGGATAAGTATCAGCACCGGTTTTATTGCAGGTATAATGACATGCCTGAACATTTGCAGGTTATTCACCCCGTCGATTCTGGCAGCCTCACATTGGTCGTTGGACACCCCCTGAAGCCCTCCCATGATGAAGGCCATGTACCAAGGAAACATCTGCCACGTACGGGCGGTAACGACTGCAAGCATCGAGGTTTGCTTGCCGCCGAACCAGATGACATTCTTATCAATGAGGCCCAGCTTTCCCAGCAAGGCATTGAGAATCCCATAATCACCGTTGAATATCCAGCTCCATAAGAATCCGATGGCAATGCCTGGAATAATCCAGTTCACCAACGTAAGGCCCCGTACAAATTCAGAACCTTTGAACTTTTGGTTCATCAGCAAAGCCCAGATAAGCCCGATTGCAAAAGGCATGAGCGTGGCAAGAAATACAAATTTAACCGTCGTCCAGATGAGAAACAGCGTATTGGGATCGGAAAAGAGCTTTCGATAATTATCAAAGCCGATGAATGCCGATTTTGCGTACAGCAGATTCCTATTCGTGAAGCTGATGAAAATCGAGTTGATGAAGGGATAAAAGATCATGAGGGCAAAGATAGCCATTGCAGGAAGTAGAAGAAGCCATCCCATCAGCGTCTGATTTCTTGTTGAACGATTCATAGTCAATCCTTACTCAGATATAATCCCCGCCCTCCTGGGGAAGGCGAGGATACAAAAGTTTACAGGGTATCGATTCGGCTGGCCATAGCGGAGCCGGCCTGGCTCGGGGTTTTCGAGCCGGAGAGCATAGCTTGCAACTCTTCCAGAATCACTTGGTTTGCTGCAGCGTACAAGGGGCCTGCAGTCTCGGCCAATCTGCCGCCATCCAGAACTGGTGTCCAAGCATTGGACCAGTAATCAGAAACAACCGCCTGATTGGAAAGCACACTCTTCTTTGAAGGAAGCATGCCGTTCTCCTTGAAGTACCGAAGCGCAACCTCCTCGCTGATCAAGTGCTCGATGAAAGCCTTTGCCTGCGCCTTCTTCGGGCTGCGGTCTATGATTACCAACAGATGGCCCCATCCACTTGCCTGAGGCTTGTCGCCCTGCTTGAGCACGGGACGAACCTGAGGGAATGCATACGTGGAGATATCACCGAATGCTGGGTTGGTAATAGCGCCTTTACTCATCAGGGCATCATCGTAGAATGCTACACGTCCTTCCTTGAAAAGGGTTCGGGCATCGCCGCGGGCCATTGCCTGCTGGATATAACCCTTTTGCATCAAGCTGTTGAACCAGGTGAGCGCTTGTACGGCTTTTTCACTGTCCAACACACACTTTCCCTGCTCATCATACACGCTTGCACCGAAGGTCCAGAGCCACACCATCAGATCAGGAGCGGCAGTTCCCGACTCCTTGGTCATTGCTGCATACGCGACGATGTCGTTGGAAAGATTGGAATCCTTGTTGGCAGGGTGATTGTTCTTGACCATTTCACAAGCACGTTCGAAATCAGCAATGGTTACGATGGGGAAATCCACACCTGCTTCCTTGAGGATTTTCGGATTGCTGATCAAAGCCATCGGAGCGACAGTCCAGGGAACACCATATTGGGTACCCTTGAAGTTTCCAACTGCTATGGAGCCTTCTGAGAAGTTGCTGGTAAAGAACTCCTTGCCGAATACCTCGGTAAGGTCGGCAAGTACTCCGGCTTCAGCAAGTGCGGGAAGCATCCTGATATCAATTTGGGCGATATCATACTGCTCCTTTCCCTGTGCCCTGATAGCCAGCTGTGACTCGGTCTCACCCCAAGGCCAGTTGATCTGCACCACCTGGTCCTCTGCTCCCACCTTCTGGTTGAAGGTGTCGATCATCCAGGTAAAAATCTCCACTGATGCCTTTTCCGATCCAGACCAGTTGGAAAATGTCATGCCTTGTTGTATTGCGGTTTTCTCTGCACCACCTGCTGCAAAGAGAGATGAGGCAACAAGTGCCATCACTACAAAAACAACGATACTCTTTTTCATTGTCGTACTCCTTTTTCAATGAATTCGTATTGCATAGACCCCGGTATGTTCTGAACCGTGGGTCTTCAGAAACCTAATCAACAACGAAGCAGTTTCACAACGCTCGAAACAAACCATCACATGACGTTGGTAATTATCCCGAATTCGACGTACAAGCACATCCTCATCTCCTATGCGGGCGTACACATCAAAGTCACAAACCAAATTGGGACTGACACCATTGCGCAGCTGGATGTTATGGTGGGGATCCACATCAGCAACACGGCTGCTTACCATCTCCTCACTCAAGCCGCAATCAAAGAAGAGAGAGACTGCCGTAATTGACCGCTGCTTTTCAAGGTTGAGGCGTATGGTCGGCTGCTCTTCCTTTCCAGAAAGCCAAATATGCGCCCGGTTATACGGGCGGGTATACCCATTTATCAGATTCTCAGGTCCATAGGAGGTGAATGAACGTATGCTGAGTAGAGGATGGTGATAGGTGGCAGAATCCCTCAGCCCGCACAGCACGCCGACCAAGTCTTTGTTCACGAGAGGAATGGAGACTCCATGAGATGCATGCAGAACAAGTAAAAGATATGTTGCTTCTTTGCCGCTGAAGGGAGCAAGGTCAACAGAGGTTCTGCCTTGTTTCAGCTCGAGCATGCCATATAGCCACTCTCCTTGCTTGCTGTTCCTGCTGGGCAGTGCTGCATATCGATATGAAACATGCAATGAGACGTCTTTTTTGGCATCTATGAACAGTGAAGAGACGACTGCCAAATCGGTAGGAATAGCGAGAAAGCAATCTCGATTGCAGGACAGTGATCCACACTCTTTTCCAGGCAGACTCTCGATGACACTGCTGACTTCTACATGTATATCCTCAGATATTGTCTCCTGATAATATCCAGGCAGCAACATGTCACCCTCGACAAGCAAGGCTTGTATTCTTGCGTAGACGGACTTGTCAAGCAAATCACGTGTCTTCAACTGATCGGAGGCCAATACACTTGCAGCAGTGCCTGCAGCTTGTCCTGAAAGAGCACACGTATCCATGATTCGGGTGCTGGCGAACGCTGCATGGCTGGCGCCAAGTATCCTTCCGCATAGCATGAGATTATCACATTGCAAGGAAAATAGACTACGCAGCGGAATGCCGTAAAGGTCAACCGGTATCTGGGTGCAAAAGTCCGCTTTGCTGTAAATTCCTTCAGAAGGGTGGAAATCGAGATACCAACCACCATAAAAGGCAACGTCATCAAATACACTATTGTGCAGAATATCGGTCTCAGTCAGAACATACTCGGTAACAAAGCGCCTCGATTCTCGTTTACCCGGTAGACTTCCCATCCAGTTGAGTTCCAAGGTATCGGCATCAAACTTGCCCGAATTCTTAATATAGTTGTAGATACCCAGCGTCAAACGCTTGAGTTCAAGGGTGATGGATGCAATTTCGTTGATTGTATCCTTTTGTCCTCCAAACTCAACCCACCAGAAGTCGCACCCATTGGACTTCTCGGTAACGATGCGGCCTCCGTTGTTCAACAACCTCTCGATATACTCAATAGGATAGGCATAGGATGGGGGGACAAAAGAAACTGTCCTGTCCCGTTTGATGAAGGTCATGAGGATGGTGCAACCCTGGGTTGTGGAGTCGAATTTTTCGGGGGCATGTACCTCACCATACGTCTCACCAGGTTCCTTTCCTATCACATAAGGGAGCCCGGCCGAAGCGGCGACAAACCCGTCACCGGTTGCATCCACATATACTGAAGAAAGAAACAGAAAGCACCTCTCAGAATTCAATTCCAGGGCACTCAAAGCGTGAATATGCCCGTCTTGGTGAGCAACATCTACAACCAAGGTATTGAGAAAAAGCGTAATATTGTGTTCTTGATAGACTGCATCCAGCAGGATCTCATCCCAAAGGATGGGATTCCCTTCAGGGTTCTTGTACTGGTTGGCCAGCTTCAATTCCCCCAGAATTCCCATCTCTTCACTGAAAAGATTTCCACCACCGGTTGAACCACGAGTCCATACACGGATTTCACTCGAGCTGTTTCCACCCAATACGGGTCGGTTCTGGATGAGAGAGACGGTCCGACCTTGGCGGGAGGCAGCAATTGCTGCACACACGCCCGCCAAACCTCCGCCGGCTATAGTTATATCTGATTGGATTGATTGAAACTTTCCTATTTGTGTCATATCAGAACGCTATCACGCCGGCAGGACCGGCACAATGGAATATTTTGCAGACTATTTTCAATATCCTGCTCTATTCATACGAACTTGGCTCAACAAAATTATGCAAGTGCGTATGCAGAATTTGCTGAAAAGACTCACACATTGTTGTTTGACAGCCAGCCGTTGTCATGGTAGGGTGTAATAAAGAGAGGGCTAGAATCCCGTGCAATGTATCCAATCTTTGCAAAAATATTTGTTTGAACTATCAAATACATATGATGCTACAATTTGTATTAAGGATTTTACAGGTTTCATGCGACAGGACAAGGCCATTTTCCAAGCCCTCAGCCCATTTGAGAACCATACATCCGCCTATTGCAACTATGTAAAGAGCAACAAGAAATGCTATCGTGAATGCTTGGATATGATTCCAAAAATCCTGCGCAAGTGCACGGAAACCAGAAGCACATTTTCAGGATTCTGTCATGCCGGAAGTTTTGAATATGTCATTCCCATCATGGAAGGGGAGAATATTCTCGGTGCGATTACCTTTGGAGGATATGCATCAAACACCCCTCCCAAAAACAAGAATTGCCACGCGCTGGCCGAGCGCCATCCAGAGCTGGATGAGGCTCTACTTGCGCAATTGTACCAGAAAGAACCCAAAATGCCTGATGAACAGGAAATGACTATTGTCCTGCGTTCACTTGAATTCGTCGCAGCGTATCTGGGCTCGTTGGGCAACTGCTATTGTGCAACCGAAAATACTGCAAAATTACTTGCCCAACCAAAACAGAAACAGGAAGAGATTCTTGTGCAACATGCACTGACCTATATCAAAATGCATGTGACGGAGAAAATCAGCATCGAGGATATCGCCCACTACTGCAACTACAGCAGCTCCTATGTTTCCAGAAACTTCAACAAAGTGGTGGGGATGAATATCAATACGTACATTAACAAGCTGAAGGTTGAGGTTTCCAAAACCTATCTCATTACTTCCAACAAGACCATTGCGGAAATTGCTGAAATAGTGGGATTCGAGGACCTTTCCTACTACAGCAGGGTGTTTTCCTCGTTCTTGGGTATTCCCCCTGCTGAATTTCGAAGAAGATTTTCCTAAAGGATAGTGCATGCCAAGCTATAAAATCATAACGACCTATCTTGAACATGTTAAAGCAACGTATTCTCTTGATGTGACCATCAAGGATTACTCGGGCTTCATCTACACGAGTGAGGACCTTGAACGGGTCATCCGCCCCTATCTCGCCCACTGCAGCCCTTATTGCATGTGCATCAAGGAAACTGAGAGGGGATATCAACGCTGCCTGGCTCAAAACAAGCCTCTCTATCAAAAGTGCAAACAACGCAAGCCTTTCTTCGGTTATTGCCCTGCCGGTCTGTGCGAATTGGTTGTCCCCATCGCTTCGAAAACCAAGGTATACGGGTCTATCAACGTCTCGCATTTTGCACTTGAGGAGGGAAAAGGAGATTTCCTGCGGGAGAGACTGCTTAAGAGGGAGCCCGAATCCAGGAAAATTGCTGCTCGTTTATTATATCAGCAGTTTGTTCGTCCTGTATCGATGGACATCAACGAACTCCAATACTCGCTTGCGTTGCTCGCCGAATTTATTGTAGAAATCGTGCGAAATGCAAATGAAGCACAACAGCAAAAGAATCCCGAGCTTTCCGATGAGAGCAGAATTCGGGCATACATAGCAGAACATACTGATGACAAAATCCTAGCCCAGCAGGTAATGAGTGCATGCAATATTTCCAGACTGTCCCTCAAATCGTGCATCGAGAATGCAAATGTGAAAAACTTCAGGGAGTACGTGAATGGCATCAGGCTTGAGCAGAGCGAAAAGCTCCTGTTGGAAACCGACAAAACCCCCAAGGAAATTGCTGTCTCCTTAGGATTCAAGGACTATCAGCATTTTTGCAGGCTGTTCCTGGAGAAGGTGAAAATCACCCCTTCAGACTACCAGAAATATTACAAGCACGAGAATCGTCCGGGGCAAAATTGATCAAGAAACACGTTTGACCAGATATAATCCTAAACCCATTCTTGAGTTAGTATTTCCTCTACAAGCAGTCCTATATTTGTGCCCAGGTTTTTCTTCAATTCATCTATTGTTAGACTATACTTTCTTGCATTGTTAATCGCCGTCCACACATGGGGCAGGAAATCTCTTGCAAAATGTATTCTGGCTTTATTGTAGCTCCCATGAAGAAAATCGTCCTTGAGCACGATTTCGGCCTTGGTTCGTTCGCTTGTCTTTTCATTATCCAGAAGTGCTTGCTTATCGTACGCTGCAAGGTCTGAATAATGAAACAGAAACCAAATCTCGATGCAAGGATTAGAAACAATAAATCTATACTGGTACATCTGACAGAGCTCTACGGCCTTATCGAACTGATGGGACACAAAACTCTTCGCATCCCGATCGACTACTATGCAAACCGTATCCAAATCAGGGTAAAAAGTCTCACAATTGCTGATTACTTCATGAGTTTCTTTGATAATGGTCAATGGATGACTATTTGTTCCCTGGGTATGCCTGATTGGGATGACCTCAATCAATGAGCTGATGCCTAGGTCATTTCTCGCTTCAAGCAACCCCTTGAAATATTGATACTCGGTCTTCTTGCCTTCACATGCAATATAGTACTTGTTCTTTGGCTCAGCATTGGACAATGCCTCATCAAAACGTCTGCCATAGGGTTGTTCAATCCTCAAGGTAATTCCTCCTGCTCATCCTCGTCTTCATCCACAAAATCCTGTGGGAAGAAGAATGAGTCGAACAGAGGCACACCTCCGTACCGACCGTCCAAGTAGGCTTTCTGGATTTTCTTGTCAAAGCGTTCCTTGAACCGGTCAAAAGGTATAAGCAGACTCGCGCCCAACGCATTCTTCTCAACGAACCAGATTTCGTCCTGCCTGAGGATGGAAAGGTCCATAAGATGACTCTCATGCGTCGTGACAACAAGCTGAATCTGTTTTTTCTTTGCCAATGCAAGAAAGTTCTTGATGAAGTGGACTGTCATTTGGGGATGGAGACTTCGATCAATCTCATCGATAACAAACACAGCCGGTTCCTTCGTGCACAAGAGTACAGTCAGCATATCGAATAGTCGTTGCGTTCCATCTGATTCTTCATCCATCGAGAAAGTGACATCCTTCAGTTTGTTATGCTCAAACGTTATTTCATTGAATTCCGGTTCTTTTTCATTCATACCCACAAGATAAAGCTTGCCGTTGCAGCTGATCCGCATTCCTGATGCAGGATTGACAGATTTATTCTGGTTGACTAGTTCGACAAGTGCCTTATCAATCTTCTTCTTGAAGTCGGAAGGAACTTCTTCCAAGGCTTTTTCCTTCGATACCTTTTTTGCTTCTACGTGGCTGATGCCTGTAGCGAAGGTTCTGATTGCTGCCAGAATTTCATCAGTCGACGTCGTTGAGAAGCAGGAGTAGCCCGAAACCAGCGAGTCGGGAAACGATATATCAAGGACTTCAAACCAATGGTAGACTTGTTTCAATATGGCCAGCCTCTCATTTTCTGCATAGATGGCTTCTTTATTGGTGACGATATCTTGTAAGAAGAGTTTGTTTGCTACATGTTTCAAATCATTGATATAGATCTCAAAATGCGCAGCATCCTCCTTCCTGGAAAGAAGCGTTGTATCATAGGTGTACCGTCCTGTAGTACTGTTTCTTGTAAACAGTTCCTCATTCTTGCTTGGACCCAGGAGAATCAACCACTCTTCAGTAATTTCCCTCTCAGAAATAATCATCTCGAAGCCGTAACTGTACAACCTGCCGCTGATGCAGATTTCAAATTCAAAATATGAGGGAAGGCTCTTGGCTTTTGGATCAAGCTTGTAAAAAGAAGTATCAGGACTTTCGGCAGTTCCATGTGTGATGATGTTCCGAGCAAATGCCATAGCCTTAATAAGGTTTGATTTCCCTGCGGCATTCGCTCCATAAATTGAACTGAATTTCAGCAACTTCACATCATCAGCTTCAAAAAGTCTTTGCTTGTGTTTTTGTATGGAACTGGCCAACATGGAAAAACTTTGTGGTTTATTGAATGAAAGGAAATTCCCTACGGTAAATCTTGACAACATATGCTATGTCTCCTATCAAGAGAATATCATAGATACGTTTATACAACAATATAAATGTGATAATTTCACATTCTTTATTCGATTAATTCTCTCCTTTTCAGAACATCACATCCAAAAAGGACAAATAGAAGAATGAGAATCAGCAGATATACACTGCTGTTGGAGTCAGTCTAAAAGACTATTCCTTGAGAAGGGGAATCACACCTTCATACTACCAAAGGCATTACAAACAAGAGAAGCATCAAGACCGGAGTTGCAAACCAAACCCTTGTGAAAAGTATGATGATACACAACGCCTGCAACCATAGGGTCTCCTATGGCTGCAGACTTTGATCGGGCTTTCATCATTTGAAGAAAGTCTTTCTCAACCACCTCTGTGTAGAAACAGCATCTCCTGCACTGACAAGTGCACGAATCTCTTCCATTACACCATCGGTGAGTTTATCCTCAATCATTCTTAGAAACTCCACACTCTCCCGAAGTGCTCCCTGACCATCCTCGCGATATGGGTACTGATCCATGGAGAGCCAGCCGCCATAATTGGTTTCCTTCAACCAGAACATCGTCTCTACGTAGACAGGGAAATGGACCGAACCAACAATCATGTCGTCGTCCCAAGCTCCATAATTGTCATTGAAGTGCATATGGAACAGCTTGCGCCCATACTCCTGCAGAATGACGATGGATTCAGCCACATTCTCACCAGCCACAAACGCATGACCGGTATCGATACAGACACCGACATTAGCCAATCCTGTCTCCTTTGCAAGCAGCAAAGTATCGGATGCACGTGCCATGAAGCAGTAGTTTCTTGGTTCCTTGGGCTTGTACTCAAGTGCGAACTTGATATCCGGCGATGCTTTTGCAACT
>ERZ1645192.2767-NODE-2767-length-14444-cov-24.274585_pt1 | contig 14444 bp, 9 predicted proteins | sample MGYA00575354_ERZ1645192 | MGnify/ENA primary metagenome ERZ1645192 (study PRJEB40844, sample SAMN11349763) | freshwater sediment metagenome | isolation source: river sediment | host: Sediment | place: India: Faizupur Khadar , New Delhi | collected 2017-02-21 ... | reverse complement strand
GTGTTGGTGAAAAACAGGCAATGCGGCGGAACGATTCCTTCGAGTTCTTCGTAAACCTTTTTCTTGACCGCCATGACTTCAATCACAACCTCGACGACCACATCCGCGCCGGTGGCCGCCTCTTTCATATCCAGGGTGGGTTTGATGCGTCCCAGGATCGCGTCCACCTGTTCCTTCGTGATTTTGCCTTTTTCCGCGTCACGGCTGAGATTTTTCTTAATCGAGTTCATCCCGTTGTCGATAAAGCGCTGCTCGATATCACGCATGGTGACTTCGAAACCCGCCTGCGCGCAAACCTGCGCGATTCCGCTGCCCATCAAACCGGCGCCCAGTACACAAACTTTTTTGATTTCCATCTTACATCCCCTTTATTCATTATTTTATTAGGATAAAACGTGTTTACCCTCTTTCTGCCATTCTCACACCGTGGGAAGAACTAGCAAACTATTTGAGCCAAAGTCAAGCGAAAACGCCCACCGGACAAAATTGCAGAATTTTTATTGAACAAGCGTCGGGGATATGACAAAATCGCACCATGTTAATCTTAATTGACGGCTACAATTTAATCCGGCAGTCCGTTGAACTGAAGCGGCATGAGCGCAAAAGCCTCGAAGCCGGACGCAATGCTCTGTTGACCAGACTCAACGACTACGGAAAAATAAAAACTCATCAGATGATCGTGGTTTTCGACGGTGTCCAGAAAGGCCGGTCGGAGGAAGGCCGGGACCGGTCCGGAAGAATCGACATCATTTATTCCCGGCATGGTGAGAGAGCGGACGACGTCATCAAACGCCTGGCCGCTCACAGCGGCGAAGAAATCATCGTCGTGTCTTCCGATCGAGAAATATCATCCTACGTCACCCGACTGGGCAGGACATCCCTTTCATCGCCGGAATTTGAAGCGATTATCGATAAAACCCTTGCCGCGGATTTCAGCTCTTTTCAGGAGATCGAAGAAGATGACGATGAACCCGCGAAGCCATTGGTCAAGAAGGGGCCGTCAAAAAAACTGCCGCGCGCCCGGAGAAAAGCCCGAAGCAAAATAAATAAGCTGTAGATAAATCCACGAATGAAAACCCGCAAAACACAAAAAAAATCTTGAAAATCAACAATGTTTCTGGTAAAGACTAAGCATCAATTTAAAAAAATCATCCATCTCTATAATTAAAAAAGGAGAATAAAATGATAAAATCAACCAAAGCAACTTATTTACGGACATCATTATTGCTGCTTTCTTTTGCTTTACTTTTATTTATTACAGCCTGCGGCGGCAGTATGGACGACTCTGACGCAGAATCTGCAAAAGGCGGCACTATTTCTCTTGCGGCCACTTCCAGTTCCGTATCAGCAGGACAGTCCAGTATTATTACAGTAACCGTTTTGGACGGAGCGGGCGGTTTCGCGAAAAATGAATCTGTAACTTTTACAATAATCGATAATAAAAGCGGCGCAACGATTACCCCATTAAACAACGGAAAAACCGACGCCAAAGGTCAGGCCATTGCAACATACAAGGCCGGATCAAACAATCCCGGTTCGGAAGTCCAGGACAGTATACAGGCGAGCATTAGCGGAGCGACAAATGTCATTATTATTACCAGGACATCGGCTTCTTCCACCGCATACCAACTGAGTTTAACAGCAGATTCGACGACCATCACGCCGGGAACGACAACCATTGTCAGGGCAACCGTCACCGATGGCGGAGGGAATGCGGTTTACGGACAGGCCGTAACCTTTTCATTCCTCAGCAACAAAAGTGCCGCAACTCTGACCACGTTGAGTCTGGGCGCCACCGATACCAGTGGACAGGCGCTGGCTATTTATACAGCCGGTACCGCTACACCAACACAAAGCGTCCAGGATACCATTCAGGCCAGTATTGCCGGAGCCACCGGCGTGGTCATCATCACCCGCTCAGCCGGCGGGACATCAGCTTCAGGGCTGCTCATGACCTTAAACGCTGACGCACCTTCCCTTACGGCCGGTCAAAGCACCATCGTCAGAGCAAAAGTCACTGACGGATCGGGCACGGCAGTTCAGGGTCAGGCTGTATCCTTCACCTTTATCAGCAATCAGAGCGGCGGAACGATTAACGCGCTCAATAGCGGGATTACCGACGCCAGCGGTCAGGCCATCGCCACTTATACGGCCGGCGCCAGTTCCCCAACCGCCAGCGTTCAGGACACCATCCAGGCCTCTTTAACCGGAACGGTAGCCGCGATTATCATTTCACGGACAGCCGGTGGCGGCACGTCAGCAGGACTGATTCTGACACTGACGGCGGCTTCAACCACCGTTGAAGGGGGAGAATCGACCATCCTGACCGCGAAAGTCACCAACGGTTCCGGCAGCCCTGTTCAGGGTGAAGCCGTCAATTTCGGATTTGCTCCGGGCGGCAACCAGAGCGGCGCGGCCATCAATGTGCTGAGCGGAACCACCGATGCCGCGGGTGAAGCTACCGCGCTTTACGCGGCGGGCACACTCACCGGCGCAACGGTTCAGGATATCGTTCAGGCCAGCATCACCGGCTCGACCAAAGCCCTGATCATCACCAAGACCGGTACGGCTTCCGGCGTGACCGCCTCGTCTCTTGATCTCACCGCTTCACCCGTATCGATCAAGACGGACGGCTCGTCCAGTTCGACCATTACCGTCACCGCGCTGAACGCTCTGAATGCTTCACTTTCCGGTGTGGTTGTTACAGTGGGCACCGATACCGGTGTTTTGAGCGCGGCAACCGTCACGACTCCGGGAACGGTCACTCTGACCTGCGGCAGCAACAAGGCCAACCGGACGGCAACGATTACAGCAACCGCCGGATCGGCCACGGCTCAGATACCCGTACAAATTGTCGGATCAACCGTGACGCTGGCGACAGGCGCATCTTCAATCTCGACAACTGGATCTACGACAGTGACTGTTACCGTAAAAGACGCCGGCAGCAATGTTGTCCCGGGCGCGGCTGTTTCCCTTTCATCCTCCGGCACAGGCACGGTGACATTCGGTTCGGCAACCGGAACAACGAATGCCAGCGGTATTTTTTCCACAACAGTCGCGGGCAATACCAACGGAACGGTAAACATTACCGCAACGGCGCTTGGAGCAACCGCATCAACAACGCTGACAGTCACCGATGCCACCACAGTCTTTTCGATTGATCAGCAAAGACTCTGCACCGGCGCTTATCCAGGTTCATGCCCTGCTCCTACTGTTCCTCCAAACAATCCGAACCCCTCGTCAATGCAGATAGGCAACTATTTGGAAATACAAGTTAATCCTGCCGGAGCCACCGACGTGGTCTTTGCTACTACTATGGGTACATTTACAGATCCGTCCGACACAACTAATACTGGTAGTTCAATCACAGTACATGTTGGTGATTATGTTGCAGGTAAAGCAATCGCTTATCTGACCGCCAAAGAGGGAATCAAAAATGTTGCCGGAATCGCAAATATTAATGTCTACAATGCAGCAGACGTAACCACAAATGATACGCTCACCGTGGCTATGACATCAGCCACCGCCGCGAGCATTGAACTTCAGGCTTCTCCCGTCGTCGTGCCCAAGAGTGTAGGGACGACAACCGGCTCCTCGACGCTGGTTGCCATGGTGCGGGATTCAGGCGGTTTCCCCGTCGGAAATGCAGCGGTCCAATTCTCGATTGTCAATCCCACCGGCGGCGGTGAAACAATATCGCCGGTTGTGGCGATGAGCGCGGCGACAACCACGGGCGGCCTTAATTTGGGCGAAGCTCGTGCTTCTTTCACCTCCGGCACCCTGTCTTCCGCGGCGGGCGGCATTCAGGTCCGCGCTTCCATTGTCGGTAGCCCTGCAATCAATGATAACGCGACTATCGTCATCGGCGGCGTGGCCGGATCGATAGCGTTCGGTCAGGCCACGGTACTCGGCGTCGATGGCACCAATGCCAATTATACACTGGCTATGTCCGTTATGGTCGCCGATTCCAACGGCAACCCGGCGCCGGCGGGAACCATCGTCAACCTGAGCCTCTGGCCGATTGCCTGGAGCACGGGCAGCGGCTGCATGTATGATATGGATGGTTTAAGGTATAATTCTCTCACCCAGGTTTTCGATATTCCCTGCGCTACCTGCGGAACCTTCTGGAATGAAGACGCCAATGAAAACCTGATCCTTGATACCGGCGAGGATGGTTTTAGAGCCTATTATGCTGATCTTTCGAGAACAGATTTGGGGACAGGAAACGCTGACACCTATATCACACCCGTAAATTCCCGGGCAGGTACCGTACCGGCAACAGTCTCCACCGACGCCAGTGGTGTGGCCGGTTTCACACTGACCTACCCTAAAAACAGCGCCATCTGGACCATTGTCCGGGTACGGGCCAGTACGATTGTCCAGGGTACGGAAACGGTCGGCCAGGTAACTTTCCGTCTGAGCGCTCTGGCTTCAGATGTCACTCCGACATGCAGAATAGACGGATCACCTTACGACTTCTAGCAGCAACGTGATTTTTCCAAAGCCGGTCCCCGTTCGGGGGCCGGCTTTTTTCTTCCTCATTTCGCTTTTATGTTTCGTCCTTTCGGATGTAAGTCATCGGTACGTAATAGCCATATGCCGTCCAAAAAAACGCATAAAAATTATTGAAAACTTCCGTTTTTTCTGCTAAAAACTTTCCATCTTTTCAAAATCAGCACATTTCCTATTTTATAAGGAGAAAGCAATGGTCAAATCATCTTCGACAAAATTCATGCGGCTTTTGGGGCTGCTTATCTCTCTGCTGCTTCTTTTCTTTATCAACGCGTGCAGCAATGACGCCGAATCCGTGGAAAGCGGAACGGAAGCCGGCGCGGCCGCCTACGGCGTACATATTGATTCATTCACCGCATCGTCCTGTGAGGGAGATTCATGCGCGGCCTACGCGGGACAGAGCATTATTATGACGGCTTCCGTCACAGACAGCGCGGACATTCCCGTCAACAATGCCGATGTCACCTTTCACTTCACCACAAACGCGAGCGGCGCCAGCCTGAAGTCAATCGGCGGCACAACCGGACAAAGAATAAAGGTTACCACGGATAAGGCCGGTCAGGCGAAGATTGTTTATAAGGCGGGCGATAATTCAACCACCATGGAGCTGGAAGATGTCGTTTCAGCAACCTGTCATGACTCTAAGATGGCCGTCATCGTGGCCAGAGTGGCCGGCGGTTACCAGGGATTAATCATGTCGGTTACGGCTGATCAGGACTCGCTGAAAGCGGGTGAAAATACTATCATCCGGGCAAAAGTGACCAACGCGACGGGCGCCATTATCGGCGGACAGGCTGTCACGTTCACGATGCTGGAAAATAAGAGCGGCGCGATGCTGACCACTCTGGGCACGGGAATGACGGACGCCAACGGCGAGGCGACCGCGATTTATAAAGCCGGGTCGGCCAACCCGACTAAAAGCGTCCAGGATACGGTTCAGGCCGCCATCACCGGCGCCGCGGGAGCCGCTGTCATTACACGCGTGGCCAATACGGCCATCGTCGGATGCCGCATAACGCTGACAGCCGATAAAACGGCGCTTGACCAGGGCCAGAGCACGATTATCCGCGCGACAGCCCTGAACGGCGACGGAAAGCCGTACACCGGAAACATAAGATTTGAATTTCTGACAAACGTCAGCGGGAGCACCCTTTCCCCTTCAGACGTAAAGACAAACAGCAACGGCGTCGCCACAACCATCTACAAGGCGGGAACCGAGTCACAAAACCTGAATGTTGAGGATATTATCAAGGCTTCCGCAACGCAGTGCTGCACCGGCGATAGCTGCTGCGAAGAAACCCTCTGCTGCACCGAAGCCGGCTGCTGCATGGAAACGATTATTATCACCAGATCGTCACAGGAAGCTATTACACCGACGGGCTACCGGATCACACTGACAGCGGCGAAACAGTTGCTGGCAGACGGTGAAACCACTCTCATTACGGCTAAAGTCACGGATGGCGCGAATAATCCTGTAAAAGGTGCGGCTGTCGAGTTCGATCCTTACTCGACTCCCAGTGGTGGGTTGTTGTCCACTATCAGCGGAACCACCGACGCCAGTGGTGAGGCCATTGCCAGTTACACAGCCGGTCCCAATTTACCGACCCAGGATTTAGAGGACATTATTCAGGCCACGACAACCGGAGCAACGGGTGCGGTCATCCTGACCAGAACGGCCGCCGAACCAACCCCATCCGGATTGATTTTAAATCTGACAGCAGACCCCGGCTCTGTTTACCCGGGTAATATGAGTGAACTTACGGCTACGGTCACCTATACCGGCGGCACCTCGGTTGGAGCGAACGTGCCGGTAACCTTCACGATAGCAGGACAGAACAACAGTGGCGCAAACTTGATGAGCGGTTCCGGAACCGGTGAAACAGTGAACACAACAACAGATGGTACTGGCCAAGCGAGGGTCTCTTATATAGCGGGCAGCACCCCAAGCACTGACGGTGTTACGGCATATGTCACTACTGATTCCGGCGTAAGGAAGACGATATTCATAACAGTACCTACCTCTACCACTTATGTCATAACTCTGGAGCAAGATCCTCCCACTGATCAAGATAACCGTGCTGCATATAATGAATACCCATTAATTAGCATAACAGCAAAAGTGACATTGAATGGTCAACTTGTAACAGATGGCAGTGTGTCCGTAGACTTTAGAATACTGGGCTCTGGAAAAGGATCCTTTAATGAAACCGGAACCACATCGGTTGATAACGTTACATTAGATGGCGAAGGCAAGGCAGTGGTAACCTTTGCGCTTCCCGTCGCGCCTGATGTCGCACCTCCTGAAATAGGCGTAACTGAAGTTCAGGCGGAAATAGATGGAACAACTTATCGATCATCTACTTACATTTTCTGGGCCGTCTGGTACTAACGAGGAGAGAAAATGTAATTTAAAAGAATACTACCAGTGTTGTTAACTTATTAACCTTTTTGAAAACCATGCTTTGTGAAAAGCGTGCTCTTAAGTCAGGGCGCGCTTTTCTCGTTTTGCGGCAAGTCTCTATCCGGTAAAGAAACGATTTACTTTTTAGCTATTTGGTGTTAATTAATACACATATTTATTTAATTCTTTTCAAAATTTTATCTTTCAAAGGGGAAAAGAACATGAAGAAACTGAATATCTTAGCAGTGTCTGTTTTGTTGCTGACCGTATTCTCAACAGCTCAGGCGGAAGTCAGGGCCGGTGCTGTCTCCTATGGCCTGTCGGCGGGAGGCTATTTTTTTGAGAACAACCAGGATTATAAAAACACCGTCTCGCTGGGGGTGCGCGCCGGCTATAATTTTACCGAGCATTTTGGAACGGAACTTTTTGTCAACTGGATGCCCTCGGAATTTGAAGATGAACGGGACGGGGACACAAATAAAGTATATCTCGCCGGCATCGAAGGACTCTATCATTTCGTGCCCCGGCACCAGTTTGTGCCGTACCTGGCCCTGGGGATCGGCGCCATTCATTATACCTCTGACGACGACACGCTCAGGCCCAGCAAATTTGCCGTGGATTACGGCGCGGGATTTAAATATTTTGTAACGGAAAACCTGTCGCTGAGAACCGATGTGCGCCACATCCTGCCTCTGGGCAGCGATGATAAATACGGGGACAACCCGCACGAAGTTCACAACGATCTGATGCTCACCTTCGGCATCAGTTACGACTTTGAGGGGGTCAAGGAAGATCCTTACATTGTGGAAGAACCGGTTAAGGAGGAAGTGTTTGGCGACGCGGACAAAGACGGCATCACCGACAACATCGACAAGTGCGCCAATACGCCTTACGGTGCGGAAGTCGATCAATCCGGCTGCCCGCCCGATGCCGACCGGGATGGCGTTCCGGACATCGCGGACAGATGTCCCGGCACTCCGGCCAGCATCGCTGTTGATCAATCCGGCTGCCCGTTTGACTCGGATCATGACGGAGTTCTCGATTATCAGGACAATTGCCCGAATACGCCGGCCGGTTTACGGGTCGATGAAAAAGGCTGTCCTCCCGATGCCGATAAGGACGGGGTCACAGACAGTCTGGATAAATGTCCCGAAACGCCAGCCGGAAAAACAGTGAATAAAGAGGGTTGCGAAGAAATCGTCGATGCCCCTGTCTCCATTCTGCTGAAAGTGGAATTCGATTCCGGAAAGACGGCCATCAAGAAGCAGTATCATAAAGAAATCGAAACGGTCGCTGTTTTCATGAAACAGCATCCGGACGCAACCGCGACCATCGTCGGCCATACGGATAATATCGGCAACCGCAATGCGAACATCAAGCTTTCCAAAGCCCGTGCCGATAGTATCAAACAGTACCTGATTGATAAATTCGGAATTGAAAAATTCCGCATCAAAACCATCGGCCGCGGGCCGGACAGCCCGATTGCCAGCAACGCCACCCAGGAGGGACGGCAGAAAAATCGCAGAATCGTGGCTCTTTTTGAAACAAGCCCGATCAGATAATGTAGTCATGTTTTAACCCCTTGGAGAAGACCCCGCAACATTTTATGGCTGCGGGGTCTTTCATTTTTAATTTTATTTCCATGCTGTATTTTTTTCTCCCCTGTCGGTAACCTTTGCATGACAACAAAAAAAGAAAATGCGCCTCAGGAAAAAGACGCAGCCCCGCGCTGGCGATCGACGCTGGTGGTCATGTTCATTGCTCAGTTGCTTTCCATTATTGGTTTTGCGTTTGTCCTGCCCTTTATCCCCTTCTATATCCGTGAAATCGGCGTGACCGATGAAAAGCTGGTGCCGGTCTGGGCCGGGGTGATGATGGCGGCATCGAGTCTCACGATGACCATTTTCGCCCCCGTCTGGGGATGGCTTTCGGACCGTTACGGTCGAAAACTGATGGTGGAACGCGCCATGTTTGCCGGCGCGATCATTACCATTGCCATGGGCATGATCGGCAATGTCTATCAGCTCCTCATTCTGCGTTTGCTGGCCGGTGCTTTTACCGGAACGATTTCCGCCTCCCTGGCCCTTGTCTCCTCTGTTTTACCGGGAGCGAAACTCGGATTCGGGCTGGGTCTGATGCAGGTTGGCGTTTTTTTAGGAATGTCCGTGGGACCGTTGATCGGTGGCGTCATTGCCGACATCGTCGGTTACCGTCTGACTTTCGTTGCCGGCGGGGCCATGCTGCTCCTTGGAGGCCTCCTGGTTATGCTGGGGACGAAAGAAAAATTTATCCGTCCTTCCGCCGAGTCACTGAAACAAAACGGGAGTCTCAGGACGCTGTTTGCCCTTCCGGGCTTTGTTTCTCTGATGGTTGTCTTTCTCGTGTTTAATTTCGCGATTCATATCGCGATCCCGATCATACCGCTTTTTATTGAAAAAGTCGGAAATCTGAAGACGCAGGTTGCTTCCACAACCGGATTGCTGCTTGCCGTGACAGGAGCCACCGCCTCCATTTCAGCCGCCGCCATCGGCTATCTGAGCGACCGCATAGGACATAAAAAAGTCCTCATTTTTAACCTGTTCATCACCGGTATCCTGTGGATGGTCCATGCCCTGGCCCGCAACATAGACCAGTTGCTCGTCATCCGAATCATTTTCGGATTCGCGATCGGAGGAAATATTCCGACGATGAATGCCCTGCTCGGAAAGATCACGCCAAAGGAAAACTACGGAAAGGCTTATGGATGGATGGCGTCCATGACCTCTCTCGGCATGACGCTGGGGCCGTTAACGGGAGGCGTCATGGCTTCCTATATGGGGCTTCGCTGGCCCTTTGTTGCGGTCAGCATTCTTTTGACGCTGGTTGTGATTCCCATCATCATGGGATTGAAGACCCGTTAATGTCTCGGATGCGGATGATCCCGCGAATGTCTGAAGATATTCTGTATTTCCATAACAAGCCCCGGCCTTTAATGGATAAAGGTCGGGGCCGGATGGATTGCATCACAAATAATAATTAGAATTGAACCTTGGGGGCCTGCTTGGCTTCTTTGGGAGCGTCAAAAAACGCCGCGTCTTTAAAGCCGAACATCCCGGCAAGCAGGTTGGCCGGGAAGGATTTGATGGCCTGATTATAGGCTTTGACCGCTTCGTTGTATCTCATTCTCTCCACGGCAATTCTGTTTTCCGTACCGGCCAGTTCATCCTGCAGGTGCAGAAAATTCTGATTGGCCTTCAGATCGGGATACCTTTCCATCACCACCAGCAGCCGGCTTAAAGCTCCGGCCAGTTCGTTGTTGGCCGCGATTTTGTCCGGAACCGTTGTCGCACCGCCAACCTTCGATCGGGCGTTGGTAACTTCCGTCAGAACTTCTTTTTCGTGTGCGGCATATCCTTTGACGGTTTCCACCAGATTCGGAATCAGGTCAAAACGCCGCTGCAGCTGATTTTCCACCTGCGCCCACGAGCTTTTGACAGCCTGATCGAGCTGCACAAACCTGTTGTAGTTGCCCGCGAAGAAAGAATAAGCGCTGACAACCAGCAGTCCGATGATGACCAGAACGATGATGATTGTTTTCTTTTTAGAATCCATTTTTGACCTCCTCTGTCATGTTGGTTTGATCATTACAAAGCATCAACGATATTGCAAATATTTTCTGCTTCGCGCAGATATCTTTTGAAAACACCCGCGATTTCATTGCCGGAGAGTTTATCCACGCCTTCTTTGATCTCCACGCAGGTTAAAAATACATCCGCTTCCAACGGGATATGTCTGGCCAGTTCTTTGATGGTGTCGCGTCTTTTATGCGGCACCGCGGCCTGCTTCAAATAGATCAGGGCGTTAAAAATGGAAACAAAAGCCATTAAAGACCGGTGGATGAGCGCCCTGATTTGACGCGCGCTTCCTTCTGTTTCCAGATAGCCCTGCCGCAGCAGAATCAGCTTGCCTTTGAGTTCCCTTTCGATTTGCAGACGCAGATCCGCCGGTTTGAATTGCAGGGGCGCCAGCACGTCTTCGCCGTGAATCAAAATATGGTTGGTCTGCAGATTCAGAAATTCTATCGGATAGCAATCCAGAGATTTCCCGATAAAGTCTTTGGTCATCACCCAGGGAACTGCCACGCGGCGCTTTCTCCAGCTCTTAACGACATGCATCATATCGTCGAGCCGGTCAACGGCCTGCGGCGTCAGGACAACCAGCAGGTTGATGTCCGATTTCCCCTTGACATAATAGCCGCCGGCGGCGCTTCCGTAAATGATCAGCGAGACCAAATCCTTGCCGAATACTTTTTTATAGTCCTCGGTCAGGTCAACAAAAACATCCTGTGGTTGATCCGGTATTTTTGCCATTTTATTCACCTTTAAATATTCGTTTAAAAACTTCGTCCGGCGCCGCCCCCGCCGCTGCCGCCGCCGCCAAATCCGCCGAAACCGCCGCCAAATCCGCCGCCACCACCGCGCCCTCCGCTCAGAAACATCATCAGAATGATGGGAAGCATCTCCCTGCCCGTTCTGGTGCCTAAAAGAATCGCCGCGGCGATAAAGAAGAAAATAATTTCAAAAATGCCAATGCTTCTTTTGACGGAGCGGACATTGGTCTGGTAGGGCAGCGGCGATCCGCTGAGCTGAACATTGGCATCCCGGGCAATGTAAGCGGCGCAGGCATACATCGCGTTGTAGAGGCCTTTTCCGTATTGGCCCTCTTTCAGAAACGAAACAGCATACTTGTCCAGTATCTCGCCGACCCGTCCATCCGGAAGAATTCCTTCCACGCCGTAGCCGGTTTCGATGCGGATTTTTCTTTCCTTTACCGTCAGGAAGATGAGAACGCCCTTGTCCTCTCCCTTTTTGCCGATCCCCCAGGCCTGATAGAGCCCGTTGGCGTACATATTATAATCTTCATTTTCGCCGATGGAGGGCACCGTCGCCACGACAATGGCCGTACCGGTTTTCTGCAAGACTTCCTGCGCCAGCGCCTCCATTTTGGAAGCGTTTTCCGGATCAATAATACCGGCAAAGTCATTAACTGCGGTGCCACGATGCGCGGGATACTTGTCCTCGGCATAAGCCGCGCAAGCGATCAGCATCCCAAACAGCATGATCACCAGCGTAAGCACGGATTTGAATTGGCGGCAGAAATCTTTATTTTTCACAAAAGACCATAAACATTTTTTGTTTTTTCACAATCGACTGGAGTTCACAAAACGTCTCAACTGCCGTGAACTATTGCGTAAAGTTCACAGACTGTCAAGCGCAAAGGATGACCGGAAAATCAAACTTGCCTAAGGAAAAATTAAATATTAAGAAGAAGGACATTATATTCGCCTGAGTTAAACGATGTCTCCAAAAATTATACTCATTCATCCGCCGGTCGCCAAATGCCCTGAACCGCCGGCCGGCATTGCCAGACTCTCCGCGTGTCTGACCGAAAATCAAATCGCGCACGACGTGATTGACGCCAATCTGGAAAGCATTCTTTTTCTGCTTCGAGACGAAGCCGGTAAGCATGCCGGCGCGGACCGATGGACAACCCGCGCCCGCAAAAATATGGATTCCAATCTCGCAGCCATCCGAGACATATCGACTTATCAGAATCAGAGCCGCTACCAGAAAGCGGTTATGGACATTCATCGTCTCCTGAATGCCGCCGGTAAATCTCTGAACATCGAGCTGTCTCTGGCCGATTATCAGGACAAAAACCTTTCGCCGGTTAAAAGCGTCGATTTGTTGAGCGCTGCGGAAAAACCGCAGAGCAATCCTTTTTATCCTTATTTTCAAAACCGCCTCGCCCGCGCGCTGGAGGATCATCCCGCTTTTATCGGCTTTTCCATAAACTATTTAAGCCAGGCGTTATGCGCGTTTGCCATGATCGGGTTTATCAAACGCATGAATCCGTCGCAGAAAATTATTCTGGGCGGTTCGCTGATTACGTCATGGATGAAGCTGGGCGTCCGTCGCAATACTTTCGGCGGTCTGGCCGATGAGATCGTAGAGGGCGCGGGAGAAAAAAGGCTGCTGGAGCTCTGCGGCGTCGAAAACAGTCCAGCCCGTCCCTCAACCGCCTATGATAATTTTCCCATGGATCAATATTTATCGCCGGGCAGAGTTTTGCCTTTCAGCGCCTCCAGAGGCTGCTACTGGCGCCAATGTGCCTTCTGCCCGGAAAAGGCGGAAGGCAATGCCTATCGGCCTCTGGAAGTTTCTCAGGTCACCGGCGAGCTGCAAAAACTGACGGCCCGGATGAATCCCGCACTGATTCATCTTCTGGACAGTTCCATCTCTCCCTCATTGCTGGACGCCCTGGCACACAAGCCGCCCGGAGCGCCATGGTATGGATTCGTGCGTGTGACGCATCATCTGGCCGACGAGGACTTCTGTCTGACGCTGAAACAAAGCGGCTGCGTCATGCTGAAGCTGGGGCTGGAATCCGGTGATCAGAATGTTCTGGACAGGCTTCACAAAGGAATTGATCTGGAGATCGCCTCCACGGTTTTAAAAAATCTGAAAAAAGCGGGCATTGCCACGTATTGTTATTTTCTTTTTGGCACACCGCCGGAAAACGCGGAAAGCGCCCATAAAACAATGGATTTTGTCGTCCGTCACCGCGATCAAATTGATTTCCTAAATCTGGCGATTTTTAATCTGCCCGCCCGCAGTGTCGAAGCCCGGACGCTGGCTACCCGGGATTTCTATCACGGAGATTTATCTCTCTACAGGAACTTTGAACATCCCCTCGGCTGGCACAGACCCGCCGTCCGCAGCTTTCTGGAAAAAACTTTTAAAAAGCACCCCGCCATCGCTCACATCGTCAAACGTACGCCGGATTTTTTCACGTCCAACCACGCGCCTTTCTTTGTCTTAATGAATCGCGGCGGCAGAGAGTCATTGACAGTCGAGAGCTAATATTATAAATTTTCAGCCATATTCAGACGTAAAATCCGCAAGAGCAGTGAGGGTATCCGATGATACTGGATAATGTGACGATGCCTCAGCTTCTGGTTCTTTTCGCGATCTACTCCTTTCTGGGGTGGATTATCGAAGTTGTTTACCGGTCGATAACGCAACGCCAGATCATCAATGCCGGATTTTTGTACGGCCCGTTGATTCCCATTTACGGATTCGGCGCCATCTTTATCATTTTTCTGGAATTTCTGATCCATGCCTGGCCGCTGCCGGTCAAGTTCGCCGTTTATGGCGTCCTGTTGACGGCGCTGGAGTATGGCACCGGATTTCTGTTTGAAAAAATATTCAAGCTGAAATTATGGGATTATTCAAAAAATAAATTCAATTTTCACGGCAGAGTCTGTCTCCTTTTTTCAGCCTTCTGGACCGCCATGGCGCTGATTTTTGTGATGGTCATCCATCCTCCGGTTTTGCGGTATGTGCAGTCGCTCGAAAAATCTTTTGTGAATATGTTTTCAACCGTCCTGCCGGTTTACGTCTTGACGGACCTGGTATTTTCGATTATTTCAATAACGGAATTCAGAAGGAAGATTGCCTATCTCTATGCCGAGTATTTCAATTTGAGCAAC
>ERZ1645192.2763-NODE-2763-length-14454-cov-6.386068_pt1 | contig 14454 bp, 11 predicted proteins | sample MGYA00575354_ERZ1645192 | MGnify/ENA primary metagenome ERZ1645192 (study PRJEB40844, sample SAMN11349763) | freshwater sediment metagenome | isolation source: river sediment | host: Sediment | place: India: Faizupur Khadar , New Delhi | collected 2017-02-21 ... | reverse complement strand
GGGGGGGCAGATAAACGGAGATGGCGCTGATGCGGTAGTAAAGATCCTCGCGGAGCTTGCCGTCTTTGATGGCCTCGGCCGGGACCCGGTTTGTGGCGGCCACGATTCGGCAATCTGTTTTGTAGGCCACCTTGCCGCCGACGGGCCGAACCTCCTGGTCCTGGAGCACGCGGAGGAGTTTGCTTTGGGTATCGATCGGCATTTCGGAGATTTCATCCAGGAACAGCGTGCCGCCCTCGGCCTGGCGGAAAAGGCCTTCGCGGTCGGTGTGTGCGCCGGTGAATGCGCCCCGGACTGAGCCGAAGAGCTCGCTTTCGATCAATTCCCTGGGCAGCGCCGCGCAGTTGATCTTGATGATTTTGTTTTTGCTGCGATTGCTTCGGGCGTGGATGAGATCCGCAATGACCTCCTTGCCTGTGCCGCTTTCGCCGGTGATTAACAGAGGCACATCGCTGGGTGCGATCCGCTCGACGGTGCGGACGACATCGCGCATGGAGGCGCTTTCAAAGACGCCCATGGCGCGGCGGAGATCGAGCACCTGGCGTTTATGGACGATGGCGTTGGCGACATCCACCAGGAGCTTTTCGCCGTCGAAATCGGCCCCTTTGCGGAGGAAGTTGAACGCGCCTTTTCGGTGCGCTTCGACCGCCCAGGACACGGCCTTCTGGGTTTCATTGGCGGCGCCGGTTAAAATAATGACTTCCGAGTCTGGCCAGTTCCGTTTCACCACCGGGAGCAGTTCCAGCCCGTTGGCATCCGGCAGGTTGACATCCAGCAGCACGACGTCCGGTTCATCGCCGGAGAAGAGCCTTTGAAGGGCCGCGCCGTTTTCGGCCTGGACCACGGAATAATCTGTTTCCAGCCGCGCCTCGAGTAATTGGCGAAACTCGGCATGATCATCAACAATCAGGACTTTGCCCTTCATAAATCAAACTTTTTGACCCGTCTTCAATGGCGGAGGCCTTTTTTGAGGCGCCCCTGTTTGCTCTGCGCCGCGCTGGCGAACCCGCGAAAAATTGCCCGGTGCTCCGGGTATCTATCCTCGAGGCGCTCGGGGTGAAACTGCACGCCCAGCAGGAACGGCGCTTTGGCGGCCAGCGCAGGCTCCCATTCGAGGGCCTCAACCATCCCGTCCGGGCTGAGCGCCGTTGCGCGGAGACCCGGGGCGACGCGGCCCACGGATTGGTGGTGTGTGCTGTTGACCCCTGCCTTCAATCCACCCGTTATCTTGGCCAGTAACGAACCGGGTGTCAATTGGACATCGTGGACGACCTCGCAGCGTTTGTCCATCTGGCGGTGGTTGATGGTTCCGTTGTGGCATGTGGGCAGATCCGGGATCAGCGTTCCCCCGAGAGCCACATTCAACACCTGGTGCCCGCGGCAGATGGCCAGCAGGGGCTTGTCCATCCGCAGCGCCTGCCGCACCACCAGCAGCTCGCGGTGGTCTCTGCGTCCGCCATCCGGGGTGAGCCGCGCTTTTTGCTTTAACTCCAAGGGCATGTGCGGATCGTAAATGTCCGGCGCGAGATCCTCGCCGCCGGTCAGCATGACGCCGTCACAGCGGGCGAGGATTTCCTCGATGACCCGCGGATCATTTGTCAGTGGCAGCACCCAGGGGATGGCTCCGGCGTTGAACAGGGCCTGCTCGTAGCGGAACGAAAGGCTCAGGGCGTAATCGCCGAACTCGCGGCCTTTGTCCTCCACATCTGTGGATACGAGAATGATGGGCGGTTTTGATCGCGGGTTTTTCATTCGAACACTGCTTCTGGAAACTGTTCCCGGATGCGCCGCATCACCCGCTGCTCCTCCTCGGGCCGGAGCAGGCGGCGATTGATCCGTCTGCGAACGGAATCGAGCAACTCGAGCCAGTCCTCCAGCGGGGCCTCGGGAACGGCCTGCCATTGGTCGTAACGCTTCTCGCGGGCGAAGAAGAACCATTCCCTGCCGATTCGCTGCGCATAGACCTGCAACTTCTGCCCCTCGTCGGTGGTGCGTGTCCAACTGATTTCAGCCTTTGCCATGCGCGTTCCTTAATGCGGGAGATCTATGGCGCAGACAGCCATGGCGGCGATGCCTTCTTCGCGCCCGATGAAACCCATGTGCTCGTTTGTGGTGGCCTTCAGCCCCACCTGTGCCGGTGAAATGCCCAGGGCTTCCGCGATGTTCTTTTTCATGGCCGCGACGTGCGGATAAACCTTTGGCGCCTGGGCGATGAGGGTGGAATCAATGTTCACGATCGTTCCCCCGCGCCTTTGGACGAGAGCCGCCGCTTGCGCGAGAAACACTTTGCTCGCCACTCCCCGCCAGCGGGGATCGGTGTTTGGGAAGAAATGGCCGATGTCCTCCTCTCCCAGCGCGCCCAGCACCGCATCGCATATTGCGTGCATCAGGGCGTCGGCGTCCGAGTGGCCGTCGAGCCCCTTGTGGTGCGGGATTTCCACCCCGCCAAGGACGAGCTTCCGGCCCTCCGCGAAGGCATGCACATCATACCCGATGCCCATATGAACCATGCGGTGGAGTATAGGATGCCGGGAGCAAATTACCAGCGCTGTGACGCGGAGCTGCCGGCGCCGGTGGTTGGAGCGTGTTTCAACTGGATGTCCAGCCAATGGTAGGCGAGTTGGCGGGCATCCATGTCAAAACTGTGGCCCTGGTTGTGAACATAAACGGCGAAAGGCGAGGCTTTGGTTTTGTCGGGGGCAAGTTGCTGATAAAAATGGCTCATGTGCCGGAAGCCGTCGATGTAGTTCGGGTAGTCGGGGTTGTCCAGGTCGTTGAGCGCCTTCATGTAAAGAAGCGGTCGTGGCGCGATGGCCATGACCCACAAGGAAGCGTTCACGTGCATCTGCTGGCTTTTGCCGGACAGGTAGGCCTCGAGGGCCTCGGAGCTTTCATAGAGCTCCTTGCGAAACGCCAGGTTCCCGCCCGCATTGACCACCGCAGCCTTGATCCGCGTATCGGCTCCCGCCAGCCACAGGCTATACCAGCCGCCCAGGGAATGGCCAATGGTGGCAACCCGATCCGGGTCCACCTCGGGCATTTGCACCAGGAAATCGATCGCCCGCCGCAAGTCCCAGATCGCTTTGCCGTGGGAACTCCACCCGGGCACCCGATTTGCAAGGGCTTTGTGGGCGGCCGCCATGTTGCGCTGCACGGAATCGTCGTTGGTTAACGGCCCGCGCTCGCCAAACCCAAGGGTGTCCGGCGCGAAACAGATGTAGCCCCGGCGCGCCAGCTCGGCGCCGTAACAGCGGCAGGAGCGCTTGTACTCCTCCGTTTTATCCTTCGGCGGCGTGTCGTACTTGCCCACGACCATGTCCTTGCCCGTGCGATGGGTCGGGTGGGGGCACATGATGAGCGGGTGCTTTTCCGCTCCGCGGTTCTTCGGAAGCAGCAGGTACCCCGTGATCCGCTCGTCTTTATCCACATTGTAGGCGATGCGCCGGCGGAGATGATCCCCCATGTCTTCCTGGCTGAGCGTCTCGGGCCGGGCATCAACCATGTCCGTCGCGGTGAGTCCCTTTCCCCAGCCGCGTTGCAGCGCCGCCAGCAATTGCTCGCGCGGCATGGCCGTTGCCGTTTGAATTCTCGATTTCACTTTCCTGCTGGCATTCCGGATGGCTAAAGGATCGGGATCATCCGCTGAAACCGGCGTCTGCTGCGCCGGGGCCTTTTTGGTCGCGCCGGGTGTCGAGGGAGCGTTTGCGGTTTGCGCTGCGAGCGCTGTGGCCACGCACGCCATACCAAACAAAACAGTCGCCCTGCAACATCCAGCCGGTTTTATTCTCAAGCTCATTCCGGCCGGATCTTACGAAAACAACCCACCATAAGAATAGAGCATTCACAGGGAAGGGTTCCATAGCCTCGTTGAGCGGTGGGCGGTTCGAGAGTGTGTGTGTGCGCGCGGAGCGTGAAGGCGCGGCTGCATGGGGGTGGCAATGGCCTCGCCGCCATCGGCCGGGTGGAATATGAAATCATCAGGAGTTCGGTCTCAATTTCCATCGTCCAGGGGGGTGTGAGGAACGTCATCCTTGCCCTGTTTTCTGCCATGTTTTCTGTTTGGCTGTCGGGGTGGTATGGGATTTAATAGTGGGCATGAGTTTGTCGTATCAAATCGTGGTGTGCGGCAGCATTGTGCCGGACCCGCTGCAAACCCTTGAGCCGGTGGCCGGGCCAGCCGGTCCGGCGCTGAAGAACGAGGCGATGTTGCCTGCGGTGCTGGATCCATGGGCGAGTCACGCGCTGTACGAGGCAGCCAACCTGGCGAAGCAATTTCCGGGCAGCAAGGTCTGGCTGGTGAGCCTGGGCCCCAAGCCCAAGCTGCAGCAGGTGATGATGACCGTGGCGCAGAAGGTGCCGTTCGAGTTCGTGGCCCTGGACGGATCGGCCAGCGGTTTCACTGACGCGATGGAAACAGGCACGGCGCTGGCTGCGGCCATCAAGGCCATCCCGGGCATCGAGCCGGGCAAGCTGCTGGTTTTTGGCGGCTGGGAGTCGGCTTCGCGCGGCGCGGGGGTAACGATGCAGGTGGTCGGCGAACTCCTCGGGATCAAGGACCAGTTCCAGGGCGTGGACGAGGTGAAAGTGCAGCCGGATGGATCGTTCGAGGTTCTGGAGCGTGTCGAGGGCGGCAAGCACCAGGTGTCCCGTTGCGCGGGAGCGCCCGCGCTGCTCGGGTGGGCCACGGGCAATCTGCCCGAGCCAAGGAACAATCCGCAAGTAGGCATGGCAAACATGCGCCTGGTCATGCCGGCGCTGCAGAAAGCCAAACCCGTGAAGCTGGCGGGTGATGGTCTCTCCTTCACCGGCGTCGCGCTGCCCAAACAGGTGCGAAACACCCAAATCATCAAAGACAAGCCGGCCGATGAGATCGCCCGCGAAATTGTCGAGTGGGTCCGCAAATAGAAGGCTTGAACATGACGATTCTCTTACTGGCATTTACAGAACAGGACGGCACGCTGGGCAAGGCGGCGCTTGAAGCCGCGGGCGCGGCAAAGGCGCTGGCGGCCGCAACGCCAAACAGCACGCTCGTGGCGGGCATTGCCGGCGCTTCCACCGAAAAGGCCGCGGCGCAGCTCGGCGGCGCCGGCGCGGCAAAAATACTCGCCGTAAGCGGCCCGGATTTTTCACAGCCGCGCTACGGGTCGGATGCGGCGGCTCTCGAAGCGCTCTGCAAAGCGGCTTCGGCGGAATTTGTCATCGCTCCGGCAACGTCCCGGATGAGCCGGGTGGCGCCCGGCGTGGCGCAGCGCCTCGGCGGCGCGGTGGACACTCACGTGACGGGACTCTCCGCGGATAACGGGGCCGTAACCATCCAACGCTGGTATTACCGCCAGCGCATGGAGGCCGGCCTGCGCCGGTCTCGCAAGCCGTGGTTTATCCTTCTGGATCCCGGGAGCCAGCCCGAATGGCAGGGTGCGCCGGGCGCCGCAAATGTGGAACCCATTTCCGTGACCCTGCCGGAGGATTGCAAACGAACTACTGTCTCAGGCGTGCGCGAGCTGAGCGTGGATGCCCAAACCATCCGTCCGGACGCGGAGATGCTGTTCGTGGCGGGCGCGGGCTGGACGAAGAAACAGGCGGATGGACAACCCCACGTGGCCGAGGCGGAGAAGCTGATCCTCGGTTTCCTGAGAGGCGCGCGGGCTTCGCTGGGAAGCAGCAAATCGCTCGTGGATATTGGTGGCGAAGGACAGGCGGTGCTGTCCTTCCTGACGCACCTCAACCAGATTGGCCAGACCGGCTCCACGCCGCGCCATCGCAAAGGGTTGGCCGCCTGCTGCCACGGCGAAGAACCGCACACGGTTGGATGGCGCTTCATCGAAGAGCGCCGTGCGATCAACCTGGATGCCAACTGCGGCTGGGCCCGCGGCAAAGCCGACGTGTTATACGTGGCGGACGCTTTTGCGGTCATGGCGAAGGTGAACGAGCTGCTCCAGGTAAAATAGAAGAAGCGGAGAACCCCGCGTCTGGTGAATTCGATTTCCGGGGCGGGGAGGTATGGGTGCGACGTGAGATTCTCTCCTTTCAAAAAGACGGGGACGGCGTGAATTTTTTGCCGCTCGAGGCTTAATCCGGCAGGGCCTTCCACTGGCGCCGGGCAATGTAGGGATCCAGGCGCACCAGCAGAAAGTAAGCCCAGTGCTGCTTGATCTGCTGCCATAAAGAACGGCTGTTTCTCCAGTCCGGGCGGGGAATGCGGGTGCAATGTGCGAGCGCGCTCGCGAAGATCTCCCGCGCCTGGCGGGCAATTTCCGGGTGCTCAAAACGGATCATGAGCTCGTAGTTTATCCTGAGACTGCGCTGGTCGAGGTTTGAGGAGCCCACATACACGGCGTTATCCACGATGAAGAGTTTCGCGTGGAGCACTTGCGGCTGGTATTCATGCACGGCCACACCCGCGCGCAGCATCCGGGGATAAAGGCTCCGCGCCGCAAGCATGGATAGCATGACGTCCGACTTCCCCCCGAGAATCAAATCCACCGACCCGCCGCGATCCACCACTCCCGCCAGCAGCCGCCTTACCTGCCGGGACGGGAGAAAGTACGCGATCATCATCTGGACCGACTGCGCGCGGCGCAAATCCTGTTTCAACGCGTTGTGAAAAGGATTCTGTCCGCGGCCGGGCCCGCTGAGAAGCAACTGCTCGGTGCCGCATTTCATCACCATGCGGGTTTCCGCGCGGCGGAGCCGCGCGAAGCGTTTATGACGGAACTCGGCGCGCTCAAACATCTGGTCGAACGAGGCCGAAAGGTTTTTCACAAGCGGCCCCCGCACCCTGAGACCCACGTCACACCAGCCATGGCTCACGCCGTCCCCCATGTATTCGGGCGCGATGTTGAATCCGCCCACAAAGGCGGCGGTCTCATCGCACACGAGCAGTTTCCGGTGGTTGCGCAGCCCAAGCCGGTTGATGGCGATCGGGTTGAAGCGCCGCACCTGGCCGCCCGCCTGCAGCAGCGGATTCCAGAAAGCAGCCGGCAGGTTGTAGGAGCCCAGCGCGTCAATCAGCACGCGCACCGCCACCCCGCGCGACCGGGCGCGCACAAGCGCTTCGCGAAAGCGGTTGCCGGGCTCGCCCGCGCTATAAATGTAAAACTCCAGCCGAACAGTTGCCGCCGCCCCATCAATGGCGTCCAGCATCGCGGAAAAAAATTCCTCCCCGGTTCGCAGCCATTGCCAGTTTCGCCCCGCATGCGGCGCGGGCGCGCCCCGGGCCTTCGGCGAAAGCGGCTGATTCTGATGCTGCCCCGACATGATCAAAGCTTTGGCTTTTCGGAATTTTGCATCATATTGGAGAATTATGCGACTGAAGAATTTCGCGTTATTCCTGGCCGCTTTCCTGGTGTTGCTCCCGGGCGCGCGCGGCGCCCACACGAGCGCCCGGCTCCTGCTGGCCGCGGAAGAGGCGCGTCCGGGCGAAACGGTGCTGGCGGGTGTCGAGCTGAAGATGGACGACGGCTGGCACACGTACTGGAAAAACTCGGGGGCATCCGGCATGCCCACCACGATCGACTGGGAATTGCCTTCCGGAATCACCGCCGGGCCGATTCTCTGGCCGCTCGGCGAGAAAAAGCCCGAAGGAGACCTGACCACATACACCTACTCGGGAGTGGTGGTCCTGCTGGTTCCCTTGCAGCTCGCGAACCATCTGCCTGAGGGTGAACTCCAGCTCAAAGCAAAGGTGGCATGGCTCGAGTGCGACAAAATGTGCCTGCCCGGCGACGCCACCGTCCAGGCAACGCTGCGCATCAGCCGGGACTCGAAACCGTCCGGCGACGCAGCCCTCCTGGCGGAGTGGATGGGCAGGGTGCCCCAACCCGACCCGCAGGCCAATGCGCGCGCCGCGTGGGAGGGGCCGGCCGACGGGAATCTCCGCTCGCTTGTGATCGAGTGGACATCCCGCGCAAACACGGAGGAATCGGACTTTTATCCCTACGCAAGCGAGGGCTTCGAGGTGCAGCCCGAGACCGAGCCTGTGAAAGCGGGCGGAGGCAGGCTCGGGATTCGTAAGAGTGTGAAGTTGCTGAGCGGCGAATGGCCGGCGGCGATTGGGGGTGTTCTTGTTGAGGGCGCCGGCGAAAAGCGAACAGGCATCGAGGTTTCCTTGAGCCTGGCCGAAGCCAGATCGCAAAGCCCGGGCCAGCCGCTCTGGCTCATGCTGATCTATGCCTTCATTGGCGGGCTGATTCTGAACATCATGCCCTGTGTGCTGCCTGTGATCTCGCTGAAGGTTCTGGGATTCGTCAACGCCGCAAAGGAATCTCCGGCCCACGTCAGAAAAATGGGGATCATTTATGCTGCCGGCGTGTTGTTCTCGTTTATTGTGCTGGCTGGGCTGGTGATTGGATTCAAAGCCGCCGGACGCTCCGCAGGTTGGGGCATGCAGTTTGGCAACCCGCAGTTCATCGCGGCGCTGGCCGTCCTGATCACTCTCGTGGCGCTGAACCTGTTTGGCGTTTTCGAGGTCAACCCGGGCGGGCGCGTGATGGATGCCGCGGGCTCGCTCGCTTCGCGCCAGGGCTCCGCAGGCGCCTTTTTCAACGGCGTGCTCGCCACGATTCTGGCCACACCCTGCACCGCCCCGTTTCTCGGCGCCGCACTCGGGTTTGCCTTCCTGCAGCCCTCTCCATATATCGTGCTCATTTTTTGTGTCGTGGCCCTCGGTCTTGCCGCCCCGTACGTTCTCCTGAGCTGGAACCCGCGCCTGCTCAAGTTCCTGCCAAAGCCGGGCGCGTGGATGGTGCGGTTCAAGGTGGCCATGGGCTTCCCCATGCTCGCGACGGCCGTCTGGCTGGCGAGCCTGCTCGCAGCCCATTACGGCGATCGCGCGTGGTGGTTTGGCATGTTCCTGGCCTTTGTGGCCCTGGCCGCATGGATCTTCGGCGAGTTCATTCAGCGCGGATCGAAAGGCAAAGGCGCTGCCATGGTCGTCATGGCTGTCGTGCTCGCCATCGGTTACTGGTTTGTCCTTGAAAAACAGATCCAATGGCGGAATCCGCCGGGCGAGGTTTCGGCCAACTCTCCCGCAAGCCGGCCCGGAGGCATCGAGTGGCAGAAATGGTCTCCCGCCGCCCTCCAGGAGGCTCGCGCCCAACGCAGGCCTGTGCTTGTTGATTTTACGGCGGATTGGTGTCTTACGTGCCAGGCAAACAAGAAGTTCGCCATCGAGATACCCCAGGTCCGCTCGAAACTCAAAGAGATCAACGCAGTGGCTTTGCTGGGCGATTACACCCGGCTGCCCGCCGAAATGACAAAGGAGCTGAACCGCTACGGCCGCGCCGGGGTGCCCCTGGTGCTGGTCTATCCGCCCGATCCCGCCGCAGAGCCCCTGGTGCTGCCAGAGGCGCTCACGCCGGGAATTGTGCTGGATGCTCTCGAGAAAGCCGCCAGCAAACAAGCCGCGCAGTAACCGGCGTGCCGCGCCTCAAGAAGCGGGACGCGGCCACAGCCCCGCGATATGGCTTCATGGGGCGGGACGCTCGTGGTCCTTGTTCCGCAGGCGCCCCGGCCGGTTTGAAATAGCGTGAAAATCATCCCTGCCGGGAATTGTTTTTGCCGCTTGCGCTTGACCCTGAGAAGACATCTGTGGAAGCTTTGCGCGTCGTGAATTGCACCAGATTTTTTTACAGCATGAGAGCGGTCAAAACCGCAGCCATCAGCATTGTTTTGGTCCTCCTGGCAACGGGATTGGCCACCGCAGCCCAGAAGAAAACCGCTGCGGCTCAAAAGCCGCGAAACACGTCGGGCATCCCGGGCAATCCATACGTGGGAGCCATCGTCATCGAGCCTTCGAGCGGCAGGGTTCTGTTCGAGCAAAACGCCGATGCCAAAGCATACCCGGCCAGCGTGCTCAAGCTCATGGATCTGCTGGTGATTTTGGACAAGATCAAGGTTGGCGAGCTTTCCCTGTCAGATCCTGTGCCGGCAAGCGCCAAGGCGGCAAAGACGGGCGGATCGCAGGTCTGGCTGGCGGAAAAAGAGGTCTTCCCTCTCGAAGAAATGCTCTACGCGCTCATGATCCAGTCGGCAAACGACGTGGCGGTGGCCCTGGCGGAGAAAGTCGCGGGCAGCACGGATGCTTTTGTCGAGTTGATGAATCAAAAAGCCCTGGCGCTCGGGATGAGGAACACGAAATTCAGCTCCGTTCACGGCCTGCCGCCGGGACCGGGCCAACCCGACGACATCACCACAGCCCGCGATTTGTCCATTCTCTGTCGTGAGCTGCTCAAGAACCCCGAGACGCTTCGCTACACCTCCGCCAAAGCGCGACCGTTCCGGCCAAATGATCCCAAACACAGAGTGGACATGCGCACACATAATCACCTGTTGGGCAGTGTGGAGGGGTGCGACGGTTTGAAGACCGGTTACATCGCCAAAGCCGGCTTTTCCATTGCCGTAACGGCGTCCAGAAACGGCAAGCGCGTGATTGTGATTGTTCTGGGCAGCCAGGATAGGAAGCTCCGGGATCAAAAAGCCACCGAGCTCGTGAATAAAGGCTTCGCCATGTTGAATGCGCAGCCCGCAGCCAAACCGGCCGCAGCCGGCAAACGTTGATTTTGCACCCGCGACAAGCCGGGGGATCCCTTTTATGTCAGCCTGCGGGCAATGCCCAGATAACGCGTACTATTTCCACAAAACAAAGCTCGAAAAGTCGCAAGGGACGACCGTCTGTTCAGACCCATCATTGAGAATTGCAGATCGAGAATTTGTTATTGGCAATTTCTGAATCCATATCGCTGCGCAATCGCGTTGCTGACTCGGCGCCCGAATGCGACAAACAAGAGGCATCCACCGCCTCGGCGCGGACTCGCCCATTCCGTACTGCGGGTAGCTCGCAAGATTCAATGATCGTTTTTCCCCTTTCAGGGGATGGTCAGCCTGAACCATCGCCACGGAAGCATCGGGGAATCGAGGAAGCTGTTATTAACGGTCGGAACAATCACCCAGTTCGCTTCGGCGAGATTGGTGCAGGCGTAGAGTGTTCCGCTTCCAAATTCCAACGGCCAGGATATCAGCGCGGCTTGCCCCTCCTTGCCGATCTGCAAGCTCACCCCGGAGGGATCCGGAGCCTCCATCGCCATTAACGATAGTGAAGTGGCGCTGTAAACTGTCTCCAGTCTGCGGTTGTGCCCGAGCAGAAGGAATCCATTGCGCCTGGCAAAATCGCCCTTGCGCGATGCGAATGTCATTACGGCGTAAGTTTCCCCCGGAGACGGCAGATACGGAGGAAGCATTTGCGCGGTGATCGTGCCGTTTAACTCCGCAGTTCCGGCAATGCTGAGTCGGCTGTGGTTGGTTCCAGGCTGCGTGCCTGCGAGCGTCACTTCGAAATTCCCGCCAAGGTGCTGCACATACCGACCGGCAATCGTGATGACTCCGCCCGAATTCGTCGGGCTGATCGTCGCGCCCGTATTGGACAGATCCCCTTCGACCGTCCCCCAGCCCAGCAATCGCCCGCCGGCGAGGTCCAGAGGCATGGCGCACCGAAGGCTTCCTCCCAGGAGTAGAATGTCGCCGGACGGCTGATCAAAGTTTCCCGCAAAGTTCAATCTGCCTGCCGGGATGCTCACTCTCCCGCGGTTCAGGAAAGGCACTTCAATGTCGGACAAAACACCTTCCTGCTTCCGCAGCAGGCCCTCGTTAATAAAACTCGCCTGGGGACTTATCTTGTAAACGGTGCTGCTCCATCGAACATCAAACAATCCCCCGGCCGCATTGTGCAGAATGCCCGCAACAACGAACGGACCCGGAGATGTATAAACGATGGCGCCAAGGTTTGTCAGGCTGCCCTCCAGGGTCCTTGCGTGGTTGGCGCCGCCGCCGATATACAGTTCGCTGTTGGTCGCCACCAGCAACTTCGCGTCCGGCCCAAGGGAACCCGCTCCCCAGGTGATGTTGCCACTCAGCGTGCCAGCCCCGGTGAGGGTAGTATCCTGAAGCAACAGGTTTTCCGAATATAATGTGCCGCTTAAGGTATTTGTGGTCTTTCCGTCCAGAATCGCGGGACCCGTGCCGACAAAGCGGCAGCCATCGTTTAACAGGGAATCCTGTCGCAGGACCAATGTTCCGGTCTGCACCTCGATGGTCCCGCTGTGCACCAGCGGAACTTCCAAACCCGAGGTCGCCACTCCGGCGGATTTCCGGATCGTTCCCTCGTTCACGAAGAGCGCTTCAGGGCCCGACATGTAAACAGCGCTATTCCACTGAATGTCGAACACCCCTTCGGCGGCGTTGTGTAGTGTCCCGGCCAGTCCGAAAGGCCCCGGCGCCGTATAAACAACAGTGCCGGAGTTGGTCATTCTTCCTGCCAGGGTCCTTACATAGTTTGCGCCGGTGCCGATCATCACGTTTGCGCCAGTGACGACATTCATGACAGCGTTTGATCCAATCGTTCCTTCGAACCAGACCACGCTGCCCTCCACATCAACCTGTGCGGCGCCCAACAGGCCGCCCGACAACTCCAACCGGCCGTGGGGCCGGATCCGCCCGGGTCCGCCCAGGGTTATTGTTTCGAAAGCCATGGCCAGCGTTTGTGTCCCCGAGGCTCCCCCAAGGACAAAACCGTCCAGCACAGGGCTTGTGTTCAGGGTGACCTTGTAATTTCCGTTGTTGGTGATGGCGGCGACATCGTTCGTAGAGGGAACCTGGTTTGGGTCCCAATTGCGCGCCGTGTTCCACTGGCCACCGGCGGTATTCGTCCAAACGATCACTGCGGCGGGGGTCGATTCTTTCAAAATCAACCCGGCCAGCAGGATCAAAATATTTCTGCAATTTCGCATACGATTTTCCTCCCGAACCGATCGGGGCTTCTACTGGCGGTCGGGCGGTAGTGACACGCACCCTTGCGACCGCAGGTCGCAAGCCATCTGTTTTCCACGAAGTGCGGCGGCGCACGCCATCAAAAGCCTCAGGATTATGCGTGAAGCATACCTAATGCGCAGAAGGAAAGCGAGAAGATAATATTAAAACGCTTTTGGTCGCGTTCCCGCACGATGCCGGTCATGAATCTGTGCGGCTCGTCGTTAATCAGGACTGTTTGATGTATTTCGTTTGGCCCGGAATCGCCACCGGATAGGTTCCATCGGTCCCGGGCTTCACGGGAGCCTCTGTGTTCAAAGTAATCTGGCCCGGGGGCGGGAACGCGAACCTGGAATCGAGCGCTTCCTGCCACGTGATTTTCTGTCCGGAATAAACCGCCATCATGCCCAGGATGGCCGTCATGGTGGAATCTGCCAGAACTTTGGCGCGTTGGAACGGCTGTCCTGCGCGGATAGACTGCAGGAATTCCAAGTGCTCCTGTTCGTAGGGAGATTTCTTTGAGGTTTCAGCGTCCGCGCGCCAGGTCAACTTGCCATTGAGATCGGTCATGTAGGGCCGGTCGAAGGCGGCGAAGTAGCACCGTCCTTTGGTGCCGTGAAAGACGTCGCGGTTCAGGCCGTGGCAACCCACCGCTGTTCTGCATGAACCGTAAATGCGGCGGCCATCGGCATACTCATAGGTGACGCAGTGATGATCGAACGAGGTGCCCATCGCAGCCTGAAAATGAGTGGAACGTCCGCCCATTCCGAAGGCGTGAGCCGGCATCTCATCGCCAAGCGCCCAGAGGGCGGAGTCCAGGTTGTGAATGAGAGACTGCGGAATATCATCACCGGAAAGCCATGAAAAGTGGTACCAGTTGCGGAGCTGGTACTCCATCTCGCTCCATTCGGGCTGGCGCTCAATCAAGCGGTATGGTCCGCGGAGGTAATTGCATTCAATCGCCAGGATATCGCCGATCTCCCCGTCGCGCATGCGCTGGATTGCCTCCCGCCGGCCCAGGTGATACCGGTAGGTCACGCCTGCAAGCACCCCGGCGCCGTTTTTCTTCGACAGCTCGTCAGCCTGCAGGATTTTTTCAATGCCAACCACGTCCACCGCCGCCGGCTTTTCCACGAACACGTGCTTCCCGGCCTGCACCGCAGCCATCGCATAGTCCGGGTGAAAACGCGAAGCGCAGGCGACCAGCACGACGTCACAATTCTCGATGACGCCACGATACCCGTCGAGCCCGGAGAACTGTCGCTCCTTTGGAACCTCTATGCGATCCGGGAACATGGGTGTCAGGGTCTTGATTGCCCCCTCGATCTTGTCCGGAAAGATGTCAGCGGCAGCCCAGAGCTTTGTGCCCGCGTCCGAGTGCATTGCATCACCGACGGCGCCCGTGCCGCGGCCGCCACAGCCCACGACTCCCAGTTTAATCGTGTTAACTTCCGCAGCGTGCGCAAACCGGCCAACGTCGAGGGAGCCGATCAAAGCGGTCCCGGCGACAGCGGCTGAGGTCTTCAAAAAATCGCGTCTGTTGGTGGAGGTGCTTGTATTGTTCATTGGAAGGAGAATTGGTTTTCGCTCTCACCGAGCATGGGCGATGCTAGGAGCGGGTGAAGCAGGGTGTCAAAAGATAAATGGCGATCG
>ERZ1645192.2758-NODE-2758-length-14478-cov-5.321084_pt1 | contig 14478 bp, 12 predicted proteins | sample MGYA00575354_ERZ1645192 | MGnify/ENA primary metagenome ERZ1645192 (study PRJEB40844, sample SAMN11349763) | freshwater sediment metagenome | isolation source: river sediment | host: Sediment | place: India: Faizupur Khadar , New Delhi | collected 2017-02-21 ... | reverse complement strand
GGTCCGAGCTCGCCGCCGTCCGGGAATTTCTTGGTGCTGCCGCCGGCAGCGTGCCCGTCTGCGCCCTCAAGCCGTACACCGGACACATGGGGGCCGCCAGCGACCTGGCCGAGGTGGTATTTGGCTTGGAGGCCGCCCGAACCGGCCGCGTCCCGGCGACGCCCAATTTTCAGGCGGCCGAAGCGGGTTTCGAAGAGTTGCGGATCTCCGCTGGAACTCAGGAGTGCCGCCGGCCCCTGTTCTTGTCGGCCAGCTACGGGCTGGGCGGCCAGTGTTCGGCCGTGGTCGTGTCGGCCGTCTGAGGCCACCCGGATCCTGCCAGGAAAGTTCCATGCACCGACCAAAAAGCCAGTTGCAGAAAATCGCCGAGACCGCCGTAATCCTGGCGGCCGCCGGCCTGTCCTGGCTGTTGCCCATGGCTTTCATCCGCTTCATCCTGCGCCGGGTGGGCGCCCTGGCTTTCAGGCTGCTCGGCCGTCGCCGGCGGATCACCCTGGAAAACGTGCGCCTGGCCCTGGGCGACCGGCTGGATGAGGCCAAGCAGATTCGGATCGCCCGGGAGAGTTTCAGCGCGTTCGCCTTGAGCCTGCCCGAAATCGTCAAGCTGCGGCCCCTGTTCATGGCGAGCGATGCCGGAGGCCGGATTCGCCGAGCCGCGCCCGAGTTGGCCGGGGTGCTCGACCGGGCGCGGGCCATCCATGACCAGGCCCGAGGGTGCATTTTCGTGACCCCGCACCTGGGCAACTGGGAACTTCTGCCGTTCGTCTGCGCGGCCCTCGACATCCCGCTGGCGGTGGTGATCCGGCCGCTCGACAACCCGTACCTGGAACGCCTGCTGAACCTCAGCCGCCAGGGTACCGGCCAGCTCTTCCTGCCCAAGCGCAACACCTTTCTCCCCTTGCAGCAGATGCTGGCCCAAGGCAAGTCCATCGGCCTGCTGCCGGACCAAAGCACCATGAAGGGTCTGCCGGCCGGGTTTTTCGGCCGCCCGGCCCTGACCACTCCGGTGCCGGCGCTGCTGGCGATCTACCAGGAGCGGCCCATCGTGGTGGTGGCCTGCTGCCGGACCGGCCACCTGCGCTTCTGCGGGTACGTGAGCGAACCCATCTGGCCCGGCCCCCACGGGAGCGAAAAGGAGGAAGTGCTCCGCCTGACGGCCGCCACCAACCGGGCTATGGAGGAGATCATCCGCCGCCACCCCGAGCAGTACTTCTGGATGCACAACCGGTGGAAGACCTATACGTGACGGAGGCCGAAGCGAGGGCCGGGACCCGGCACGAGGCCACTGCTGACGGACATCGGACATCGGAACTCGGACATCGGGAAACAGCGTGATGCCTCGAAGGAATCGCCTTGGACGAATCCGGGCCTCATTGCTCACGATGTTTTGCGGATTTGCCCCGCAACTCCAGGTTGAAAGGGCGCTGGATTTGGGCTACACTGGCGGCAATTCAATCAGGAGTTTGACATGGCGTACGCTTTGCAGCCCGTGCTCCCGGATATCCAGAAGGTCCCGATCCAGCCCGTGGATTGCGTCAAGAGGAGCTGGGCCGCCATCAAGGACCAGTACTGGCTCTTTCTCGGCGTCACCCTGGTGGGCGTGCTGGTCGGCGGGGCGGTTCCGGTTGTGCTGATGGGGCCGATGATGTGTGGCATCTACCTGTGCTATCTGCAAAAGCTCGGTGGGGTCGAAGTGGAGTTCGCCACCCTGTTCCAGGGCTTCGATCATTTCAAGGACTCGCTTCTGGCCACCCTGATCATGGTCGGCAGTTCGCTTGTGTTCATCTTGCCAGTCGTCGGAGTCTATGTGGCCGGCCTGTTCGTGGCGATCCCGATGATGGCCGAAGAAAATCCCGGCGGCGGTCTCCTGTTCGTCCTGGTCATCGTGGCGTTCTACCTTGTCCTGATCGCCGTCGGCCTGCTCCTCGGCCTGTTTTTCCTGTTCACCTTTCCGCTGATCGTGGATCGCCGCCTGTCGGCCTGGGATGCCGTCAAGACGAGCGCCAGGGCGGCTTGGTCCAACCTTGGGGGCCTGGTGGCCCTCATGCTGTTGACCGCGCTGATGAGCTTTGCCGGTTTGCTGGCTTGTTACGTGGGCGTTTTCCTGGTCATGCCGATCAGCTTCGGCGCCTTCGCCGTGGCGTACCGGAAGCTGTTCCCGGCCGAGGTTCCAGCCACGTGACGCCCCGGCCGCACCCGGTACCGCGAGGGAAACTTCGGATGAAAAAGACCTGGTCGTACTTGCTGCTGGTCATCGGCCTCCTGGCCGTTCCGGCCGCGGGCCGCGCGGATCTGGCGGCCGCCCCTGTGACCCTGGAAAAATGCCAATATCAACTGACCATCCTCCAGGACGGCCAGTGCGAAGTCCATTACCAACTCACCTTCACGGAGCACGAGTCGCGGGACCGCATCCGTCAGTTGGGCCAGTTCATCGAGCCGATGCGCTTCATCCAGCTATATGGCACCCACCGGGAAGAACGGTTCAGCCTGACCATGGAGAGCCTGGGCAACGGCAATTACGCGGCCGTTTTCGGTCAAAAAACCCAACCGGGCGAACAGTACACGTTGGAAATCCGTTACGCCATCGATCGGGCGGTCCTGGACCGCACCACCCGCGACGGCCAGGAGATGGCCGTATTCTGGTGGGCCCCGCTGCAGTGGGGCCTGCCGATCCGGCGGCAGATCGTCCAGGTCATCCTGCCCGTCGAGATCGGCGCCGAGTACGACCAACCCGAGAAGGTCACCGCCGGGGTGGTCGACGCCACCGGCCTGGTGACGGAAGCGGCGGTCCAGCGGGCGCACCAGCGTTGGGTGTTCTATCCGTCTCTCTGGAAGGAGAAGAACTACCTCTCGCTCCACGCCGAACGCCACGATCTGGCGCCGCAGGAAAAACAGAACCTCACCTTCTACCTGCCGGTGCGGTACCTGGAGGCCGGCGCCGCCGGGGGCGACTACACTCCCGACCCCTTCGACACGCTCCAACCCGTGGAGGAGGGCGACATCGCCCTGGATCGCCTCACGATTGAAACCCGGCTCAGCCTGGACCTCTCCGCCGGCGGATCGCTTGCGAACCACCGGCGCCTGACCGAGACCCACCGCTTCGAGCTCACCCTGGGGGCCGGCGGCAAGCGCAACATTTTCCGGGAGTTGGTCCAGTTTCCGGTCCCCATGGACCACGTGGATTTCACCCAGCCCACGGTCAGCGTCAACGGCGAGGCGGTGGAGTCCCGGCTGCGAAGGTCAACCTCGCCCGGCAAGAGCTTCGAGCGGGCCACCTACGACCTGTTGCTCGGCCAGGAGGTGGCCGCCGGCGATCTGGTCATGGCCGCGCTCCACTTCAAGCGTAAGGTCGATCTGGAAATTCCGCTGGAGCTGTTCGACGCATCGTTTCTGACCCGTTACACCTGGCCGGGCTTGCGCCTGGCCGCTCCGCCCGCCATGGTCGCCCTGACCGTGGCCACCCCGTTTCCTGTCCAATTCGAGCGAGACCGGCAAGGTCCGATGGAAGACCGCCCGATTTTTCCGGTCACCCCGGACGCGGCCGCGCTCAAGCCGTTCAGTTCCTGGCAACTGTCGCCACGCCGGGTGGATACGGGTTGGCCCTACCGGGACCGGGAGGGCCGGGACAAGTTCTACCCCGAGAGCGACCTCTGGATTTCGGGCCGGAACTGGAGCCGCGCCGACTTGCCGGAGATCCCGGTCTATGTCCGGCTCGATCCCGCGAAGGTGGACCTGACCGCCGAAGAAGCCTCCACGGTCTTCTTCCGCGACCTCTTCAAGCTCCAGTTGAGCTGGCACGACCTGAACTACTCCGGGGCCGTCCTGGCGGAGGTGCTCGTCTGGGCTTTCATCCTGTACGTGTTCAACTTCTTCTTCCTGCTGCTGGAGATTGTGCTGATCGGTCCCTGGCTTTGGCTGCTGGGCAAGATCTTCAAGGTCGAGCTCTTCGACCGGGTCTTCTTCCCGCGGGGGCGCAAGAAGCTCAGCCCCACCTCCGGGTTCATCTTCAGTTTCAACTGCGCGCTGGTGCCGTTCCGGCTGATCTTCCTGCTCGGGGCCGGCGTCGCGGCGCTGTTCTGGAAGGTCATGTCGTTTCACCCCCTGGTCAAAAAGTGGGGCGAGCAGCGCCCGTCCTACATCGCCCCGGAGATCCAGGTGGAGACGTTCAAGGCGGATCTGCCGGCCGAGGACCTGGCGCCCGTCGAGGCGGCCGTCTTCCTGAACAAGCCCTCCAAGGCGATCCAACTGTTGGTGCTCGATCTCGGCCAGCGCGGCTACCTGGAGGTGATGAACCGGAACCCGCTCCAGGTCCAGGTCCTGAAGAAGGACGAGGACGGGCTGAAGCCTTACGAGATCATGCTGCTGCAGTCCTTCGCCGAAGACGGCACCCTCAACAAGCAACAGGTGCCGCCCATCCTGAAAGCCGTCGCCCGGTCGCTGCAAGGCAAGGTCTGGAAAGCCGACATCCCGAAGACCGCCGAGCATTACTCGCGTAAAGTGTCCGGCCACTGGACCGACTTCAGCCAGGCCTCGGGATATCCGCAACGGAAAGCCTGCTACGAGGACTATTACCCCTGGTTGTGGCTTTCGGACGGTTTCGAGCGATCGTCCGGGGGGTACCTGGCCGAGGCTGGGGCCGACCCTGCCCGGGGACCGGCCACATCGTTCCTGGAGCAGGTGGCCGGTTCGGCCTCCGGGGCCGGCGAACGGATCCAGCAGTTCGCCGAAGGAGTCGTGGAAAAGGTGGAAGGTGTGTCGACCCGGATCGTCGACAAGGTCGAAGGACTCTTCGGCGCGCCGGACCTCCGGCAGGCCGAAGCGCTGGCGGCCGTGGCGGCCAAGCCGTCCGGCCAGAGCTACGACGCCTGCCACAGCGCGTGCCACAGTGCTTGCCACAGTGCCTGCGTGCACTCGGCCTGCCACTCGGCGTGCGTCCACGACGCCTGCCACTCGGCCTGCCACTCGGCCTGCGACTGTCACAGCGCGTGCCACAGCGCCTGCCACAGCGCCTGCGTGAGCAGTTTCTAAGAGTAACGCCCGGCGTATCGCCGCGACCGAAGGCAGGTCCACGAATGATACAAAAGGAAGACTGAATGAACCCGAAGGAGGAAACACACCAGAGCAAAACCGGATCTGGGCCGGCCGCGGGATTTTCCGGGAGCGCGTCGGAGCCGGACGGCGGTGACAGGGCCCGGCGGATCACCGGGTTTGTCCGCGGCACCCGGGAGGTGGTCTATCTCCGGGAAGTGGACCGCCTGCTGATCGTCCGCCCCAACAAGGTCCAGCATCTCAATCCGACCGCGTTCGAGATCCTGCGCTCTCTGTACGACGACGCCATGCCGCCGGAAGCGCTGGTGGAGCGGCTGGCCGCCCGGTATGGACATCCCCGGGAAGCACTGTGGCGCGACGTGGCCGGCCTGGTGGAGAGCGTCGAGGCCATCATGCGGGAAGAGTATGGGCGGGCCAGCCACCTCCGGACGGTTCCCTTCACCGGCGGCGGCCTGAAGTTCCCGGTGCTCTCGGAGATCGCCCTCACCTACCGCTGCCAGAACCGGTGCCGCTTCTGCTACGCCAGCAGCCCCTTCCGGGGCGCTCCGGCGGCCGAGATGAGCACTGCCGAAGTCAAGCGGGTCATCGAGAAAATTCCCGCCGAGGCCCATGTGCCGACGCTCTCCTTCACCGGCGGAGAACCGACCCTGCGGCCCGACCTGCCCGAGCTGGTCCGGCACGCCGACGGGATCGGGTTGCGCACCAACCTGATCACCAACGGCGTGCGTTGCGCCGAGGGCGAGCTGGTCGACCGTCTGGCCGCGGCCGGGCTGAAGTCAGCCCAGGTGAGCCTGGAAGCCCCCACGCCGGAGCGGCACGACTTCATCACGGGGCGGCCGGGCAGTTTCGCCGCAACCGTGGCGGGGATCGACAACCTCCGGCGGGCCGGGATCCACACCCACACCAACACCACCATCTGCCTGGAAAACCTCGACTACCTGAAAGCGCTTGTCCGGTTCGTGCAGGAGCGGTTCGAGTTTCCCTACCTGTCCATGAACATGGTGATCAAGACCGGGATCGCCCTGGACAACGCCAACCGCTCCATCAGCTATACCGGGATCGGCCGGATCGTGAAACCGCTACTCGACTTTTGCGAAACGCGCGGGATCCGCTTCGTCTGGTACTCGCCCACCCCGTTTTGCCTGTTCAACCCGGTGGACCATGGCCTGGGCTCCAAGTCGTGCGCCTGCATCTCCGGGCTGCTGTCGGTGAACCCGTCCGGCGAGATCCTCCCCTGCTCCAGTTTCGACCGGGGGGTGGGCAATTTGCTCCGGCGGCCGTTCGCCGAGATCTGGAACTCGGACGCCGCCCTTTACTACCGGGAGCGGCGCTACGTGCCGCCCGCCTGCCGGGAATGCCGCTTCGAGAGCCTTTGCGGGGGGGGCTGCCCGCTGTACTGGGAACATGCCGGTTCGTTCGCCGAGTTGGAGACGACGGTCGGCCGGCGCCCGGTGACCCGCAACCTGGCCTGGCGGCTGGAAAAGGCGTTCCGGATCAGATCCCGGGGCATTCCGGGAATCTCCACCCGCCGGGGCAAGCCGCGCCCGGACTGCCGGGCGGCCGAAATCTCAACTTCGGAGTCCTGACATGGGTAGCCTGGCCGAGATGATCGAATTCCTGGAGGCCGCCGACCGCGACCTGGGCCTTTTTTACGGCAAGCTGGAAGAAGTTCAGCGCCATTTCGACAGTAACGTCAACAATGTGATCGCGGTCCGCGAGGCGGAGATCGGGTTTCTCCAGGACGCCTTCCTGGCCGGCCCCGGCCAGTTCCCCGAGTCCTTCCGGCGGGAATTCGATGAACAGTCGAGGGCGCAGGCGGTCTTGTTCGACGCGCAACTGGACGGACTCCGCCTCAAGCGGGATGAAAAAGCGCGCCTCCTCTCCGAGTTGGAAAGTCGCCGGAACGAGCACGCCAAAACCGTCCGCCAGCACAGTACCGGTCTCGACGAGCGCGAAGAAGACCTCAAGCGCCGGGTGGCCGAGCTGGAGACGGACATTTCGGCCTATAACGCCCGGATCCAGGAAATGTCATCGGGCCTGGGCTTCATGCTGAACCTGTTCAAGATGAAGCGGATTGAGAGGCAAAAGATGGATCTTCTCGCCCAGCGGGACAAGATCGTGCCGGAGATCGAGGCCGTCCGGGCCGGGTGGCAGGAAAAGGCAACGGAATTCGCCGCCCGGGAAGCGGCGCTGCATGACGAGTGGAACATCCTCCGGGTCGAAACGGCTTTCGTTTCAGAAAAATATGCCCATCTGCTCAAGGACCGGGAGGTGCTCATCCGCAAGTCGGCTTTCCTGGCCGCCGCGGGGAAGCTTTCCGGCGATTCCTGCCGCCTGATGCCGGAACAGCCGCCGGTCGAATCCGTGAGTTGCCGCCGCTGCCGGATCAAGAACCGGACCCAGCGTTTCTTTTGCCTTTACTGCGGCGAGCGGTTTGCCGCCGACCGTCCCGATGTGGCCGGCAGCCTGGTGGAGCTGGGCGAGTTGAACCAGGTGCACGCTTCGCTGGAAGAGGGCATCCGTGAATGCGCCGCGTTTCTGGGACTGCTGAAGGGACTGCGGGACGGGCTGGCCGCCTTCAAGAAAAGCGTGGAGTCGGTCAAGCAATCCCAGGACAAGTATTCCGCCTTGTCGAAGCTGAAAATCGAGGTTCCCCCGGCCTGCCGGGACTACACCCGGCAGTTGGCGGAACTCGGTCCCCGGGTCGACGTGGAGTACATGTACCTGCATCCCCGGGAATTCGCCGCCCACTACCGGAAGCTGGGCGAGGGGTTGCTCGCCCCGGCACGGATCGAGGGGTTCTTCAAGCAGATGGGGGATGAACTCAACCGCACCACCAAGGAGCAGTGGGGATGAACGGACGCATCTTTCTCGGCGCGATCCTTTGCCTGGCGGCCATCGGGCTGACCCTTCTGGGCATATTGTTTCTGATCGCCGCCCGGAGCGACAGCCATCGCCTCCCCGTCGGCATGGCCATGCTGGTGGCCGGCATCTGCCTGCTGGCGGCCGGCGTCACCATCTTCCGTCAAGGGATCCGGCAAAGCCCTGAGCGGATTCAGCAGGAGATCCTGGACCTGGCCCGGCGTAACCACGGCGAGGTCTCCCGCGAAGTGATCGCATCGGCCATGGGCACGAGCGACCTGGTCGAGCAGCAGGTCCGCGCCCTGGTGGAAAAGGGCGTCGCCCGGCCATCCCTCAAGGAGGGGCGCCGGATTTTGGTCTTTCCGGAGTACCTCCTGGAGCTGGTGGTCAAGCGCTGCCCCTTCTGCGGCAACGATTACCCGGTCCGGGACGAAGCCGAAAAATGTCCCGGCTGCGGCGCCGACCTCAAGATCAGCCGGGAACGAGTCGCCGGCCCGGACGACAAGGTGTCCATCTGAGGAAGCCAGGACAGGAACTGACCCAAGACCTGAAGCTCCTGAGATCGGCCGCTTGGATCTGAAGCGGGCATCAGGAAGCACCCGGGTATTAGTCACCCTTAATTAACGGAAGAGAGGCGAATGTTCCTGATCAGACGTGTTTTTGATGACCTCCAACCGGCGAACCGGGTTGCCATGGAACAAGTGGCCGCCATTCTGCGGACTCAGTTCGAAGCACTGAGCCGCCAGAAAATCGACCGGATCCCCGACATGCTCAGGAATCCCCTGCAGTATGGATTCCGGTCAATCCTATACGTGGCTGAGGCGTCTCAGGCCCGAGTGCTGGGAATGGCCCTGCTGAACCACGACCCGGATCTGCATTACTGCTATCTGGACTACCTGGCCGCCGCCAAGGCCCTCACGGGACGCGGCGTGGGTGCGGCGCTATACGAACGGGTGCGGGAAGAGGCTGGACTGCTTGCCGCGACGGGCATCTTCTTTGAATGCTTGCCGGACGATCCAAAACTTTGCCGCAACCCCGAGATACTGAAACAAAACCGGGCGCGTCTCCGGTTCTATGAGGCCTACGGCGCCCGGCCCATCATCAACACCAGCTATGAGACACCGGTGACACCCGGCGGGGACAACCCGCCTTATTTGGTGTTCGACGGACTAGGTGAAGATCCGGTGTTGTCAAAGGAGTACTTGAAGAAGGTCATCTCCAGCATCCTCCGGCGAAAGTACAAGGACATCTGCAACCCGGCCTACAACCGCCGGGTGATCAGATCCGTCACGGATGATCCCGTCCGGTTGAGGGCCCCGCATTATTACAGCGGTTGCCGCCCGGCGGATCCCAAACTTGGGTCGAATCCGTTGGGCAAGATTGCCCTGGTGGTGACGGACCAGCATGAGATCCACCACGTCAAGGAGCGAGGTTACGTCGAGTCGCCCGTGCGGATCCGGACCATTCTGCGGGCTTTGCTACCGACCAACCTGTTCGAAAGCGTGGCGCCCCGACGGTTCGAGGACAAGTGGCTGACTGCCGTGCACGACCCGGCCTACGTCGGGTACCTCAAACGGGTGTGCGACAACATCGATCCCACGGCAACCTTCTACCCTTACGTCTTTCCGATCCGGAACGTGACCCGCCCGCCTGTCGAGTTGCCGATCAGGGCCGGGTATTACTGCATTGATACCTTCACCCCGCTCAACCGCAACGCTTTTGTCGCCGCACGCCGGGCGGTGGACTGCGCGCTGACCGCTGCCCGGGAAGTGCTCTCGGGCCGTCGCGCAACCTACGCTCTGGTCCGCCCCCCGGGGCATCATGCCGAGCGGGGATTCTTCGGGGGTTTCTGCTATTTCAACAACGCCGCCATCACCGCCCAGTACCTAGCACGCTTCGGCCGGGTCGCCATGCTGGACGTGGACTACCACCACGGTAACGGCCAGCAGTCCATCTTCTATGGGCGCAACGACATCCTGACCGTCTCCATTCACGGGCATCCCCGCTTCGCCTACCCCTATTTCAGCGGCTTCGCCGACGAGCGGGGCGAGGGGCCCGGTCTGGGTTTCAACGCGAATTATCCTCTGCCGGAAACCATCGACAGCGCTTTATACCTGCATAAACTGCGCACCGCCTTGGCCCGAATTGAGGATTTCCGCGCGACCTATCTGGTAGTCTGCTTGGGACTGGATACGGCCAAGGGGGATCCCACCGGCTCATGGCCGCTCAGGGGACCCGACTTTGCCGAGATGGGCCGGCTGATCGGTACCCTGCGCCGGCCCACATTGGTCCTCCAGGAAGGAGGCTACGACAATCGTTCCATTGGTGCCAATGCCTCTCACTTCTTCCATGGCCTGGCCTCTGGACTCGGCCTGCAGCTTTCGGAGGAGAAAAACAACCGGCCTTCGAATCCACCGCCCAACAAGACGGATTGAGCCTGGTCTGCCGGAAAGGCGGCGGGAGCGGAAGTCTCAGATCCGGCCAATGCCAATGAAAAGGACGTGAAGAGCAATCGCCACGGCCAGGAACAGTCCCCTGGCCGCCGTCGGCTCCAGGCCCGGGAAGTGGTAATCCAAGGCCCCGTTGTGACAAGTACCCAGGCAGTCGCCGCACAGGGTGCAGGAAGCGCCGGGTCGGCGGCGGCGGATATCCTCCTGATCCAGGGCGCCGTACCGGCAGGCCTGGCGGCAGCTCCCGCACCCGGTGCAGGACGAACCGATTCTGACCCGGAACGGGTTCAGTCGGCCCAGCCGGGTGGCGAGCCACCCCATGGGGCAGTACGTGGTGCAGTGGATCATGGCGCCTCGCCGGCGGGACCAGATGATCATCACCGCCAGGCCGCCCAACCCGAAAGCGGCGCCGAACAATGCGGCCGTCGTGGCCGGGATTCCGGCCTCGCGCAGCAGGACGGCCGTAATGGCCACCCCGGCCAGGATGCCGGGCTGAATCCACCGCCGCCAGGCCGGCAACGGCTCCGGTTTCGGACGGAGTCCGGCCGCCGCGCCGTCCCAGGCGCCGATGTAGCAGAGGTAGCTGCACCAGACCGGACCGGCCAGGACGATGACCGCTCCGAACAGGACCGGCATGAACAGCCCTTCCCCGCGATACAGCGGCCCCCCCACGATCAGGGCCGGCACGGGCAGGTGCAGCCGGCCGGTCATCAGAAAAGAGGACCAACCGGCCAAACCGAGCGCCAGTTGCAGAAAGAAAACCCCGGAGAAAAACAGCCAGAGCCTTCGCCGCCAGCGGGCCACTCCCGCCGGGTCGTGCAGCCGTTCCGACAGCCAGCCGGCGTAGGTGGCCAGAATAAATACTTCCAGCCAGCCCCAGCCCGGCCAGAACCGTTCCGCCAGCAGGACCGGCGGCTGCGCCACCAGGTGGGGGACGGAGAGCAAGGCGACGGCGAGAGAGAAAGCCCCGGCGGATACAGCCGTGACGTCGGGCGCTTCGTCAGGCTCCCGGGAGGCGGATCGCCCCAGCTTCCAGGCCGCGCCGGCGGTCAGCAGGGCGACCGCCCCCAGGATGACCGCCAGGCGGAGCCACGGTTCACCGAGCGCCACCCGCACCATGACCAATCGCCAAGTCGTGTGCAGCCACACGAGGGCACCGCCGGAAAGTAGCATCGCCAACACCAAGACCGCCCAGCGCCGGCCAAACGCCAGCAGCAGGGGCGCCGCCAGGCTGACGGCCATCAATCCAGGTTCACCGTGACGGGAAAAATGGGCCGCCAGCAGCAAGCTCGCGAGAGTCGCCAGGACCACGGCCGGCCACGCGGCGTTCTTTTTTCCGCCGAGGCGCGCAGACGCTGAAAGGCCACCGCTTGGCTCCGGATCATTCGAAGCACCCGGATCATCCCGGCAACTCAGCGTTTCAGAGGAGTGAGAGTTGATATCAAGTTTTGTCATCTTGCCGTGGTTAACTTTTCAGTTGACCCGGGACGAGTCCATCAGCTCGCCGCGGATCGAAATCTTGGTGAGGGTCAACGGGAGCTGCTTGCCGCTCTCTTCCAGGGCCAGCCGGACCAGGTGGACCAGTCCGAAACAACAGGGCACCTCCATGTGGACGACCTGGATGGAGCGGATGTCGTTGTCGCGAAATATCCGGGAAAGCTTGTCCCGGTAAACCTCGCCGTCGTCGAGCTTGGGGCAGCCGATCGTGACCGTCTTGCCGCTCACGAAGTCGCGATGGAAATCGGCATAGGCAAACGGGGCGCAGTCGGCGGCGATCAGCAGGTCCGCCCCGTCGAGATAAGGCGCCCGCGGCGGCAGCAACATGAGCTGGACCGGCCAGTTGGCCAACTGGGAGGGCGTCTTGCCGGCTTCGCTGCGGGGGCCGGGGGCCGGCATCGGCCTGGGCTGGAACGACCGCGCCGCCTGGCCCGGACAGGCGTGGGGCATGCCCCCGTGAGGGTGCGCGCCATGGCCGTGGCCGAAGCCGGGGTGGCTGCCGGCGCCCGGGGAGGCCGATGGCTGCTGCCCGGGCCGCTCCTTGGCCAGGTGGACTTCCACCGCCGCCGGGTCGAATTCGGCCGCCTCCCGCTCCTCCATGTGGATGGCGTCCTGGGGGCATTCGCCCAGACAGGCGCCGAGACCGTCGCAATAAGTCTCGCTGACGAGGCGGGCCTTGCCGTCCACGATCCGGATGGCGCCCTCGGCGCAGGACGTCACGCACAGCCCGCACCCATTGCACTTCTCTTCGTCGATCCTGATGATGTTTCGTTTCGCCATGATTGTCTCCTTTGTCATCTCTTTCCGGGGTCAGGTTACTCCCGAACCGAAGGTTGTTCCTTGATTTAAGTCAAATTTCGGCGCCGTGCTGCTCGATGAGATCCGCCTGCGGGTGCTGGTGCTCTTCGGCACCGGGGCGATCGACCTGGCCCGGCTGCTGGAGTTGGGCTACGACGCTTGGGGCGTCGATGTCCAGGAACCGGCCCGGCGGGAGGCCGAGCGGCGTTATCCAGCCTTGGCCGGCCGCCTCCGGCCCGGAACGCTCCTCGTCCTGGGGGGGCGGTCCGCCGAGCCATTTGACGGTGTCAGGTGCGACAACGTATTCCACGAGATTCCGGCGGACCGGACCCTGCTCGAGAAAACCGGCCAGGCCTCAACCTCACAGATTGAAATGACATCGCCTCGGGATTTGCCGGCCCGCGCGGGACATGCCTTGGCGCCGCCACGGCCCAGCGGAAAAACGCCTCGAAGCGGGGGGCTACAGCCAGCGCCAGCCGCGGCTGGTGACACCCCGGAGCCAGTCTTCTTCGATTACGGTAAACTGAGCCCGTTTCGGGTCCGGCCAGGTCAGCACGCCCAGGCAGCCCTTTTCGAGCGGCTGGTCCAGGCCGCGGGCATGCCGGTCGAAGGCGACGTCGTTGAGCCAGTAGCACCGCGTGCGGCCGATGACGCCCGCCGGCACCGGCTGGCGATGATGGGCGAAGAAGTGAAACCGCGGCTGCAGCCGCTCGACGGCGTCACGGACCAGGCCGGAACCCCACTGGCCGGCTTCCCCGCCGAGGCCGAGGGGGGCGACATGGCTCATGAGGATGTCCACCGATTCGCCCGCCAGCCGCCAGCAGTCCTTTTCCCGGACCCGCTTCAGGGGGTGCTCCCGCGGGGGCGGCGCCTCGTTTTCAGCTAGCTCCGGACCGCCGCCCAGGGCCGCCAGCCGCAGCCCCGCGTGCGTGATCACGTGCCCGGAGCGGAGCCAGAACAGCCGGTGGTAGACATCCACGGCACGCAGCACCGCTGATCCGGTCGCCTTCTCCAAGGCGATAAAATCTTCGTGGTTGCCGTGGCACCAGATCACCGGGCAGCGCACGGTGTTCGGCTCCCCGGCGGGCCCGAGCAGGATCTTGTCCATCAGGGGATCGCGCTCGAGCGGCTCCGGCCACAGGAAGAAGCGGGCGAACCCGGCCTCCTCCGGGTCGTCCCGGACGTATCGCCGGGTGGCCTTGTCCAAGACCGACAGGTCGGGGAAATATCCCAGGTCCCCGCAGGCCAGAATGCCGTCCAGAAAAGATCCGTGCGCCAACTGCCAGAGCCTCGCGAGCTGGAACATCAGGCGCAGGTGGCCGTGCACGTCTCCGAAGACGGCGATATTCAATTGGCGCTGTGGAGAACTCTGCTGAAACATTCTTCCCTCTCTGACCATCGCCTGAAGATATTAGCCGCAGGATTGCAGGAGCAATCCCAGCACCACCAGGAACAGGAACACAGCCAGGCACATGCCCAGGACGAACCCGCAGCCGCTGCCGACTAAGTTGAACCCCGCCTTGACCCCTCCGAAGAATCCCATGACGCCTCCTCGACTCCAACTTTGCCGTAATTGTTTGGAAAGCGTCTTTAATATTACCGGTCACCATCGCTGTAGAGCGAATCCCCCGCCAACCGAAATTGGACCGAGGGGACCTCCCGCCCCTGGCGCCCGGCCGCGTCCAGGATGACCGTTTCGCCGTCGAGGGTGAGCACGTGCAGCGCCCCGCTGACGCTGCGGTTGGCCCCGTACCCGGTGTATTCGACCGTGCCGCCGGCAGCGCAAGACAGTCGGCCGGCCAGCAGAAGAAACATCGAGATG
>ERZ1645192.2757-NODE-2757-length-14480-cov-7.242288_pt1 | contig 14480 bp, 9 predicted proteins | sample MGYA00575354_ERZ1645192 | MGnify/ENA primary metagenome ERZ1645192 (study PRJEB40844, sample SAMN11349763) | freshwater sediment metagenome | isolation source: river sediment | host: Sediment | place: India: Faizupur Khadar , New Delhi | collected 2017-02-21 ... | reverse complement strand
GCGACGCAGATACAAGACGGCGAGTCCGGCGAATGGCGGGGATGGGACTGGATGGGTATCCCTGACGGTCCGAGCGGGACATTCCCGCTCGCACAGCCGTATCTGGTGGCCGATTATTTGGACTATTGTGAATTGTGGCAAGGTAATTGTCCGGGCGACCATGACCGCCGCCTGATCCGGTTCAAGGTTCAACCCAAACAGGGAATTCCGAAACATACGATCATAGAGAACATAGCGATCATCATGGACAATGCCGGTACGATTTATCAGACCAATTCCTCGGTGCCATTGAAATTACATGGCGGCAGTTGTTTTCCTTTCGCCGAATGTTACAACTATGAAGATAACTGTGGTCCTTCAATCCCCCCTGACTATGATGCTATAATGGAGGACGATGATACCATTCCTGATTACGATGTGGTCGATGAGGATATCCCAGATGTCGATGAGGGTTTCTCCGATATCGACGAAGTGTTGTTCGATGTCGACACAGTGAAGTCGAAGGACCTCGGCTGCGGCTGTTCGGTGATCTTCTGACCCGCTCCTCGCGCATAGCGATTTGGTCGTTAGCCTTTATTTTTCGTGATAAACGGCTCTTGTTAGCCTTGATATTTCGTAAAAAATAGTCGACTATTACCTTGCTTTTTTGAAAAATATTCGCTAGATTTACCTTGATATTTTGAAATATCGGAGGCGCGGAATGTTCAGAACAATTGATAATCACTTGAAAATATGGTCGGAACGAAAAGACCGCAAAGTGCTCCTCTTCCGTGGCGCCCGGCAAGTGGGCAAAACCTACGCGATCCGCACCCTCGGCAAACAGTTCCGCCGGATGGTCGAGATCAACTTTGAGACCCGACGCAAGGTGCACGCATTCTTTGCCGAGACGCTCGACCCCGCCGAGATAGTCAAGAAACTGGAATACTATCTGGACACCAAGATAACGCCGGGAGAAACGCTGCTTTTCTTCGATGAGATTCAAGTATGTCCCGACGCCCTGCGTTCCCTGCGTTATTTTTACGAAGAAATGCCCGAATTGCATGTGGTCGCCGCCGGTTCATTGCTGGAGTTCGCGCTTGCCGAACTTCCCTCGTTCGGGGTCGGGCGCATCGAGTCGCTCTATCTTCACCCCATGAGTTTCAGAGAATTTCTGACGGCGCTCGGCAGCGAGAGGTCGATCGAGTTGATACAACAGGCATCTCCCGAACGGCCGATCGATCCGGTACTGCACGGGAAATTTCTTGAACAGATGAAGGTGTTCCAACTTATCGGCGGATTGCCCGAGGTCGTTCGGGGATATGTCGACGATCGCGATCTGCGCCGGTGCCGCGATATTTTGGATGACCTTGTGCGCGGCATGGAATCAGATTTCGCGAAGTATAAGGTCCGTTCGCCGGTCGCCCGGCTCCGCGAGACCTTTGCTAGTGTCGCCATCCAATCGGGCGCCAAGTTCAAATATACCGCCGTGGGGGAAGACAGTTCTTCGCTGTATCGCGATGCTCTGGAGTTGCTGGTCAAAGCGGGACTCGTTTGCCGGGCGCACCATACGACGGGTGCCGGGATACCTCTCGGCGCGGGGGTTGACCCGCGTCGTTTCAAGGCGGTCCTGTTCGATAGCGGTGTTTATCAGCGGATCATGCGGCTGGATCTTTCCAAATATGTTACCAGCGATTTTCCGGCTATCATCAATCGCGGACCGCTTGCGGAGATCGCGGTGGGGAACGAGTTGGTCAAGGGGCGTGGTCCGAAGGAGGTGCCGGAGCTGTACTACTGGCATCGGGAAGCGCGCGCCAGCACGGCCGAGGTCGATTATCTGGTCGAGAATAAGAATCGGGTCATACCGATCGAGGTCAAAGCGGGAACGAGCGCGAAAATGAAAAGTCTGCGTCTTTTTATCGAGGAGAAGAAAATTCCGACCGGGGTCCGTTTTTCGTCGGACAATTTTTCACGAGAGGGAGCCGTCGTTTCCATACCGTTGTACGCCGCCGGTTTCTGCGAAGAATACGATTGGCTCGTTTAGCCGGCCGAACTTCCTCTCGCGCGCATGAACAATTAATTTTACAAAGGCCCCCGAATTTAGTATAAGAAAGGGCTTGTACTGTGCTGTGAGGAGCCATGCTTATTCCATTCGACCGAAATGTTCTGTATATTCAAAAGGTTCCGGGGAGATACCTCTTTTCGGTGCTCAACGATCTGTTCCGCTACGAGAAGGACCTGTCGGGCTACCTGTTCTGCGCGGGGCAGGGGACCATCGGCTATCTCTTCTTCAAGAGCAACAAGATGCTGGGGGCGCTCGCGTTCCAAGTGCCGGGCGGCGGAGGGATGCTCCAGCCGATATCGTTCCGCCACCTCATCGAGAACGACAACATCGACATCTACGCCAATGTGGTGGAGGAGTCGACGATACTCGACAACATCTACCGCTTCTTTTCGTCGGCCTGCCTGCTCCATGCGCCGCTCAACTACACCGATGTCGGTAAGTTCATGGGGACCTTCGCCGACGAGGGCTTCTCGGGGATGGCGGGGTTCCAGCAGGGGATGGTGATGAACATGGCCTTCTTCGACCGGGGCCGGTTCCGCTATTTCCTCTACTATCACCCGGACACCAAATCCTACGCCTACGAGAACGACGAATCGGTCTTCGCCCGCTATGTCGAACTGCTGCCGCAACTGACGCCGGTCCTCACGGCGCGCGATTTCCGCGTCAAGGGGACGGCCGACAGCATCAACGACATCGTGGTGGCCCAGCAGAAGGACATCGTGGTCAACCTCCTGCTCGGCTATTTCGACATTTTCGACTTCATCCTGCAGATGCTGCTGGACAAGGCCTCTCCGCCGCAGGTGGAGAAGATCGTCAAGGAGTTGTTCGACCAGTTGCGCGAGAAGTACGATCCGCTCTACCGCAAGATACAGTTCTCGCAGGAGACGCTGTCGGTCAACTGGATGGACATACTCGACGACCGCAAATACATACCGCTCCAGTACCGTTTCGAGCACTACCATCTCTACATCGACGAGGTGTGGAAGCGCCTGCTTAACGCCCTCATCGCCACGGCGGGGGAGCCGGCGGCGGCGCAGTTGAAGGAAAAGATAACCAAATATATGGCGCTCGTGGACAAGGACGAGCGGGAACTCAAAAAGATGCTGTACCGTCTCGAACAGCAGTGTGAAACGAAGGGATAACCGCCAGCAATCGGAGAAACGACTCATGGGTCTGAAACTCATCGTTGAGAACGACCGCAGCGAACTGTCGGTGCACGGCTTCTCGACCGATCTCATCACGGTCGGCCGCGCCGCCGACAACGATCTGGTCCTGCCCGAACGGAACGTCTCGCGGCACCATTTCCAGCTGGAACTCCTCGACGAACGGATCGTCATCGAGGACCGCGGTTCCTACAACGCGACCTACGTCAACGCGAAGGAACTGCAGCGCAAGGTGGAGATCTTCGTCGGCGACATCATCACCGTCGGCGACTACAACATCTATCTCGAAAAGGACGAGGAGGAGGAGGGACCGGCCAAGACCCGCGAGATAGACATGAGTCCGCGCGTCGCCGAGACCGAACTGCTGCTGGCCAAGAACGGCACCATCGGCGGCCGCGTGTTCCCGATTAAGGGGGCCGAGACGGTGATCGGGTCGCATGCCGGATCGGATGTCTACCTGTTCCACCCCGATATCCCCGAGGTCTACGCGAAGATCATCTTCGACGGCAATATCTACCTGCTCATCAGCGGCACCCGCGACAAGAACTATCCGCTGGTGGTCAACGGAATGACGGTCGAATCGATAGACCTGCGCCACGGCGACGAGGTGAAGATAGGGGATTTCCTGTTCGACTATATCGAGAAGGGGAACGACTACAAGCCGTTCGAGTACCTCCTGCAGGCCGAGGAGGAGCGGCGGCGCAAACTGCGCGAAGAGATAGAGGGGAAGAAGATAAAGACCCTGCGCGACGAGGACGAGGTGACCGAGGTGACCAAGCAGGTCGAGAAGACGCGGCGCGTACAGCGGAGCCGCCGGAACCTGCTCATCCTGCTCATTCTGCTCGTTGCGCTGCTGCTGGCGGCGGCGATACTGTTCAAGGGGGGTCATCTCAACGGCATACTTCCGGGGATGGAGCGGACCGCGACCGATGAGCAGGGACAGTAACCTTACCGCGGCATTCTGGGAGGGGGACGAATATGTCGTCCTCGACCAGTTGGAATTGCCCGAACGCAAGACCTGTCTGCGGCTGACCACGCCCGCCGCGGTGCGCGAGGCGATAACGGCGATGCGTCTGCGCGGCGCGCCGCTCATCGGGGCGGCGGCGTCGGCCGGCGCGGCGCTCGCCTTCCGCGGCGCCGGGGAACCGGTGGAGCGCGCCGTGTTCGCGTCGGTCTGCGCGTCTATCGGAACGGCCCGTCCGACGGCGGTCAACCTGATGGCGGTGCTGGACGAGATGCTGGCCTATTACGATAACGAGGTGGCCGGGTGCGCGACGGCGGCGGAACAGTTCGCGCTGATGCAGCGCCGGTCGCTCGAGATACACTGGCGCGACGCCGACCGCAACCGCCGCATGGCGCGGCACGGGGTCGATTGGCTGCGGCGGCTCCTGCCCGACCGGCGTCTGCGGGTGCTGACCCACTGCAACACCGGCGCGCTGGCGACCTGCGGGCACGGTACGGCGCTGGGAGTGGTGCGGACCCTGCACGAACAGGGCCTGCTCAAGATGCTCTGGGTCGACGAGACGCGGCCCTATCTGCAGGGGGCGCGGCTTACCGCGTTCGAATGCGCCGAGGAGGGGATACCGCACACCGTCATCACCGATTCGACCGCCCCGTATCTCATGGCGCAGGGGCAGGTCGACGTGGTGCTGACCGGCGTGGACCGGATGGCCCGGAACGGCGATTTCGCCAACAAGATCGGGACCTACGGGCTGGCGGTGGCGGCGCGTCACCACGGGATACCGTTCCTGCCGGTACTTCCGGTGGAGAGTTTCGATACGGCGCTGTCCGACGGGGCGCGCATCGTGATAGAGGAGCGGTCCGACGACGAACTTCTGATCTTCAACGGGCGGCGGATAGCACCGGCGGCCTCGTCGGGGCTGCATCTCGGCTTCGATGTGGTGCCGCACGGACTGATAACGGCGGTGATCACGGAACAGGGCGTCATAGAGGGCGGAATAGATGAAAAGCACATCACGGATTTTCTTCATCGGCGCGGCGCTGCTGATCGCGCTTGAAACGATCGGTTGTGCGTCGCTGGTCTCATCCGAAACGCGGCGGGCCGCGGCGGATGTCTCCGAAAAGAAGGCGCGCGAACTCTATTTCTCCGACTGGGACTCCGCGGTTGAGGCGGCCCATGCGGCGATCGGGCACGACCCTAAGGGGAGCGATCTGGCCAATTTCATCGCGGGAGAGGAGCGCTATCTCGCGGGCGACCATGAGGCGGCGGTCCCGTTCCTGCTCGCCGCGTTGCGCGGCCGCGATCCGCTGGCGGCGCTGGCGGCGCTCCACCTCATCCGCGACCTGTATGTCAGCCGTCCGCTGGCGATAGAACTCGCGCTGACCAGCCCCGCCTGCGCTTCGCCGCTCTGCCGGGCGGTCATATCGGCCGAGGCGTTCGAATGGGCCTGCGCCACCAAGCGGCCGTGGGACGCGCGCCGACAGCAGGAACGGCTCTTCCGGCCGCTGTCGTTCCAACTTTTCCGCGCCGCCGATCAGTCCGCCTTCCGCGATCTTTCGGCGCTTTCGGCGGAGGAGGAAGCCTACCTCGCCGGTACGCTCAAGCCGCCCGCCGGCGCCCGCCGGGTGGAACTGCCCGAGACGGTCTCCGCCTTCGATCTGCGCCACTACTTCACGCCGGTACGCAACGCCGTCTTTTTCGCGGCCGCTTCGATCGAGACGGAGCGGACCGAGACGGTGACGCTGCTGCCCTATATCTCGGTTCCCTTCCGCCTGTACGTTGACGGTAAAGTGGCGCTGGAACGCGACGCCGATCTGCTTTCGGCAGGGGTGATCGCGGGCGCGGCGTCGCTGGAACTGGCGAAGGGGAAGCATACGATACTGCTGAAACTGGCCCCCTATCTCTCCGATGACGCCTATGTGTCGCTTCTGTTCCACCGCGACGGAGAGGCGTCGGCCGGCGCGGTCGATATCGCCGCCGCCGACGATCGGGACGATCCCCTCAGCGCCTACCTGCGTCTGCTGACCGGCGATCTGCTGTACGCCGATGCGGGCGTGCCCCGCTGGGAGGAGTTCTACGCTTCGGTCAACGGGAGCCGCTCCCCCGGTCCGCTTTTCCAGACGGCGCGCGCCTACCGCCGCGCGGGCAACGATCAGAGCGCCGGTTCGCTGCTTTCCTTTCTCGCCGGGGAACGGCCCGACCTGATCCTGCCCAAAAGCGAACTGCTGGAGGTCTATCAGGACCTCGGCGACGATGCCGGCGCGCGGCGCGTGATCGCGTCGGAAGAGGGGCGCGAACGGACCGAACTGCCGTGGCTGCTGCGGCTTTCGGATATCTATTTCTCGAAGAAATGGTATGCCGCCGATCTGGCGAATGTCGAACGGCTGATCGACCTCTACGAGACCTATCCGGTCGCCTACTACTATCTTTCCGATGCATGGCACGGGATGGGCGATATCGGCAAGGCGGCCCGCATCCGCCAGCGGGCGGTGCGCCTGATGCCCGGCTATCAGCCGACCCTGTCGCGGCTGGCGGAACTGTACCGCGAAGCGGGCGACCTGTCGGGGATCATCCGGACGGCGAAACAGCTCCGGGCGCTCGATCCGCACAACGGCGACCATGCGCGACTGCTGGCCGAGGTCTATTTCTCCGACGGCAACTGGGGCCGCGCGGCGCGCATATTCCGGGAGGCGCTCGAACGCGATCCCGAGGCGGCCGATCTGTGGGCGCGGCTCGGCGATACGCTTCTGCTCGACGGCGATCGCGACGGGGCGGTCGCAGCCTTCCGCAGCGCCTACGAACTGGCTCCCGAAAGCATAGAATATGCCGACCGGCTCGATTCGGTCGGGGCGCTCTCCTCCGGTTTCTTCGCAAAACAGGCGCTGGACGACGCCGCGGTCGACAGGAAGATAGCGCAGTTCCGCGCCGAAGCGTCGAAATATACCCAGAAATACACCATCATCTACGACGAAGGACTTCAGCAGATACATTACAGCGGGAGCGTCCGGTCGCGGTTCCGCATGACCATCGCCCTCAACACCGACGAGGGGGTGCGCGAGTTCTCGACGGTGGCCAACTACGGCCGCATCCTGTCGGCGCGGGTCGTGAAACCCGACGGTACGCCGGTGCCGGGCTGGCGCGCCGATGCGAAGAATCTCTACTTCCTCGACACGATGCCGGGCGACGTGATAGATTTCGTGATGGAGACCTCCGTCGGGCCCCGGTCGTGGCTCGGCGGGACCGATTTCCGCTGGTTCTTCGCCACCGAGGGGGTCTACAACCTCCACAGCCGCATCGCCCTGCGCTACCCCAAGGATCTGCCGGTCCTGTTCCATGTCCGCGGTCCGGCCAAGAGCGTCACTTTGGAGGAGGATGACGGGACCACCCGTATCTTCGAGACCTTCGGGCTCACGCAGGCGTCGCGTGAAGAGGCGATGCCGCCGGTCGTCGATGAACTGCCGCTCCTTTCCTATACCACCGTCCGCTCGTGGGACGATCTCGGCCGCTGGCAGGCGGTGTTCCTGCGGGAACAGTCCGAACCTTCGGCGGAGGCGGAACGGCGCGCCATGGAACTGACGCAGGGGCTGACCGACAGCGGCAAGCGCGTCGAGGCGCTCCGCGATTGGGTGGCGCGTCAGGTGCGTTATCTTTCCGACGATGCCGGCATCGCCAAGGTGAAGCCCGAAAAGACCACGCGGACACTCGCCGAGAAGGCGGGCGACTGCAAGGATAAGGCGCTCCTGCTGAAACTGCTCCTTTCCTACGCCGGTATCGAAGCGCGCTACGCGTTGGTCAAGAGCCGTCCGTTCGGCTCCCTCATCCGGGAACTTCCTTCGATGCAGTTCGACCACGCGCTGCTCTACATCCCGCCGCAGACCGGCATAGAGAAGGGCTATTTCGTCGACGCCACCTCGAGTTACGATCACTACCGCGGCATCAATCCCGAACTGGAGGGGGTGGTCGCGCTGGTCATAGACGAACAGAGGGGGACCCACGAGTTCCTGCCGGTCGTTTCGGGACTCGCCAACACCGTGTCGCTCGCGGTGACCGCCGACGGCGCGGCCCGCCTGACGCTCACCGGTCCCGCCGCCTCCAACGGCCGCTACCGCTTCGCCGTCGACAGCGATCCGTTCAGTTATTTCGCCGCGCTCATCGCGAAGATGGCGGGGCTCATACCGGTGGCGGTCTCGCAGTGCGCGCTTGCCGGCGATCAGTACGCCGAACCGCTCGAGGTGTCGTGCGCCGCGCGCGCTTTTTTCCCCGCGCTGGTATCGGCCGTGCTCGGGCCGGTGGTCGCCGCGCAGGAGCGGCGTTATCCGCTGTACCTCGGCGATCGCATCGGTTCGTGGAGCGTTCTGATGCAGGGGATCGCGGCGCCCGCGGAACCGGTAACGGTCGAGAACGAATTCTTCGCGTGGCGCGTCGTTCCGGCCGAAGGGGGCGTGACGGTGGCTTTTGAACTGCGGACCACGGAGATCCCGCCCGCGAACTACGCCGCGTTCCGCGCGGCGGCGGGGGCGGCCATGACGGAGGAGAATAAACTGCGGGGTGCGGCGCAATGACCAGAGTTATCGCTACCTTCTCGGCAAAGGGCGGGGCCGGCACCTCGGTGATGACCGCCAACCTCGCCATCTATCTGGCGCAGAAGGGGAAGAAGGTGCTGCTCATCGACGCGGCCCCCAACGGCGGGTCGCTCCATGCCTATCTCAACATTCCCAGTTGGGCCGTTTCGCGCACCGTTCCCGATTTCTTCTCGGTCCTGCCGCTCATCGACACCGATTATCCGAACCTTAAATTCTTCTCGTCGCTACGCTGTCCGCAGAAGCATAACTGCGTTTCGGAATATCTCGTCAAATGGGAAACGGAACTCAAGAAGAGCGGGTTCGACCTGCTGTTCATCGATATGGGCGCGCACCTCGACGCCGATCTCATCGCGACCGCCTATCTCGCCGATCTCAACATCCTTTTTCTCAACCCCGATCCGGTGAGCATCGAGAAGAGCAATCATCTGCTCCGTCAGTTCTATGACGCCCAGCTCGAGGCCATGCTTCAGCGGCTCGATATCGCGCCGGCGGTGACCGAACTGCAGCGCAACCGCCCCGAACACCTCTATTCGGCGCGCAACCTTCTGCTCGCGGTCGCCGAAGAGGTGCCCAAGACGCGGCGGCAGGTGGCCGATGTGGTGGGGCGCCTGCGCATCGGGGTGGTGTTCAACGCCATACGGAATTCGGCCGACGCGGAACTCAAGGATATCTATCCGCTGGTCGTGCGCAACTACTTCGGTTTCGATCTCAAGGGGCTCGGCGACGTACTCTATTCCGAGGTCATCCAGAACTCGGCGCAGACCATGACTCCGACGGTCATGAGCGAGCGGGGCGGCGAATTCATCGAGATGCTCGACCTCATCGCGGGGCGCGTTCTTACCCACGCCGCAAAACGGGACCATGCTCCCGTCGCCCGCTTCCTGCCGCTGACCTACTACGAGATGCTGGGGGTCCAGCGCGGTTCGAGCGCGCAGGATATCCGGGCGCAGTACGAAAAACTGCGCGCGGTCTATTTCTCGCAGAACCCGCTTATGCGCGATCTGTTCGATGCCGACAGCCTTTTCCTCTACACGCGTCTGCTGGAAAGCGTCTATCAGAACCTCATGGACCCCGATATCAAGCGCGAGTACGACATGGGGGGCGGTCAGGCGCCCGAGACGCTCGACCAGTCGCTCCCGGAGGGTTTCGATATCCGCGAGGTCATCCGCAAATACAACCGGCAGAAAAAGAGCGGACCCAAACTCGTTAAACGCGATGTGTTCGGCCGCGAGGCGGAGGATGTCTCTCCGCTGGCCGAGAAATTCGACGAGCAGGATCCCAACGCCCTGTTCGACAAATACCGCGACCGCCCGGCGACCGGGGTGGTCCTCAAGGCGCTCCGCGAGGAGTTGGGGCTCACCCTCAAGACGGTGTGCGAAAAGACCCGCATATCGCACGCCGTGGTAAAGGCGATAGAGTCCGATGACCGGCGCAATCTGCCGGCGTTGACCTATCTGAAGGGTTTCTTGAAAAGTTACTGCCGGCTGTTGCGGCTGTCGGAAGAGAACACCGAACGGGTCCTCACCGATCTGGTGGCGGCCGCGACCGATATCCCGGCGCCGCCGGCCGCGCCGGTACGGAAACAGTAGGAGGCGGAGGAGGGGACCGATGCTCGAGAACTACGGCGAATATCAACTGCTGAGCAAGATCGCGACCGGCGGCATGGCCGAGATATTCCTCGCCAAGCACACCAATTCCCCCGTCACCAGCATGCCCATCGCGATCAAGCGGATACTCCGGCAGTTCAACACCAATCAGGCCTTCATCAAGATGTTCCTCGCCGAGGCGCGCATCATCTGCAACATCACCCACGAGAACATCGTCAAGATATACGATTTCGGAAAATTCGACGAGACCTATTACATCGCGATGGAGTACGTCTTCGGCCAGAGCCTCGGCCAACTCATGAACAAGTACCTCCAGAAGGGGCGGACCCTGTCGCCGGAACTGGTGCTCGAACTGACCGTCGCGGTCCTCAGCGGGCTTGAATTCGCCCACAATACCCGCGACCGTCACGGCATTTTCCTCAATGTCGTCCATCTCGACATGAACCCGAACAACATACTCCTGTCCTACGACGGCAAGATAAAACTGGTCGATTTCGGCATCGCCCACGCCTCCTATACCCGGACGCTCAAGAACAACCTCCAGTCGGTGCAGGGGACCTACGGGTACCTATCGCCCGAACAGTGTCAGGAAAAGCCGCTCGACCGCCGCAGCGACCTGTTCAGTTTCGCCGTCATACTCTGGGAACTGCTCGCGGGCAAACCGCTCTTCAAGCAGATGGAGTCGGATGCGGCGATACTCAACGCCATCGTCAACGATCCTATCCCCGACATCACCACGGTCAATCCGCAGGTGCCGCGCGAACTGGGCTTCATCCTCCAGAAGGCGCTGCAGAAGAACCGCGAACAGCGCTACGGTTCGGCCGCCGAGATGCTCGAGGACATAAAGCGCTACCAGTCCATGCGCGAGTTCGATCCGCAGGCCGAGAATTTCCCGACGGTGCTCAAACGCGAATTCGCCGCCCATTTCATCAAGATGAACCGGGTGCTCGAAAAGGCGCAGGCGTCCTATCTGATGGACGAATTATTCAAGGATATAAGTGAGATAGAAGAGGTTGACCTGAACGAGAAGATCCGGGTCCAACAGGAGGAACTGGTCGCTTCCATCAAGAAAGAGGAGGCGGTACAGGAGGAAAAGGAGCGGCGCGACGAGGTGCGTGGCTGGCTGTGGCCGCTCGTTGTCGCCGCGGTCACGCTCACGCTTTTCTTCGGCGGGTTGTCGCTCTATCTCTTCTTCCCGTGGCAGAGCGACACCGTGTCGGTGTTCGTCGCTTCCCTGCCGCCCGAGACCGAGATATATGTGGACGGCCGCGATTCGGGAGCCAAGACGCCGACCGAACTCAAACTGGTCAAGGGGCGCACCTACGTGTTCGAATTCCGGAAGGACGATCTGGTCGCCGAATTGCCCTTCGTCCCTTCCGAAGAACCCGAAAAGAACAAGATATTCGTCAAACTTAAAAAGAAGGAACAATGAAGCGCGGGATACTGCTCTATGTCCGCGACGACGGCAAACGGGCCGCCGCGGTCCAGCAGGCCGTCGCCGCCGTAAGCGAGGTCGCCGCAGCGCAGGGGCGCCCCCTGTTGGTCCACCCGGAAAAGACCTACGATATCGGACTGGTCATCGCCGTCGGCGGCGACGGCACCTTCCTCGATGCGGCGCATGAGGCGTTGGAACTCGACGTGCCGCTGGCCGGGGTGAACGCCGGGAGTCTCGGCTTCCTGACCGAAATACTGCCCGACGAGCGCGACGAACTGGAGCGCATCCTTGCGCCCCGCGTGAAAACGCAGGAGCGGGTCGTGCTGTCGGTCTCGGTGATGCGCGACGGCGCCGAGATATTCCTTGCGCAGGCGGTCAACGAACTTCTGCTCATGCGCCGTTCCGACGAACCGATGCTCGATCTGGCCATCCGCTACGCCGGGATGAACCTGCCGCACTACAAGGCCGACGGGGTCGTCGTCGCGACGCCGACCGGCTCGACCGCCTATAACCTGTCGCTGAACGGCCCGATACTGTTCCCCGCCGAGCACGCGATGGTGCTCAACGCCGTGGCGCCCCACGCCCTCACCAGCCGGCCGCTGGTCCTGCCGAGCGCCTCGCCGCTCGAGATAGAACTCGCCGGCGGCGCGGCCGGTACCCTGTCGGTCGACGGTCGCACCCATCTGCCGCTTGCGCCGGGCGACCGGATCACGGTGCAGGAATCATCCCGGATGCTCAAATTCGTGCCGAGTTCGCGTCGCACCTATTTCGATGTCCTTGCGCGGAAACTCCATTTCGGCCGCCGCGACTGATCCCTGCTTCCCGTCAAAGCCGTAATTACATCAAACGGAGAACCGGACGGGAAATTTCTTGATTCGGAATTCGGGCGGGCGTACTATCGCGGCGGAAGGACCGAAACGGAAGTATTTCTGGAGTCACCCATGATAGAGATCAAGAGACTTTTTGCCGAAACGGCGACCACGGAAGAGTGGCACGACTACCATCGCGTCATGGGGCGGTACTATGAGGATATGAACGGGGAACCGGTCGAGCGGGAACCTTTCCTCAGGACCGCGAAGTCCGGCATGACCTCGGGGAATTGCGTGGAACGGACCTTTCTTGCCTACGATAACGGCGTGGTGGCGGGAAGCGCTTCCTTTGTCCGGTATGACGGGTTCGAGATCGTTTTCACCGATATCGCGGTCCTGCCCGAATTCCGTCGGCGCGGCATCGGCAAGCGGCTTCTCGACAGACTGTGCAGTGAGGCGCATGCGTTGGGGCTTGCCAAACTCTTCCTCTTTACGGTGGACAATGTTCCCTCCGGTGAACTCTTCCTCCTCCGGAACGGCGCGAAAAAAGGGATCGTGCAGAAGGGGAACCGGCTGTTCACCAAAGATATCGATGTCGCGTTGATGCGGCGGTGGATCGCGGCGGGAACTAAGGCCGGGTTCGAGTCGGGCGTGTGGCACAACCGGATACCGGAAGAGCACATCGAGCAGTATGTCGTTGCCTACAACAGCATCAACGATGCGCCGCACGGCGAACTGGAGACCATGGCGGTCGCCATGACGCCCGATGCGATGCGGGCGAGCATCCGGCGGTTCATCGTCAACGGCGGGAACGATATTCTCATCGCGTGGGTCCGCGATACCCTCAGCGGCGAATTCGCCGCGATATCGGATATTGCCCTTAACCGTTCTCAGCCGATGCTGGCTTTTCAGAACAATACCATGACCGTTCCCCAATACCGGGGCAACGGCTTCGGGAAATTGGTCAAGGCGCAGAACGCGCTCCATCTTATCGAGCACTGGCCGCGGATACAATCGATCCGCACCTCGAATGCCGAGGTGAACGACGCGATGCTCGCCATCAACGAAAAGATGGGTTTCACACAGGTGCAGACCCATACCTTCTGGGAGATGGGAACGGAGAAGAGAATTTAGGAAAGAGGAGATCGAGTATCATGTCTAAAGAGAAGGTCAGAGAATTTTACGGCGGCGATGACCATTATGAGTTCAATCGCTTGGTCCAAGATGCTTTTCACCGGCTGGAACTGAACACCACGCTCCATTTCATGGATACATATCTGCCGCGAACGGGCCATGTTCTCGATGCGGGCGGCGGTCCCGGCCGCTATACGCTGGAGCTGGCCCAACGAGGACTTTCGGTAACCCATATGGACCTGAACCCCGGATATGTGGCGTATGCCAAGCGGGTGATGGCCGAACATGATCTCTCCGACAAACTCGTCGCCTCAACGGTCGGCGATATCTGCGATCTGGGGGAATTCCAAGCGGGGACTTTCGATGCCGTGCTTTGCTTGGGCGGGCCGCTGAGTCATGTGGTCGATGCCGCCGAGCGTGAAAAGGCGGTATCGGAATTGATCCGGGTCGCCAAGCCCGGCGCTTATATTTTCTGCTCGGTGATCGGTAGGCTGGCATTGCTGCGGACCGTTTTGACCGATTTCCCCGATGAAATAACGATGGAGATATTCCAACGGTATTGCGACTCGGGGGATTACGACGGCAGTAACGGATTCACCGCCTGTCATTTCTTTCTGGCCGATGACTTGAGAAAGGCTTTTGACCGGCCGGAGGTTGAATGTATAACCCTTCTGGGACTTGAGGGATTGTCGTCTGCAAATCCCAAGGAGTTGAATAACCTTTTTGAAAAGGACCGCGCGGCATTTG
>ERZ1645192.2756-NODE-2756-length-14481-cov-5.919728_pt1 | contig 14481 bp, 11 predicted proteins | sample MGYA00575354_ERZ1645192 | MGnify/ENA primary metagenome ERZ1645192 (study PRJEB40844, sample SAMN11349763) | freshwater sediment metagenome | isolation source: river sediment | host: Sediment | place: India: Faizupur Khadar , New Delhi | collected 2017-02-21 ... | reverse complement strand
GACCACGCGCAAGAGGGCGTCAATGACGGTGTTGCCGGTGACCATCACCCGGTCAGACGCGGCACCCTCGGCCAGGAGGTTCGCCCGCGCGCGCTCGGTCGGGGCGAAGTGCAGGTCGGCGATCGCGTCGGCAAGCCTGCGGTTCATCTCCTCCGGCCAGGGCGCATAGATGTTGCCAGTGCGTAAACCTGCTTCGACGTGGCCGACCGGGATGCGTCGATAAAAGGCCGCGAGCGAAGCGGCGAAGCTGGTCGTGGTATCGCCGTGGACCAGCACGCGATCGGGCCGTAGATCGGCGAGCACGGGGTCGAGGCCTTTCAGCACGGCGGTCGTGATGTCGGTAAGGCCCTGGTTCGCCTGCATCACCGCGAGGTCGTAGTCTGGTGCGATGTCAAACAGCGCCAGGACCTGATCCAGCATCGCGCGGTGTTGGCCGGTGACGCAGACGCGGGACTCGATGCCGGCGGCGGCGGCGAGCGCGAGGACGACCGGTGCCATCTTGATCGCTTCCGGCCGGGTTCCGAATACACTGAGGATCCGCATCTCCCCCCTTTCCGGGCAATGTCCAGGATTTTTCGCACATTTGTTAAGGCAGTGGCCCGACGGGTCATTCGGTCTGCGCAATCACTTCTTGGGTCGTGCCGCGACCAGACGGAGGGTACTTTCGGCGTTGGTGCGGTCGGTTCCAAGAGCGTCGGAACTAAGCGACATCGTGAGGCGCTCGCAAGTTAGGTTCAGCGAGCGTCTCGAGGGACGCTACTTCCAATCTCCCAGAGATTGAACATATATCGTGGACCTTTCGCCCTTGTGAAGTTCGGTGGTCGCGATCGGCTCTGCGCCCATCTTTCGGTAGAAGCGATGCGCTGCCTCCAATGCTTCGCCCACAACTATGCGGAAGGCTGATTGGCCTTGCGCGCGGAAATGCGTTACGAGCGTAGCATAGAGGCGAGCAGCGGCGCCGGAGCTGCGGGCCGAAGGTTCCACCGCTATCGACAGGAGCTCAGCAGTCGGAGGGGCAAATCCCGAAGCTCGGCCTGCTGCCGCAGGCGTATGAGCTTTTGCTCGCGCCGAGTAATATAAGATCTCCAGGGTGCACCTCATATGACGCGGACTTCGAAGGCTTGGCACCATCACGAAGGGGAGAACGTGGAGGCGTCTCAGCATAGTTCTGTAAATTGGCCCCATACCGATCGCGCCTGAAACAAAGCCGATCGGCAGCCCAGCTGGATCCCGTTCAACAAAGAGAACACTCGAAGGGCAGACGTCGATCGCGCGGTACATCTCGATGAGGAAACCTTCTCCGAGCGTCGCGAGGAAGCTCTGCTTGAGGTTTCTCTCGTGAATTCGTGCTACTGTCTTTAGGTCGACCTCCTCCAGACATCCCTTCTCGGCTGCGCGTATTGGCATCATCGACACGATCATGCGCCTCGCTCTGCAAGGCGCCCAGCGACATTATTGCCAAGGATGTATCGTTCAAGTGGCGGAGGCGGCTTCGGCGCGCTGGGGAAGAGCTTGTAGAGCGCTCCTGCCCGTCCGGTCACTACCGTCCAAGCTGTGAGCCAAATGCAGCCGAAATAGGTGCCAAGATTGCGGTGCGACGCATACCATTGCTCAAGGCGTCCGTTGTATGGCATTATGACTTCATCATAGAAGCGGTCGGCGTCTGTCGCGTCTTGCAGCATTTCCTCTTCGTCACGGAACACGATAGAACCGACGCCGGACAGACCCGGTTTGACGCCAGTGATGACGGGCTTAAGCTCGTCCGGGAAGGCGTCGAAACACCGCTGGCTTTGCGGGCGCGGCCCGATCACGCTCATCGATCCATTGAAGATGTTGATGAGCTGGGGCAGCTCGTTTAGCTTCGTCCGGCGTAGGAAGCGACCGAATGGCAGGATGCGTGGATCGTTCTTTACAGTCACGGTCCCTGTGCCCAGATTGGGACTGTCCTTGAGCATAGTTGCGAACTTTATCACACCGAATAGCTTTCCGTCCTTTCCGACGCGCTTCTGCACGTAGAATATCTCACCTTCGCCCGTGAACTTGAGCACCAGCATGATGGCGAGGAGCGGAACGCCGAGCAACAAGAGTGCCACGCTCGAAAAGAGGATGTCAATTAACCTCTGCATCGGTCACATCCTTCCATCGAGATATCGGCCAGTTTCCTTGTGGTTGAAGTCCGGGACCATATCGGTGAAGAGGTCCACGATTGGAGCTTTCTCCCACGTTGGTCGAGCTCGGATTTCAGCGATCCTTTCCAGAAACCGGTCGAGTAGAGACGAGTTATAGGCAGCAGTGTTCTTAATGATGCCAATATTTGCAAAACGAGACAGGTCAAGCGTCTCCCTGTCAGTGAAAAACACCTCAAAATCCTTTTCTCCCGACGTGTCGCTGGTAAAAAAATAAACAGGCCATTTGTGTTGGGAGATCAACTCGCGTGTACGTCCGCGCGCCTCGTCTTCGCTTGCACATTGATAGGGTTCGAACCCGAGTGCCTGAAGGTAGCGTTCTGCAATGTCAGAAAACTTCGTGAGCTGCAATGCCTCGCTCATCTTGGGAAAGAAAATGTCACGGTTATCACCGAGAATGCAGGACGAGAGGCATAGTTCGCCCGACTCTTGCGGAACAATAAAATAGCGCTGCACATCATTAGGAGCGGAGATGGGCTGTTGTTTGGCGAAGCGTTGGTTGAAGCCGTGCAGGAGCGAGCCGTCCGAGAACGCGACATTGGCGAAACGAGCCGTTGAAATCTGTATCTCAAGGCTGTCGCGCATCAAGAACAGTTCCATGATACGCTTCGACGCGCCCATCATACTGACGGGACTTGCCGCCTTGTCGGTTGAGACGCAAAAATATTTTTGGGCGCCCATAGCCTTGGCTTGCGCCACGGTAGTGATGGTGTTGAGTACATTGACCTCGATAAGGCGCATTAGGGTGAAGGGATCCTTTTCGGACCTGACGTGCTTAAGTGCTGACAGGTTAAGCACATAATCGTATGGCCCTTCGGCTGCCAGCAGGGCGGAAAACTCCTGCCTCCCGCAATCCACAGCGAATGTTGCAAAATCGCCCTCGAAATAGCCGAGCGTCGAACGGATATCACGCACAAGTTCGACGAGATTATTCTCGGAGATGTCAACGCAGTGAAGCACCTTGGGACTGCGCTTGAAGATCTCCCTCGTCGTAGCTTGGCCGATCGTACCGGCGGCACCAATAACGAGGAAGCGGCTATTGGCGATCCTTTCCGACAACTCGGCTTCGTGTGCGGCGATATCGTCCGCGAACAGCATGTCCTTGCGGCCGATTACCTCAAGGATGTTCATACGTGCACTCTCCCGATGTCTTGGTCGGGCACACCGGAGGGCAGGTTGACCACTCGGTCCTCCAGCCATTGCGAGTTCTCGAGTCCGTCTGTCTGACAATTCCTGAACATCTCGAGGGAGGACATCAGGCGCCAGATCGGCCGGACCATGATGCCTCTGGCGTTCATGTGTTCAAGAAAAGTGTCACGCTCGGTCCGATCGTTGAGCAGGATTGCGTTAAGCCAGAAATTCGCACTTGTTCCTGCAGGTTGGTCGATGAATGTCCAGCCGTTATCGCCGCAATAGTTGCGATATCCTTCGGCAATCTCGCGTTTTATAGCAAGCATAGATGGCAAGGTCTCCATCTGGGCACAGCCAAGCGCGGCATTGAGGTTGGGCAAGCGATAGTTGAAGCCAACCTCATCATGCACAAATTCGTAAGGGTGGGGGACCTTGGCTGTTGTAGTAAGGTGTTTGGCGCGCTTGGCAATAGCTTCATCACCGGTGAGGATCATGCCACCACCGCCTGTCGTGATGACCTTGTTGCCGTTGAACGAGAGGGCTGCCATTAGGCCGTCATTACCAGTATGGGCTGCACCCGTGTAGCTGCCGAGGCTCTCGGCTGAGTCCTCAACCAGTGGAATGCCCCATTCGCGGCAGACGTTCGCGACCTCGGCGATGCGTAGGGGAAGACCAAAAGTGTGCATTGGCACGCAGGCTGCAATGTGCGCGCCCGTTTTGCGGTTGAAGGACCGGCAATCTCGCATCTCGGCGTTTGCCATCAGCCAGTGCCGTAACGCGCTTGGCGACAGGCCCAACGTGTCGCGGTCTACGTCAACAAAAACCGGCTTCGCGCCCACATAGCAGATCGCGTTGCAGGTCGCGACAAAAGTTAGCGCCTGTGAGATAACTTCATCGCCCGCTTTTACCTCTGCCAGCACAAGGCTCGTATGCAGCGCAGCTGTGCCGTTCACTGTTGCTATTGCATGTCGGGCGCCGGTAAATGCGGCTATCATGGTCTCGAAATTGGAGACGCGTTGGCCGACAGAAGAGACGAAATTGGAATCAATCGTCTCGACCAAGTAGGTTTTTTCGTTACCAGCAAACACAGGCCGATGAAGGGGTATGAAGCCTTCCCCATAACGTTTACGGATAAAGGAAATCAGATGATCGTAACGAGCTCGGTTGGCGCTCATCTTGCTAACCTTGCGGTAGCTGCAGCTTCAAGCAGCGCAACGAAGTTTTGCGCCAACTTGCCCCGATCATATTCGCGTTCGGCAAGCGCTCGGCTGTTCTCTCCCATCGCTATTAACGCTGTACGGTCATTCGCAGCCGCTTCAAGCGCGTTGGCGAATGCTATCGGATCCTCTGGTGGCACGGGAAAGCCGCAAGCATTCTCTTGTATCATGTCAGCGACCCAGCCGGGATAGTTGGTGAGTACTGGCTTGCCGGCAGCAAGGTAGTCAAAGAACTTGTTGGGTGATGTTCCGTAGTAGAAGGCCTTGACATTGGCCAAGATCTGCAGACCGACATCGGCACTGGCAAGAAGGCCAGATAGCTTATGCTTGGACACCGGATCGCAGAATACGATATTCTTGAGCTTAGCCTCGGTTGCGCGCGCAACCAGCCGCGACTTTTCTTTTCCGTCTCCGATCAGAACAAGCTTAATGTCTGCGCGACTCCGGCGCTGAAGTTCGATCGCCGCGTCCAATACAGCGTCGAGCCCGTTGGCAATCCCATGCGTTCCCGCATACACGGCCATAAGGTCCATGGGTGGAACCGCGGCAGGCCGCCACTGCTCATTGATGGCCCCCATCAGGTGAAGGTCGCAGCCATTCGGTAGTGTCGAGATGCACTCGGGCCTGATACCGCGCGTGGAAATGCCCTCTCTTATTCCGGGCGCAAGCGCAATACAGTGGTGAGCCGAGTGGTAGCTCACCCACTCGAGGATACCCATCGCCCAAAGAACCAACGGATTCTTGATCACACCCATCGCACGCGGCAGTTCGGGCCAAAGGTCGCGTACCTCAAAAACGAAGGGCTTGCCCCGTAACCAACGGGCGAAAATCCCCGGAGTGCTGGCGGTGAGCGGCGTTGTGGTCGCGAAGAGGAGATCGTAGTCCCGCGTCAGTGCAAGGCCGATGGATCTCATGGCGTAAGAAAAGAACGTGCAGGTCCGTTTGGAAAACCTATCAGCATTCGCATAGCTGAGGTCGAATTCAACGACATGTATTCCGTCGACATCACCCTCCCTGCAACCATCGCGGAAGGCTAACGAGATGCCCGTCACGCCACCGCGATAGCTGCCGCAAACCATCGTGACCTCGTGTCCAGCCGCGATCAGCGCTCGCGCCATGCTGTAGGAACGAGTGCCAGAAGAACCCTTCGGTGTGCTAAAGTGCTGGTGGAAGTAGAGCACCTTCATCGTGTGCGGCCATATTCGCTGATGATGGTCGTTGGACGGTCGAACTCTGCCTCGAAAACAGGGCACGAAGTCTTTTCGTAGTAATAGCGCGACTCCAGTCCCTCTACAATTTGTGTGCGTATGGGCGGAGTGGCGGAGGACACGCGTAAGTAGTCTTGACATAGGCGTGCAGTATTGCCCTCAAGACGCCACGCGCCGGGCTTCAGCCGCCAGCGCAATACCGCCGCGCGCCGAAAACCCGAAATCTCGTCGGTAACTGCGAGGCCCTTAGATTGCAGTGACAAGCTTCGCTTGTGGTAAATGCCCCGTCTATCGCGATAGGACGCCATCGCCGAGACCGCGCCTTCGAAGTCTCTCGGGGCGGAAAACTCGTGCGTCGCGAGCCAGTCGCCGAAGAGGAATCGACCGAGGCGAGGCATTTGGTCCCGATTGTCAAATTGGATCGTGTTGTGTCCACTTACGCCGCCAAAGTAGTCGATTAACGGGGGATCGGCATTGTAACTGTAGGATCCGCCGTCGCGCAGGACGTTCTCGCCGTCAAGCCATAGATCAACATGCAGTGCATCTGCCTGAGAGGGGCGGAATCGGAAACGCGGGCAGCGCAGGAGGGCCATCGCGTGATCACACCGGAGCACCGTGAATCCTGTGTATGTGCCGGCATCACTCGTCGGCGGATTGCACGCCTTTTTCCCCACCGGTATATCCAGCCAGGCAAGGGTGTCAGCATGAGGGCCGGGCCCTTCGTAGGCGCGCCGGTCACAAAATAGCGCCGTTGCTAGCTGCACACTTGGCCGATGATCGCGATAATCCGCATTCGCGAGTTGCAGAAGGCGGGCGCCATCATTTGCGCCCGCAACGGGGGCGTCTCCGGCGGTAGGATCGGTCAAGCGGCGTAGCCATTCGGCAGCAACGCGCACTCGGGCCAGGAAGGTCGCAGACAACGCGGCACCCCTCATGTCACGTCGCCAAATTTCGGCCATACTAAGCGTGTCGAGCATTACGCGATGATAATTGACTGAGTACTGACTGAAACCGCCATCAGGCGCGACAAGCCGTGCCACGCGCTCCTCTAGCAGCGTGCGGCCTTTGTGCATCCAGCGCGCGCCACGTCCATCACCCAAGCGATTTAGCCACGACCCCCCAATAAACAGGGCTGCCGCTTCTGAGATACCGTGATTGTTGTCCTGGGCGCAGGCATAGGCCACTGTCGGCCGTATTCGCTGTAGGTGTTGGGTAATGAGCTTCCGCAGGCCCGGTCGCGGCGAATGAACGGCATCGAGGATGCGCGCGGCCATCGCTAGATGCATTACCCGTATTGAAGCCTCCTGTCCGCACTTCCAGTTGGGCCCGCGATAGGGCGGATTCTTCTCACACCAATCGCCAATCCAACAGTTGAGGCGGTCCAGAGCCGCTGCGCTTCCAGTTCGTGCCTTCTGAGCAAGCGCGAGGACCCAGTCAAAACGCGAGAATTCCCAGATCAGCTTAATGTCCCCAACCGCGGGATCGAAGTCTGGAATGGTAAACCAGGGACGATCTGCGCCCGATATGCACGCGCCCGAAAGCGGGTTTGCGAACCAATCAGGTGGTTGGTCATCGATGCGAACAGTGTGGCGGGAAAACAGCAAACCTTCGTTAACCCACGAACGTAATGCTGGCGCGGGTGCGGGCCGCAACGGTTCCCGCGCGAAGAACGGCCCTATCGCGGACTCAGCTTTCAATTTCACCACTGGCGCTATTCTTAGCTTGATTCCAAGCCGATACGCTGTTACTCGGCCAACATTGGTTGGGCCCAAGGCACTAAGGGTCGCTAGGTGGGTGAGGAAAGAGGCCATTCGGGTCGCCGTTTTCAATCACCGCATCAACTTAGCTAAGCTTAACGGGGAATAGTGTTGAGGAGTTACCCATCATCCGAACACAGTTAACTTCGAGTCTTTCGTGAAAATATATTAGCAGCAATTTTTGCTTCTGGACAGGTCAACTTCGAAGTTGTGACAACAATCTTAAAATAGACTTAACTCTCCGACTCCAAGAACTAATAAGGCTTTCGTGAATTCTAAGTACTTCGCCGCGCTGTGCCATATCCATTAAGCTAAAGATTTCCTAACTCGCCTTCTAAGAAGGCTCGGATGCGCAGTTTGCGGCGCGGATTGTCCATCGGCTAACTTCAATCAATTCTGCCGCCGGAATGAGCGGCGGTCCTCCCGATTTTACAGCTTTGATGAAGGTATCAAGCACAGCTGCCTGCCCCTTGTCTTGCGTGCCTCTCATATCTGATCCGCTACGCCAGCCGATGGTCTCAATCCTTCTGAAGTTGTCGAGGCGAATGAACCGTCCACCAGCGAACGCTTCGTACCGCTCCTTCGCGAGAGACTTCGGCCCGTTCGCGAAATAGTGCACTGTTGCGATCGAACCGTCCTCAAAACTGATAGTTATCGTCATCTTGTCTTCAGCTACGCCGTCCGCGCCAGGGCGTCCAAAACGCGTCGCCGCAATACTCACTATTGGCGCGCCGACGAAAAAACGCATCAGATCGATGAAGTGGCATGCTTCACCGACGATGCGGCCACCGCCCTGTTCGCGATCCTGTGTCCAGTGTCCTGAGGGAATGGCACCGGCATTGATGATCGCAATCAACGCCTTGGGCTCGCGTACAGTGTCGAGGAGTAACTTCATCCTCACGGAAAACGGTGAAAACCGCCGATTAAAACCCACCATGAGTTGGCGCATCGCACCAACCTTCTCTATTGAAGCAAGCGTATTCTTAATCTCGTCGAGTTCGTGCTCAAAAATTGCAAGTGGCTTTTCAACAAATACATGCTTTCCCGCTTGCAGCGCCCGCATGGTCAACGATGCATGGCTATCGTGACGTGTTGCAATCACCACTGTGTCGATAGTTGTATCCGACAATATCTCTCCAATGTCTGTGGCGGCGCTTGCAAACCCTGCCTTCCGGCCTTCAATCACCCCCGATACGCCACTTTGGCTAACGATAGTCTTGAGCATTGCTCCCGCCGCCTTGAGGGCAGGCGCGGTAACCCGTCCCCCAAAATTGCCAGCGCCAACGAGAGCTACCGTAGCAGGGCTCGCCTTAGCCGGTACCGTACCCAACATCACGCGGGTGACAAATTTCTCTGAACGACTCTCAGGATATGAAAGAAGCAGCCCAAGATCACCTGCGGACCTGTTCGATAGACGCGCGTAAGCTGTTGCAGCATCCGAAATATCGATAGTGTCAGTTATCATCGGAGAAACATTCAGTCGTCCGACAGCCATCTCTGCGAGCACGGCTTCAAAGTTCCGCTGTTCGGTCCAACGAACAAAGGCGACTGGGTAGTCGTCGCCATGCACCTCATATTGGGGATCGTAGCGACCAGGGCCGTAGGAGCAAGAAACCTGGAACGTCAGTTCCTTGTCGTAAAACTCATCGCGTGTGAGAGTAAGTCCAACTACGCCTACGAGAACAATACGCCCTCGCTTGCGTGACATGCGCGCTGCCTGAGAGACGACTTCGTTGCTCTTCGTAGCTGCGGCAATGAGAACTCCATCCGCGCCGCTGCCGGAGGTTGCAGCCAATGCGGAGGCTACCGGGTCTTCGTCGCCACCCATGTGGATGGTCTCAGCGCCCCACATTCTGGCCATAACAAGGCGTTCTTCGGACAGGTCTGCCCCAATGACGCGGCAGCCACAAGCACGAAGTAGTTGCACCGCAATAAGGCCTATGAGACCCAATCCTATGACGCAGAAAGTCTCTCCAAGGGTCGGTTGAGCTAGTCGGCAACCTTGAAGTGCGATCGCCGCAAGGGGAGTGAAGGCGGCCTCATCGTCGCTCACATTGTCAGGGATCCGCGCGACAAGGTTTCGACCAACGACTGCCAACTCAGCATGGGGTGCGTTCGAAACGACCCGATCCCCAACCCGAACATGACTGACCTCCGAGCCAACGGCTCGCACAATGCCGGCGCTGCAATATCCGAGAGGCAAGGGCTGGTCGAGTTTCGAGCGGATGGCCTCGAACGTCGCCGAGAGGCCATCGCTCTGAACCTTCTGAAGCGTCTGTTTGACCTTGTCCGGCTGTTGCAGTGCTTTCTGAAGGAGGTTGCTCTTTCCGAACTCGAGAAGCATCCGTTCGGTGCCGGCCGAAATCAACGAGCGTCGCGCCTCGATCAAGACATGGCGCCGACGAACCAAGGGCGCCGGTGCTTCGACAACCTCGATTTGTCCTGTCTTGAGACTCTGGAGGATCTGACGCATGCCCCAACCAACCGCCGCTTAGAACGAGATTCCCGCGTTCTTTTTATACAAGGCGTCCCCTCGATCCAAGGCTCGTTTGGGGATCTTCCCCAAGCGCTCAGAGACGACCACGCCGATCACGTCCGTCAAGATGGTGGAAATTCGGGTGTGGTTTGAGGTGGCCATCGGATTTGTCGGCTAGGGTGGAGTTGCGAGGCTTCACCGGCAACCGAGGAGAACGCGGAAGACCAAGGACAGAATGGCGCTGATCGAAGCAATGCAGAAGGCCGATGACGGCAATTTCCCGCGTGCGCTCGCCGAGACCGTGCTGCAGATCATCATGGACGCCGACATCGAGGCGCTGATCCGCGCTGGGGCGTGACCCGGCGCTCACCGGTGTACTCTCGTGCCTTTGCCGGGCGATGGCGACTCACCGAAATGGATCAGGGAGATGACCTCGATCTCGTCGCGGAGGCTCACATCGCGTTCCAAGGAACCGACGGCGGAACGCTTGCCTTCGCCGCTGTCGAAGCGACCCTCGACGTTCGCTACGGCGCCCGTGACGGCAGTGCCTGCGCCGAGTTCTGCTGGGAAGAATCGGACGACGGAATGCCAACCAGCGGTCGCGGCTGGGCAACGCTCGGTACGGCAGGGCGCCTCGTCGGTCACATCTTCATCTTCAAGGGCGATGAGTTAGGCCTTGTCGGCGAACGCGATTGACTTCTTCAACGCCCTGCTAGCAGCCAACACCCCAAAGAGTAAGACACCGCCGTCTTGCCCCTTGGTTCCGGCCGAGCCGGGCATTGCACGGCCGGGGTGAGAATCCGACCCCACTGCGGCTGGGCAAGGGCGCCGCGGACTTGACCTTCACCGGCGTCAACCGCCCCAAACGTCGGTATGCCAGCCAACCAATCTGCTCCCACTTGAGGTAGGAGACCGTCCGCAATTCTCGAGCGATTTCGCCGATCACGAGCTTTTTTTACCCCTTTTCAGGTCTTGTCCCATCCAGGCGAGGGTGATAGGACGATCGGGCGCGAAAGCAAAGGCTCTCGCGAGCGGCACGAACGGATCCTGCCAATATTGAGGCAGTCCGTGGGTAATGGCGGGCGATGAGCGTGCCGGTCTATCGGGGATGAGGGGGACGGGTTGCCAACGACGCTGAACTCAAAGCGGATCAGGCGGCGGCGCAGGCAGCCATGAAGCAGGTCGCGCAGCGCTATGTCCGCCTGTCGATGTCCTACGGCCCCGGCCGCTACGACCCGGCTTACGAGGAACGCGGCCACGACTACCCGTTCGCCTACGTTCGCTGGACCGAGCGGCGCAACATGGAAGCCTTCCTGGAGCTGATCGGCGAAGGGCGCGTCACCCCGAAAGCGCTGGTGACGGACCGGTTCGCGATCGCCGAGGCCGAGAAGGCCTATGCGCTCCTGGACGGCGGCGAGCCGTACATCGGCATCCTCTTGACGTACCCGGGCGTCGCAAGCGGGGCGCTCGCCCGAAAGGTGGAGGTCAGTCCGCGCAAGCTGACGCCGAAGGCCGGCACGCTCGGCATTGGCTTCATCGGCGCCGGCAACTTTGCGAAAAGCGTGCTGCTGCCGGAGCTGCGCCGCCAAGCAGGCGTGCGCTTGACCGGCGTCGCCACCGCGACCGGCTTGAGCGGTTCGCACACGGCCAAGAAGTTCGGCTTCGGCGTCGCCACCACCGATCTGGCCGCGGTCTTCAGCGATGCCGCCACCGATGTCGTCTTCATCGCCACCCGTCACGACACGCACGCGCCGCTTGCCATCGAAGCGCTCAAGGCCGGCAAGCATGTCTTCGTCGAGAAACCGCTCGCGATCAACGAGACGCAGCTCGACGCCGTGATCGCGGCCGCGAAAGCGAGCGTCAAGGTGCTGATGGGGGGCTTCAACCGCCGCTTCGCGCCGCTGATCGTCAAGGCGAAGGATGCACTGAAGGGGCGCACGGCGCCGCTGGTCATGCTCTACCGCGTCAACGCCGGGCCGGTCCCGGCCGAAAGCTGGCTGCACGGGGACGAGGGTGGCGGCCGCCTCATCGGTGATGTCTGCCGCTTCATCGATACCTTGAGATTCTTTGCCGATGCGCCGCCCGTGGAGCGCCAGATCGTCCAGGCTAAGGATCACGCCGACGCGCTCTCGCTGCAGCTCCGCTTCGCCGACGGCTCGATCGGCACGATTGTGTACTCCTCTCTGGGTGACCGCTCGTTCCCGAAGGAGTATCTTGAGATCTTCGGCGCATCGCGCGTCATCACGATTGATGACTTCCGCCGCGCGGTGTTCGTGACCGACGGCCGGACGAAGCGGAAACGCCTCGCCCGCCAGGACAGGGCTTCGCGGAAGATCTGCGCCAGTTCCTCGCATCCATGCGCGGCGAACAGCGGCCGCCGATCGGACTCGCAGCACTGCGGGCGACGCCAGAGGTGACGTTGGCCTCGCAGGCAAAGCAACGCGCTACGATGTAATGAAAAACATTATTCCCAAAGCTGAGCGATTTAGTTTGCAAGATCGGCTAATTCATGCAGGAACGGGTGAGGCTGCGCCTTCTCACAATAGAAACAAAAAATTTTTCTTTATAGTAACCCACATGGGCGTTGCCTGGCATGTTCGTCACCTCGGGAAGCTTCCGAGCAATAACCCACGCACTTCAAATCGCACTAATCGTTTTTTACTGCAAACCCGGGCAATCCTTGGCTTTTCAGTGTGACGCCACATAAATCAACTAGGCAGCTGTGAAGTTCTCTACCAAATCGTACCCAAGAGCCGGGTCTGTATAAATGTCCAGATCGAACTACCAAGTATGTACCAAGTGCGTGATGGACACGTCTGATTCTGCAATTATGTTCGACAGTAGAGGTGTTTGTGACCATTGCCGAACTTTTGAAACCAAGATCAAGCCGAACTGGCACACCGACGCGCGCGGGCGTGCGGAGCTCGACAAGCTCGTCGCGAAAATCAAGGATGCTGGCAAAAACCGCGAGTTCGATTGCATTATCGGCGTCAGCGGGGGCATCGACAGCTCGTATCTCACCTATGTCGCCAAGCACGACATGGGCCTCAGGCCGCTGGTGTTCCACGTCGACGCCGGCTGGAACTCGCAAGAGGCGGTCAACAACATCGAGAAGCTGATCGAGCATCTCGACCTCGACCTCTACACCCACGTCATCGACTGGGAGGAGATGCGCGATCTCCAGCTCGCCTTCTTCAAGTCGGGCGTGCCGCACATCGATACTCCACAAGACCATGCCTTCTTCGCGACGATGTACAAGTTCGCGACCGAGAACGACGTCAGCTATATCCTGACCGGGGCGAATCAGTCCACCGAGTGCATCCGGAATCCTGTGGAGTGGGTTTACTACGCCGACTCCAAGCAACTTCGCGACATTCATCGCCGCTTCGGCGCGCGTCCTCTCCGACAATACCCGATCACCGATATACTTTGGCACAAAGTCTACCTGCCCTACGTCAAGGGCATCCGCGTGGTGAGGCCGTTGGACTACTTGCCTTACCACAAGGAGGAGGCGATCCGGCTGCTGAAGGAAAGGATCGGCTGGCAGCCCTATCCGCAGAAGCATTTCGAATCGCGCTTCACGCGCTTCTTCGAGAGCTATTGGCTCCCCACCCGTTTCGGCTACGACGTCCGCCGCGTGCAGTTCTCGAGCCTGATCCTGACCGGCCAAATGACACGAGAGGAAGCCGTGCGCCATCTCGAAACGCCCTCCTATGACCCTGCCACCATCGGGCACGACATCGAGTTCGTAGCGACCAAACTCGGCATCACCGTAGACGAGCTCATGAGCTATCATCGCCTGCCGAAGAAGACTTATCGAGACTATCGGTCACAGCAGATCTTGTATGACGTTGGCGCGAGGACGATGAAGCTCCTTGGTCTCGAGATCGGGGGGAAACGATAGGACCGCATATTCATTTTACGAAACGAACCATGGGCTCGATAGATGACGCGAAGCCCCAGGGGACTGGTGCGCTCATCTATGAACTAAGGCATGCCCGGGTGTTGCAATCCCCGGAAGGCTTTTGCTTCATAGACTATCCCGATTGCTTATCCCCGAGCTTCCGCCGCGATCACGATGTTGTAGGTGGCAGGCTGGATGGTGACGGCAATGCCGAGCAATGTTTTGAAGGTGGCATGGGGCGCTGTGCGCCGGTTCAAGCGGAAGACGAACTCGTCCAGGTAGGACTGGAGATGCGCTCGGCGCAGGCCGTGGTAGACACCAAGCTCCCATGTCTTGAGGTTGGAGAAGACACGGTGAACCCAGGGCAGAACGATATGAGCGGCCATGGTGCAGACGACGTGGGGCTGGTGGGTGAAGCCGGGGACGCCGGGATAGCTGTTCCAGCCGTCAGTCTTAAGCGTGGTCCCTGGGATGACGTTGGCCTTGATGAACGGGTGCTGGCTGGCGGACGAGCCATCCTCGATCACGCCCAGGCGCAAGCATTCGGGAGCCTTGTCGATGACCTCGACCGCGGCGACGACCTGCATCTTGCCGTCCGGGCT
>ERZ1645192.2754-NODE-2754-length-14486-cov-7.057238_pt1 | contig 14486 bp, 12 predicted proteins | sample MGYA00575354_ERZ1645192 | MGnify/ENA primary metagenome ERZ1645192 (study PRJEB40844, sample SAMN11349763) | freshwater sediment metagenome | isolation source: river sediment | host: Sediment | place: India: Faizupur Khadar , New Delhi | collected 2017-02-21 ... | reverse complement strand
AGGTACCGTTGAGATCGGCATCCTGATAGCCGTCGGCGCAGGTGGCGCACTGCGGTAAGGCGTAGCCGGTATCACAGGAACAGACCGGCGTGCCGGCCGGGGTGGTACAGGTGCCGTGGCCGTTGCAGTAGTCGACGGGGCAGTCGACATTCGGCACGCAATCGCTCCCCGACAGGTGGAAGCCGGAGGCGCAATCGACGCAACCGGTCCCGGTGTAGCCCTCGTTGCAGACACAGGTGGCAGTACCGCTCGTATCGACACAGGAACCGTGGGTGCCGCAGTTGAGCCCGTCGGTCACCGCTTTGGCGCAGGTCGGCAGACAGGTGCCGTTGTTGTCGTTGTCCTGATAGTTGATATCGGTGCAGGTACAGTGGGCCGTCCCGGTCGAATCGTCGCAGGTACCGCCGGTGCAGGTGAGCGCCGCGGTGGTGCAGTTGGCGGTACAGGTATTGTTGAGATCGTTATCTTGATAACCCGAATTGCAGACGCAGTGCGGCGTGCCGGTGGTGTCGTCGCAGTAGGCATGGTTAGAGGCGCAGTCGAGCCCGGAATAGGTACACTGGACGATACAGATATTGTCATGGTCATTATCCTGAAAGCCGGAATAACAGGTGCAGACCGGTTCCGTGTCGACAACATTGCAGTTGCCGTGACCGCCGCAGGTTACCCCGTCGCACACCGAGGTCGCGGTATCGGTATCGGGCGTCGTCGCATCGTCGACCGGCAGGGTGTCGTCAACCACCGGCGTATCGGTCTCGGTCGCCGTACCGTCATCCACCACCGGCGCATCGTCGGTATCGTCGGGTTCGGTGTCGTCTCCCTCGGGCTGGATATCGGGCAGACCGTCGGCTTCGGGGCCGAGGTCGGGAAGGCCGTCGGTCTCGGTCACGATGCCGTCGCCGTCCTCCTCCTCTTCGGTCGCCTCGTCGGGAGAGGTCTCCTCGGTCGTTTCGTCGGGCGTCACCTCGTTCTCTTTCGTGTCGTTGTCGACCCCGGCCGAGGTCTTGACGCACCGGCCGTCGATGCATTCATACCCGGCCGCCTGATCGCAGTCGAGCGCCGTGATACAGGTGTCGGTGTTCGGGTCTTCGGTCTTGCAGGCGTTCACCGTAACGATCAGGGTGAACAGCGCCGCGACGATCAGCAGGTGCCTCATGTCGATCCTCCGCTACGATTCCTTTGTCGCTATCGTAACATAACTTTTTTTATTTTCAAGAGGAATTTTCGGTCAGGCGTCCGGACCGATGAACCGTTCATAGAAAAGACGCGCCGCCTCGGCGAGCCGTTCCCGCTCGACCAGCATGCTGATGCGGAACGAAGTGGTGTGAAAACTGCCCGCCCCGATGCCGTGTTCCTTGAGCAGGCGGATCGCGGCGATGAGGAAGTCGTGCCGCTCGGTGATGCCCGCTCCCACCAGCGACAGCGCGCCGAACCGCTCATGGATATCGATGGCGTCGCCGAACCGCTCCTTCATCGCGGCGAGCGCCGGGCCGAGATGATAGTTCTCCTTTTCGGGAATGATGAAACTGCCCACCATACCATCGCCGCGCCCCCGGTGGAAGGCGATCTGTTTGACCCGGAGACTCCGGCTTTCGGCGAAGGCGACCACGCTTTCGACCGTATCGAGGCTCCCCGCGTTCTGTTCGTAGGCGTGGACGAGCACCACCTTATCCTCGGTGGCGATACCGGCAACGCGCGGCTTGACCCGCCCCTCGAGATTGGCGATGAGCGTCCCTTCGGCCTCGGGCGCAAAGGTGTTCTTGCAGTTGATGACGGTCCCCTTGAGTTTCGCGAACTCGACCGCCTTGGGATGGAGCACCTTGGCCCCCGCCTCGGCCAGCTCCTGCATCTCCTGATAGGAAAGCGCCGCTATCCTGACCGGATCTTTTATGATGCGCGGATCGGCGGCGAAAACGCCGGTAACATCTGAATATATCTCACATTCTGCGGCATCGAGCGCCGATGCGAGCGCCACCGCCGAGGTATCGGAACCGCCGCGGCCGAGCGTCGTCACCTCCTTGGTGAACGAGACCCCTTGAAAACCGCCCACCACGACGATATGCCCTTCGTCAAGCGCCCTGCGGACGCGGTAGGGCCGTATCTCGACGATGCGGGCGTTGGTGTGGCTGTCGTCGGTGATGATGCCGGCCTGCGAACCGGTCAGCGACACCGCCTTGGCGCCGCGCGCGTTGAGCGCGATGGCCAGCAGCGCCGATGAAACGCGCTCGCCGGCGGTCAGGAGCATGTCCATCTCGCGCAGATCAGGTTCGGCGGTGAAGACGCGCGACTGCTCGATGAGACCGTCGGTTGTCTTCCCCATCGCCGAAACGACCGCCACGATGCGGTGTCCCGCGTCGCGGCGACGGATGACAAGATCGGCGACCGCACCTATTCCGGCGGGGTCGGCCAGCGACGACCCGCCGAATTTCATGACCAGCACGGGGTTCATCGGATATCGAGTTCAACGGTCGCTTCGGGTATCGCGGCGCCGGTATGATCGAAGAGGTAGAACGTGTATTCGCCGCCCGATATGTTGCCGATGCTGACGGTCAGGGAATAGAGACAGAACACCTCGTTGTTGACGATGCGGGCCGATTCGCGCAAGGTGATGAACTCGGTCCCCGCGTCGAGGTAGTAGTAGGCCTCGCTGTCGCGCCAACTGAGCAGTCCGTCGCGGTCCTCGATCCCCAGCACGGAACCTTTCGGCAGATAGATATTGTCGTGACGGACCACCACCGAACCGCTCCGCACATCGACCGTCACCGCCGGCAGCGGCGCCATGGCGGTGCTTATCTCTTCGCAGTCGCTCTGCACGATGCGGCTCTGGAGGATGAGCGGCGTGGTGTAACTTTCCTGTCCGCCGCACGAAACGGCCAACACGAAAGCGGCACTCGCGATCAAAAACGGTATCCTGTTCACGGGCGACCTCCCTTTTTCTCTTTGTGTTCCCGGCGGCGCTCGTCGCGTTCCCGCATACTTGCCGTACAGCCGCAGTAATTCTGCCGGTAGATAGCGTATTCGCGGCACAGTTCCAATGTTCTGGCGTATTCCCACATGCCGGTCAGATAACTTACACCGTAGCGTTTCTCCAGTCCCAGCCCCATGCTGTTCAGCCGCTTCGCGTCCTTGTGCGGGCTGACCGTGAGGGTGGTCGCCGCGTGGGTCATGCCGCGCGCTTTCGCCTCTTCAAAAGTACGGCGCAGGCGAAGGAAATAACAGACGGTGCACCGCACCCCGCGCTCGTCGGTGTCTGCGAACGGAGCGGTCGTCGCATCGAACGCTTCGCGGTCGGGCGGCAGGGCGATCAGATCGACCGCCGTTCCGTAACGCCCCTTGAGATAGCGCTCCACCTCGCCGAGCCGCTTGTCGTGTTCGGCCTGCGGCGCGATATTGGGGTTGTAGAACAGCACCGTCACCGGACCGTCGAATTTATCGACGAGCCGCTCCAGCGGGGCGGTCAGACAGGGAGCGCAGCAGGCGTGCAGAAGGAGTTTGTTCATTTCGCGGGCGTTTTCTTGTCATTCTTGGCGGGCGGCGTTTTCCGCTCCCGATCCTTCGGCTTCTTCGCGAGCTTGTCGTCTATTTTCCTGATGAGTTCGTCTATGTTGCTTTCCTTGAGCGTCTTGGAGAACTGCTGACGATAGTTTCTCGCCATACTGACGCCGTCGAGTTCGATGTCGAAGATGAGGTAGCCGCGGTCGGGCGACGGCTTGTAGAGATGGTAGACCACCTCGTAGATGACCGGCTTGCGCTTGAGCGTCACCTGCACCTCGGTGGTCACGAAGATGCTGTCGGGCACCCCGGTGAGATAATTCTTGCGGAGCCCTTTGTCGATATACTTCTTCTCGTAACTTTTGTTGTAAAAGACCTCTTCGAGATAGAATTCGCGGAACAGTTTTTTCAGTTTCTCGAAAAAGATGTCGCGCTTGTCCTTCTGCGTGGTCTCCCACTTCTCGCCCAGCACGAATTTCGCGATGAAATCGTAGTCGATGATGCGATCCACCACCGCCTGCATCGCCGCATCCTTTTTGACAAAGGCATCGGTCCCCTTCACCGCTTTGACGGCGGCCCATTTCTCCAGTTCCGCCTCGTTCTGTTCAAGGTACTGAAGCGCCGCCTTGACATCGAGCGCCGGGGACTGCGGGGCGGCGGGAGCATCGGCCCCGCCGAGCGTGAAGCAGAGGAGGGTCAGGGTGAACAGCAGCGGCATCTTCATCATTCGACCCCCGCGAAGGTTATCAGGTCCTCGATCTTCATGTTGTAGTCGTAGAGCGCCGAGATGAGTTGATATTCATTCTCGACGAAGGCCTTCACCGAATCGATCAGGTCGCGGGTCGTGAACATCCCCGCCTCGTAGTTCATGAACTCGGTGGTCATCCACCCCTTGGCCAGTTTGTGGGCTTTGCGGGTATGCTCCACGCGGCTGTCGAGCGCTTTGAGTTCGTTGTATCTCCGGCGCAGATCGATCAGGGCCGTCTCCTTGGCGAAGGATATCTTATACTCCATCGCCTTCCATTCGGCCTTCGCCTTACGCATCTTGGCGACCTGTTCGAGAATGTTGAGATTGAACTCCAGCCCGACGCCCGCCTCGCCGCCGTACCCGTTGTAGGGGCTGTTGGGCAGAGGATATTTGTCGTCGTGAACGCTGGAGGTGTAATCGATGCGGTAGTCGCCCACCGCCCCGAAGTTCGGGTAGAAGTTGCTTTTTTCCAGCTCGTACAGCGATTCCAGCGCCCCCAGACCGTTGGTCATCAGGCGGCTGTAGGCGCTCGGCCCGAGCAGTTGCTTTTCCAGCACCGCGAGCGGCGTATCGAAGGCGGCCTTATACATGAACTCGTCCTTGAGCGCATAACCGGGACCCAGCACCTTCTCGAACAGGGTGCGCAAAGTATCGAGCGTCGCCGCCACATTATCGATCCCGTAGAGCAGACGCTCCTTCTCGATGCGAAGTTTGATGAGGTCGTTCTGCGACACCCCCTCCTTCCCCTCATAGAGCCACTGGTCGAGCTTCGTCTCGGCGTCGGTGATCTTCTCGAGCGAAAGTTCGAGGATGTTCCGCATGTCGGTGGCCATGACATAGGCATAGTAGAAGGATGCCGCCTCCTTCCGTAGAGCAAGCAGGGCTGCGTCCTTTTCGGCCTTCTTGACCTCGACACCCTTTTCGGCGGCCTCCTGCGCGTTGCCGATCTTGCCGAAGGTGTAGATGGGTATCGTTATCTCGCCCTTTGCCTCCAACGCGACGCCGAGGTCGCCGAGGTACTGGCTGGTGTCCCAGTAACCGCGCTGTTCTCGGGGAACGGTGCTGTCGGGATCTGCGGGGACATAGGTATACTTGGGGAACGGCGCCATGCCGAAGGTGAGTTTCAATTTCGGGAAATACTGCCACTTCGCGCGCGAAACATCGGCTTCGGCCGACAGTATCTTCTCGTCGAACGAACGGACGATATCGGCCTTTTCGATGAACGCCTTGATGAAGGCATCGCGATCGACCGGCTCGCCGGCGTTCACAACAGCGAAAAAAAGCGACAGAAAAAAGAAAAGCGGCACCCGGAACGCGGATGCCGCCGGAAGATATGCCGTGCGCGAAATCTTTTCGATCATGGCACCATAGCTGAACGTTATTTTATCTGCGACTGCACTTCGGCGGCGAAATCCTTTTTCTCTTTCTCGATCCCTTCGCCCAGTTCGAAACGGATAAAGCGGACGATCTTCAGTTCGGCGCCCGCCTTCTTGGCGGTCTCCTTGACATGGTTGCCGACCGTGAGGTCCTGATTCTTGACGAACACCTGATTGAGCAGCGTGCTGTCGGAGACGAATTTGCGGATCTTCCCTTCGACTATCTTGTCGACCATGTTCTCGGGCTTACCCATCTCGAGGACCTGCACCCGGTAGATCGCCTTCTCGGACTCGATAAGCGACGGCGGGAACTGATCGGGACTGATGCAGACCGGGTTCATCGCGGCGATGTGCATCGCGATGTCGTCGGCCATTTCGCGCACCTCGGGTCTGGCGATGACCGCCTTGTCGGTCGCCGCCACCTCAAGCAGGACGCCGATCCTGCCGCCCAGATGAAGATAGGAATGAAGGAAAGCATTGTCCTCGCGGACCGCGAAACGGATGAAACGGCGGGGACGGATGTTCTCGCCGATCTTGGCGACCGCGTCGGTGACTATCTTCTCTATCGCGGCGTCGTAAAAAGCATCCTGCATATCGACCACCGCGCCCTCTTCCTTGCCGTGCGCGTCGAAATAATCGACCACGGCCTTCGAGAGCGCCTGAAACCCTTCGCTCTTTGCCGCGAAATCTGTTTCGCAGTTGAGTTCGAGCATGAGTCCCTTCCGATCGCCCTCCATCCGCAGAAGCACCGATCCTTCCGATGCGATGCGGCCCGATTTCTTGGCCGCCTTGGCCAGCCCCTTCTCGCGCAGATGGGTGACCGCCGCCTCCATGTCGCCCTTCGCGTCGACCAGAGCGTTCTTGCAGTCCATCATGCCGGCGCCGGTGAGTTCTCTGAGTTCCTTTACCTTTGAAGCGGAAATGTCCATTATGAGTTCCTCCTTAGTCCTTCTTTTCGACCTTTTTCTCTTCGGCCGCCGCGGGGGCCTCGTCCTTCTTGGCGGGAGCGGAACGACGCACCGGCTTGGCGGACCCTTCAGGCTTCGACTCGCCCTCTTCGCCGCCCGATATCCGCTTGACCTTCACCTTGCGGCCCGCCACACTGCGGGTCTCGTCACCGCGGCCGGTCGAGCGGTCGCGACGGTCCTTGTCATCGGTGTGCGCCTTCTGGCGGTGCAGGTCGCGGCCTTCGAGGTAGGCCTCCATCAGACCGTTGATGATGATGTCGATGGCGCGCATACCGTCGTCGTTGGCCGGTATCGGGAAATCGATCAGGTCGGGATTGCCGTTGGTATCGATGATGGCCACTATCGGGATGCCCAGTTTGGTCGCTTCGTGGACCGCGAGATGTTCGCGCATCGGATCAACGATGAACACGGCGCTCGGAACCTTCGACATCCTGACGATGCCCGACAGGTTCTTTTCCAGTTTCATCTTGTCCTTGGCTATCGTGATGAGCTCCTTCTTGGTGTACTGGTAGCGTTTCTCGTCGGAAAGCATCTCCTCGTATTTCTTGAGGCGCTTGATCGATTCGTTGATGGTCTGGAAATTGGTCAGCATGCCGCCCAGCCAACGATAGTTGACATAGGGCACCTCGGCCTTCTCGGCCGCGATCTTGACCACTTCCTGCGCCTGCCGCTTGGTGCCGACAAGGAGGAGCGATTCGCCGTTGAGGCCGATGTTGTGGAGGAACTTCGCCGCGACATCGATGAGTTCCACCGACTTCTGCAGGTTGATGATGTGAACGCCGTTGCGTTCGGTGAAGATGTAGGGGGCCATCTTCGGGTTCCATTTCTGTTTCTGGTGACCGAAGTGGGCACCCGCCTTGAGCAATTCTCTGATGTCGACTGTCATGGATTCCTCCAAAAAAGGGTTACCTGTTACCGCTTCCCCCGTATCTTCCGCTCACCTTGCCGCGCCCCGCGCGGGAAGGACAGGTACGGAAGCATCACTCCGGGGTGCTACTTACGCCCGGTATAGATACTCGGAACCGACCGGTTGTCAACCTTTTTATTCAATGCGGAAGAGTGGAAGAATTACTTGGGAGCGCTCGGGGAAAGGAGTTCCAGGACCTTCTGGTGACCGTATTCCTTGGCATAGTCGACCGCCAGTTTGCCGGACTCGTCCTTCACCGAAGGGTCGGCCCCCTTTGCGAGAAGCATTTTCACCACCTCGCCCGCCCCCATCTCTGCGGCTATCGACAAAGCGGTGCGCCCTTTCTTGCTCTTGAGCGACACATCGGCCTTCTTGGCGAGCAGTTCCTTGACCGAAACCGCATCGTCAAGGCTCGCCGCCCACATCAGGGCCGTTTTGCCTTCGGCATCCTGCGGGTTCGGGTCTGCCTTGCCGGCCAGAAAGAGTTTCACGAGCGCCGGAGAGGCGCTGGCCGCCGCCGCGATGAGCGGCGTTTTCCCTTTCGCGTTCTGAACGCTTACCGCCGCCTTTTTCTTGAGAAGTATCTGTATCATCTTCTCGTTGAGCTGATCGGCGGCATTGATGAGCGCCGTGTTGCCGTCGGCGTCCTGCGCATTCACATCGGCCTTTTTATCGATCAGGAGTTGGAATATCTCCATGTTGTCCTTGCGCGCCGCGGTCTGGAGGGCCGTCCGTTTGAGTTTGTCGGCCGCATTGACATCGGCCCCTTTCTTTACAAGCAGTTTGGCCACCTCCCAGTTGCCCATCGAAACGGCCCGCAGGAGCGGCGTCTCGCCCTCGCCGTCGCGGATGTTGATATCGGCCTTTTTCGCAAGAAGCAGCTCTACGATATCGGCTCCGCCCTTCTCGGCGGCCAGTATCAGCGCCGGATCGTTGGCGTCGTTCTTGACGTTGAGATCGACCCCTTTGGCAAGGAGCGCCTTGACCGCCTCCGCGTCGGCCATATCGACCGCATCGCACAGCGGACAATCGGCCGCGTTAAGGGAAAGAGCCGCGAACAGCAAAAATGCCGGGAACGCCATCCTGAACTTCGTGTACATGGTCATGAGAACACCTCCGGAGACATAAGTACAGAGGTAGTTATACTCGCCGCGAGATGTTTTTCAATTTTATATCAGGGAACAGCCACAGCCGACCGGTTCTTCCAACAATACGGCATCGTCATCGAGCGCGGGCTCGTTATCGGACAGAGCGGACGGATCCGACGGATCCGACTGATCGGTCGGATCGAACTGATCATTGTCGGCGACCGCCGCCTCATCCGGGAGCGGCTGTCCGTCGGAAAAGGCGGTGTCATCGTCGGGCCAGGGGCCGTCGGTCGGATAGTCATCATTGTCGGGCGCCGCGGTATCCTCGTCGGCGACGATACTGCCCACGCAGACGCCGCTCTCCTCGTCACAGTTCCCCGAAAGGCATTCGCTGTCGTCGGTGCAGGTCTTGATAAGGAAACAGCGGCCGCTCGCCGCATCGCACCGTTGCCCTTCGGGACAATCGCCGTCCCCGACGCACGCCGGGATCTGCCAGCCGTCGCATTCCCCTGCCAGCGCCATCCGCACCATCTCGTAGACATCGAGGTATCCGTAGCCGAAACAGTTGCTGTGCGGCGTCGCCCCGGAGAGGTAGGGATCGCTCCGTTCGCCCCATTCGCACGCCCCGACCACCTGCTTGTCCTTGTTGATGATGTTGTGGTCGAAAAGGTCCCCGGCATCGATACGGGCCTGCCGCGTCGCGACGGCCGCCTGCCGGATACAGCGCAGGGCGTCGGCAAGCGGCATATCGGGCTTTGCCGAAAGCATCAGCGCCACCGCCCCGGCCACCACCGGCGCAGCCGCCGAGGTCCCCGGAAAGGGCTGAAGCGAAATGTAATCGGTCGGCTCATAGCCCGGAGCGCCCGAAATATCGGTCGTCATCAGCCCCTTGTAAGGAGCATTGTCGATCGGATCACCCGCCGGCGCAACCACCGTGATACCCTTTCCGTAATTGCTGTAGGTCGCCTTGAAACCCTTTCCGATATCGGCGGCGTCGCCCAGCGTGTTGTGACGCATCGCGCCGACCACGATGATATGATCGTTGGCAAGGTTCGGGAAATTGTCGGTATCGCAGTAGTCGTTGCCCGCCGCCCAGACCATTGCCGCACCGAGGCCGCCGCGCCCCTTCTTGGCGGCGTAGATATTGCCGTACTCGACGAAGTTGTTGAACGGCGCCTTATTACAGTCGGGATTCGCGGGCCCCCAACTGTTGTTGATGACCGCCGCCCCCGAATCGACGGCGAACATCAGCGCCGCGAGAACCTGCGAACTGGTATCCTTGGGCGGCTGTTGCGCCGTCCCGTTGCCGGTATTGTCGATCAGTCGTACCGGGACAATGTCGCAATCCCAGCAGACCCCGGCAACCCCTTTCGCATTGTTTCCCCGGGCCGCCGCAAGCCCGGCCACGCAGGTGCCGTGGGCCGCCAGTTGCTGTGAGACATATCCGGCGAGCGGCGCCAATTTCGCCGGCGACGGATCGGCATCCATATCAACGAAATCATACGCCGCCGCGGGGATAAGATTATCGATGAGGTCGGGATGGGCCATGTCGGTGCCGCTGTCGACGATCGCGATCGATACCGGCGCATACCCGGCGGGCATGATCGCCCACGCCAGTTCGGAGCGGATCTTTTGATGGTGCCACTGCTGGGCGTAATAGGTATCGTCCGGAACTACCGGCGTCGGTTCCTCATAACTCCGCAGTTCCATCTCCCAGTCGGGCTGAACCCACTCGACAAGAGCGCTTTGACGTATGTCTTCGGTCAGTTGGAAAGGGTCGACCCCCTTTTTCATCGCCGCGAGGTAGTATTCGGGGGCCCGCACCGGATTGTGCTCGACGGTGAGATCGAGCCGCTTCAAGAGCGCCCGCCGCGCCGCCACGCTCACCCCCTCCTTGAAGAGCATCCCTATCTTGCCGTTAAGTCGGTAGGGCGCTCCGCCGTACCAATCGACCACCGGCCAATCGGAAGCGACATCCCGGCGCACCTTCAGGAACTGCGGCTCGCCGCGATGGTCATAATAGCGCACATCGTAGAGCCGTCCGTCGATGACGATCTCTCCGTAGGGGGACGGGCCGGCCCACAGGGCCGCGCCGGAACAAAGAAGGAAAAGCATCAGGATACCGCGCATCGCACACCTCCTTTCCATTCTGGGTCGTTACACATCCCGAAAAGACACTACATGGACCGTTCATCCTGTCAAATAGTTTTTCCCTCTTGCGATTCTCTGATCGAGATTACTTGACCGTCCTCTCCCTCTTGGTATAGTGCCGCGATGTCATCATCGGGAGGACAGCATGAGTACGGCGATCGAAAGACGGGCGATTGACACGATACGGGTACTTTCCATAGACGCGATAGAAAAGGCAAAATCAGGGCATCCCGGCCTGCCGATGGGCGCCGCGCCGATGGGCTATACGCTCTGGCACCGGCATCTCACGGTAGACCCGGCCGCGCCGGCATGGCCCGACCGCGACCGTTTCGTCCTGTCGGCGGGACACGGCAGCATGCTGCAGTACGCCCTGCTCCACCTCTCAGGCTTCTCCGTCTCGATGGAGGACCTGAAAAACTTCCGTCAACTCGGCAGTCTGACGCCGGGACACCCCGAATTCGGCCACACGCCCGGCGTCGAGACGACCACCGGGCCGCTCGGCCAAGGACTCGCCAACGCCGTCGGCATGGCCATCGCCGAACGGATGCTCGCCGCACGTTTCAACCGCCCCGGCCATACCGTGGTCGACCACCGCACCTATGTCCTGTGCGGCGACGGCGACCTGATGGAAGGTGTCAGTTACGAGGCGGCCGCTCTGGCCGGACACCTCGGTCTGGGCAAACTCATCGTGCTCTACGATTCGAACGACATATCGCTCGACGGCCCCACCGCGCTTACTTTCACCGAGGACATCGTCAAACGCTTCGAAGCCTGTCACTGGCAGGTGCGCGTCGTGCAGAACGGCGATACCGACATCTCGGCGATAGACCGCGCCATCTCGGCTTCAAAGATGGAATCGGGCAGACCGAGCCTCATCATCGTCAAGACCACCATCGGCTACGGCGCCCCCAACAAACAGGGTAAAGAGGCGGCCCACGGCGCGCCGCTGGGAGAAAAGGAGGCGCCGCTCGCCCGCACCGCGCTGGGCCACGACGACATCGCCCCCTTCACGGTGGACAAGGAGGTCTACGACCATTTCGCCGCTATCTTCGAACGCGGCCGCAAGACGCATGCCTCGTGGAAAGAACGGTTCGAACGCTGGACAAAAACATTCCCCGAACTCGCCGCAGAATGGAAGAACGGCGCAACGCTCGACGCCGGCACCCTCTTCGAACAGACGCTCCCCGCCTTTAAACCGGGCGACAAAATACCGACCCGCAAGGCGAACGGCATGGCGCTCAACGCCGTCGCGAAGGTCATCCCCTGGCTCATCGGCGGTGATGCCGACCTTAGTTGCTCGACACTCACCGCAATAGAGAACGGCGGCTCCTTTTCGAAGGAAAACCCCGCCGGCCGCAATATCCGTTTCGGCGTCCGTGAACACGCCATGGGAGCCATCGCCAACGGCATCGCCTGTCACGGCGGACTGCGTCCCTACACCGCGACCTTCTTCAGTTTCGTCGATTACATGCGTCCCGCCGTACGGCTCGCGGCGCTGTGCAAACTCCCGGTCATCTTCCTCTTCACCCACGACAGTCTCGCGGTCGGCGAGGACGGCCCGACCCATCAGCCGGTCGAACAACTCGCCTCGATACGCTCCATCCCCGGTTTGACCGTCATACGCCCATCGGACGCCACCGAAACGGCCGAAGCGTGGAAATTCATCATGCGTACCGTCGAGGGTCCGATAGCGCTCATCCTTTCGCGACAGGCGCTTCCGGTGCCCGACCGTACGGTGCTGGCGCCGGCCGACGGCCTGCATCGCGGCGCCTATCTGCTCGCCGACGAACCCTCTCCCCGCGCCGTGCTCATCGCGACCGGTTCGGAGGTATCCCTCGCGCTGGAGGCAAAGAAGTTACTCGCTGCTCAAGGTATCGCCCTGCGCATCGTCAGTATGCCGTCGCAAGAACTGTTCGAACGGCAAGCCATCGCCTACCGCAACGAGATACTTCCGCCCGCGCTTCCCGTAATATCGCTTGAAGCGGGCGCCACCTTCGGCTGGCACCGCTATGTCGGGACCAACGGCCTCGCCATCGGGGTCGATCGTTTCGGCTCCTCGGGTCCCGGTGAAACGGTCTTGGCCCATTACGGCTTCACCCCGGAAGCGGTCGCCGACCGCATCGCCCGCCACCTCTCTTCGCGCTGAACGATATTCGGACTTTTTCCCGCAGGTTACCCCCTTCTTTGGCCACCTAATATTTGTTAAGAAAAACTTGCTTTGCACTTTCTTGCTACTATATTTAAGGTGCTTCGAGGTGGACAAGATGGATTATATTTTGGCTTTTCAAGACTACCTGTTGTATGAGAAGCGGTATTCTCGGAAAACCGTCGACAGCTATGGTAGCGACATAGAACTTTTGCAGCGCCACTGCGTCGGCAACGGAAAAGAACTGGCCACCTTGGCCACCGACGACCTCAAGGCATATCTCGGCGACATCTTCGGCGATGTGACCGCCTCTTCTCTTCATCGTAAGATATCGGCCATCCGACATTTTTATTCGTTTCTGCATAAGCGAGAACACATTGCCGAGAATCCGGCGGCGACACTCGCATCCCCGCGCAAGGAGAAATACCTTCCCACCTGCCTGACCCACGAGGAGATGCAGAAGATACTCGACTACCCCCATGCCCACACCGAAAAAGGTTTGCGCGACAAGGCGATCATGGAACTGCTGTACAGCTCCGGCCTGCGCGTCAGCGAACTGGTCTCTCTGCGCATCCGCGATGTCGATCTCGCGCAGGGAATGCTCCGCGTGCTGGGAAAAGGGAAAAAAGAACGGCTGATACCGGTGACGGCGGATGCTCTCGCCGCCATCCGCGACTACCTTTTTCTGCGCGCCGCCCGCAAGGAACCGCTCTCGCCCCTCTTTCTCAACCTCAAAGGGGCGCAACTCACGACCCGCGCGGTCGAATATATGTTGGAGGAACTGGCCACCGGCGCAGGGGTGTTCCGCCGGATCACGCCGCACATGCTGCGGCACAGTTTCGCTTCGCACCTGCTCGAGAACGGCATGAACATCCGCTATCTGCAGAGCATGCTCGGCCACAGCAACCTATCCACCACCGAGATATATACCCATCTTTCGATACAGGAACTCAAGAAGGTGTACCAGAAAGCCCACCCGGGCAACCATGGGACGGCGTGACATGGCGACCGGGACGCGCGACATGACCAGCATCGTCAGGATGCGCAGCGGAGCGACCGGCTTTGAGAAGCATATCACCGATCCGATCATGGCTCACTTCTTCGGCACGATACAGTCCTCGCCGATCACGTTGGAGATGCTGATCACCTCGATGGCCTCCCTCTTGGACCGCGATACCATACTTACCAAACTCCAGTATTTCGAGGCGGTCGGCATCATCGAGATATCCTCGCCCGCCGACAAACCACGCGGACGAACGACCATCTACCCGACCTGCGAAAAATGTCCCCAGCGCAATTACAATGGCTTCGCTCTTGACGAAAAGACCCTTTCCGAAGAGGTCGATCTCTCTCCCGAACTCAAGAAGGAAACGCTTTTCCTCTACTCCTACGGACCGAATCTGAATTATTATAAAATGCTCAATGTGGCCAGCGACGTATCCAATGATGAGGTCTGTTCGGCCCATCATGCGATGCTCGATCTGTTCGATCCGAAACACTACGCAGGAAAGAAACTTGGTTCCTACGCCCGCAAATTGGCGATCGTTGGGAAGGTCCTGGAGTAGACCGTGATTTTGTGCGATCCGGAGAAAAGGAAACGCTACGACGCC
>ERZ1645192.2753-NODE-2753-length-14489-cov-7.300818_pt1 | contig 14489 bp, 16 predicted proteins | sample MGYA00575354_ERZ1645192 | MGnify/ENA primary metagenome ERZ1645192 (study PRJEB40844, sample SAMN11349763) | freshwater sediment metagenome | isolation source: river sediment | host: Sediment | place: India: Faizupur Khadar , New Delhi | collected 2017-02-21 ... | reverse complement strand
GTTGTTTGTAGGTCGCCGGCATGTACTCCTCAAGCGAGGGATACTGCTCTTTGCGGGTCTTTTCGGGGATGTTGTTCTCGGTGGCCCACTTCTTCGAGCCCTTCACCGTCACCTGCTGGGGGGTACGGATGCCGGCGACGACATCTTCGCCCTGCGCGTTGATGAGGTATTCGCCGTAGAAAGCGTTCTCGCCGGTGGCGGGGTTACGGGTGAAGGCGACGCCGGTGGCGCAGTCGGTGCCCATATTGCCGAAGACCATCGCCTGCACATTGACGGCGGTGCCCCATTCGGCCGGGATGTCGTTCATCTTGCGGTAGCGGATGGCGCGGTCGTTCATCCACGAACCGAACACCGCGTTGATGGCGCCCCACAGTTGCTCCTCGGGATCGGTCGGGAAGTCCTTTTTGAGGCTCTTCTTGATCGCCGCCTTGTAGCGCTTGACCAGTTCCTTGAGATCGGCGGTGGTCAGATCGAGGTCGTTCTTCACCTTGCGTTCGTGCTTGAGCTGGTGCATGACCACCTCGAACGGATCCTCTTCGTCCTTATTCTCCGGCTTGAGCCCCATCACCACATCGCCGTACATCTGGATGAACCGGCGGTAGGAATCCCACGCGAACCGTTCGTCGCCCGGTTTCTTGATGAGTCCTTGCAGGGTCTCTTCATTGAGGCCGAGGTTGAGGATGGTGTCCATCATGCCGGGCATTGAGGCGCGGGCGCCGGAGCGGACCGACACCAGAAGCGGGTTCTTGGCCGAACCGAACTTCTTCCCCATCACCTGCTCTATCTTCTTCAGGTTCTCCGCCACCTGCTTTTTGAGTTCGGGCGGATACTTCTTGTCCATTTTGTAGTACACGGCGCACATCTCGGTCGAGATGGTGAAACCGGCCGGCACGGGGATACCGAGGTTCGACATCTCGGCGAGGTTGGCCCCTTTGCCGCCGAGCGAATTCTTCATCGTGGCGTTCCCTTCGGAACCGTTGGGACCGAAGAAATAGACATACTTCGTGGTCATGAGATCCTCCTGTTGCATAGGTCAACACACATCGCGGGCACTATAATCCAATCCTAACGGAATTCAATTTATTTGGTGAGGCGCGCGTTAATTCTTCGCGCTTTCTTCGACGAGGTTCATCCGGTAGGCGCGAAGCATCGCGATAAGGGCGACCAGCTGTCCAAGCAGGAGCGCCCCGATGAGGGCGGCCGGTTCGTTCGCGCCAATGTGCCACGGCTCTATCGAGGCGCCGACCAGCCGGGAGATATCGGCGGCAAAAAGCGTCGGAACACCGTGCCCCAACAGGAAGCCGATAACGACCCCCGCCACCGTGACGATGAGCGTTTCCAGCATGATAAGCAAGGCGATCGTCCCGCGGCCGATGCCGAGGATACGCAGAAGCGCCAGTTCCCGCCGCCGCGCGTCGAGCGCCATGAGCGTGATGGCAAGTATCAGCGCCGCCGCGATGAGGAGCGTCAGCCCCGCGAAGAAGGTCGCGACGAGTCCCGCGGTGTTGAAGTACTTCTGAAACGACCGGACCGCGCCGGCGGTGTTGACGGCGGTAAGCCCCGGGCGGCTGTATTCCTGCTGAAGCTCAAAAACCTGCACTGGATTGCCGGTCCGCGCGAGCACGGCGGTCAGCATACCATCGCTGAGATGGTAGCGGTCATGATCATGGTGGTCTTCGCCATGTTCGTCGGCGTGCTGGACGGCATGGACTTCGTGGACGGAATGGATAGCCCACACCGCCTTGTAGGAGGTATACACCGCCGCATCCTCCGGGCCGCCGGTCGGATCCAGAATGCCCTTGACGACATAGATGTGACCGCCGTGTTCGTGCGCTTCGTCGGCCGAACCGCCCATCCCGTGGGTGCCGGTGAACTCGGCGCCGATGTTCATCAGCAGTTGCCGCGCCACCGTCGCGCCGAGTACCGCGTCATGGCTGTCGGCCAGCGCGATATCGCCGCGGTAGGTCGCGCCGAGGTCCTTCAAAAAGTCACCGTTGGTCCCGATGATCGGGAATACCCCCAGCGAATCGGCGGCGGCGATGGGAAAGGCCGCCGTGACGCGCGGGTCCTTCTTGAGTGTTTCATAGGTCTCAAACGGTATCTTGCCGCGCGGCTTGTCGATGTGAAAGATGGTCGACAGGATGATCTGTGTCTCGCTCGCCCCTTCGGCGGCGACGATGAGCGGATACTTCCGGCCCGATTCGAATGCCTGCTTGGCGATGGCGAACGATACGATACCGGTCACGGCGACCACCGCAAGGGCGACGGCGACCGCAAAGACCGAAACGGTCGTCGCGAAGAACCGCCCCTTGAGCGAGGCGAATACGAGCGTGAAGAAAGCGTTCATTTTACGCATGACTCGCCTCCCCGCCGAGGGCGATGGTGTGATCCGGCTTCACGGCGGAGAACCGACCGTCGTGCGAAGCGAGCAGTATCGTCGAGCGGCCGCGCAGGGCCAGTATCGTATCGGCGACGATACGGGCCGATGCGTCGTCGAGATTGGCCGTCGGTTCGTCGGCGATGATGAGCCGCGGAGATGCCAGAAGCGCCCGCGCCACCGCCACCCGTTGCCGCTGACCGACCGAGAGTTGATGCGGATATTTGTGTTGGTGGTCGCCGATGCCGAGCGCCGTCAGCGACTCAATGGCCCGTTTTTCAAGTTCGCCCTTCGCACCGTTCCCGATGAGGATGTGCGGCAGGACCACATTGTCGATGATCGAAAGGTCACCGAGTAGATTGAAGGTCTGGAAGATATAGCCGACCTCCTTGGCGCGCCACCGGTCGCGTTCCCGTTCGGTGAGCTTCGTCAGATCGACCTTTCCAGCCGTTATCGTGCCGCTGTCGGGCAGGAGCAGGCCCGACAGGAGATTGAAAAAGGTCGTCTTCCCGGCGCCCGACGGCCCGGTGACTGCCACCAGCGCCCCCGCCGCGATATCGGCCGATATCCCGCTGATGACGCGCCGCGAACTACCCGCCGGATCGACGAACGACCGCTCAAGACTGTTCAGGACTATCCGCATGGCGTTCTCCTACCTAGTGGCCGCAACCGCCGGCGTTGCCGTGGCCGCCGCACGCGGCGTCCATCGGGTGCAGTTTCTTCTGCGCGATAAGGTCGAGATTCTCTTTTATCGTCGGGGCCGCGGCGCGGTAGACGGCGATCCCCGCCGCGTTGAGTTTCGCCAGAGCGCCGGCGCCGATGCCGCCGAGGATCAGCGCATCGACCTCCTGCCCGTCAAGCGCCGCGAGCGGATGGCACATGCCGTGATCGTGGTGCTGGTTGCTGTTGGTGATGAGGGTCACGCTGTTGTCGGCGGTATCGACCCGCAGGAACATCGGCGACGAACCGAAATGGTTGTAGACGACGCTGTCGAGTCCCTTGTTCTCTTCCACGGGAAAGCATACTTTCATGACTGTTTCTCCTCGGTGATGGGTTGTGTATCGTTGCAATCGTGTTCCGTTCCGCAGTAACCGCACCGTTCGTGATGGCCGCCCCGACGGTGTTCCCGCACTCCGCCGCAGCGCGGACAGCGGCAGAAATCGCCTTCGACATCGACTGCGCCCCCTTCGATGATAAGCGCCGCCCCCTCGACGATGGCCTGCGCCGTCTTATGGCGCGCCGCCTCGATGAGCCGGGTAAAAGTCGGCCGCGAGATGTTCATCCGGTCGGCCGCCTCCGCATGTTCCAGCCCTTCGTGGTCAGCGAGCCGTATCGCCTCGAATTCATCGAGCGACAGCGTCACCTTCTTCAGGTTGCGGAACGGAACGGCGCGCGGTTTAAAACAGATAAAAGCGGGCGGTCGTTCCACCCGGCGGAATTTTCTCGGACGCGGCATTCAGGCCTCTCCAAACGGTTCCCCGGCACTATATGCACTTATGTTCATAATGTCAAGAAGTGTTCTATTCCTTTCACAATATCGGCAAATCGCCGATGAGTCTCATTGTGCTGATCGATATCGGTCATCGGGTAGCCGCCGTCGCCCGAACGGACGATGAGCGGGTCTATCGGCACCGCCCCGAGGAAGGGTATCCGCATCTCGGAGGCGAGCCGTCGCCCCCCGTCGGTCATGAAGATATCGGTCGTTTCGCCGCATTTGGGGCAGACGAAGCCCGACATATTCTCGACCACGCCGACCACCGGCACCGAAAGTTCATGGCAGAACGAGACCGACTTCATCACATCGACCGCCGCGACCCGTTGAGGGGTCGTGACGATCACCGCACCGTCCACTTTTCCGATCAGTTGGCAGACCGACAGCGGCTCGTCGCCGGTCCCCGGCGGCAGATCGACCACCAGCACATCGAGTTCGCCCCAGGCGACCTCGGTGATGAACTGCTTGATGACATTCATCTTCATTGGCCCGCGCCAGATGACCGGGTCTTTCAGGTCATCGAGGAAAAAGCCCATCGACATGACCGCGATGCCGTTGCGTTCGATCGGATGCATCATACCGTCACGGCCGGTGGTTTTTGCCCCTTCGAGCCCCAGCATCGTCGGAATGCTCGGCCCGTGGATATCGGCATCCAGTATCCCCACCTTTTTGCCGGCATGAGCCAGCGCGGCGGCGATATTGACCGCGACGGTGCTTTTCCCGACCCCGCCTTTTCCCGACATCACCAGTATCGTTTTTCCGATCTTCCCATTGACCGTTACAGCATCCGACATAGCACTCTCCACATCTGTTGTATCGCTTCGGCCGCCGGACCACCGGTCTCGACGACGCTTTTGCCCATTATTTGCGCCTCGGTGACCTTCCGGTCGTAGGGTATCCGCCCCGCGATGAAGGCCCCGTTCGCCCGCGCGGCGCTTTCTATCCGCACCGCCATACCGAGGTTGATATCGTATTTATTCACGCAGACCGCCGCCGCTATCTCGAAATGACGCGCGAGTTCCAGCACCCGCACCATGTCGTGTTCCCCCGACACGGTCGGTTCGGTCACCACCAACACCCAGTTCGCGCCGGTGAGCGACGCGATGACCGGACACCCGATGCCGGGCGGCCCGTCGACGATGATGAGGTCACGGCCGCTCTCCTCCGCCACGCGGCGCGCCTCTTTGCGCACCGTCGAGACCAGTTTCCCCGAATTCTCGGCGGCGGCGGCGAGCCGCGCATGGACCATCGGACCCACCCGCGTATCGGACACCATCCATTCACCGCAGCGGCTGTCGGGGAAATCGATCGCTTTGGCCGGACAGAAACGGACGCAGACGCCGCACCCCTCGCAGGCGACCGGATCGACCGCATAAACGATACGGCCGTCGATACCCTTTCTTTGGTGTATCGCGGCGAACCGGCACCGTTCGGCGCACCGGCCGCAGCCGATGCAGTCGGCGGCGCGGACGATCGCCTCGTGACCGCTGATGAATTCGTGCCGCTCCCGCACCTCCGGCGCAAGGAGCAGATGAAGATCGGCCGCGTCGACATCGCAGTCGGCGACGACCGGCTTGTCGGCGAGCAGCGCCAGCGCCGCGGCGATACTCGTCTTCCCCGTTCCCCCTTTGCCGCTGATCACCACCAGTTCTCTCATCGCGCCACCTCCGGCTCGCGCCCCTTTTTCGCCGCGAGTTCTCCGACGGCCCGCCACAGTTCGCTGAACAGCGCCCGGTATTCGGGCAGGGCATCGACCAGCAACCGGCCGCTCGAATAGGCCTCGGCGATCCGCCGGTCGTCGGGAATGTCGAGCAGTATCGGTATCCCCTCTTTCGCGCAGTAGGCATGGACCCGCCCGTCGCCCACCCCGACGCGGTTGACCACCACGCCGAAGGGAATGCCGAGTTCCCGCACCGTTTCAACGGCGAGCGTCAGATCGTGCAGGCCGAACGGCGTCGGCTCGGTGACGAGTATCACCGCATCGGCCCCCGTTACGGTCGCGATGACGGGACACGAGGTCCCCGGCGGCGCGTCGAGTATCGCCGTCACGCCGGGTTCGATGCGCCCTTTGACCGCCCGGATGAGCGGCGGCGCGAACGCCACCCCGACATCGATCCGTCCGGTGAGGATCGTGATCTCTCCCTGCCGCGCCGTTTCCACGACACCGATGCGCCGGGGCGTTTCGGTGATGGCGCCGCGCGGGCAGACGATCATACAGCCGCCGCACCCGTGGCACAATTCCGCGAACACGAGCGCCTGCGAACCGAACGACGCGATGGCGTGATACTGGCAGAGACGGCCGCATTCGTTACAGCCGTCGCATTTCGCCGCATCGACCGCCGGCACCGGCAGGGAAACCTCGTCGGTGCGATCCATCTCGCCCTGCAGGAACAGGTTCGCGTTCGGCTCCTCGACATCGCAGTCGAATAGACTGACCGGCCCCGCAAGCGACCGCGCCAGATTGACCGCGACGGTGGTCTTCCCGGTCCCCCCCTTCCCCGAAGCGACCGCTACTATCATCTTATTTCTCGCGCGGGTAGGGCCACGCCATGATCCCCCCCTCCAGCACGCGGACATTCTTCCATCCGTTCGCCTCGAGCACCAGCGCCCCTTCGTAGCCGCGCAGCGATATCTTGCAGTAGCAGACGACCGGCGTCTCTTTATCCTGCGGCAGTTCGCCGAGCCGTTTACGCAGCGCGCCCAACGGAATAAGCGTTTCGCCCAGACCCAAGCGGAGCACCTCGTACTCGTCGGGACCGCGCAGGTCGAGCAGGAAACAGGGCTCTTTCGTGTCGAGTTTCTTTTTCACCTCGGCCGCCGTTATCCCTTTCAGCCGTCCGGCCAGTTTATTCTGCATCAAATGGGCCGTAGCAATAAAGTGATCTATCGCCAGCGAAAAAGGCGGCGCGTAGGGGAGATCGGCATTCACCACCTCATCGATCGTGAAGCGCCCCATGATCGCCATCGCCCACTGTGCGATCTGCTTGGAAACATCGCCGGGACCGACGCACTGCGCACCGAGTATCTTGCCGCTCTTCCGCTCCACGACCAGTTTCGACACCAGCAGTTTCCCGCTCATGAACCCCGGCTTGTCGAGGCTCGCGTTGACCACCGTCACGATATCGTCGTATCCGGCGCGCCGGGCATTGCGTTCCGACAGGCCGGTCGAGCCGGCGGTGAAGTCGAACACCTTGCAGATGCCGGTCTGTATCGTACCGGGGAAGGTCGCCGTGTTGCCGAGTATCGCATTCTCCCCCGCCACGCGCCCCTGAAGATTCGCGAGATCGCCGTAGGGAGCATGGACCATCGCACCGGTGATGCGGTGGAGCGTCTCGACACAGTCACCCGCCGCGTAGATGGCGGGGTCGCTGGTCTGCATATATTCGTTGACCGTGATGCCGCCGGTCTTGCCCACGGTGAGCCCCGCCTCCCGCGCAAGGGCGGTGTTGGGCTTCACCCCGATGGCGACCACCGCCAGTTCACAGGGCAGTTCGGTGCCGTTCGCGAGTTTTATCCCGGTCAGTTTCCCGTTCTCGCCGAGAAAGGCCGAAAGCCCGTTGCCGGTGATCACATGCGCTCCTTTGCTCCGCACATGATTCTCGACCAGTTTGGCCAGTTCCTCATCGAGAAAGGTCAGCAGTTGCGGCATCATCTCGACCACCGTGATCTCGATGCCGGCCAACTGGAGCGCCTCGCAGGTCTCGATGCCGATGAGCCCGCCGCCGATGACGACCGCGCGCTTTACTTTCTTCTCATCGCGTATCTTCCGCAGATAATCGGCGTCGTGCATGCTCTGGAGCGTCGTGATGCCGTCGAGTTCAACGCCGGGGACCGGCGGCATATTGGGAACCGAGCCGGTCGTCAGTATCAGCGTGTCGTACGGGATATCATCGGTCGCGCCGCTCGCCAGTTCGCGGCACTTGACCGTCTTTTTCTTGCGATCGATGGAGATGACCTCGGTCCCGGTGCGGGCCGTTATCTTCTTGGCGTTCGCGAAGAATTTAGGATCGCGCACCACCCCCGCCGGGGTGCAGAGCAACTGGTTGCGGTCGTCGAAAAAGCCGCCGACATAGTAGGGATAGCCGCACGAGGCCATCGAAAGTTCCGGGCTTTTCTGAATGATGGTGATATCGGCCTGTTCATCCATCCGGCGCGCCCGCGCCGCCGCCTTGGGTCCAGCCGCCGATCCGCCGACGACCACGATGCGTTTCTGTCCCTGCATGAGCTCCTCCGCTCCGTCTCTGTTGTTGTATGTTCCCGGAAATTACCAGTGGCCGTTCACATCGGCCGACTTCGCCTCGACGAGCGTTCCCGCCTTGTACCGGCTAATCGCCTCGGCGACCGTCGGCGCATCGGTGGTGTACATCCTGACGCCGCTGGCCCGCAGTGCGCGGAACGCCTTGGGCCCGACATGGCCCGATATCAGCGCGACGGCACCGGCGCGGACCACCGCCTCGGCCGCCTGAATGCCGGCCCCCTGCGCCGCCGCGGCGCCTGCCGCGTTGTCGACAACGGTGAAGGCGTCGGTGTCGGTATCGACGATGATCAGTCTCTGCGCGCGGCCGAACCGCGGATCAACGGGCGACTGCAGGTCGTTACCGGTCGTGGTGCATGCGATCTTCATGTGATGCTCCCTAATTGTAGGATTGATTTATCTCCAATGACTCTTCCATCAGCGCTCCGGCGATATCCCGCATGGCCTGTTCCCGCCAGAAAGGCAGAGTCTCATGCTTTTCCATGTATTTCTGAGGTATCGGATGGGTCCCGATCACCACCGGTATCCCGTAGGCCGTTTCAATGAACTCCTTGAACCGTCGTATGTTCGGGCAGGGCGGATAGCCCACCACCAGACCGGTGGCGAGGTGAATGACCTCGGCGCCGTTCTTCTTCATCTCCTCCGGCACATATTCGATATTGCCTCCCGGACAGCCGCCGCAGGAGGAATAGCCGACGACCTCCACCGGCTCGTCGGGTGCATAGCGGGAAAAACCGCCTACCCGTTCACGCAGGGCGCGGAAACATTTACCGCCGCCGCAGGAGCGGTAACGGTCGCAGATGATGATGCCGATCTTTTTCATGACGAACTCCGTATCATGCGGACACCGTGTTTGAATTGTACAGTACCGCGAAAAAAGATAGATGTTCGGCGGCTCTCACTTCCCGCTCTTGTTCTCTTGCTCCGGAGCGATACCGACATTCTTGAACCGCATCCAGCGGGTCAGGCCGGTCGCACGGAACCAGTGACGGAAACCACGGCCGCCGCCGCCCATGCCCAGACCCATGCCCATACCGGTGCCTCTTCCAGCACCGCGACCGAAGAAACCGCGGCCCGTACCTCTGCCGCTTCCGCACGGCCCGAAGCCGCCGCCCGTCATCGCACCCTGCCCCATGGGGCCTGTTCCATCTCTTCCCGGCATAACACACCTCCTGTGAAAGTCCGTAACACACGTTTGCTATGATATGCACATAGGTTCATAATGTCAAGTGGTGTATTAAAAAATAAATCTTAATGAATTCAATATGCTGATTTTTTCGACTTGACTAACTGAATTTGCATCCTATATCTTATTGCGTTATTGATCATTGTCGTTTCGAATCAAGAAACATTATCCATTGGAGGGAACCATGGAAGAGAAGATCGTCGCTATGCCCCGTATCGGAGACAAGGCCCCCGAATTCACCGCCGTCACCACGCAAGGTCCCATCAACTTCCCGAAGGACTATGCGGGACAGTGGGTCATCCTGTTCAGCCATCCGGCCGATTTCACGCCGGTCTGCACCTCGGAGTTCATGACCTTCGCCACGATGGAAGATCAGTTCGCGAAGGCCAACTGCAAACTGGTCGGCCTGTCGGTCGACGGCCTGTTCAGCCACATCGCGTGGCTTCGCACCATCAAGGAGAAGATCCAGTACAAGGGGATGAAGGATGTCGAGGTGAAATTCCCGCTCATCGAGGACATCACCATGGAGGTCGCCCACAAATACGGCATGATGCAGCCGGGCGAGAGCGCCACCAAGGCGGTCCGCGCCGTCTTCTTCATCGACCCGAAAGGTATCATCCGCGCCGTCATCTACTATCCGCTGAGCCTCGGCCGTAACTTCGACGAGATCTACCGCGCCCTCATCGCGATGCAGACCGCCGACGCATTCCAAGTCGCGACCCCGGCCGACTGGCGTCCCGGCGACGAGGTCATCGTGCCGCCCGCCGGTTCCTGCGGCGTCGCGAAGGACCGCATGGAGGCCAAAGATCCCGCCGTCACCTGCCACGATTGGTTCTTCTGCACCAAGAAGATAGATAAAGAGACCGTCCTCAAAACGGTGCTGAAGAAGTAATCCCAACTTTCTATCGGAGTAGCCCTCATGAAAGCGCTCATCATCTTCAACCGCGAGCCGTACGACGGCACCGATATCACCTGGAACGGCCTGCGTCTCGCGGGGCAGTTACGGAAAACGGGACACGAGGTCCGCATCTTCCTCATGAACGATGCGGTCGACATGGCGCGCGATGTCTGCGTCCCGCCCGCCACCTACGATCAGGACCTCTCGAAGATGCTGAGGGAACTTATCGCCGCCGGCGTCGCGGTCAAGGTGTGCGGCACCTGCATGGCACGGTGCGGCGTCCACAAGAACCATCCCTACTTCGACGGCGCGGAGAAGTCGACCATGGCGGCGCTCGCCGAATGGGTCACGGACAGCGACCGGGTGCTGACCTTCTAGACAAAAAACGGTGCTGAAGAAGTAATCCCGTCGCCTATATCAAATTCTCTCTGACGAAGGCGAACGCACCGCCGATATCCCACTCAACGGCCGACGAAAGGAGCGGCGCGACATCGGCGCCGAAGGTCGGATCGTTCTCCTTCGCGGCGAGATTCTCAAGGAACTCGGCGCGGGAGACCTTGAGGCCGTCCCGCTTGAGATATTCGGCGAACAACGAAACGACCGACGCCGTATCGACCGTAATGGTGCGGCAGGCATGCCACAGGTCGAACAGGTCGCGTCCCTTCTTGCGCTGATACAGTGCGCGCAGTTTGGTGGCCAGCAACTCCTCGATGGTATAGGTCCGTATGGCGGCATCGCCCGTGAACCAGCGCGAATCGACCGCAAACGGCACCGGCACATGACCGCGCAAGGCGAAATGTTCGCGCGAATTTATCTCGATCTTGAGCCGGAGCGGACGCGGCGGACGGTCTTCCGAAAGAACGCGATACACCAGATTGACGCGCCCCGCTTTCTGGACCCGTCGCGGCTCGCCCAACCACGGATCGAGGCGCAACTTGATACGGTCGAAGATAGCGCCGACCGGCCCCGCCGTCACCTGCACCAGATCGATGTCCTCCGAATAGCGCGCCGCCGGAAGCAGGAAGAGTTTATAGAGCGCGGTGCCGCCGCGGAAGGCGAGTGATCGCGCCAGAACCTCGTCCCGGTACATCTCGACAAGCGCGCGGCTGATGATCAGGTCCTGCTCCACCTGATGATCGCTTATCCATGGAGCGCGCGAACGCCATTCGGTGATATGATCGTAGGGTATCATGGGTCACCCGGCCACGGAGATATCGTCGTTCACCCGCACCTTCCAGCGACGATCGGTCGATACGCCGCGCACCGGAAGCGCCTGCGCCAGCGGCACGGCATGGGCTATCCGACCGGCGACGGCGTCGTATAAAAGTACCGTTTTATCGTCCCTTCCCAGCAGGTCGAGCAGATAACCGACCCGTTGCGCCGCCGGGAGCATATCTCTGTCGGCGACAGCGTCTGCAAGCAGTCGGGGATCGAGCGCATCGGCCAACTCCTCCAGCACCGCAAGCGCGACCGCTATCCCCCCTACCTTCGATTGGTAAGAGACGATGTCCAATGCGGTGGCCTCCGGCGAAGATACGCGCAACGAACCGCGCGGGGTGTTCACCATGACCACCGGCGCCCGCTCGACCTTTTTTTTCAGAATGAACTCGACATAGACCTTGCCGCATTGTATGTCGGCGCGGCTTTTACCGGTCATGACCTGAAACCGTTGGGGTCGTTGATGGGCCGCGCCGTGCAATTCCGCCGCGCTGAGAAGCGCGACATAGTAGGGCTCACTCCAGAAACGGAAAAGGTCGGGCATGAACTGGTCGGGCGGCAAACACCCGATATCGCGGTATGCCGGGGGTACGATCACATGGAAGCCGCGACAGGGTATCGCCACTTTTCCGTCGGCCGCCAGACGGCGGATCGCCGCGCGGGTCGCTACCGCTGAGGTCCCGAAATAGGCCAACGCCTCTTCGCTCGTAAAAGTATAGCGGCCACCGGCCATTAAATCGATGATGAACTGTTCTCTGCGCATCGATCACCTCAAATAAAACTTGTCCAATGTAACATATTCTGTTACTTTTGCAAGTTTTCATTACTTTCTGCTCCGCCAAGAAGATAGACAAGGATACCGTCCTCAAAACGGTCCTGAAGAAGTAACCGGCTATTCTGCCCCGACCGAGCGCCAACTGATGAGCGATCCGGCTATCAATACCACACAGCCGATCCAAAGTGACGCCGATGGCACGACGGCAAGATAGATGCTTGCAAAGATCGTCGAAAGAAGCGGTGTCAGGTAGGAGACGGCCGCCACCAGCACCACATCGCCCTTGCGCATGGCGCGGTCCCAGAATTCGTAGCCGAGGAAGGTGGCGAGGCCAAGGAAGAGCACCTCGCCGATGACCGACGCGCTCCACTGTCGCGGTTCGGCGGCGGCAAGCGAAAGAAAGAAGAGCGCCAGCGCCGTTACCGGCAGGAACAGGGCCACCGCCCCCTCATTCGCCGCACCGCCCCATTTCCGGGCGAGCACCGAATAGAGCGCCCAGACGACCGCCGCCAATGCGCCGTACAGATAGATAAACGGCGCGCGCATCAGGTTCGCGGTGAGGCCGGACCACGACAGGTCGGCTCCCTGCGCGAGGACAAGGTATATCCCGACAAGTGCGAGGAGTGTTCCGGGGATGAGCGGCCAACGCCCCTTCCGCCCGAGGAACAGGACCGTTCCGAAGAGCGTCAGCACCGGCCAGAGGTAGTTGAGCAGGCCCACCGCCAATACCTGTTCACGGTTGATCGCTCCACCGACGGCAAGATAGAAGAAAAGCATGTAGGCGATAAACAAGGCGCCGCACCCGAAGAGATAGCGACGGGAGTTGCCGGTGAAAATGGTACGGTGCCCGCCGCGCAGAAAAAGTGCCGTGAGCGCGAGCGTGCCGCTGACCGCATAGACCGCCGTTGCCGCGGTGAGCGGGCCCAGCCGCTCCGAAAGACTCCGGGCGACCGCCACGGTAACGCTCCACAGCACTATCGCGGCGAAGCCTTGCAGGGTGGCGGTATTTCTCATCGCGTTAGAATGGGACCTGACAGGCGGTCACGACCTCGGCGGGGACCATCAATCCCGACCGGGCGGCGATGGCGGCAAAAACGGCGCAGACCGAACTGTTCACCCCTTCGGAAAAGGGTATCACATTGCCCGCGACCACTACGCCGATATGATGCTCCGGGTCCCACAGAAAGGCGGTCGTGGTGCCGGTGGAGGTGCCGTTCTTTTTGTATAAGGTATAGTCGCCGCTGGTGATGACGCCGAGGCCGAGTCCTTGATCGACCGGCACCCCGGAAACCTCGCGGTGGAAGAGTTTCTGCGTGGCAATCGTCAGCGCCGCGGTCGTCGTTGCGTCGGGCGGCTCATCGATACCGGCGAATACGCGGAGCAGGCGGCCGAGGTCATCAGCATTCGAGTAGAGGAACCCATCGCCGCTGAATAACGGGGTGATGACCGGCCGCGTCGCCGGGACGAGCTGCGGCCCGGCATGGCCGTAAAAGAGGTTCTCTTTCTGCGCCTCGGTCAGATACGCGGGGTCTGAGGTGTTCTCAAGCCCCATCATCTGGGCAAGATCAACGATGACATCGCTGTAGGCGAACGCATAGACCGTTTCTATGACCTGCTGGGCAAGGGCGAATCCGAAGTCGGAATAGCCGTAGGTGGTCCCCGGCACGGCCGTTATCGTCGTCGCGGCAAGATCGGTGATCAGATCATCGAGCGTATAGCCCTCCCACGCGGCATACATGTCGTCGAGACCGGCGACCGCGTTAAGTGACGCCTGCAGTGTGGCGGGATAGTGCGGCAGGCCCGTCGTGTGGGTCAGGAGCTGTTCGACCGAGAAGGGCTCACCGCCGGGACCGGCGGGAGCGGTCAACCCCTGCGGCAGGTGCGACGCGGCGGTATCGGCGAGGGCAAGTTCACCCACGGCGACCTTCCGGGCGATAAGGTGAGCGGTTATCATCTTCGAGACCGACCCGATGACCCAGAGTTCATCCCCCGTCGGCGGAACCGTCGTCCCCTTTTCACGCGCTCCGAAGGTGCAGGTCTCCGAGATATCGCCGCTCTCAACGCGCACGATCATCCCGACCGCTTTGTCGACCACGCCCGTCGTGTCGATATAGGGCGTCACGATCGCCGACAGTTCTTCGCAGAGCGGCATCACATCGGCGTCGGACAACAGGATATCTTCGTCGGACGGACCCGACAGATCGGTCTGATCCGACTGATCGGTCTGATCCGACTGATCATCATTCACCATCTCATCGACCGGCGGGACAGCGTCCCCGTCGTTGGTC
>ERZ1645192.2752-NODE-2752-length-14489-cov-7.687405_pt1 | contig 14489 bp, 12 predicted proteins | sample MGYA00575354_ERZ1645192 | MGnify/ENA primary metagenome ERZ1645192 (study PRJEB40844, sample SAMN11349763) | freshwater sediment metagenome | isolation source: river sediment | host: Sediment | place: India: Faizupur Khadar , New Delhi | collected 2017-02-21 ... | reverse complement strand
CAGTTTACAAAAAATAGCGGCAGATTGTCTTTTCAATGTAATTGCTTTAGAGTAGAACGTACTCGGAGGGAATTGTGAAGAGTCCTAAAACATTCTTGGTCATGCTTCTCTTACTTTGTATGACCGTTTCCAATTTGACAGGCAAGGATGCAGATGACATCCTCAGTGCCGACCTTCCTATTGCCTATGGTGATGCACAATTCAGACAGCGTATACTTGAGCGAACCAAAGGGGAACGGTCTCCCGTAGGGTTGGTGCTCAGCGGCGGGTCCGCCCGTGCTTTCGCCCATATCGGAGTATTGAAATACCTTGAGGAGCAGGATATCGTCGTTGATTTCATTATCAGCAACTCGATGGGCAGCATCGTAGGCCTGATGTACGCGGCGGGTCTCTCCCCCGACCAGATTCTCCAAAGCATCACCGGGGTTTCCATACAAAGTCTCTTCGATACAACCCTGCCTTTACAAGGCGGTTTTTTGGACTCTTCCCGCTTCCTGGCCAAGGTAGCCTCCATACTCGGACCCGACTTGCAGCTGGAGAATCTTCCCATTCCCATCATTGTGATTAATGAGGATTTGGTGACAAAACGCCAGATTCATATCAGCGAGGGTGATTACTACACGGTACTCAGGGGTAGCTATGCACTTCCTGTTTACTTCCCTCCGGTAGAGTATCGCGGGCACCTGCTGCTTGACGGCGGTGTAACCAATATTGTTCCCGTCGACTTGGCATATGAATATTCCGATTCGGTTATCGTCTCTACAACCTTCTACGATGTGGATACCTTGAACCTCAAGAATCCGTTGACCGTGCTGAATGTTTCCCTGGACATTGGAAAACGAAGAAGGGGAGTGGAAGAGCTCAAGAGGTCCCTCGACAAAGTCATCTGGATTCGAAACGATGTCGAGGATGTCTCCTTCATGGAGTTTTCCAAGGCGGATTATCTTTCTCAAAAAGGGTATGAATCCGCAAAACTGCAGGCAGAAGGCCTTTCCGAAGTCTATAAGAGTGGAATCAGTGCAGAGCTGCTGGAGTTGAGGCTGCAGCTCCAGGAAAAATTACAGGCCAGCAAAGAACAGTATGACTTGTTCCGTCAGGTACCGGTGAATATTCCATCGCACCTGCTCGGCTTGGGCTTGGATAGTGATTTTTCCGACTTCGATACCTCTGCCCTCAAGGATGATATGACTCTTGGTCTGAAGTATATATGGAAGTCAGGGAACCTCTCCCTGTCTGCCAATGCCGGCTACGCCTTGAATTTCGTTACCAATGATCATTTTGGCGCAGTTCCTGTAGTGAGGACCCAAGTCGATTATCACTTGCTGAAGCATGTCAAGGCTACGGGGTATGCCTCCCTTCTGTTTGATGTTGCAAAAAAGGCTCCGATCCTCTCTTTTGGAGCGGTGCTTGAAGGCAGGCTCTTTACACTGCAGAACAAGCTGAGACTCGGCTTGATGCAGTCCTTCGAACAGATGAGCAATTACAAGAACAGCTCGTATACCGATTCCTGGAATGATACTTCGTATCTCTATACGGTTCGCTTGGAAGGCCTGTTGGCAGACCAGAAGAATCAAATCTGGAACTTCACTGACACGTCTCTTGCCTTTTCCTACCAGATTCTCGGTGATTACTCGGTCAATCGGTCGTTCCTCTCCGCCAGGGCTGAATCGGAACTTGTGCAAAGTCGATGGGACATGTTTGCTTCAGTAGAAAGCTACGCGCGTTTTGCCTTGGATGGCAACGGGGATGTCCCCTTCTTTACCAGCGACGGTTTCAGGACAACCAATACCCTGATCAAGGCACAAGGCCACAATTTGAGTCTCTCGGCCAATCCTGCCAATCATCTGGTTGGACTCAACTTTTCCTTGGGATATCGACCAACATCCTTCAGGCCGACCATGGCCGAGTTGTTCATATTCCAGGACTCCTCATTGGCGATCTATTCCGATTTGATTTGGTATCGGAACAGCTTTATGCCGGCTCTCTCATTGGGCTTGGAAATGCAGACCGACATATCCCTGCTCGGTATCCGCACCCTTCCTTTCACGGTGTATGGTGGTTGGGACCAGAGTGTGAATACCTTTGTTTGGGGATTCTACTTCAACGTAATCTTCTAGTTCTGGTCCTATTCGAGGTTGTGCTCCCTGATGTACTGCAAATCCGCTTCAGTCAAGTCTGTATTGGGCAGTCGTTCTTCTTCATCCTCTTGCTTTCGCTTTTTCTGCTTGAGCGGCTTGCTGGGACGGGCGGCAAACCCTTCCAAGATTTCTGAATCCTGAGCAGCGAAGGTCCCCTCAAGCGGCTTGGGCATCCTGCCTGAAGCCACATTCACGGGATCTGCATCGATTTCCTTGGCAGTCTTGAGCCTGGTTTCAGCTGCTTCGAGCTTGTCCAGCAGGTGCTGGATATGCTGTTGCTTCATGCCGGAGGTATTGGAGAAGCGAGCCTCGAGCGCTCGCCTAAGCATGTCGATTGCAGCCTGCACCTGTCCGTAGTGGATGAGTACCTGGGCATAGTGTACATACGGTTCGGGAAACCGGGGATTTTTCTGTATGAGATCGGAAAAGAGTTCGTCGGCCTGTTCCCAATTGCCTTGCAGGATGTACAGCCATCCACGATTGTCCCTGATGCCGGGGCTTGAGTTCTCCATCTCAGCTGATTCATCCAACAATGCTTTCGCCTTGGACAAATCTCCTTTTTCCAACGCGTAGGTGGTGTAGTTGATGAAAAGGTTCTTGTCACGGTACCCACTTTCATAGACCTGATCGACAGTCTGGATTGCTTTTTGCAAGTCTCCATCCATCCAGTAAGCCATGCTGAGCATAGTCTTGGCGATATTGTCCAAATTGGGGTCCTTGCCGGTTGACGACTGTAGATACTGTTCCAGTATTGCTTTTCCTTCTGTTGCATCACCTTTCTGGAGGAACATGCTTGCCGATGTGACGACGAAGGATTTCTGGAGCCCAGCCTTGATGGCTTTTCGATAGAGAGGCCAGGCTTGGTCCCAGTCCTGTTGATTCTCACTGGTGATTTTCCGGTTGGCTTTCACATAATAAAAAACACTTCGTTTCAGATAGATGATTCCGAGAATATAGAGTGCAAGCAAGAGGATTTTGCTGTAGGTGGGGATGGAAAGTGTAAAAACAATGACTGTAACCAGCACAGACATCCAAAGTCCCCAATTGGTTTTTCGTTTCATGCGTATCGACCTCCCTTATACGTTTGTACTCTACAAGGATTGGACAGTGGTTGCAAGAGAGGTTTGTTTGCCGTATCGTATCGGTATGGAAGAGAGAGATATTCTGGTACACGCCTGTTGCGGTCCCTGCAGTACAGCCAGCATCGAGCGTTTGGTCGGCGAGGGTTGGAAGCCTGTGCTGTACTTCTCAAACAGCAATATTTTCCCCCAAGAGGAAGCGCAAAAGCGGTATGAGGCTCTCCTTGAGGTTGCCCAAGCGTACCAGCTTGAGGTGATTGCCGAGCACTACGACCATGAGAGCTGGCTTGCTTCCATCAAAGGGCATGAGGGCGAGCGTGAAGGTGGTTTGCGCTGTGCGAAGTGCTTTGCCTACAACCTTGCCCAAGCTGCAAGCAAAGCCCGGCAGCTCGGATATTCCCATTTTACAACCACGTTGACGGTGAGTCGGTTCAAGAACAGCAGCCTGATTTTCTCAGTTGGAAAACAGTTTGAGGGGTTTGAATGCATCGATTTCAAGAAACAGGGCGGCTTTGACAAAAGTGTGAAGCTGACTAAGGAGCTGGGAATCTACCGACAACATTACTGCGGGTGTGAATTCAGCATGCGGTAATGTACTTTGCCTCTCCTCTGTTCTGATGATATACTCATCTGCCAAGGGGGATGAATATGTTAAGAAAGCTGCTTAAGTTTTTCACTGGCAGACTGTTCATCTCCTTTGTCCTGATTTCGCTGCAGATCTGGATTCTGGTCACTATTTTCTCATTCGCCCAAAACAGTACCCTCTGGATTCAATTTCTTTCAGCCTTATCAATTCTCATGACCTTGGTTGTGGTCACCCGCGACCTCAATCCTGCCTACAAGATTGGTTGGATGCTTATTTTCATGTCGATTCCTGTCTATGGCGGTCTGTTCTACCTGTTTTTTGGAAACAGGAAACTCAATGCCAGTCTTCGGGCAAGGTTGGAAAAGCTCAACATTTTCTACCAAAAAGGAGTAGAGGGTGGGACCTACAGCGAGCTCTTGCCGATGAAAGCACTGTCCAGCTACTCTCCAACGCTGGCGCGGCAGGCGCAGTACATTGCAAACATCACCGGCTTTCCTGTCTGGGGCAATACCGAAGTAGAGTATTTCAGTTCAGGGGAGGCATGGGTGCTGGATGTCCTGTCTGAGATGAGAAAGGCAAAGTCTTTCATTTTCATGGAGTTTTTCATCATCAGCGAGGGGGAAGTCTGGGACTCCTTCCTCTCGGTCCTGCTTGAAAAGCAGAAGATGGGCGTAAGAGTCTGCCTGATGTACGACGATGTCGGTTCCATTTTCGACATACCCTCCCATTTCGACCGCCGGCTTCGGTCCCTTGGCCTGGAGGTGGTCGCTTTCAATCCGCTTCGAGCCCACCTGAACAGCAAGCTGAACAGCCGCGACCATCGCAAGGTCCTGGTGATCGACGGCAACATTGGGTACACGGGCGGCATGAACATCGCCGATGAGTATGCCAACCGAAAGTTGAAATTCGGTCATTGGAAGGATACTGCAGTCAAGCTGCGAGGCGATGCCGTGTGGAGCCTTTCGCAGATGTTTCTTCAGCTTTGGGCCTTCTCGACCGGGGAATCCGAGGACTTTGCCAAGCACAGGCCCACCCTGGCCGCAAAAACCGATGGTTTTGTGCAGCCGTTTGCAGACAATCCACTGGACAACGAGAATGTGGCCGAGAATGCCTACATCCAGATCATCAACATGGCCAAGCGGTATGTGTGGATCACCACCCCTTATTTGGTGCTGGACAATGAGATGCTGACCGCCCTCAAGATTGCATCGCAAAGCGGGGTGGATGTGAGAATCATCACACCCCATATGCCGGACAAGTGGTATGTCTTTGCGGTGACCCGGGAGAATTATCGTCCGTTGCTTGAAGCCGGAGTGAAAATTTATGAGTATACGCCAGGCTTTTTCCATGCAAAAATGTTTGTCAGCGACGACAGGGTGGCCATCATCGGAACGATCAACATGGATTATCGGTCCTTTTATCTGCACTTTGAGAACGGGGTCGCCTTGTATGGTTCTTCGGTGATTCGCAAGGTGCATGAGGATATTGCGCACACTCTGGCGATCAGTGAACAGATATCGCTTGCGCATATGAAGAACCGGCCATGGCATGTACGGCTGGCTGGATTGATTCTCAAAATTGCTGCACCGCTGATGTAGGAGGAGTGATGAGGTTCTTAAATTACGGATCCGTGAACATCGATTTGATTTTTACCGTCGATCATATTGTCAAGGGAGGGGAGACACTGCAAAGCACCTCTCTTACGCGAAGTGCCGGAGGCAAGGGAGCCAATCAGAGTGCAGCCTTGGCCAAGGCAGGTGCAACGGTTTTCCATGCAGGAAAGGTGGGCCGGGACGGTGACTTCTTGTTGCAGCTGCTGACTTCCTATGGTGTCGATGTCTCTCACATCCGCACCTATGACGGAGCGACCGGACAAGCCCTGATACAGCTGGATGCAAACAAACAGAATGCAATCATTCTCTACAGCGGCGGCAATGGTGCCATCGCCACGGATGAAATCGACCGGACTCTAGAACATTTCGGGTTCGGCGATGTACTGGTGCTTCAGAATGAGATCGTCCATATCGATTACCTGATCAAAAATGCAAAGCGACGGGGAATGAAGGTCTGCATGAATGTGGCTCCCTTCGATCCTTCGGCCCTCTCCCTTCCGCTCGAGCTGATCGATATCCTTGTTGTCAATGAGATTGAGGGTGCTGGTCTTGCCGATATGCGACAAACGTCCGATTACAAAGCCATCCTGGAGAGGCTGGTGACTCGATACCCCGCTTCTGAAATCCTGCTCACCATCGGCAAGCAGGGGTGTTGGTATGCTTTCAAGGATTTGAGGGTTCATCACGACATCTATGATACCCCCGTTGTCGATACCACTGCCGCCGGTGATACCTTCATCGGATATTATCTGGCTTCGATCGCCCGGGGCTGCTCGATTCGCCAAGCATTGCAATATGCCAGCAAGGCGGCAGGCCTTGCCGTTTCCCGCCCGGGGGCCATGGCTTCGATACCCCTTGCCGAAGAGGTGTTTTCCTAAAACCAAGGAATTTGAAGGCATGATGGAGATGGTGCCTATGGCAGCTTCAGGTGCCCAACAGTTGCAGGTGGGTTTTCCTGTAGGCGGACGGACTGGTTCCGGTGGATTGCTTGAATCGCTTGGAGAAGTGGAACTCCGAACAGAATTGGAGCTTGTCTGCAATCTCTTTGACCGATAGGTTTGTACTGGTGAGCAAGGCTCTTGCTGCCTCAAGCTGCAGGTTGGAGTAGTATTGCATCGGGGTGGTGTTCATCCGTTTTTTGAAAAGGCGGACGAAGTAGGAGCGGTCTAGCTGCACATGGTTCGCAATCATCTGCAGATCGACCTTGTCAAAGACATGGCGCTGCATATAGCGGATTGCTTTCTCCAGGCGGATGTTCTCTCCCTTTACTTCCTCGACTCTTGTTCCGGCGGAGAGGTTGTACAACAGTCCGAGCACCTGATGGCAGGCACTGATGCGAAGCTCCCTGGTCTGGCTCAAACCCTTGTCCCTCACTTCCTCGAAGAAGAAGCGCCAGTTTGTCCCCACTTTGATAGGGTTCATGGTCTCAAGGCGTCGGGCCAGCTCGAGCTCCTCGGGACAATACAGGAGCGTGGCGTAGTAGGTAAGGCTTTCCTCAATATTTGCTTCGATGCTGTGGATGGTTTCGCCGGTGGTGACGAACAGCGAACCGGGGGAGATTGCGTAGCGGTTGTGGGCATTGGAAAATGTTCCACTGCCGCTGACAAAGTAGTGCAGCTCGAACTGGCCCTTCTCGTGGCTGTGCACCCGCTGGTGCCACAAGAGTTCCTGTTGTTCATGCATCTGAAAGACAAAAACTGCGTCCAATAGTTCCATAAGTCAATAATACATATGTTTTTCCAATCTTGTCTATGGTAATACCCTCTCTGGTGGAGGATGCTGTAGCAAAGGAGACAGGGTAATATGCAAGTTGTTGCAGGAATTGATACTGGAACCCAGAGTACCAAGGTGCTCTGTTATGACGTGGATACGAAGCGCGTTCTGCTGACCGTGAGCGCGTCTCACCAGATGTTCAGCTCGGATGACGGGACGCGTGAGCAAGAAGCCGTATGGTACCTGGATGCCATCAGGTCCTGTTTCGACCAAATCGATCCGGCCATCAAGAGAGCGATTGTCGGCATCGGTGTCTCTGCTCAGCAGCACGGCTTCGTTCCCGTAGGAAAAAACGGGGAAGTGCTTGCACCGGTCAAGCTCTGGTGCGACACCTCTACAAAGGCTCAGTGTGATGAACTGACAGAAAGGCTCGGGGGAGAGGACCGGGTATTCTCCCTGCTGGGGAACCAGATTCTTCCAGGCTACACGCTTTCCAAGATCTTGCATCTCAAGCAGCATCGCAAGGATGCATATGACAAGCTTGCACACATTCTGCTGCCCCATGACTATATCAACTACTATCTCACCGGCGAGTATACCTCTGAGGCCGGTGATGCTTCGGGTACCGCCTTCTTCGATGTCGAGCACAAGAGGTACAGCCGTGAGGTTCTCGAGGCTGTCGATGATTCACGTGATCTGTACAGCATGCTGCCTCCCTTGGTGGAAGCCGGCCAAAGCTGTGGCAGGGTGCAGCCTTCCACGGCCAAGGAACTGGGGATTCCGGTCGGTATTCCCGTCTCCTGCGGGGCAGGTGACAATATGGCAGGCGCCATCGGAACCGGATGCGTCGGCAAGGGTGATCTTACCATGAGCATGGGAACCAGCGGGACGCTGTTCGGGTACAGCGACAGCTGCATCACCGACCGAAAAGGCCGTCTGGCGGCTTTCTGCTCTTCCACCGGCGGGTACCTGCCGCTGTTGTGTACGATGAACTGCACCATTACAACCGAATCGGTTCGTTCGTTGTTCGGCTACGACGTCAAGCAGCTCGACCAACTGGCTGCACAGGCCCCGATCGGGTGTGAAGGGGTTACCATGTTGCCCTTCTTCAACGGTGAGCGCGTTCCCAACCTGCCCCATGGCAAGGGTGTGATAGCCGGTCTGGACATGAGCAACATGAAAGTGCAGAACATTGCCCGGTCAGCCCTGGAGAGTTCCATCTATGCAATGAAGGGTGGACTTGATGCTTTTGGCGAGCTTGGGTTTGTTCCACAGCGTATTATTCTGACCGGAGGCGGGGCAAAGAGTCCCATCTGGCGCCAAATCGCCTGTGATGTCATGCAGTTGCCGCTTGCTGTTCCCATGGTTTCAGAGAGTGCAGCTTTCGGTGCCGCCCTGCAGGCCCTGTGGACGGTGGAGGGATCGAGAATTGTGGATCTTGCCAAGGAGCATGTGCTCTTTGACGAGTCGAAGTCATGTACACCGGATAAGGGAGCGGGCGAACAGTATGAAGTTGCCTATGCCCGCTATCAAGCGTATGTTGAGGCGATGACGCCTCTGTTTGCATAGGAGGATACAATGCAGTATTTTGTTGGAGAACAAGAGTATTTTAAAGGAATTGGCAAGATTCAGTTCGAGGGAAAGGGCAGCAGGAACCCTTTGGCTTTTAAATATTACGACGCAAAGAAGGTGATCGCCGGCAAGACGATGGAAGAGCACCTGCGTTTTGCAACCGCCTATTGGCACAGCTTCTGCGCCGATGGCACCGACCCGTTCGGCAATGCCACCATCGATTTCCCCTTCCGCAAGGCTGACAAGTATGCGAATGCCATCGCCAAGGCTGATGCTGCATTCGAATTCTTCACCAAGCTGGGAACCCCGTTCTACTGCTTCCATGACATCGATGCATCCCCCGATCATGAAGTGGCGGCGGAGTATGAGAAGACCTACCAGAAAATTGCTGATGAGTTGCTCGCCCGCCAGAAGGCAAGCGGGGTCAAACTACTTTGGAATACGGCCAATGTGTTCTCACACCCCAACTATATGAATGGTGCGGCGACCAATCCTGATTTCAATGTAGTAGCGCGTGCCGCCGTACAGGTGAAGAACAGCCTTGATGTGAACGTCAAGCTCGGCGGGTCAAACTATGTGTTCTGGGGCGGTCGTGAGGGCTACATGAGCCTGCTCAACACCGATATGAAGCGTGAGCAGGAGCATCTTGCACGCTTCTTGTCCATGGCCAGGGACTATGGGCGCAGCATCGGATTCAAGGGAACCTTCCTCATTGAACCCAAGCCGATGGAACCGACCAAGCACCAGTATGACTACGATGCCGCCACAACCATCGGATTTTTGAAGAATTGGGGTCTGGAGAAGGATTTCAAGTGCAATATTGAAGCCAACCACGCAACACTGGCCGGTCATACGTTCAGTCATGATTTGCAGGTTTGCGCCGACAACGGCATGCTTGGCAGCGTCGATGCCAACCAAGGCGATTCAATCAACGGCTGGGATACCGATGAGTTCCCGACCAACGTGTACGAGACCACCCAGGCGATGCTGGTGATCTTGAGAAACGGCGGGCTTGGCAATGGCGGTTTGAACTTCGATGCGAAAAGAAGGCGCAATTCCACCGATCTTGAGGACTTGTTCATCGCCCATATCGGCGGTATGGACAGCTTCGCCCTTGGTCTTGAAGTAGCCCAGAAGATTCTTGAGGACGGCGTTCTCGACTCCTTCGTAAAGGAACGCTATAGCTCCTTCGATACGGGAGACGGCAAGAAGTTTGAGGAAGGCAAGCTCGGTTTGGCCGACCTGGCCAAACTCGGACACGCTGTCAAGATTGAGAAGAAGAGCGGAAAGCAGGAGTACCTGAACAACCTGCTGAACTCCTATCTTTTTGGTTAAGAGAGCAGCGGGGTTAGGACGACGTAACAAAGCGCGCTGGTCATAACCGAGAGTGAAGAGGTGAAGGAGGCAAGTTTTCCCTGGTCGGAAATCTTTTCGGTGAAAGCCACCGAGCTGGTCGAGATCGGGGAGAACACCGCCAGAGCCAAGGTGAAGCGGATGACCTGGCTGAACTGGGTGTGTTTGATGATGAAATATGCAAACACCGTTGCCAGGCCGTAACGGATGATGAGCAGCACGAATGATTTCTTGATCCAGCCTTTTTGGAACCGAATGTCCAGCATGAACCCGATCATCAACATGGCAATGATCGGGTTTGCTTTTCCGATGGTCTGCATCCAATCCTGGAAAAAGCGTGGAAGGGTGAGATTTGCAAAGGAGAGGCTGATCATGATCAGGTAGGTGATGAAAGGCGCCGAGGTGAACAGTTTCGTCAGCAAATCCTTGGTGTTTGGTTTTGTTCCTCCAGCCGTGGTGGAAGCCAATGAGTAGGTGAAGCCTGTGGTCATCAGGGCATTTCCCAAGTCAAATAGTGAGGCCGCCACCAGAGCCGGTGGGCCGTAGAGGGCTTGGACAAAAGGGAAGGAGAAGTTTCCTACGTTGTAGGTTGAGCCGCACAGCAGTGCATATCCTTTCAAGCCGTTTGACTCTTTTCTCATGCTGAGGTAGGAGAACACCATCAGCACTACATTTGCCAGGATCCCATAGAGGATGAGAACCAGCAGCGAATAGTCGAGTTTGAACGTGTTGAAGCTTGCCACGATCGCTGCCGGCAAGGTGATGTTCAAGGTGATTTTTGAGAGGGTTGCACCTTCTCTCTCACTGAAGAGCCCGGTCCTCTTGAGTACGTTGGCAAGGGCGATCAGAAAAAGGAAAAGAGCAACCTGTAACAATGATTGCGCCATACGGTGCATCCTATCTTCTCTTCTGGGGAGAATACAAGTGGATTTTGGTTCAACTTTGCAGAAAGGCCAAGTCTTGGTCTGTCAGCGTAAGGTCGGCGCCTCCCAAGGTATCGGTGATTTGTTCAATCCTGCTGGATCCTGCAATGGCAATCGTCGGATTTCGCTGGCTGGTCAGATAGGCCATCGTAATGGCTGCAGGGCTTGCTTGGAGCTGCTCGCACAATGCTTGTACCTTGGGAGCCAGGGCGAGATTTTCCTTGGTGAGGAATCTGCGTTTTGCAGTCTCGCTGAGGGCAGCCTCCCTGCCTGAGAGCAGCTTTGAGAACAAGCCCTTTGCCTGGGGTGCAAAGCACATCACCGGCATCTGTTCCTTCTCATACCACAGCCGCTGCTCCTCGGTCATGCACACCAGGGTGTCATCCCCCCAGCTTTCAGGGGTGCAGTGTGCCAGGCTCCATTGGATTTCACTGATTGTAAACGGTGTTTTGCCATGAGCTTTCGCCCAAACGTTGGCTGCTTCGATGCGTTCCGTCCTCCAGTTGGAGACACCCAGGTGCTTGACCAGCTTCTTGTCGATCAAGAGGGATGCAAGGTCTATGATTTCATCGCCGCCCATCGAGGGGTTGTCCCGGTGGAAGAACCAGATATCCAGGCAATCGGTTTTCAGTTGCTCCAAGCTTCGGCTGATGTCCAGCATCATGTCCTTCTCGTTGATTCGGCTGCGGTGCATGTCCTCCTTGTAGGGATGGCATCCCTTGGATGCTACTATGACTTGGCCGTGCAGGTTGTTTGTACGAAGCCACTTGCCCAGCACCTGTTCGCTGGTCGATGGGCCTCCTGTCTTCTCCTGCCCGTAGATAAGGGCGGTGTCGAGCAGGTTGCCTCCCTTCTGATAGTAGATATCGAGTTGCTGCATTGCTGTCTGTTCGCTGATGGATGCTCCATAGTGATCACAGCCAAGGGCTATCCGGGCAAGGCGCTTGCCGAAAAAGTCGAGGTATTTCATTAGATCTCAATTCCCAGGAATCGCTTGACCAGGATTCCGATCACAAACGATACGGCGGCAACACCAAGGCTGATGAGTGTCATTTCCAAAAAGCGTTTGCCGAAGGGGAGGTCCTTGGCAACCGAGGTATAGTAGGTGAACAGCATGATGATGATCACCACCACGACAAGCATGAGAACCAGGGCAAGGACATAGCTCTCCAAAAGCAGATAGGGAAGGACCATGAATGCAACGGTGAAGAGGTAGGCGATACCGGTGTACATGCTGCTCTTTGCAGCATTCTTGTCACCGCTGTTCTTTGCCGAGAGATACTCGCTCGAGGCCATGGACAGGGTTGCCGATATTCCGGTGATCAAACCGGAGAGGGCGATGAGGCTGGTGTTCTGCAAGGCAAAGGTTAGGCCTGCCAAGGTACCGGAGAGTTCGACGAGGGCGTCGCTGAGTCCGAGCACCATGGATCCGATATATTGGAGCCGCTCCTCGTCAAGCATGGCAAGCAGCTCTTGTTCGTGCCGGTCCTCATCCTCGGCGATCTGTTTTGCCTGTGGTACTTCAGCAATAAGGGCGGAGTAGCCTTTGCTGGCCTTGTCCTCTCCTCTTTCCATTTTTTTCAGGACGAAGGTATAGCCGAGCAGCATGGCGAGGATGCTGTAAAACCATGCCTTGATTTTGTTGGGTTTTACTTGTTTTCCCGTCATCTTCTCCCAGATTTTGGCATGCCTGAGTTCTTCTTCGCCGATTCGGCGCAAAATTTCGCTATTGTGCTCATCCTTCACACGTTTGGCGAGATTCTGATAGATGAGATGTTCGGTCAGCTCTCCCCGCTGGAGAGCGAGGAGGACCAACATGGTCTTCCGGCTCACTTGTTTTTGTTCCATTGCGCTTGCTCCCTCAGCCAAGTATATCCACCCCGTTTGGTTTTGGAAATAGCTTTGCTTGACCGCACCGGTTTCTCTCTGTAGTATTGACGGAGGGCTCAGGAGGAGACATGGATGCAAACTACGAGGATCTGATCAAGATTTTTGCCTCAACAACAGATGTGAATGACATGCAGAAGCTGCTGGAAGAGATGTTGACTCCCAATGAGCTCAAGGATCTGCGGCTCAGGTGGAATCTGATGAAGGATTTGTACAAGGGGCTGCCCCAGCGCGAAATTGCTGCCTCCTATGGCATATCCTTGTGCAAGATAACCCGGGGGTCGAAGATATTGAAACAAAAGGATTCGTATTGCAAAAAGCTGCTCAGCGACCGCTATGATGACCATCTTCACCTGTAAAGCGGGAACAAATTGGGAGTTCCGCATTCTCCTTGTATGTGCTACCATGAACAAAGTTATTTCCAATGTATGCGTGAAGAAGGTTCCCTATTGCTATGAAGAGTTCAAAACGTTCCTTGCTGGCTTTGAAATTGTTATGTGATACTCTGGCGATTCTGCTTTCTTGGCTGCTCGCCGGATATTTGAGATTCTATGTCATTCCCGGCGGTGTCCGTGCATCCTTTACGCTCTTCCTCCAAATTTCTGTTCTTGTGGTAGCTTACACCCTCTTTTTCATCAGCCGTAATGGTTTGTATGTTGAGGATTTGGAACATTCATGGCGTAAAGAGACGAACAAGCTGATTTTCAGTGCATTCGAAGGTTTTTTGCTGGTGGTGATTACCCTATACTTTGGGTTCTCTGCAAAAGTGAGCCGCTTGGCCATCGGACTGCATTTCATCCTCATCATCATATTCTTGGTGACCGAACGAACATTCATATCCGCGTATATCAAGAGTTGTTACCGAAAAGGCAAGTACAATCGGAAAATTCTTTTGGTCGGCTATGGGGATAATCTGCAAAAGTATGAACGTGCACTTCACAGTAAAAGCATTCTTGGCATCAATCTGGTAGGGCAGTACGATAGTCAGGGCAGGGGTATCGAAGCAGTGCGGCAGCTGCATGCGGATTCATTGCGTACTGTCGTGGAACAGACTCAGCCTGATCTGGTGGTAATTTCCTATCCAGGCAATGAATACGACCGTCAGCAGGCCATGGTCGCCCAAGGCCTTGATTTGCTTAATGAAAAGGTGGTCCTGCTTCCATCCCTGCCTGAGTCGTATATCGGTACACAGATTTCCGATTTCCGATGGATTCCGATGCTCACGCTCAATGCAGCTGATATCGGAGCTTTTCAGCGGATTGCCAAACGGTTGTTTGATATTGTGGCTTGCAGTATCGGGGTCATCATCATCTCTCCCATTCTCTTGGTTCTGGCTGTTTTGGTAAAACTTTCTTCGCCCGGGCCTGTTATTTACAAGCAAAAGCGGGTGACGCGGGATGAGAAAATCTTTACGATGTACAAATTCAGGAGCATGCGAAACGATATTCCTGAGGGAACGGCGCATTGGACTGAGGAGAATGATCCAAGGGTTACGAAAATCGGGAGATTCTTGCGCAAGACCAGCTTGGATGAGCTTCCCCAGTTGTTCAATGTAATCGGTGGTTCCATGAGTTTGATCGGTCCGAGACCCGAGCGTCCCGAATTGGTGGAAAAATTCAATGCAG
>ERZ1645192.2750-NODE-2750-length-14501-cov-6.368891_pt1 | contig 14501 bp, 10 predicted proteins | sample MGYA00575354_ERZ1645192 | MGnify/ENA primary metagenome ERZ1645192 (study PRJEB40844, sample SAMN11349763) | freshwater sediment metagenome | isolation source: river sediment | host: Sediment | place: India: Faizupur Khadar , New Delhi | collected 2017-02-21 ... | reverse complement strand
TAATCAAACTTGGATATTTTCAGTAGAATGTCTAAGCGGGGTTACTCGTTTTTGCATTTTCAGCGCGATCGTTGATTGAGTCTTTTTGAATACTTGAATTTATAATTAGCTTGAAAAACACGATATGCGAACAGAAAGGGCTTTGGTGCAGAAAGCCCAGATTAAATAGAGCTCAAAAGCCTGGCATGGCATAATCAGAAAACTAGATTTTGTGAAGCGTTTGTTATATCGCGCGAATCTGCACATCTGGATGCACTTTGAGAAAATAACCATCCATATTCTCTGATCCATCAATAAAGTCAAAAGTGAAACGGCATGGATGCGTGATAACACACGGGTATGAGTCTGCTTGACAGGAATATCGCACTCGGACATCATTACGAACAAACCAAATACGGGAATTAAAAATTCAAATTTGTTTGATTTCTGAAAATGAGTTCGCTATAATAAACACATCCTTAATTTTACGGCTCAATTTAATATTTTTACCATATAACGGATTCTGCAGTTGGCGGAATACCATCATCTCTTGTGCATCTGGACAATACGGACATCTAAATAGAAAATCGAATCGCATTGGGTATCGTTTCGCGAATACCTGCTTATATCGATAGAAAAGTTCAACAAAACGGATAAATTACTGAATGTTGATGAAGGTGTAAACGATTGTCAAAAAACAAAAAACCTATTTTGAAGAATACCTTATACCGGTGGCTCTCACTTTCTGTTCGTAAGAAAATGATGGGTTTTGTTGTTTCTGTATCCATAATGGTTTTAATTGTCACCGTATTCAATATAACCATGACCTATAAGAATATGAATGATTTCAATATTATATTAGGGGATAGCTATGCGGTGACGACGGTGCAAAACAGCTTTGATAAGCTGAACACGGCATTTATCAATTACGAAAAAGATAGAGGCGATATAGATCTTGAAGCGGCATATGTTTCGCAGATGATGATACTCAACAGTAATTTGGATAACATGAACAGCGATTATAAAGATATCGGGATACAACGATATTTGCTGACGCAGGCAGTCAAGACATCATGCCGAAGCTATATGATGCGATGTAGTAGTCTTCTTCGCGTTGAAAACACCTCGAATATGCAGTATGTCAAAGATTACTACAACACACTGATCATCGGCGATTACATTCAAATGTATTTAAAGCAGCTGATGCAGGAGACATTGACGCAAGGAAACGAGAGCTATGCACGAATTGCGGCTGTTTTTCGCGTACTGCCCGCCATAGCGCTCGCGCTTGGCATATCAGTTATCTTCATTGCATTTATGTTGAATTGGATTACGATGAATCATATTATTAAGCCGCTGGTTGCACTCTCCAACGCCTCAAAAGCAATTACTGAAAACGGTCTGGATGTTCCCGACGTTAAAGTCGAGAACCGCGATGAAATAGGACAGCTTGTCAGTGTGTTTAACAAGATGAAACATTCCACCGCTCAGCTGATCAATACGATTCAGCAGAATAGCGAGCTGGAAAACAGACTGCATCTGGAAGAAATCAATCGCATCAATACGGAAAAAGAATTCAAGGATATGCAAATGTCGATGCTGCAGAGCCAGATTAATCCGCATTTCCTCTTTAATACGCTGAATACGATTTCGCGTACAGCATCGGCAGAGAAGGCGGAGCGTACGGAAGAGCTGATACACAGGCTTTCGAATCTCTTCCGATATAACCTTGAGACAAATAATAAAAGCGTACCGCTGACGCGTGAACTCAACATCATCAATGACTATATGTATGTTCAGCACGAGCGTTTTGGCATACGGATGGGCTTTTCAGTGTACTGTAGTATTGATACGGATTCGGTAAAAATACCGCCGTTTGTTTTACAGCCGATTGTTGAAAATGCCGTTATTCATGGCATATATCCCAAGCCCCAAGGCGGGTTAATCCGGCTAAAAATCAAGGAGAAGGAAAACAAAATCGTTGTGACGGTTGTTGATAATGGAATGGGTATCAGTCAGGAAGTATTGAATATACTCACGAGTGAAAACAATGACCACAAGGGTCACGTTTCCGGCATTGGTCTTGGCAATGTGAGAACCCGACTAAAGCTCATGTATCCGGAAAGTGACTTTGTAATATGCAGTAAAGTCGGGCTGGGCACCGCTGTCAGAATCACCCTTCCTGCTGCGGCCAATAATGCTTAAAAAATAGTGAGGCGAAGAAGTATGTATAATATTGTTTTAGCCGATGATGAACAGATTGAAATTGACAGCCTAAAAGAAATCATAGAAGGCATTCTTCCCGATTGCCGCGTGATGACGGCCCCAAACGGACAGCTGGCGGTGGAAGCCGCGCAGCAGTTAAAGGCGGACATCGCTTTTATGGATATACAGATGCCCAGCATGGACGGATTGTCTGCGGCAAGACAGATAAAAAGTGAGCAGCCCAACTGTGAAATTATGTTTCTCACCGCGTATAGTGATTTTGGCTATGCAAAAGAAGCCGTTGAACTCGGCGCATCGGGTTATCTTTTAAAACCGTGCAATCGACAAAACCTCCTAAGCGCACTTAATCGAATGGTCGAAAGAATTAACATGCATCGCGACGAAGAGATGCGAAATGAACAAAGAAGAATCAGCATGGAATTGCTAAAAAGAGAATTTGAAGAACAGCTGGTTCTCACGGTGATGGGGGGATACCTGCGCCCGGAATGGGCATATAAGCAACTGGCCCTGATGGATATATTTTTTAGCAGCGGCGTCTTTGTGATTATGAAAAGCCCGGACGGCATCAGCGCCGAACGGCTGAGAGGGATGGTTAACGGGGTATGCTGGCGGTCGGGGATGCATCATTTTTCCTATGAGTATGACGATTCCCTGTATGTTTTGGTCATCTCCAGCATCGACAGCAATTGCGGCGACTATGTCTATCAGTTGTTGCGAGGGCTCAGCTACCAGACGGAGTTTCATCAGCATAAACGACTGATCTGTGCCGTCAGCGAACAGTTTAACGATATGGCATATGTGCAAAATGCGTTTTACCACGCGTTCTGCGCACTGCAGAAATGTTCGGATGAGAATACAGTATTTCGAAGCACCGTTGAGATGGAGAACGGGCAAGGAAACGGAGAATCGGAAATTTTGGTTCAAATGATTCTCAATGGTGAACGAGAATCCGCCGCAAATACCATCCGGAATTTCTTAGAGTGCCTCTGTGCACGGCAATTTGAAATCGGGGTCATGATTTTAAAGACTTTGAATTTGCTGCAGCAGGTGTTTGAAGAATTACAGGATCAATCTGGGATGCAGTATGAAGTCGTGTTCCATATAGAGAGCCGGTTTGAGCATGTGACGAACTGCGAAGGGATTTTTACCGTTGTCAACCAGCTGATTGGAGAAGTGATGGATTATGAAGCCGGAATCTTCATGAACCATATGACGCAAATCAAGTTTGAGATTGAGGAATATATGAAAGCCAATTTTAAACGCGATATATTCATGCAGCAAGTGGCGAGCGAGATGAATTATTCCACCGCACATTTTTCGCGCCTATTCAAAAATTGTTTTAAGAAAAACTTCGTCACCTATCTCACTGAAATGCGAGTCAATGCGGCGAAAGATTTGCTTTCACGCCCTGTTGTCAGCATTAAAACGATTGGTGAAGAGGTTGGATATAAAGATTCCAGCCATTTTACCAAAGTATTTAGGCGCATTGAGGGCGTCAGCCCTTCGGAGTATCGCGCGTCGTTATTTCCAGAAAAAGTATAAAAGGCATCAACATCACTTATCAAGCAGTAAAAGATATCAAAAATGTACTTGGAATATCAAAATTTGCTGGTTTAACAACAATTCACATTATTATACACTCATTTTACGGATATCCAAAATAAAAACTTGATATGGAGGAATGAACCATGAAAAAAGTACTTGCTTTGATGCTTGTGCTGATGTTTGTTTTTTCGCTCGTAGCATGCGGCCAGGCCTCAAAGACACCGGAAGCGACCGAAGTGGTGGCTACGGAAGCCCCTGCAGAAGAAGCGGTTGCAGATGAACCCGTGATGGCAGCCGAACCGGAATTCATCTTCCGTTATGCGGAGAACCAAGCTGAAGATTATCCGACCACACAGGCCGCATACAAATTTGCCGATTTGGTTTATGAAAAAACCAATGGCAGAATTAAGATTGAAGTCTATTCCGGCGCACAGCTTGGGGATGAAAAATCCGTTATCGAACAGCTGCAGTTTGGCGGCATCGATTTCGCCCGTGTTTCTGCGTCTCCGCTTGCTGAATTCTCAGAATCTCTGAACGTATTGCAAATGCCCTATCTGTATCGTGACGAGGCGCATATGTGGGCCGTTCTAGATGGTCAGATTGGCCAGGATTTCTTAGATTCTCTTGATGATGCAGGTTTTGTCGGATTGTCATGGTATAGCTCTGGATCCAGAAGCTTCTACAACTCCGTTCGTCCGATCAACAAATTGGAAGACCTGGCAGGTCTGAAAATTCGTGTTCAGGAATCTGCGCTGATGATGGGCATGGTTACCGCACTTGGCGCAAATCCGACACCGATGGCATACGGGGAAGTTTACGGAGCCCTTCAGACAGGTACGATAGACGGAGCCGAGAACAATTGGCCCAGCTACGAATCTACTTCTCATTATGAAGTCGCACAATACTATGTGCTTGACCAGCATACACGCGTACCTGAACCGCAGCTGATGTCAAAAGTAACAGCCAACAAACTGTCCGCGGAAGATATCGCGATTATCAAAGAATGTGCTAAAGAATCCGCATTATATCAGCGGGAGCTTTGGACCGCACGTGAAGCAGCATCTGAAAAAATCGTTCGTGATGCCGGCGTAACAGTGACCGAACTTTCGCCCGAAGAGCTGGCGAAATTCCAGGAAGCCTGCCTGCCGCTGTACAAGCAGTTCTGCAGTGACTACATGGGTATCATTGCCGACATTAGAGCGACCGAATAAGAAATTTTTGGGGCAAAGAAGCTGCCAAAAGAATATGTGATGAATACAGGAGAGCTTGGCTCTCCTGTATTTAAAAATCCGGGCTTATAACCGGTTTGAATTTGTTCTACAGCACCCGTGATCATTAGACGGGAATACGAGCTAAGGGGTGAACAATTTGAAAAAAGGACTAAGAGCAATATCGTTCTTTTTTGATATATGCTATCGTGCATTTTTGGAATTTTCAAAAATTATACTTTTAGCAACCGTACTAATAGTCAGCGCACAGGTATGTATGCGTACATTTACCCGCCGTAGCATATTATGGTCGGAAGAGATAGCGTTGCTGCTCATGGTATGGATTGCGTTTGTGGCGATGGCCATCGGCGTTGAGAAATCACTTCATATTTCGGTAAATATTTTTTATGATCGATTTCCGAAGTGGCTGCAAAAAGGCGCAACAAAACTGTATCAGGGCCTTACCACTGCTTTTGGTATCGCGCTTATCTACTATGGTATCCAATTAGTTTGTTCCACACTCGATTCAACACTTCCTGCATCAAAACTGCCGTCGTGCTGGAAATATATGATGATACCCATCAGCGGGGTGTTCATCACCTACTTTTCTATTTTGGATTTATTCAATTTAAACTGGCTGCGGCATGACAAAATATTGAAAGGAAAAGATGAAGATGTTTGATCATTCACTTGCAATCACACTTTTACTTGGAATATTTGCCTTGCTGATTGTCCTCAAGGTGCCGATGGTTTTTGCGCTTGCCGCGGCGACCACAGTCACGATGGTTTACACTGGAATCCCGCTGCAGGCGATGGTGCAGCAGATGGCGAAAGCGGTGGACAGTTTTACACTGATGGCCGTTCCGTTCTTTATTCTTGCGGGAGAGATTATGAGCGCCGGCGGGTTATCGATGCGGTTAACCAAATTTGCGAACGTTTTGGTTGGCAGATGGCGGGGCGGGCTTGCACAGGTCAATGTTTTGGGTTCTATGTTTTTTGGCGGAATTTCCGGGTCCGCGGTTGCGGATGTTTCTTCGCTGGGCGTCATTGAGATTGACATGATGACAAAAGCGGGGTACGAACGCGATTTTTCCACGGCGGTCACGGTCACCAGCGCCTGCCAAGGCGTTGTCATCCCGCCCAGTCACAATTTGATCATCTATGCCATGGCGGCGGGCGGATTATCTGTCGGCAGGCTGTTGGTCGCGGGATATATACCCGGCATTCTGCTGGGCGTGGGGCTCATGGTCATCTGTTTCATATTTGCGGTGAAACGGAATTTCCCAAAAGGGGAAAAGGTGCCGTTTAAAGAAGGTTTGAAAATTTCGTGGGATGCAATGCTTGCGCTTTTTACTGCGGTCATTATCGTAGGCGGGACGGTCAGCGGCATTTTCACAGCCACTGAATCTTCCGCATTTGCGTGTATATATGCATTTATTATTGCAGTATTTGTATATAGAGATTTGAAAATCAAACAGATTCCAAAATTGCTTTTCAACACGATCAAGACACTGGCGCTTGTGTTTGGGCTGATTGCTGCCGCGGGCGGGTTTGGATGGATGATGGCGTACCTTCAGGTACCCAAGCTGATTACCCAAGGCTTGCTCGCAGTTACATCCAGTAAGGTCATATTGTTGCTCATCATCAACGTTATGCTGCTGCTGCTGGGCTGCATCATGGATATGGCGCCGTTGATAATTATCTGTACGCCAATTCTGCTGCCTGTGGTGACTCAGTACGGTGTCGATCCTATCCACTTTGGAATTATCATGGTGCTGAATCTGGCGATTGGACTGACAACACCCCCTGTCGGCAGTGCGCTGTTTGTCGGCTGTGCAATTGGTAAAATCAGCATTGAGGAAGTCACTAAATCAATTTGGCCCATGTGGATTTCAATGGTCGTCGTATTGATGCTGGTCACATTTATACCTGAACTTACGATGTGGCTGCCGAACCTGATGATGAAATAAAAAAATGTTTTTGTCGATCATCGCTGCATAACGAGGATTTGCAGCGATGATCGTTAAACCTTGCAGTGAAAAGTACGATGGTCTAATGATTTATATTTTATGGAGAACGAAATGGAAAAGCTAAAAAAAGATTGCATGTATTCTATGATTGTGCCCACCAGCATGGGGGTGCGGATCACCCCATCCATGCGCCAGCCGGTGCACATCAGCCGGGAGTATTTAATGCAGGCGACCAGCGCAGAGAGCAATGTGGCGAGCGTCGCCGCCGCGTTGGGCATGAAGGTCAAGGTGCTCACCACATTTGTCAAAGGAAGCCCGATTGCCAGACTGATCAAAGACGATCTCGCATCTCGTCATATTGAATATGAAGGGATGGAAGTGGACCAGGGCGGCCCTTGGGGATATCGGCATCAGTTCAACATCGCGGACAGCGGTTATGGGATGCGCGGGCCGCGCGTGCATAATGATCGCGCTGGCGAAGTGGGAAGAACGCTGAATATCAAAGATTTTGATATTGATCGGATTTTTGGTGAAGAAGGCGTGCAGATACTTCATTTGTCGGGTCTGATTGCGGCACTGTCACCCGAAACCGGAATCTTCTGTCTGGAATTGGCCAAAGCCGCAAAAAAAGCCGGAACCACCATCTCGTTTGATTTGAACTATCGCGCTTCTTTCTGGAAAGGGCGCGAAGCGGAGCTTGGATCGATCTTCAGCCAGATAGCCGGCGTATCGGATATTTTAATTGGGAATGAAGAGGACTTTCAGCTGAGCCTGGGTATACAGGGCCCGCAGGATGGCGGCAAAGATTTAGGGCAAAAAATCGACAGCTTTAAAGAGATGATTTCGCGTGTAAAGCAGGCCTACCCCCAAACTTCGGTCTTTGCAACCACGCTTCGCGAGGTGCGTTCGGCCAACAGCCATATGTGGGGCGCCATACTTTTGGAGGGCAACGACTGGCATGTCATTGAACCGCGGGAAATTCAGGTCTTGGATCGGATCGGCGGCGGGGATGGATTTGTGGGCGGTATGCTATATGGCATTTTAAAGGGCTGGGAACCGGAAAAGTGGATTCAATTCGGCTGGGCCAACGGGGCTTTGGTCGTGACTCTGCTCGCCGATTACTCACAGCCTGCGGATGAAGAGCAGATTTGGAGCATTTGGGAAGGAAACGCGAGAGTAAAAAGATAAACTATTAATATCTATTTAGAGGTGCTGATGATGAAAGAAGCAAATATCGGTTTGATTGGGCTAGCGGTCATGGGCGAAAACCTGGTCATGAATATGGAATCAAAAGGTTTTACGGTCGCCGTATATAATCGAACCACACAAAAAGTTTCGGATTTTATACAGGGCAGGGCCAGCAAAAAGAATATCATTGGGGCCTATTCTCTGGAAGAACTGGTTCAATGTCTGGAAAAGCCTCGCAAAATCATGATCATGGTCAAAGCGGGACAGCCGGTTGATGATTATATTGAAGCGCTTATACCGCTCCTGGAATCGGGAGACATCATCATCGATGGCGGCAACTCCCATTTCCCCGACACGATACGGCGCACCGCGTACGTCGAAAGCAAGGGATTGCTTTATATCGGTACGGGCGTTTCAGGCGGAGAAGAAGGCGCGCTGAAAGGGCCGTCCATTATGCCGGGGGGTTCGATAGGCGCCTGGCAGTATGTCAAGCCGATTTTCCAGGCCATCAGCGCAAAGGCGGACGGTGTTCCGTGCTGTGACTGGGTGGGCGAGAACGGTGCAGGACATTTTGTAAAAATGGTACATAACGGCATTGAATATGGCGATATGCAGCTGATTTGTGAAGCGTATCAGCTGATGCGGGATATGCTGGGCATGAGTGCGGACGAAATGCACGAAGTGTTTGCCAAATGGAACACAGGAAAGCTGGACAGCTATCTCATCGAAATCACGCGGGATATTTTGGCCTACAAGGATGAAGACGGCCTGCCCATTGTGGATAAGATTCTTGACACCGCCGGGCAGAAGGGCACCGGCAAATGGACCGGAATTGCGGCGCTGGACGAAGGCGCGCCCTTAACGCTGATCAGCGAAGCGGTTTTTTCGCGGTGCCTTTCGGCGATGAAGGATGAACGGATTGAAGCGTCCAAGATATTCAAGCGTCCGGTCAGCACATTCAGCGGTGACAGACAAGCCTTTATTGAGGACATCGGCAACGCTTTATACGCCGCGAAAATCATATCCTATGCTCAGGGCTATACCCTGATGCGGCTGGCGGCAAAAACGTATGGCTGGAACTTGAACTATGGCGGCATCGCGCTGATGTGGCGCGGCGGATGTATCATCCGTTCGGTTTTCCTGGGTAAAATCAAAGAAGCGTATGACAGCAATCCCGAATTGAACAATTTATTGCTGGATCCGTTCTTTAAAGAAGAGATTGAACGGCTGCTTGGTAGCTGGCGCAATGTGGTTGCCGAAGCTGTGAAACAGGGCATACCGCTGCCGGCAATGGCATCCGGACTCAGCTATTTTGATGAGTATATCTGTGAACGGCTTCCGGCCAATCTGCTTCAGGCGCAGCGTGACTACTTCGGCGCACATACCTATGAGCGTTTGGACGCGCCGAGAGGGAAGTTCTTTCACACCAACTGGACGGGAGAAGGCGGCGACACGTCGGCTTCCACCTACGTGGTTTAATCGATACGAAGGGAGAAAACAATATGGAATTACCATTTACGCCGAATTTTAATGACAAGACCGCTGTGGTGACCGGCGGAGCAGGCATTCTTTGCGGCATGTTTGCAAGAGCGCTTGCCCAATGCGGCGCCAAGGTGGCTATCCTTGATCTTTCTGAGGATAAGGCGCAGGAACTGGCCGACGAGATTTCTGCCGACGGTGGAACCGCGATGGGCGTTAAGTGTGATGTTTTGGACAAGAACAGCATTGAAGCGGCGCGCGACAAGGTGATGCAGGCTTATGGCAAATGCGATATTTTAATCAACGGCGCGGGCGGCAACAGTCCGAAAGCGACCACAGATGATGAGTTTTTTGACCAGGCTGTTCTGGACGCGCCCGACAAAAAGAGCTTTTTTGATTTGGATCCGGCCGGTATCAGTTTTGTTTTTGGATTAAACTTTATCGGCACGCTGCTTCCCACTCAGGTTTTTGCGAAAGACATGATTGGCAGACAGGACTGCACGATATTGAATGTGTCGTCGATGTGTGCCTTTCGTCCGCTGACCAAGGTGCTGGCGTACAGCGCCGCCAAAGCTGGCGTATCTAACTTTACGCAGTGGCTGGCGGTTCATTTTGCGAAAATGGGCATCAGAGTCAACGCCATGGCGCCTGGATTCTTCTCCACCGCCCAGAATGCGGCGCTCTTGTGGAATCCGGACGGAACGCCCACGGCGCGCACCGCAAAAATACTGGGCAGCACCCCAATGGGCCGCTTTGGTGAGCCGGAGGATCTGCTGGGAACGCTTTTATGGCTTTTGGATGGTCGGTCTTCCGCGTTTGTCACGGGCATTGTGGTGCCGGTAGACGGCGGTTTTTCTGCGTATTCAGGCGTATAAGGAGAGCATGATGCAGCTATTTTTCCGGGAAGAAGATAACGCGGGGCTGTCAGCGGAAACCATTAAATCAGCACTGCTGGAATCGTTGGAAGGCAGGCAATTACGCAAAGTGCTGATTGTCCCGCCCGATTTCACGCGCTTCCATTCCAATGCCGGGTATATCACCAGCACATACTATGAGGCACTTGTCGGCATGGGCTGTGCGGTGGATATTATGCCCGCGCTGGGTACACATGAACCCATGAGTCAAGAGCAGTGCGCAGTGATGTTTAAGGGCATACCGTTTGAAAAATTCATCACCCATGCATGGAGAAAAGACACGGTACGGATTGGTGAAGCACCAGGCGAATTTCTTTCCGAAATTTCAGAAGGCCTATGGGATGAACCCATTGCCTGCGAAGTCAACAAGCGAATTATGGATGAACAGTATGACTTGATTATTTCCCCCGGCCAGGTGGTGCCGCACGAAGTGATTGGCATGGCAAACCATGCAAAAAACCTGTTTGTGGGCTGCGGCGGACGGGAAATCATCAATAAATCGCATATGTTAGGTGCGGTTTATGGCATGGAGCGCGTCATGGGCAAGGATTACAGCCCGGTGCGAAAACTTCTGGATTATTGTTCAGAAAATTTTCTGAAGGATCGTCCCATCCTGTATGTGCTGACGGTGACGACGGCGCCGGGTGGGCAGATTCATACACACGGGCTGTTTATTGGCGAAGGACGGTCACCGCTGACTGCGGCGATTGCTTTGGCGCAGGAAAAGAATATTGATTTTTTGGAGCGCGGAATTAAAAAATGCGTGGTGTATCTCGACCCGGAAGAGTTTCGAAGCACCTGGCTGGGAAACAAGGCCATCTACCGCACGCGCATGGCGATTGCGGACGGCGGCGAACTGATTGTGCTGGCACCGGGCGTTAACCGGTTTGGTGAGGATGAAGAAGTAGACCGGCTGATTCGAAAATATGGATACTGCGGCCGCTTGAAAACGCTGGAACTTTTTAAGACCAACGCGGATTTGAAGGCCAATATGGGAGCGGCAGCCCATCTGATTCACGGGTCATCCGACGGACGATTTAACATCACCTATGCCGTTGACAAACTTTCGAAAGCGGAAGTGGAAGGCGTATATTTTAAGTATGCTGACTATAGTGAAACGGCGGAAAAGTACAACCCCCAAAAACTGATATATGGATGGAATACCATGCCGGATGGCGAGGAAATCTATTTTATCCCGAATCCTGCGCTGGGGCTGTGGATTGATCAAAACAGATTTAACGCGTGACAAACGAATAGGCGGGTTGCTGACGATTTTGCACGCTAGGAAGTGAGTGCTTATGAAGATGTTTATGGATGAAGATTTTCTGCTGGAAAATGATACGGCGCGGCAATTGTATCACGATTATGCGAAAGCGAATCCGATTATCGATTATCATTGCCACATTAATCCGCAGGAAATTGCGGATGATTGCCATTTTGAAAACATCACGCAAATCTGGCTGGGCGCGGACCATTATAAATGGCGGCTGATCCGCTCGAACGGGACCGAAGAGGATTTCATCACCGGGAAGGCTTCAGACCGCGATAAATTTCAAAAGTTTGCAGAGGCGCTGCCGCGTGCAATCGGCAATCCGCTCTATCATTGGACATATCTTGAGCTGAAGCGCTATTTCGGTTACGAGGGAGAGCTCAACGGGCAGACCGCCGAAGAAGTCTGGCGGCACTGCAATGAAAAGCTGAAAGGGATGAGCGTACGCGGGATTATTCGAGATTCAAAAGTGGATGTCATCAACACGACGGACGACCCGATCAGCGCATTGGAAGCGCATATATTAATAGGAAGAGAAATTACGGATTTTGCGGTGCGGCCCTCTTGGCGCCCGGACAGAGCTTTGAATATCGGCGATGATGCGTTTCTCGAATACATTCAGACGCTTGGGAAAACAGTGGGATATCCCATCACAAATATGGAGAATCTCTACAGCGCATTGAGTGCACGCATGGATCTCTTTGATGCGGCAGGCTGCCGGGCATCCGACCATGGTCTGGATTACCTCCCCTATGCGCCCACAACAGACGCAGAAGTGGAAGCGATCTTCAAAAGCCGGCTTCATGGTGAGTCAATCAGTGCGACAAAAGCCGATCAGTTTAAAACGGCACTCATGATTTTTATGGGCCGCGAATATGCGAAGCGGAGTTGGGTGATGATGATTCACTACGGTGCGCTTCGCAACACCAACCACATCATGTTTGAGCGGCTGGGTCGGGACAGTGGATTCGACTGCATCGGCATGCCCGGAAACGCCAATGCGATTGCGGGATACCTTAACGCATTAAACAGCGTGGGTGCACTGCCCAGAACGATTCTGTTTTCGCTGAATCCGGGAGATGACGCCATGCTGGGAACGGTCATCGGATGTTTTCAGGGCGCGGATATCGGATGTAAAATTCAGCAGGGGCCGGGCTGGTGGTTTAACGATACCAAGCGCGGGATGATTGACCAGCTGACCAGTTTCGCAAACCTTTCGGTTTTGGGAGATTTCATCGGGATGCTGACCGATTCGCGCAGTTTTCTGTCCTATACACGCCATGAATATTTCCGCCGGATTCTGTGCCAGCTGATTGGTGCCTGGGCGGAAAACGGTGAAATCACTTCGGATGTTCACGCGCTCGGCGCGCTGGTCAACGATATCTGCTATAACAATGCCAAAAAGTACTTCAACGTATAACTTAACCTTCGGGATTTGGAGAGATGGTAATGATGGATGAATTAAAATCGCGGGTTAAGCAGGTTGAAGATGGGAAATTAAATGGGAATGATGTTTATTCGGCATCCATCAGAAAAACCGCGGACGGACTGGTTTTTGCATATCGCAGACCAAAAGAGGATTTTCTGATAGCGACGGGCGTGCTGTCGTCAGAACTTGTTGGGGAGCGGTTTGAGGTTGACGGGAAACCCTGCGTGGCCGCACCGTTCAACCATGAAAGCGCAGGTTTTTTAAGAACCCATTTTCCTTTTACGGCGCCGACGGCCGTTTTGAAAAAAAACAAAACGATCGGCTTGGGCGACCGGCTGGGCATTGCTTCGCCGGGGCATATCGAAGCCGTTTTGGATGACGATGTATACCCGATACTTGCCCAGCAGTCCATACGCGAGCTTAAACAGACCAATCGGACCTATGAAGATGTGCTGGATGATGCGACTTTTGCCGTGTTCTGCGCAGGGTTCGAACGCGGATTTGGCGCGGACGGCGATCACTTAAAAACCCCGGAAGAAGTCAACTATGCTCTTGAAACGGGATTTACGATGATCACCCTTGATTGCAGTGAGTATATCCGAAATGATGTTCAAAATTTGAGTGACATCGAAGTCGGCGAAATTTGCAGTTTGCCCGATTCTGTTTATACAAGATATATCGGGCGATCATATGAAATTCAGGACGGAATTTTGATTTCGCTTGATGAAGTGACTCTGAAAAGAGCTTACCTGATATATGGCGCAGCGATTGAATTTGCGTCGAGTATTTATTCGGAATATATCCTTAAAAGTCAAAGAGAAATTGATTTTGAAATCTCCATTGATGAAACATTAACGCCAACGCTTCCGGAGCATCACTTTTTTGTGGCCAACGAATTGAACCAGAAACAAATTGATGTGGCGACTATTGCGCCGCGTTTCTGCGGGGATTTTCAAAAAGGAATCGACTATATTGGCGACGTTGCGCGTTTCGAAAAGGAGCTGAAAATTCACGCCGCGATAGCAAAGCATTTTGGTTATAAGCTCAGCATCCATTCCGGATCGGACAAATTTTCAATATTTCGCATGATTGGCGAACATACCAATGGTTGTTTTCACTTAAAAACAGCAGGGACAAGCTGGCTGGAAGCCATGCGGCTGGTCGCGATGAAAGATGCCGGACTGTATCGGGAAATTCATCACTTTGCGCTGAAAAAGTTCAGTGAAGCAGCGAAGCTGTACAAGGTCAAAGCTGAGTTGAATCGAATCCCCGACGTGGATTTGTTAAGCGATG